>FWWL01003195.1_pt1 | contig 30829 bp, 32 predicted proteins | sample 2228331 | NCBI WGS metagenome assembly FWWL01 (sample SAMEA103939775, study PRJEB20133) | metagenome
AGCTGCTATCCTTTCCCATTCACGCAATGCTTCGGGCACTTCCCGTATTTCCGGCATATTCTTGTCAATTTAATTCTTCTAAAATTTTTTAGAAATTTTACCAATATTTAAAATTAATCCTTAACCGATACCAAATTGCCCGTTATCTCAATCTCTGCTGAGAACAGCTTCTGCCTTGTGATCAGATCGATAATATTAATCGTGTGCCAGCCCTGGCCCAGACCGTAAGCTGCTGGGTCTATTGCCAATGTTTCGATCCTATAGCCATTCTCAGTTATGGGCAGACCTTCGGGTAGAGGCCAATTTTTGCCATCTATTTCTAGATAGGCTGTCAGCGGTACGGTCTGGTTTACTTTTAATTCGATGGTCAGCGGCTGATAGATAAAGAATCCGCTAAGTGTTGTAAACACAAGCACTCCGAGTATAAATATAGCAATGCCCAGCACCACCAACACAGCCTTTTCTGGTCCAGACCTGTAGCGATATGCCATATCCTCTGAATTATTAAAATGAAGATTTATAAACCTATCATCTGCTTGTCACCATCTAGTAAGACTATTTCTTTCTCAACACAACAAACAGGTGATCCCTCTCATAAGGGTCCAGCTCAACCTGCTCTATTATCTCAAATCCTTCCTTCAGTTTTTTCAGCACCTCTTTGTAAATCTCTTTAGGCGGCTTTGTCACATCAATCGATCGGGCCTTTATCGCAATCATGGCTATTCCTTTTGGCTTCAGAAACTGAGCATTCCTTATCAGTATCTCAGCCTGATCAGGGGTTGCTACATCCTGATAGATTATGTCCACCTGCTCAATCCAGCCATAATCCTGAGGCTTTCTTGCATCTCCAAGTATTGGAACGATATTGCCTCTTGCTTCGGCAACGGGTAGCAGTTCTCTAAAAGGTCTCTCCGAGATCTCAACACCATAGATAATTCCCTCAGCTCCTATAATGTCTGAGAGATGGCTTGCGGTCTGGCCGTTTGCAATACCCAGATAGAGGATTTTTTGTCCTGTCTTTATTGGCCAGTTCTTCAGCCCTTTGGCCAGAGCAGCTGCGGCCTTTGAGCGATAGGGGTCCCAGGACCGCCATTCTTTATCACCAATTTTCAAAATTTTTTCTGAAAACTGCCTAAGACCCGGAACAAGATTCTGTGTGTAGAACTGGCTATCTCTTTTTAGAATCCCTTCCATCTAAAATATTTGTGTGCAATCTAAAATCTCATTTTCACTCCAGAAATCTCACACTATCTATAATGCCATCGGCATTCCTATCAATACCCCTCACAACCTTTGCCATCACATCCGGTCTGTGCTTGTTGCCTGCTGCTATCTCTCGGCTATGGTGGATGCAGGCCAGAACAGCAGATCGGATGCCCATCGATCTCTTACCTGCCAACACCATCATCTCAGCATCCTTATTAAAAGGATTTTTGATTTTCATCACAACTCCATCCAACTCATGATCATAGCTCTCGCCACTCAGTCTAGAAATAATAGCCCATTCCCGTTCTGGATCAAAGTAGATTGGCATGTGAGGGTTTATCCTGTCCACTATCGTGTTCACTTTTGGACTTCCGATGAGTATGAGATTTTGCTTAAGATCGGTCTCTGTGACCTGTGTATCAAACTTGTAATTTATCGCATTTATGTCCTGCAACATCATGCCCAAAAAGAGTGCAAAATCCGTCACATGACCATGATGAGCTGATGCTTCGTATCTGCCATGAGGGTATGGATCGCCGAGTACGATGAGCGCGTTCAACGTGCCTGATTTTATGAAAGGGCTTAAAAATCTCGCATCCTCAATGAGGTTTTTGTACTCTTTTATAGGATAACCTTCCTCTGCGAGTTTTGCAGCAATTACGGGGTTTGTCAGAGTGTATATTTTTGCCGTCATACCAAGTCTTTTTTCAGTACCAATCTGTTTTATGATACCAGCGGTCTCAAGCCTTCGCATGTGGTAGTAAATCTTCTGCTCATGCTGGCCTAGCCTTTTTGCCACATCCATTGCACAACCAGGTTGTTTAATCAGTTCACCCACAACACTTCTTGATAAATCCGAGGCCAACACTGCCAGATCTTTTGGTTGTAGAACAAGTGTTGGGTAACCAAACTTCTGACCATCTTTTTCCTCAATCAGGTGTGCCATGTCCCACACTTCCCATAAAATATTGAAATCGCTATTTAAAACTTTTACTGTTTATTTTTTCAAAAAAAATTTTTTTTATTTTTCAATTTTATTTTTAATAATTCAAATTTGTTTCCCACCAAAAGCCCACAAATTTCTTTTCACTATTTTTTAAGTGTCCTTTTTATATCAGTAATTTAATTTTTCCTAACCGTGGGAGTAGTGGGATGAAAGATTGCAGGCTCTGCCATCATCCGATAATGAATTTCGTGTCAAAACAGGGAATCTGTCAGAGCTGCTGGACTGAGGAGGTGTTGGTTAGGTATCCACAGGCTATTGTCCACACACTAACTCCCACACCCTTTGAGCCGGCAATGGACAACGGCACAGAACACACAGAGTACGGTATATGTGATGAATGTGGAGAGCCATCAGACAGGCTGCTCAGATTTAATCACAAATGGATTTGTGAGGATTGTATGGAGGAGAAAGAATGAAATGTTGTGATTGTGGTAGATGGCTCTGGTTTGACAGCCACGGCCTATGCGAGGACTGCATGCTGAACAGGTGGTTACACGAAAAGCTGATTTCTAAGGGTAGAATATAATTTTAAATCCATTTAAATAATTATGGATCTGGCCATCGCAGAACAAAACAAACTACTTCTCGATGACTTAAAACGCACAAAACTGCTGATAGTCGACAGAAGGCAGTACAGCTTGATGAGTATAGACAATCTCCTACTCAATGACATCAACGAAAGCATCGCGGAGATCAACAGAATGAGAATTGCACAGAGCTATCCACCCGACAAATACCACGTTGAGGTTGTCAATGAATATGAGGATGCAATACATGCTGCAGAGGAGACGATGTTTGATTTTTTTCTCTTCTACAAACTCAAATACGAAAATGGCAAAGAGGCTCCCGATCTGATAGAAAAATTGGCTAACCAATCGATTGACTCCTTTTATCTCATTGCTTATAGAAGCAAGGATAAGAGGACAGACGTGGAGTTCTACAAGGCCGACACGAATTTGGAGAGGATAATGTCGACAAGGGTAGAGGATTGTACATCTATTACTGAAAAAATAATTTTAGAATGTAGGGACCGCGCAACCGACGGTGTGCTGAGCCATGTTGTGTTCGTTGGTGATCTGCACCACAACACGATGCGAGAGGTGATGGAGAAGTTGTCAGGGATGAGACATCTCTATGAAGGGTTGTGCTGCGCTGTGTACGAAAATGGCATACTGATTGAGATTAAGAGAAAAAATAGATTTTTCTTTTTTTGATATCCTCTACCCACCGTACTCCCTCCGCCATTCCTCGTATCTCTTTATGTCAGCCTCGGATGTTGATGGTTTGAGCTTTTCAAATGCACTCTCAAAATCCCTCATCTCTAGAGGCCTTGTGATGAGGCTGTAATGATTGAGTTGGGGGCCCGTCAGGTCCTCAAGACCCGGATTGCATTCTCTCACCATGTTTATCACAGCTTCCTGACAGAGTCCGGCCAGATCTCGACCCGACCACCGCTCTGTCCGCTCGGCTAGCTGATCTAGCAGCTCAGAGCTGATCTGTGCACCCTCAAGATGGATTTTTAAAACCCTCTTTCTTGCCTTCACATCAGGCAAAGGAACATATATCTTTCTCAGAAATCTCGATATCATCGCGTCGTCAAGATCCCACGGCTTGTTAGTAGCACCCATTATGATGATCTTCTCCTCTCTGGTCGTGTTGAAACCCTCAATCTCTGTCAACAGCTGACCGAGCACCCTTCTAGAAGCTTCTGACACATCAGCATTTCTCGACACAGCCATCGCATCCAACTCATCGATAAATATCAGAGCTGGCTGCATCTTTCTGGCCTTTGCAAAAAGGGCTGAGACGAGCTTTGGCGACTCTCCGAAATACTTTGAGAGTAGGGCTGGTAGCCTTGCCTCAAAGAATGTCGCTGATAATGTATTCGATGCCGCCTTTGCCAACAGCGTCTTACCAGTACCCGGTGGACCGTACAGTAATATCGTTCGTGGTGATTTGACAAAGGGAGGTTTAGATTTTATGAAAGGTAGGATGATGGCCTCCTTGATTATCCTCTTTGCCTCATCAAGCCCACCTATCATCTCCCATCTCGTATCGGGTTTTTGCGTCACAATCAGGGAATTTATCAGATCTTCGTGTAGACTTTCGGGCAACTCTTCGGCCTGTCTGAAAGTGGATGTTGCCTTTATCACAGAGCCCAACTGTTCGTACTGAACTGCCGTATCAAACATGACCTGAGCTTTCTGAGGAGGATAGCCAATCGCAATCCGCCGGGTCAACGCACCAGCTTTTATGTAATGCAGGCCAGCCTCCTTCATTTTCCCCTCTGACTCGAGCTGCTTTGCGATAGCCAGTTCCTTTTGTAGCTGTTGCCTCAGAATGGACTCCCTGATATCACCCATATTATAAATAGTAATTATTAAAATAGACTTATTCTAAATCCCTTCTTGTGATCACAACGAGAGGGGCCCTAAAATCATCTCTCTCAGTACCCACTAAGAACTTCACACCTGCTTTCTTTGCTGCCAATGCAAGCCTTAAGTCAATCCGGCCATTCATTATGATTGTGTGTGGCTTTTCAATTGTGGTCAGTATATGAGGCAACTCTGCTATGGGAACCCGGCCAAGTAATTGGCCCTCTGCATTGTAGATGCAGGCAGCTCTTGTCCCAACCAACTCATCCAACATCTCCTTGAAGAACTGGGCCTGTCTAGATCTGAGCGAAGCTCTCTTTCCACCTTTCCTTTTCTCAAACCTTCTCTCAAACTCCTGTGTAGACATCCTATCCCGTAGTGCTTTGAATATCTCCTTTTTACTCAACTCCTCCACCTCCTTACCCTCTGGAGCTTGTGCGACAAAATCTATGTGTGCCTTTTGGCTAAGGGTTTTGAATATGATCTGGCCTCCTCTATCTCCATCCACAAACAGCACAACAGTTTTGCCTTTTAACAAATCCAGTATGGGTTGGGGCATCGTTGTGCCCTCAACTGCAACCACATTTCTAATACCATTTCTCAGCAAGTTTATCACATCGGCCCTACCCTCAACCAAAATTATCTCATCGGCATCCTCCACATCAGGACCTGCAGGAAGACCATGCCAGTTCGTTATCTCACTGGCCCGCACAGCCTCTTTTATCTCCTCAGATACCTTTTCAATCTCAGGCCCTGTACGCATCATACTTTCGAGAATGGCCTTTGCTCTAGAGATCATATATTCTCTCTTTGCAGCCCTCGTGTCCTCTATGGCCTGAATCTGTATCTCAGCTGTGCATGGACCTATCTTGTCGATGGTCTCTACAGCCGCCGCGATGAGGGCTGTTTCTGAGGCATCGAGTGCTGAAGGGATGATTATCTCCCCCTCTGACTTGCCGTTTTCAGACCTTATGTTTACATCGATACGGCCTATCCGACCCGTTTTTTGTAACTCTCTCAGGTCCATCTCCTGGCCGAGTAGGCCTTCAGTCTGACCAAAAATTGCCCCAATTACATCCGGTTTCTCTATAACACCATTCGCCCGAATTATAGCACGAATTATGTACTTTATCGAACTTGGTGCCAGTTTTGCCATAAACATCACCCTTTTTTATGTTTTCTACGGCCCGTTTGCCAAGGCTGCCAAAAGCAGCTCTCAGGCCGGGATTTGTAGCTATTCTGTGAGCCTCACAAAGAGCCCTCAGCCTTGCGGCCAGAGCTCTCCCCTTTCTGTCAAAGTCTGTGAGAATGACAACCTCCCCACCTTTTAGTTCGCTCACAACTTTATGGAGAGGTCTGCCATTGATTGGTATGGAATGAATGCCCAGCTCCTTTAGAGCCTGAACATCTTTCCTACCCTCGACTATCACAGTCTTTCCAGCCATCTCAGCCAGAATAGCTTCGAAGTTCATAACAATAATTGAATCAGATATTTAAATATTTTTTGATAATTTTTACCACCAAACGGTGTTACTTAGCTTATAGAGTCTACAATATCTCTCTCGGTAATCATCCCTACCAACACCTCATCATCAACTACAGGTAGACCCCCCACTCTCGCCTGTCTCATAAGCCACACAGCCTCTGCCAGATCGGCATCAGGACCGATTGTGATGACATTTCTTACCATCATGCTGCTAATGGGCTCTTTTATTTCCCTAAGCTTTCCCAACACTTTGTTGGCATTAAGCCAAGTCAGTAGATCCTTTGGTGTGATGATGCCTGCAATCAGCTTGTTATGCACCACAGGCAACCTTCGATACCGTCCTCTCACCATTGCCTTGGCTGCATCGAATACAGACCAACTCTCCCTGGCAATGATTGGCCTAGGATGCATAGCTTGACCGACCGTAATACCCGTTTTTTGACTAACAAGCTTTGCTATGTCCCATTCGGATACGATACCAATCAATTTTTTTCCATCAACTACAGGATAAGCACCTCTCCTGTTCTCCTGCATCATCTCAATTGCATGTCCGATGGTCGCCCTTTTGTCAAGGCATGGAGATGTGGCAGCAATTTCAACTGACTCTGCTTTCAAAGATCTGACTTTTCCAGACCTCGGTCCTGCTCCGAGTACGTCCAGTATGTCGGTAGCTGTTACAAAACCTCTGAAAAGGCCCCTCTGGCTTGTGAGAGGAATTCTTCTATATCTATCAAGCATCAATCTCAGAACATCGGCACAGCTCGCCTTCTCATGTGCAGTCACGGGTGGACTACTGGCTATCGCCATTACAGGCTCATCAAGTCTGAATCTGGAAACCGGTCTTGATTTTCTGAAAAACATGTTTAATTATTGAGAAATAAAATTTAAATAATGGACAAAATAGATCGAGTTTTGGCCCGCGTTCTAAAAAAGGTCACACCAAGTGCCGATGAACAGGCTGAGATAGAGGCTATCACCGAGAAGGTGATGGCTGTAACCAGAGATGTGATAAGGCCACACGGTCTGTCTGCCACACTGGCAGGAAGCTTCACCAGAAACACCTGGATGCCCCACAAAAGAGAATTTGACGTTTTCATACTGTTTCCTGAGAGTGTGCCCAGGGAGCAATTAGAAAAGCTCGGCCTTGAGTATGGTCAACAGATTGTGAAAAGACTCAACGGACACTACAAAATAGCATACGCTGAACATCCATACGTCCGATCAAAAATCCTTTACAACAAGACCGTCTTTGAGATAGATTTTGTGCCCTGCTACAAAGTTTCGTCCGCTGAAAAAATCAAATCAGCCGTTGATAGAACACCCTTCCACAACCAATGGTTGAGCCAGAACTTGAAACCACATCAATCGGGTCAAGTTAGATTACTCAAACAGTTCACAAAGGCTAACCAACTGTACGGCTCGGACAACAAAACACAGGGCCTTTCGGGATACCTCTGCGAGCTGCTGATCGTCAACTTTGGTGATTTTAAAAATTTTGTCCAGGCCGCGGCCAAGTGGAGGGCTGGGGAGATTTTCATAGATCCGGCCAAAAAATTCACTCCTGAACAGTTTGAGCAGATTAAAAAAAGATTCACAGGCCAACCCCTGATAGTGATAGATCCTGTCGATTCGAAAAGAAATGTGGCGGCCATACTCTCTCCAGAAAACTTTGTTCGTCTCGTTCAACTTTGTGGTCAGTTTGTCAAAAGGCCATCAGAGAACTTTTTTTTCAGATCGATTCCGAAACCAAACATCACATTGCTCGCCCGACTGATGAAGGCCAGACAGACAAGGTTTGCCGCCATCATATTCAAAGCACCAGATCTGATACCCGACATACTCTGGCCACAGCTCAGAAGGACAGCCGCCCGTATCAGAGATATCCTCCACGAATATCAGTTTGCCGTGCTCGGTCACGATGTGTGGGCCAATGGCGATTGTGTGATGCTCTTCGAGCTCGAGATCTGGCAGCTACCGGCTGTCAGAAAACTACATGGTCCGAACATATTCACACACAACAGAGCCGAGGAGTTCATCAAAAAGTACAGACCTCTTGGTAGGCTTTATGTTGAGGGAGATCACTGGGTCGCAGAAATAGAGCGAAAGTTCAGAACTGCCCAAGCAAAACTCGAGGACAGTCTGAGTGTTGATGTAAAGGAGCTGCTGGCAAAGGGTTTTGCATCCCACATCTCAAAGGCAATAGCGGCTGGTTTCAAACTACTCGATGAAAAACAGATTCTGGCTTTGGCTAGGCGAGAACCGCTGTTTGGTGCATTTCTTACAGACTATTTCAAAAAGGATTACAGAGTTTGAAAATTTATATTTCTCCTCAATAAAAATCAAAAAATGTCAAAACCCACTGCCTACATATTTTTTACAAACGGTGTTGGGGTACACAAAGATAGAATTGTGTCGCGAAAATTGGCACTGAGGGATGCAAAGATAGATGGGTACAATTTTAACAATCTCTATGGAGACACGGCTGTGATCCCACCGAGATGTAAAGAGATAAGCCGTGACGAGGGCATAAAGTATCTCAGCCATGGGCAGAAGGTGGACTGTTTTATTGTAGAGAACTCGACAAATGAGTCGAACAGGCTCATATCGGTTGCCATTGGTGTTGCAAACCCGGCCGATGAGAATATGGTCGGATATCTGAGCAGATTTGCCATCACCGGAGAGGATGGCAGGACGTGTGGAGAGAGTGCAGAGAAGGCAGCCATGAAAATGTTCGTTTCTGAGATTGGCATTGAATTCGATGTCGACTCGTTTGTACCTGAAAAGTATGCCAAGATGTCAGAGATAGGTGGCTACAAAGTGAGAACGAGAAACACTAGCCAGTCTGCCCGTGGTAATAAGGACGGCCTTTGGACGACCATCATAGCCGCTGCCGTTCTGATACCCCACGAAGACACTGAAAAAATGGAGAAGGAGAGAGATCTCAAAAATGGATTTAGATTGAGTGAGAAATACCTTCCCATACTGGATGCCATATCCCGAAAGCTGGCAGAAGATCCGATACATCCCACCCATTCGAGAGAGGACATCATTTCAAAAGCGATAGAAAATTACATCAATGAGTGTATGAAAAGACCTGACCTCAGAGAGGTGATAGAGAGTATTGATAGGAAGTCAAAGACTTGATAATCTCAAGGCTTTATTTGATCTTGATTAACTTGGCTTCTTTCTCCCCCTCTGCATTTGAAACAGTCTTTCAATTCTATCGATCGTATCGACGTCCTCTGGTCCCTTATCAGTTCTAAGTCTGATAAATCGGGGAAATCTGAGAGCAAATCCCGAGGCATAGGCAGGACTTTTTTGTATCTCCTCATACGCGACCTCGATTACGATCTTTGGCTTGATCCTTATCTGATGTCCTCTCTCCCATTCTATGTAAGGTTTGAGCATTCTCGTTATGTCCTCGAACGTCACGTCTTCGGGAGCCGTTTTTTTCTCCTTTATGCCAGTACCCAACATGCCACACTCGAGGAATTTCCCAGACTCAGGATCCCTGCAGCCCAAAATCAGAGAGCCGATCCAACCAGCTCGCTTACCGGTCCCCCACAGCCCACCGACTATTGCCAGGTCAAGGTTTTCCAGCGTTGGCTTTACCTTTAGCCAACCTCCAGCAACCCGTCTGCCTGGTACGTACTTCGCATTGAGGTTTTTTATGATCAGCCCTTCCTGGCCTGCCTGTTGCGCCCTTTTATAGAACATCTCTGCCTCGGTCAGATCCTTTGTGATCAGACTTTCGGCAATCTGGAATTTGCCGGGAATAATTTTAACACTCTTTTCCAGAATCCTTCTCCTCTCCTCTAGGGTTTTGTCGAAGAGTGACTTTCCATCAACAAAAATGATATCGAAGAGATTTACCTGTACTGGTATTTCCTTTGTAGCCTTCTCAATGCCATATTTTCTCTTTATCCTCGTCGAAAGCATTTGGAAAGGTACGGGCCTGCCCGTTTTCGGATTTATGCCTATCGTTTCACCATCAAGTATTGCCTGCTCAACCTTTATGCCAGCTTTAGCAAGTTCGACGATGTCGGGAAATGCGGCCGTCACATCCTCCATACGCCGGGTGAATATCCAGATCCTATTCCCATCCTTGTGTATCAGTGTTCTTGCGCCATCATATTTGAATTCGAGAATGCATGCATCGAACGACTCGAGGCCCTCCTTCAGTGTTGGTACCTTCTCTGCCAACAACACCTGGAAGGGTGTGCCTGGCCTCAGGCCTATCTTCTTAAGCCCTGCTAAGCCCCTTTCTTTTGCCACCCTTGCGATCTCTGCATAGTCTGGTAGTACGGACCAGGCAGCCTCTACATCCTCTGGTTTAAGCCCAAAGGCTTGACCAATCGCATCTCGTACGAGTCCTTCTGCCACACCAACCCTCAACTCTTCTAGCACAGTTCGCACGACATACCTAGCCTCCTTTGGCTTTGCTGCCGCCAGTAGCTGAACAATCAAGTTCAATTTCCTATCCTGACTGCCAGCACCGGTCTGCTTTGCAATATCCTGTAAGGTTGTAAAAACACTTTCTACATCCAGTACAGCCCTTGTGAGTGTTGTCTGTTTCTTTCTGCTCGCAAACCACTCAGCAGTCAGACCGAGATCGCCCAACTCCTTTGATCTCTTTGCCACATCCTCAGAAGACACACCATAAGCCCTGGCAATCGCCCTGCCCATCAACTGACCGGCCACACCCAATTCTATCATTGTCCACATAGGATAGACCCTACCCATCAGCAACATAACGAGCTTGGGTAGCAGCTCAGAGCTGCACTTTTTCAGCAACCCAGCAATGATCTCTGTTTTTGCAAGTTTTGAAGAAGTTCGCTCAAGCTTTTCGTATATCTCTGCCAGTTCTGAATAGAGCATAAGGGGAATTTACAAACCAGACTTCATGTCTGGCTTGTCTAATCACTTATTGAATTTCTATAATAAAAACATTGTGAAGAGTTTGAGCTTTATCAAATGATAGATTTATAAATCTTTGCTCATTTTTTTACTATTTTAAAGTTGCACATAAGTTTATAAATATTTCTATTATAATTATCACTAAGGAAGAACAAGCGTTTAAATAAGCTTGAATAATAAAAGATAATCGATCCATATGGTTGCATCAACAGAGGTCCTCGATGCATTAAAATCGATTGGACTCAACCTCTATGAGAGAAGAATTTTCGTAGCTTTGTTAGCAAAAGGAGTTGCTACGGCAGCCGAGCTGTCAGAGATTGCAAAAGTGCCAAGGTCAAGAAGTTATGATGTGCTCGAATCTCTTGCTGAAAAGGGGTTTGTGCTCGTCCAGCCCTCAAAACCCATAAGGTATGTTGCGCTAAAACCAACAGAAGCTCTGGAGAGGGTTAAGGAAAAGATTCAAAAGGATACAGAGGAGATGATAGCCAGGATTGATAGGATGTCAAAATCCTCGATAATGGCAGAGCTTGAGTCGATCTATAAACAGGGCATCTCCTTTGTTCAACCCGAAGAGATGTCGGGCACACTGAAAGGCAAGCACATGATAAATAGACAGCTTTCTGCAATTTTCAAATCAGCCAAAAAAGAAATCAATGTGATAACAACCGAGAAAGGACTGAGGGAGTTGCACGCCAACCACTACAGGATCCTCAAGAAGGTCGCCAAATCGGGTGTCAAGTTGAAAATACTCACACCATCGATTGACAATGAACCAGCTCAGATGTTCGCCCAGATAGCCGAGCTTAAAAGAATCGTCAATCCAGCTGGCCGTGTATTTGTAATCGATAATAATCACATGTTGGTCGCTCTGACAGACGACAAAGCCCACGACACACAGGACATCGCCTTCTGGGCAAACAGTCAGCATGCTGTAAAGGATGTTATAAAGCCTCTTTTCAACCAGCTCTGGTCTGGAAAGAGATGATCAGACCGATTTTGCTTCCATCTCTTCTAACCTTTGCCATTCTGCCCTGACCAGATCCTGTATCCTACCTATGTCATCCTCTTTTAGTGTTTTGAACCGACCCTGAGCTTTCAGATAGCCAGCCACATCAATCTCTTTTGGCCGCCTGTTGATTGTCAGTCTGCCCGATTCGATTTCATAGAGCGGCCACATACCGCATTCAACGGCTGTTCTGGCTAGCCTGATAGTGTCCCAACTTTCATACTTCCAACCTGGCGGGCATGGGCAGTGGATATGTATAAAGGATGGCTGCAACTTCAGCCCCTTTCTCACCTTATCGACCAGATCAACAGGCCATGCAATTGAGGCTGTGGCCACGTACGGAATCCTGTGGGCAGCCACAATATCGTCTATGGCTTTTCTACCCTCAGCCTTGCCAGCGGGTGTGGTGGTTGTCCAGGCACCAAAAGGCGTCGAGCCCGATCTCTGTACTCCCGTATTCATATAAGCCTCATTATCGAGACAGATCTGTGTGACCTTATGACCTCTCTCGAGCATGCCCGACAGAGCCTGAAGGCCTATATCAACCGTTCCACCATCACCAGCTATTGCCAAAATCTTCCAATTCTTTCCAAGCCTTCTTGCCGCTGCCTCAATGCCCGATGCCACGGCTGATGTACACTCAAAGGCTACGTGTATTGCAGGTATGTTCCAGGCTGTGAGTGGGTAAGCAGTGGTGCACACCTCCAAGCAAGATGTGGCCATCACAGCCACAGTTTCTTTTGGACAGGCCCGACCGATCAGCCCCATGGCTATCGCAACACCACATCCCCCACACATCGTATGACCCGAAGATAGTATGGCCATAACAGATTTTATGCCAAAGCCTTTTAAAAGCCAAGATCTGAAACTTCGACACTCAGAGATTTTTTGTAATAAATTTTCTCACCTCAGCCATATCTTTGAAAACAGCTTTTGCTCCAGCCTTCAGCAGAGCCCCTTTGGTGTAAAAACCCGTCAACATGCCAATGCCCGTCATGCCAGCCCGTCTCGCAGCGACCATCTCATATATCGAATCACCGATGTACAGACAGTTCTTAGGCTCAATCCTCAAGAATCTCGCAGCCTTTAACAGGGCATCGGGATACGGTTTGTGCCGCCTAACATGCTCTGCTGCCACAATCACTCTGAAATATTTCTTTAGTATGCTTCTTTTAAGTGCGAGCCTGATGTTTGCCTCAGAGGCAGAAGATGATATGGCAACAGGTATTTTTCTTTTTTTCAGCAACTCGAGTAGGGCCTCGGCACCACCCACAAGTTTTATTTTTTTCCCTCTCAGTATTTTTCTATAAGCAATCTCTTTTTCCTTGATAAACCTTTCAATCTCACGATCAGGAAGTGTTGGAAGAAGCTCTTCCACTATCTCCTTTGCCGACATACCAAATCTTTTGTAGACCTCTACTCTGTCGATCCTGTAGCCGTACTTTTTGGCTGTGTGAAGAAAGGCTCTCAAATGGTCATCGTATGATCTTATTAACACTCCATCAAAATCAAAAATAACTGCTCCTATTTTCATACAGAAGCAGCAACTAGACTTTCTTTTTCCTGCCTCTTTTCTTTGATCCGACCTTTTCCTCTGTTACAGCCTTCACCTCAGACTGTGCTCTCAACTCATCAATTTCGAGCCACACAACGAACAGACCAATGATGATGAGAAGTATCGGTATGATGCCCGTTAGCAGTATCACAAAATTTGTGAGCCAATTTATCTGTAACATCGGTATGAAGCCCGGCACAACTTCATCCACAAACAGCGCAAGACCAATCAATATCAATATAATTCCTATGCCAACTTTTCCTGCTGGATGCATAAAGATTATTATTTTCAATAGTATTTAAATTTTCTGGATTTTAATTCAGAAGGATGAGTGTTTGTTTTAATTTTTAAACCATCTAAACATATTGGGTTTATGAAAAGTGCCTATTCCTATATAGCTCAGATCTGGAAAAGACCAAAAACAAACCTAGGAAAGCTGTGGTCGCAAAGACTGACTGAATGGAGAGCACAACCAGTCATTGTCAGAATTGAGAAGCCAACGAGGCTTGATAGGGCAAGGGCTCTTGGTTATAGGGCAAAGCCGGGTTTTGTTGTGGTGAGAGTGAGGGTGAAGAAGGGACTGAGAAAAAGACCCAAACCTTCAGGGGGGAGAAAGCCTAAAAAGTTCGGTCGGTTCTATCCCTTACAGAAATCAAAACAGGTGGTGGCTGAGGAAAAGGCAGCAAGAAAATATCCAAACTGTGAGGTGTTGAACTCATACTGGGTTGGAGAGGATGGCAGCTCTATATGGTATGAGGTGATATTGGTCGACAGAAGCCATCCTGCCATACTGGCTGATCCAAAGATTGCCTGGATTGCTGAACAGAGAGGTCGGGCATTCAGAGGCCTGACATCTGCTGGCAAAAAATCCCGAGGCCTTCTCTCAAAGGGCATGGGAGCTGAGAAGATCAGACCATCTCTGAAAGCGCACAAAAGGCTGGGCAAGTAGAATGGCAAGTAAAAATAATCAGTGAGTGAAGAAGCTTCGAACATATTTATAAGCCTTTCTAACCAATTAATATTATGGCATATCTGGCCCAGTTCGGCGGTTTTCAACAGATCATTCTGAACATGCAGCAGATGGGCTTTTTCCAGTTTCTTTTCCCATTTCTACTCTCCCTTGCGATCATTTTTGGTCTGCTCGAGTGGACATTTGGTGGTGAAAAAAGAAGGCTGCCCAAATCGGCCAATGCCCTTATTGCTCTGATAGTTTCCTTTTTTGTGATGTTATGGACTGTTTCAAATCCTGGTATTGTTACATTCTTTGCCAACATATCGGGATACTGGTTGGTAGCCGGTTCGGGCATTCTGTTTATCCTGATCTTGCTCGCACTTGTGGGTGTCAAGACAGAGGAGCACTTCCTCCAATCACACTGGGGTAAATGGACACTCATTCTAGTCATCATAGCAATCGGTGTGGTGATCTTTTTTGGCGCAGGTGGCCAGTCTCTGATTGGTGTGCCATACTGGATGTTCAGCACAGAGCTCTGGACAATTGTATTTTTTATAATCGTGTTGGCCATTGTGATGTTCGTTATTAGTTCGAGTGGAGAACAAAAACAAAAACCAGGCTAAAACTATTCCTCTCTTTTGATTTTTAATGCTTTTATCGTATCCGACATGGCCCTCAGTGTTTGCAACATTGGACCCAGACTGTCTCTAACTGCCTTTTCAATAGATTCCATCCTGCTCGATACTTCGGCTAAAGAATTTCTATAACCCTCAACAGAGGCCTTTATCTCCTCAATATCGGTTCGCTTTATACCTCTAATTTCCTTCAGAACAGCATCCAGGGTTGCTATTTTTGCATCCAATTCATCTATTCTTTTGTTCATAGCCTCTCTCTCCCTCTCAAAAGCCTCCCATCTTTCGGCGACTATTGCCTCGGCAATCTCCTCAATCTCAGCCCTTCTCTCAATGACAGGCCTTGGTCGGGCAGCAGGCAACCTAAACTCTTCCTCTATCTCTGGCTTTTCAATCGGAATAACAGGCCTTGGTCTTATCTCTGGTCTTTCTAGAGGTCTTTCAGGAACAGGTCTTGCCCACATCTCCTCACCAGGCAGAGCAAGCTCTGGTCTCCTCTCCAGTTCTCGGGCAATCCTCGGAGGTCCTTCTTCAGGCAACTCCTTGAGTGGTACCGGTCTTTCAAATTCCGCAGCCGGAGGACCTAAAAACTCCTCCCTTGCAGGTTTTGGAGCAACAGCCGCTTTCAGAGCCTCTTTCATCGCAGCATCCACATCCTTCGGTGAGTAGCCCTCTTTTTTCATTTGTTTTATTATTTCAGGCTCTGGTAGACCCTGGGCAGCAAGAGCTTTCACCCGCTCTGTGGCAGATATCTTAGGTTTTCTTTTAAAAAGAGTAACCATATTTTTATTTGTCAGAGGCAACTTAAATAGCACAACCTGTGATAATCACTTGATTTTTTCTTCTATCAGCCTCTCAACCTCTTCCCTTGTTACAAACTGGGATCTTATCGGATTATAGATTTCTATCAACTGTTCTAGCTCCTTTACCTTAGCTATAGTGGCAACCCTCTTCAACTGGGCCACGATTTCCTTGATCCCCATCTCAAGCTTAGCCAACCTATCATCGCTTTTAGAAAGCCTATCCTCTATGTCAGAGATTGAGCCAGCTAGCTCCTTTCTATGCTCGAACATGCCATTTTCTATGCTATTGATCCTGTTTGTCAGATTTTCGACAGACTGCTCCAAAACTCTGAGCCTTTTCATATTACTTGACGTACGTTCAAGCAACTCGTTCAAGATGTCCCTGATCGTCACCTTCTCAGTTGGACCCCTCTCAGGCCTGTTCACTTTTTGTGCCATTTCCATCCCCTTTGATTATATTTAATTTTAGCAGCCAAATATTAAATGAGATTAGGAGGTGTGAGTTTTCAAAGCCAGAGATTTATAATAGCTATGCCCTGTACCTGTCCGTACGAATACGATGAAGAGAAGATGAGAATAAGGTTTAACTGTATGGGCTCTATCTATGGCTCATCCATTGAGGATTTTCCCGAGTGTATGGCCAGGGTGATGGATGTCCTGCTTGAGGTCAAAAAAGTCAACTCGGTTGTGTTGGCCAGGGAGAGAGAGTATGAGTATGGCTGGCCACAGATAAGGCTTCTACAGGAGATAGCGGCAGTCATCGAATGGGCCATCTCTGAAAGGCTGGCTGCCTACACAGGCATCACAGAGGAGTGCGCCAGGGCATATCCTGAGTGGAATGCCAATCTGCAATACATCATTCTAGATCTGATGAGACGTGATCCGATAGGTGCATACGTTGAGCTGATCAGAGAAATCAGAGGCATTCGGACAAAAGCAAAAAAGATGTCAAGGGAGTGTGAGAGATGTTTTTCGGACTACATCTCTACTGTGTTGCAGCCACTCCAGGACAGGCTCGAAGCCACACAGATGATCAAGTTTGCCAAGCCGTATGTAATGGGCTACCATATCGGTGACAGAAGTGTTTACAGACAGCTCTTCTCACCCTCAACTAGACCGAACTTCATGTTCACCCGTTACATGATAACCCCGCCCGAGGGTGGTCGGTCTGTGGATAGATACATGGTGGGCGATACCAAAGTAGAGATATTCAGACTGCCCCACACAGCCGAGAACTTCTACTTCATATTACCACCCGAGTTTACCCTCAGCGAGGAGAAATACTCAGTACTTGATGCTGCGAGACAGTATATGGCTGCGCATAGACCCAGGACAGCCGAGTTATTAAAATCAGAGCGGATAAGGGAGATCTTCTTCAACATATCAAAGGATGTGGTGAGGGACACTGCCGAGAGGATGGCTATCCATCTAACCACAAAGGACATCGAACAGTTGGCAGAGATACTCACAAGGTATACAGCCGGCTTTGGTGTATTAGAGCTTCTGCTTGCCGATGACAAAATTCAGGACATATACATCAATTCCCCGATTGAAAAAACCCCCATCATGATCACACATGCTGAATGGCAAGAGTGTAAAACGAACCTCATACCGACCAGGGAGGATGCCGAGGCCTGGGCCACCAGGCTGAGGATACAGTCAGGTAGGCCTCTCGATGAGGCAAATCCGGTTCTAGACACTGACATAAGCTTACCCATGGGATCAGCCAGATTTGCCGTCATAACCAGAACGCTTTCCCCCGAAGGTCTGGCATTTGCAATCCGAAGGCATAGATACAAACCTTGGACACTACCACTTTTTATAAAGGCTAAAATGATAAATCCGCTCGCTTCGGGTCTACTCTCCTTTCTGATCGATGGTGCTGTCAGCCTTCTCGTAGCAGGTGGTCGAGGCGCTGGTAAGACATCTCTGCTCGCAGCCCTTATGTTAGAGATTTTACCAAGGGTGAGGATCGTCACGATAGAGGATACCTTAGAGCTGCCAGTCGGTCCTCTGATAGAACTTGGCTACAACATAGAGTCTATGAAATCACGATCTGTGATAACAAGGGTTGAGACAGAAATGCCGGCAGATGAGGCACTTCGCACATCTTTAAGACTCGGTGACTCATCCCTCATTGTGGGAGAGATAAGGTCAGTGGAGGCAAAGGCCCTCTGGGAGGCTATGAGGATTGGTGCCCTCTCGAATGTGGTTGCCGGCACAATACACGGTGAGTCGGCATACGGAGTGTATGATAGGGTTGTGAATGACCTGGGAGTTCCTCCCACCTCCTTTAAAGCAACAGACATCATAATCATATGTAAGATGTTGAGATCAGCAGACGGCCTTTACAGGTTTCGCCGTGTGACTGATATAGTGGAGGTCAGAAAGAAGTGGCAGGAGGACCCTGTGCGAGAGGGTGGTTTTGTACCTCTGATGGAATACTCTTCAAAGGAAGACAGCCTCAGGCCGACAGACGTTTTCATAAACGGTGAATCAGAGATTCTAAACAGGGTCGCATCGATGGTCAAAGAATGGGCTGGTAATTGGGCAGCAGTGTGGGACAACATCCAACTGAGATCAAAAATAAAGGGGACGATGGTTGAATATGCGGAGAGGCTGAGAAGACCAGAGCTGCTCGAGGCCGAGTGGTGTGTGAAAAGTAATGCTCAATACCATCTGCTGGCAGAGTCTGTGAGAAGAGAGATAGGATTTGCTGATCCAAAAAGGATATACGAGGGTTGGCTTGAGTGGTGGAAAAAGAGCCTGAAGGCGATCTAATTTCACTTTTTAATTCCAGAATGCCACATTTAATATGGCAAAAGAGGATTCGAGGGCAAAGAGAAAAGCAATGATGTGCGTGATATGTGGCTGTGTTTTTGAGGATCCCATCCCCATAAAGTGTCCAGCCTGTGGAGCAGGGAAAGAGAACTTCTGTAGAGTGAAGTGATTTCAACTGATTTTTATTAAGGATAATATAATATATTATGCAGATCGCCATTGTGAGTAAATTCAAAAATGCCATCAAATCTTCTTTACTCTCAAAATACGGCCTCAGGATTGGCAAAAGGCCTGAGGTTGTGATATGCATGGGTGGTGAGGGTACGCTTCTTTATGGTGAACTGATCTGGCCTGGTGTGCCAAAACTCTTTATCAAACACAAATGTAAGGATGGCTGTAGGCATGACATGGACAGCATTCTCCAGAAGCTTGCTAGCAGGTCATTTTCTGTCAAAGAGATGCTCAAACTAGAAGCCTCTGTGGGAGGTGATGAGACAAAAAGACTGATCGGACTGAATGATATAAACATCCATTACAAGATGCCCTGTGCGATAGGCCTTGATGTGATGGTCGGTAAGAGAAAAATAAAGAATGTGTTGGGAGATGGTGTGATAATCGCCACTCCCTACGGTTCCACAGCATATTTCAGGTCAATAGCAAGGAAAACATTTGTGAAAGGCATCGGCATTGCTTTTAACAACCCCGTGAGACCAGTCAAGCCTTTTGTGGTGAGTGAGAGGTCGATGATAAAAGTCAGGATCACAAAGGGGTCTGGCTGGATGGCCGCAGACAGCAACACAAAGTTGATTCCAATAAAGGCTGGTGATGTGATAACGGTCAGGCCCTATGCCAGACCTGCAAAAATAATAAAGCTGTCAGGATACCCTCTAAAGATCAGCATATGATTCAACACGATGAGTGGGGACCAGAAAAGGTTCTTGAGGTGTGGGATTCAAACACAGGCATGCATGGCTGGCTTGTTATTGATAACAGAATACTCGGTCCGGCTAAAGGTGGCATCAGGATGACACCAACAATAACTGCTGAAGAGGTGTTCAGACTTGCCCGTACAATGACATGGAAATGTGCTGCTGCTGGGCTGCCATTCGGAGGAGGCAAATCGGGCATAGCAGCTGATCCATCAAAGCTTTCCACCAAACAAAAAAAGGAGATCATCCAAGCCTTTGCCCGGGCCATAAAGCCACTATGTCCAAGCCAGTACATAGCAGGACCAGATATGGGTACGGGTGAGCAGGAGATGGGTTGGTTTGCCCAAGCAGTCGGTTCCTGGAGAGCGTGTACAGGCAAGCCCGCGACTATGTGCGTCAAGCCGGGTGTGAAGTGTGGCATACCCCATGAGTATGGTTCGACGGGCTTTGGTGTTGCACATTCAACTGTAATCGCTCTAGAGCATGCTGGTCTTGATTTGAAAAAGACGACCATTGCAATCGAAGGCTTTGGTAATGTGGGTAGTTTTGCAGCAAAATTCCTTTCAGAGTTTGGTGCAAAAGTGGTTGCGGTGAGTGATAGCAAAGGGTGTATCTACAATTCCGAAGGGCTCGATTTTGGCCGGTTGGAGAAAGTCAAAAAGGCCACAGGTAGTGTGATAAACTACACACCTGGAAGGATTTTGAGAGGAGAGGAACTTTTTGAGCTACCAGTCGATGTGTTGATACCAGCCGCACAGCCGGATGTGATAAATGAGAAGAATGTTGATAGGATAAAGGCAAAGATCATCGTCGAGGCAGCAAACATTCCGGCAACACCAGAAATAGAAGAAAGGCTACACAAGAGAGGGATCCTTGTGGTGCCTGATTTTGTTGCCAATGCAGGTGGTGTGATATCATCTTATGCCGAATATAGGGGTTACAATCCAAAGCAGATGTTCAGGCTCGTGGAGCGGAGGATAAGAGCAAACACAGCACTTGTGTTGGAGCGAGCAAGAAAGGCTGGAATCAAGCCAAGGGATGCCGCAATGGAGATAGCAATAGAAAGAATAAAAGAAAAGAGAATTAAATAAAAGGTTAAATATTAATAAGGAGGTTTGAATGACAAAAGAGAGTTTAATAAAGCTTCTCAATCAGGCACTCGAGCTTGAACATGCTGCGTACGTACAGTATCTCAGCCACGCCGAGGTGATGGCCGGCCCGACAGCAGAACCCATCATAGCAAGGCTGAAGGAGATCGCGGCCGATGAGAAGAAACATCAGGATCAGTTCAGAAAGTTGATAGGCCTGCTGGGCGGCGTTCCATCGATGGGCATTGCAAAGACAACACCAGCAAAAGATCTGAAAGAAATACTCGAGGTCAATCTGAAGGCAGAAAAAGAAGCCATTGATGTCTACAAGAAAATACTCGCTGCACTTAAGGCAGAAGGTTCAAATATGAACTACTACGATCTGCTGATTGAACACGAGATAAGGCATATAATAATCGATGAAAATGAGCACGTAACAGAGCTCGAGCTTCTACTCGACAGACAGGGCGGATCTGCGAAATAGATTTAGTTTTCAAATACAATAATAATAATGCACCGAGTGCTAGAGAAGGCAGGGAAAAGAGTGATTCTTTTGGGCAATGAGGCGATAGTTAGAGGGGCCATAGAATCCGGTGTTGGTTTTGCAACCACATACCCAGGCACACCCGCATCAGAGATAGGAGATACATTTTCTGAAATTGCTAAACAAGCAGGCCTTTATTTTGAATACTCTGTCAATGAAAAAGTGGCTACAGAGGCAGCGGCAGCAGCTGCGTGGTGTGGTGTTCGCTCCCTAGTTGCTTTCAAACACTTTGGCTTCAATGTTGCTTCTGATTCTATCTTTCCCTTAGCCTATTACGGTCTGAAAGCGGGTATGGTGATCGTTTCGGCTGACGATCCAGGCTGCTGGTCATCCGGTCAATCGGAACAGGATAGCAGATACTATGCCAGGATTGCCCATCTCCCTCTCTTCGAACCAGCAGATCCAGTAGAATGTCTATTCTTTACAAAACAAGCATTTGCTCTCTCCGAAAGATTAGGAATTCCCTGTATCATCAGAACCACAACCCGAGTCAGCCATGCCAGTGCTGATGTAAGATTGGATAGAATGACAAGACCAAAAACAGAAGGTCTTTTTGAAAAGGGTAGCCAATTCCGAACAATGCCACCTTCTATGTTGGCAGCTCACACAGAGCTCCATCAAAAGAAACTGCCACTTGCAAAAAAATGGGCCGAAAGGTTGGCCATCACAAAAACCGGAACAGGCAGGTTTGGCATAATAACATCCTCTATTGGTTATACCTATGCAATGGAGGCAATGAAAGAGTTAGGGGTGAGACTGCCAATTTTAAAACTAGGCATCACCTGGCCCTTACCTGAGAGAAAGATTTCGGCATTCATAAAAAATCTCAGCTCAGTTCTGATAATTGAAGAGCTTGAGCCAGTGTTGCAGGATGATGTAGAAAGAATTGCCAGGACAGCCAATCCCAAACTAAAAATCTATGGCAAGGATAGTCTACCCATGTGTTGTGAGCTCAAACCAGAATACATAATTGAGGCCCTCAGCAAGCTGCTAAAAATTAAAACATTCGATTTCAAGGCCCATCTCAGAAAAATTGCCAAACTGAATGTGCCAAAAAGGACCCCTGTGCTCTGCCCTGGCTGTCCTCACAGAGCCACATTTTGGGAAGTAAAACAGGCCTGTCCACAAGCAGTTTTTGGAGGAGATATCGGCTGCTATATTTTAGGCATCTACCCACCACTGGAAATGGCTGATTATATCATATCAATGGGTGCTGTACAAGGCCTTAGCCACGGCATATCAAAAGTCTCAAAACAGCCGGTGATAGGATTTATAGGAGACTCAACATTCTTCCACGCCGGCATACCAGGCCTGATCAACATGGCTTATAACAGATCAAGTCCTCTTGTGGTGATCCTTGACAACAAATCAACTGCCATGACAGGTCACCAGCCACATCCTGGTATTGGAATCACAGGAATGGGTGAGCAAACAAAACAGATCAAAATTGAGGATATTGTCAAAGCCAGCGGAATTGAAAATGTAGAGAGGGCCAACATCTGGAATGTGAAGGAAACGATCGAAAAGGTTAGACAGCTTCTCTCCAAACCAGGCCCTAAAGTTCTGATAGCTGACGGTGAGTGCAGGCTGCAGTTTATGAGGAGGGCAAGGAGGCAGGGAATTGGGGTTCCAACAGTTTCGATAGATCCGGCAAAATGCAAACGTTGTACGATATGTGTTTACAAATTTGGCTGTCCTGCAATCCATCATGACAGGGCCAAAAACCTTTACTACGTAGACCCTGATATGTGCTGGGGCTGTGGTGTTTGTCCTCAGATCTGTCCCTTCGATGCGATATCCTTTAAACCTGGAGAGAAGGCGGTGTTCTGATATGCAGAGCATAAAAGAATTCAACCTCATCGTGGTGGGTGTTGGTGGTCAGGGTCTGCTCACACTCGCAGGAGCGATTGCCCGGGCAGCCCTCAACCATGGCTATCAGGTCCGAGCATCAGAGTTACATGGCCTGGCAATGAGATTCGGCTCAGTGGAGGCCCATCTCCGTTTTGGAAAGAGCATTTTCTCCCCTTTAGTCACACAGGCTAGAGCAGACCTGATAATAGCTCTGGAGCCGGGAGAGGCGTACAAGGCCTGCTGGTATGCAAGCTCAGAGCGCACAACCTTTCTTTTAGACTCAAAAGCTATTATTCCGACAATAACGTATATTGAAAAAAGAAACTATCCCAGCCTGGAGCAGATAAGGGCTGATCTGAGGCCATTTTCAAAACAGATCCATTTTGTCAATGCCAGTGAGCAAGCAAAAAAGATAACAGGCTCTATTGTGGCAGCCAATGTCTACCTTCTGGCCAAGGCCTGCTCCCTTGGTCTGCTGCCTCTGAAAAAGGCCTGGCTAATCGAAGGTCTGAAAGAGGTGTTGCCTGAAAAAGCTATTGAGAGCAATCTAAGGCTGTTTGAGGCAGGATTTGAATAATTTCTTTAATAACTAAGTTTGTATATTGTTATTGCCTCGGCATCTCCCCACTGTTCAAAACTTCTGATTTTTTCAAATTGTTCAGAATCAAAATAGCCATAAACCCACTCTGGATTGCCAGGTTCAAATTTGTAAACCAAAATATATCCTACATTTTCTCTTCCTATTAAAGGCAAAACTTCTGAACTATTTTTTGGAAATGCAACAGCCTTTCTCTGAGCAAGATAATAGATATAAGGATAAGATTCGGTCATTATCTTTTCATCAGAATTTGTGATGTTTTTCAACCAAATACCTGCCTGTACAACTCCTGCAGCAGCAAATCTATCGGACCATACGGCTGATAGAGCAAGAGTAGATATTATTATTGATATGAACAAAACTGAAAAAATGATCAATGTTCTATATTTTTTAAATAATATACAACTTTTTTCCATACCAAAACCAGTAATAGCAGCAAATATAGGTAAGAATGAGAGCAGATATCTAGGTTCTTTGTAAGGAAATACAAACCATGCAATGACTGATATCAAAAAGATCAGTACAATCAGTTCACAATCTTTTTTGATTAAAAAATAAAATCCAACAGCAACAAATGGGACCATAACAGCCCAAACCTCTAACAGGGTCCAGAGTGCATCCAGAACCGACATATTTTGGACAGAGAATGTGATGGCCATATTCTCAAAAAACGCACCAAAGGGATTGCCGTAATAGAACAGGCCTAACAAAAACCAGGGAATGAGTATAACCAAAATGCCCGAAATAGGAACAACAATCTGTGGTAATCTCCTTTTCCTCACACATAGCCAGGCAAAATGTACAAGAATTCCGAGAATGAGCAAATTACCCAGATATCGGGTCAGAAATGCCATACCAGATAGCAAACCAGCTAAAAACAAATTTCTATTCTTTCCTTCTTTTTGCCACCTAACATAGAACAGAAGTGATAGAGAGAGAAGAGCTATAAAAAGCGGCTCTGAGAGCACTTTCGTGCTAAAAAATATAAACAGGTAGCTTGTGGATGCAAACAAAGCAGCCCATAAAGCAGCTCTCTTTCCAAATAATTTTTTTGAAAACAAAAAAATAGCCAATATACTTAAAACCGACATTGTCCATACAAAAATTCTTGCTGCCAGTACAGAATCTGAAAATACCGATATCACCAATGGTAATAGGGGTGGTCTGAATGTTTCTAAAGGATAGCCCGGATCAAGGCTATACCGTCCGCTCAAAATAGCCTGTCCAAGTCCCAAATAAACCGCTTCGTCCCACCAAAGCCCTTGATTGAAAGGGATCAGAGCGAGATTTGAAAATAGAATGAACAAAATGATCACAATTAAAGTCAGGCCAAGATTTTCCATATTTACAAAATTTCCACACACAGCATATTTTTTATTCTATTCCAATTATTAAATGATGCTCTGGATAACCATTCTCAACTATACAGTCTGGTATATATTTGTTTTCCTAGCCATATTTTGGCTGCTCGTTTTGTTGAAAAATACATCTTCACTCAGAACAGGCCAGAGAATAAAGAGTTACCCTAAAGTATCCGTTCTCATACCAGCTCACAATGAGGAGAGCACGATCGCAAAAACAATCAGATCTGTCCTCAGCCTTGACTGGCCAAAGAGGCTGCTCGAGGTGATTGTGATAAACGATGGCTCAAAGGATAGAACAGAAAAAATAGCAAGATCTTTCAAAGAGTGTAGAGTGATCAGCAACAAAAGAAATCTTGGCAAGGCCGCAAGTCTGAATAGAGGACTAAGGATTGCAAAAGGTGAATTTATTGCCTGTATAGACGCCGACTCGATGGTTAAGAGGGATGCTCTCAAAAAAATGATTGGGGCCTTTTCTGACCCAAGGGTAGCCGTTGTCACACCAGCTCTCAAAGTTTATAGAACAAAAAATCTACTCGAGAAGGTCCAACATGCTGAATACCTTTTGAACATCTTTTTAAGGAAAATGCTCGCATTCATAGATTCTATACACGTCGCACCGGGTGTTTTCTCTATATACAGAAAATCGGTTTTGAAAAAAGTGGGAGGATTTGAAGAGGGCAATCTGACAGAGGATATGGAGATAGCTCTGAGAATTCATAAAGCTGGATATAAAATAGAAAACAGACTTGATGCAATCTCTTATACATTTTGTCCGGCAAAATGGAAGGAGCTTTTTGCCCAGAGAATAAGATGGTATAGTTGTGCCATACAGAATTCGATAAAATACCGATTTATGTTCTTCAATCCAAAGTATGGCAACCTTGGCCTTTTCTTTCTCCCTCTCAATTTCATCGCCATCATAGCCATAATCATACTCTTCTTAGTAATCCTCAGCAACATTTTGAATTGGCTTTCATCGGTTGTGTGGAAAGCCATGCTTGTCAAATTTGATCTCACCACAATACTTGCCAATCTCAATTTGGCAGAACTTCTGACCGGTATGATCACAACACCGCTCATACTTGCCCTGATTGGCACGGCAATAGCATCTGCCATTCTATGGTTTTCATTCAAACTTGACAAAATGTCTGTTAAAAAGAATAGACCTGGCTATCTGGCCTACCTTCTCATATTTCCTCTCATAATGATGGCCTTCTGGACCCTTGCCCTGATCGATGAGATACTGAAAAGGAAGAGAAAATGGTAGCGAAATGAAAAGATGGTTATCATACACAATTATTTTAGTTATCATTTTGATGTCCTCCCTGCTCATCAGAACAATTTTTTCCATGTATATTGGTCTTTATGTTGATGAGACGAACTATGTTTTTTGTTCACTCACATATGACTGGCATAATTTTCTTGGTGGAAGAGTATATAGCAGTTTATTGGCACCGTTATTAACAAGATCCTTTTTCATATTAGAAAATCAAACAGGTTTACGCTTATTCAATATATTCACAGGCATTCTAACCGTTTTGGCAATATATTTGCTTGGTAAAAAAATTCATAAAGATGTTGGCCTTTTGGCAGCCATTTTGGCAACTTTTTCCTCGATGCTAATTTACGTTTCGGCAACTGTAAGGTTTGAAGGACCATCAATAACTTTTCTTCTTTTTCGACTTTATTTTCTCCTGTTAGCTTTTGAAAAAAATAAATACTATTTTCTATCAGTACCTCTTTTCATATTATCTTTCTTAATGAAATACAATTCGATTATAATAATTATTCCAATTCTTGTATATTATTTAATTAAAAAACCGTTCGAAAGAAAGCATATTACTGCAAACCTTTTTTCTATTTTATTTTTCATAGCTATTTATTTCAGTTCTCAATTACAACATCTGAATACACTTTTAGATGTTACACAAGCCCTTCATATAAATCAGAATGCAAATAATTTTTTTCTAATTTTTTTGACGTTGTCTCCTTTAGTTTTGACCACCCCCATTATCTTATTCAAAAGAAAAGATTTCAAAAATAAAGATCTTTTCAGTTTGTGTTATTTTATAACATTCATATCAGTTTTTGTTTTCACATTTGTGGGAACTGCAGTATTTTTACCAATTTATCTATCTTTTGTATTTCCTTTTGCTATACTAGCATGTTCTACCATATTGGCACATTCCCGAATTGGTTATGTTGTTGCGGCAATAGTTTGCATCGTCATGGTTCTTAATATTTTTTCAGTAATTGACATACCTCTTAGCAGACAACATTTTTATGGCTATCCCGACTGGAGACCAGCAGCTGAGTGGTTAAAAATAAACGCAGATACGAATGATAAGATTATTGCAAGCCATCCTTCGCCTCTATGGTTTTATACAACAAATCATTTTAATAAATCAGTTGATTGTACAGTAGACATGTTGACTATAAAAAATGATTTTGAATTTTATTTTAGTGCTGCCATAACAAATTCCACAGATCTTCGTAATGGTATATACAGATATGTTATAACATTCAAGCCTGTCAATAAAGATACGAATACCTGGACATTATTGGATACTGATACTCTACATCAAAATATGGACAAATTTGTTCAAGTTTTCAGCTATAATGATGGACCATATAATGTGCACATATATGAGTTCATAAATCAGTCTGTTTAATAAAAAATATGCCACAAATAAAAAAACAGACAAATTTAGGTCTCATAATCTCAGCTGCCTTAATATCAGCTCTGCTGTTTGCTGCCGGTCTTGCCATCGGATACGGTTTGAACACCCAAAGACTTTCTGACATAGAGCAGAGAAGTGCGGAGATGGCAAGGGCTGTACAGAACCTTCAACTTCAGCTTCTCTTCCTCGATGTGTTGGGTAAGAATGCCAGCTGCCCTGTGCTAAAGCAAATTATGAGCTACACTGTGCGCAATTATGAGCAACTGGGAGGAAAGCTAGCAAATAAGGAGCTTGAAGATTATTCAAAATATCAGATGCTGCTAAAGGATTACTATATAGCATCCATCAACTACTGGCTTCTAGCAAAAAAACTCGAACAGAGTTGCGGTCAGAGCTATAAAACCATTCTTTTCTTTATATCCAAAAGCTGCGATCCTTTGATTCCGAATCCCTGTGATGATCAGGCATTCGTTCTGACATATTTGAAACAACAAATGGGCGAGAGCCTTTTAATATTTACAATCAGCTCTGACATCCAGGAACCGGCGATACAGGCTCTAATCAATTATTATAATATAACTGAGTATCCAACCATAGTTATTGATGAAAAGGTATATACAGGATTTCAGGATTTAGAAAAGTTAAAAACAATTTTAGGGTGATATGCCAACCAAGTTCTACATCACCACAGCCATAGACTATGTAAATGCTCAGCCCCATCTCGGCCATGTATATGAAAAAATCATTGCCGATGTCTATGCCCGGTGGCACCGCCTGCTCGGTCACAAGGTCTTTTTCCTTTTGGGAACGGATGAGAATGCAAAAAAAGTTGCCGAGGCTGCAAGACAGGCTGGCCTGGACCCACAGACTTTTACCGACACCATGGCCCCAAAATTCAAAGAACTCTATTCTCTTTTTGGTGTGTCAAATGATTATTTTATCAGAACAACAGAAGAGAGACACAAAAAGGTTTCACAGGCCGTTTTTGAAAGACTTTACAAAAAGGGGGATATCTACAAGGGAAAGTATAGGGGCCTCTACTGTGTGGCCTGTGAGGCCTTTTACCTTGAAAGAGAGTTAAGGGCCGGTCTCTGTCCAGTGCATCACACAAAGCCAGAGTTTGTTGAAGAGCCGAGTTATTTTTTCAAGCTGTCTAGATATAAGAAGCAGATATTGGAATACATACAAAAAAATCCTCAATTCATACAACCACCCGAAAGAAGGCATGAGATCCTGAACAGACTCAAAGAAAAACTCCACGATATATCCGTTTCGAGGTACAAACAAGCGTGGGGAATAAAGGTACCATTCGATCCTGACCATACAATATATGTCTGGTTTGATGCTCTGCTGAACTACATATCAGCTCTGGACTGGCCAGAGGGCAAATTCAAACAGTTCTGGCCTGCAGATGTGCATATAATAGGCAATGAGATTCTGTGGTTTCATACAGTGATATGGCCTGCCATGTTGCTGGCTCTCGGTCTGCCCCTACCAAAAGCCGTCTTCTCCCATGGCATGATCACATCAGGTGGCCACAAACTATCAAAAACCAGAGGGCTGACAATCGATCCATTAGAGCTTGCCAAAAAGTATGGCCCTGACCAGCTGAGATATTTTCTGATTAGAGAGGCACCACTAGGAGAAGATCTAGACTTTTCAGAGCAGGCCCTGAAAGAGCGAATCAATGGCGAACTAGTCTCCGATCTTGGCAATCTCGTCAACAGAGTGCTTGTGCTGGCCGAGAAATTCGATGGAAAAATAGAAGGCAGGCCTGAATTAGAAAAAGAACTTGATTTTGACAAAATTAAAAAATTTATGGATCAATTCAAACCACACCATGCTTTGGATGCGATATGGCAATTCATAAAAGTGGCAAACAAATATGTCAACGACAGGCAGCCCTGGAGGCTGTCAGGCAAAGAACTCGGCCACATCCTGTACAATCTACTCGAGTCCCTACGGGTAATTGCCATACTGATTGAGCCATTTCTTCCTCATACAACACAAAAAATCAACTTACAACTTGGCCTCAACTCGGGCACACTCAAAGATCTGAGATTTGGTCCGTGGAAGGGTAAAATCAAAAGAGGTCCTCTGCTTTTTGAAAAAGTCTAATCTGGGACTTTTAATTTTTTTACTGTCTGTTCAAAGCTCTGATCTCTTTCTTCTAATGGACCGAGAAATTCAATATCTGATATCGTATAACCATTTGAAAGATCATAATCAAACCACACCTGATAGATTACCTTTCTCCCTTTGTGAATAGCAATCATGCCAGTATGCGTACTCTCAATCCGGTAGCTTCCAAAACCACACCTTTTAGCCGCATCCTGTACAATGTCTATGACATTCTCCATAATCTTTCATGGAAATAAAATTTAAATCTCTTTTTATGATGCAATGAAAAAATTATTATGGTAATCTGTATAATAGCTCTCGTCATATTCGCATCCCTAAGCCTGTTCTCTGCCAAATACAGAACGTATACAAGGGAAGCTTGGCATTGTGTGGCCAGAATGACAAGGCTTAAACCCTGTGATACGGCTTTTGATGAAAAGATGAAAGCAGCCATAACAGCAAAAATTATGGAAAGAAGTCCAGGCCTGGCAAAATGGGTGTATGGCAATTTTGGAAAAATCTCAGCCATTTTCGCAACCATTTTCTTTATCTCTCTTGGCTACACAGCCTATGGCCTTTACAATCTGCTCGTATACGGTAGCTGTGATCCTGTCACTGGCCAATGCATATTCAATCCAGTCCAACCACAGTTTTCAAGTTGTCCCTTTGAGAGCCTACAACCCTCACAGGGAATACCAACGATAGCAGGTTTTTACAAAATTCCAAACGTCACAATAACCGGCAAACCACTAGTTTATTTCTTCGGCACAACATGGTGTCCACACTGCGGTTGGGAGAGACCCATATTCCTTCAGGCAACTGCCCAGTTTGGAGATGCCATAGATGTGAGAAGGATCGAAATCGATCAAGGAATAACACCAGAAGAGGATGCCATCTTCAGACACTTCTCTCCAGATGGCAAAATCCCACTCAT
>FWWL01003198.1_pt1 | contig 30821 bp, 30 predicted proteins | sample 2228331 | NCBI WGS metagenome assembly FWWL01 (sample SAMEA103939775, study PRJEB20133) | metagenome
CCTTGGGGAGGCCATGGGCCTGAGAGTCTCCGGGAATCGGAGAGACCCATTGAACCTGATCCGGGTAATGCCGGCGTAGGAAAGGGGGTGTGAGAGACTGCATCCCCGTGATGCAGTTTTTAATTTATGAGATTGATAGTGAATGGTGAGGAATACACTGTAGAGAAGGATACTCTTACCATTGAATCTCTCCTTAATGAACTCGGTATAATTCCAGAAAGAGTGGCGGTAGAGGTTAATCTCAATGTCATTAAGAAGAAGGATTATAAGGACCATCCTCTTAAGGATGGTGATAGAGTAGAGATAGTAAACTTTGTGGGTGGTGGAACATGGATAGACTTGTGATAAGGGGTATAGAATTTAAGTCAAGGCTGTGGGTTGGTACAGGAAAGTATAAGGACTTTGAAGAGACAAAGAGGGCGATTGAGGCATCAGGAACAGATGTCGTTACGGTTGCTGTAAGAAGGGTGAATATAATCGACAGGAGTAAGGAGAATCTTCTTGATTATATAGACCCGAAGAAATATAAGATTCTTCCGAACACCGCAGGTTGTTACACTGTTGAGGATGCCCTGAGGTATGCAAGACTGGCAAGAGAGGCAGGCGTATCAGATATGATTAAACTTGAGGTTATAGGAGATGAGAAGACCCTTTTCCCTGATGTGGTTGGTCTCATCAGGGCTACAGAGATTCTTGCAAAGGAGGGTTTTATAGTATTTCCATACACGAATGATGATCCTGTCACAGCAAAGAGACTCGAGGATGCTGGTGCTGCTGCTGTCATGCCCCTTGGAGCACCAATTGGTTCAGGCCTTGGAATAAGAAACCCATATAATATCAAGATAATCCTCGAGACTGTAAAGGTGCCGGTAATAGTGGATGCAGGAGTGGGAACAGCATCTGATGCTGCAATAGCGATGGAACTCGGTTGTGATGCAGTATTGATAAATACCGGTATTGCAGGTGCAAAGGATCCTGTTAAGATGGCAGAGGCGATGAAGTATGCTGTGATGGCTGGAAGGCTCGCATACCTTGCCGGAAGGATTCCCAAGAAACTCTATGCAACAGCGAGCAGTCCACTTGAGGGTATGTTGATTTGATAAACTGGAGAATATATCTCATTACTGACAGGAAACTCTCTGATGACATATATGATGTTGTTGAGAAGGCATTGAAGGCAGGTGTGAGGGCGGTTCAGTTGAGGGAGAAGGACCTTTCAGGAAGGGAACTCACAGAGATGTCAGAGAGGATGTTGAGGATTACAGAGAGATATGGTGCGGATCTATTTATAAATGACAGGGTCGATATCGCATTATCTACAGGTGCAAAAGGAGTCCATCTTGGAGTGAAGGGTATTCCTGTAAGTGTTGCAAGGAGGATTGCTCCCAGACTTCTGGTTGGTGCATCTACCCATACCCTTGAGGAGGCAATGAGGGCAGAGGAGGAAGGTGCACATTTTATAACATTTGGACCTGTATATGAGACACCTTCGAAGTTAGCTTATGGAAGGCCTCTTGGTATAGATACATTGAAGGATGTTACTTCAAGAGTTAAGATACCTGTCTTTGCCATAGGTGGAATAGATAAAAAAAGGGTTAAGGAGGTTATTGATGCGGGTGCATATGGGGTTGCATTGATAGGAGCAATCCTGAGATCAGAAGATCCTGAGAGAAGTGCCCGTGAATTAGTAGAAGAGATAAATTCAGTATTAAGGAGAGATTAATATGACACAGATAGAGTATGCATTAAAAGGGATAATAACAAAGGAGATGGAGGCTGTTGCCCGTGAAGAGAATCTTCATCCTGAAGTCATAATGAAGGGTGTTTCGGATGGAAGTATAGTCATCATGAAGAATATTATCCATAATATAAGACCCCTGGGTGTGGGTAAAGGATTGAGGACAAAAGTAAATGCGAATATTGGCACATCAAAGGATATGGTCGATATAGAGGCAGAACTTCAAAAACTCAGGGTTGCTGAAAGGTACGGTGCTGATGCGATCATGGATCTCTCTACAGGTGGTCCTGTAAAGGAGATGAGGCTGGCTCTTCTCAGGCACTCAAATATCACGGTAGGGACTGTACCTGTATATGAGGCTGCATTGAGGACATATGATGATTATGGAAGCATAAAGTATATGAAGGAGGATATGTTATTTGATGTTATTGAGGAACACCTGAAACAGGGTGTGGATTTCATTACTGTTCACTGCGGGATCACGCTTAAGTCCATAGAGAGGCTCAGGAGTGAGAGGAGGATTCTCGATATTGTATCGAGAGGAGGTTCTATACTGTTTGAATGGATGTTATGTAATGAAAAGGAAAATCCTCTTTACAGTAACTTTGATAGACTCCTTGAGATTGCAAAAAGATATGATGCCACATTGAGTCTTGGAGATGGAATGAGACCTGGCTCGATCATAGATGCCTCAGATAGATCACAATTTGAGGAACTCCTCACACTCGGGGAGTTAAGGGATCTTGCCATGAAGTCAGGGGTTCAGACCATAATCGAGGGACCAGGACATGTACCATTAAACCAGATAGAGATGAATATAAGACTCGAAAAGGAGATATGTAAGGGAGCTCCGTTTTATGTCCTTGGACCACTCGTCACAGATATCGCAATGGGTTATGACCATATTGCTGCAGCAATCGGTGGTGCGATGGCAGCATGGTTTGGGGCGGATTTTCTCTGTTATGTGACCCCTTCCGAACATGTGAGGCTTCCTGATATAAATGATGTCAGGGAAGGGGTTATAGCATCAAAGATCGCAGCCCATGCAGCGGACATAGCAAAGGGAATTCCTTCTGCAATAGAGAAAGACAGGAAGATGTCGATCCTGAGAAAGAGACTCGACTGGGATGGTCAGATAAGCCTCTCTTTTGACCCTGAAAAGGTTTCTATGATGAGGCAGAGTGTGCCACCCTTAGAGAATGATGTATGCAGTATGTGTGGAGAGTTCTGTGCAATAAAGACTACGAAAAGGGCATTAGGGGAATTATAAGTGGATGGAATCCACGGGTTTAGAATTCGATACTGATAGTATCTTTGACTCTCCCCTCATTGAAGAGATAAAGGATAAAAAGATAATACTTGTAATAGGCGCCTCTGATACAGGAAAGACCACATTCATAAAGAGACTCTCGAAGCATCTCTGGGATAGTAATGCAGGTATTGTTGATCTCGATACAGGTCAGTCAACCATAGGTCCACCCGCGACTGTTTCATGGGGTTATGCATCTCAGGAACGAATGGAGGATTTTTATTTTACAGGCACCACTACTCCTTATGGAAGCATGATACCTTTTCTTACAGGTTCAAAGATAGTCACGGAGATCGCATCAAAGATGTGTGAAAGGATAATTATAGATACAACAGGACTCATCTCTGGTTCAGCAGGAAGGGTTCTCAAACAGTTCAAGATAGATCTTCTTAAGCCCGATTGTATTATATGCCTCGAGAGGGATGATGAACTCAAACATATCATCGATGTATTTAGATTTCAATCCCTGCCACATGTTTTAAGATTAAGACCATCCACCAGGGTAGTAAGGAGAACCTCTCTGGAGAGAAGGAGGTATCGATTCCAGAAGTTTATCGATTATCTTGAACCATCAGATTTATATATCTTCGATACAGGATGTATCAGCATAAGATTCACAAGGGATATACTTGAGCCGTCTCTTTTCAGAAACAGGGTTGTATCATTAAGAGACAGAAGAGGTAAGGATGTAACAGTGGGGGTTATTGAAGATGTTATAAAAAGAAAGACATTACTTATAAAATCTATTTCTGGATTGAAAATCGAGGATATATCTACTATAATGATAGGCAGGGTTGTGATTGATTATAAATCAGGATTATTGATTGATATTTAATTTTTTGTTATATTATGTATATAAAAATTTATTTTGTAATAGGGGGTAAATATGGAAAGGTCACTCGATAAGGCAGTGATTTCTGTTCTCAAGAATGCTGAGGCAATGAATATCGAACATGTATGGCAGAGGTATGAGTCACAATTGCCGCAGTGTGGATTTGGTGAGACGGGATTATGCTGCAGACACTGTATGCAGGGTCCCTGCAGGATAAGCCCTTTTGAGGATGGTCCTAAAAAGGGAGTCTGTGGTGCAGATGCTGATATAATGGTGGCGAGAGGGATTTCGAGGGCTGTTGCTGCAGGCACGGCCTCACACGGTGCTCATGCAAAACATATGGTGCATACGCTTCTGAAGTCCGCAGTTGATAAAACAGATGATTATCCTGTCAAAGATGAGAATAAACTCAGGAATGTTGCACAGAGAATAGGTATAAAGACTGATGGAAGATCAGTAAAAGAGATTGCCCGTGAGATTGCAGAAAAGGCATTACTTGAATTCTCTGAAAAAGAGTCACCGCTTTTATGGGCTGTTTCTACAGTAACGAAGGGAAGGATTGAGAGATTTCTTAAGTATAATGTTGTTCCAGCAGGGATTGATAGTGTTGTGGCAGAATCCATGCATAGAACCACATATGGTGTAGATGCTGATCCTGTCAATATACTCCTTGGAGCTGTAAAGTGTGCAATAGCTGATTACACAGCATGCCATATTGCCACGGACATTGCTGATATACTCTTCGGTACCCCTCAGCCTGTTGTAACAGGAGCGAATCTTGGTGTCATAAAGAGTGATGCTGTAAATATAGCACTTCATGGTCATAATCCACTTCTCAGTGACATGATTGTCCAGATGGCATCTGACAGGGAGTTAATAGAAAAAGCCAGATCCCTTGGTGCAAGGGAAGGTATAAATGTTATAGGTATATGCTGTACCGGTAATGAGGTCCTTATGAGACACGGTATTCCACTTGCAACGAGTTCTGTATCGCAGGAGACAGCGATACTGACAGGTGCAGTGGATGCAATGGTTATTGATTACCAGTGTGTCATGCCGTCATTGAGAAATATTACTGAGTGTTTCCATACAAAACTCATCACAACCATGCCTCAGGCAAAGATCTCAGGAGCCACACACATTGAGTTCAGTGAGGAGAAGGCGAGGTCATCTGCAAGAAAGATAATAGAGACAGCGATCGAGGCGTATAAAAATAGAGATAAAGCAAAATTAAATATACCTCAGGTATCCTCTCAGGCAATGGCTGGATTTTCCGTGGAGGCTATAATAAAGGCACTCTCTCAGTTAAACAGTGAAGATCCACTGAAACCCTTGATTGATAACATAGTATCCAAGAATATTTATGGTGTCTGCCTGTTTGCCGGATGTAACACCGTAAAGATTACACAGGACTCGAACTATTTAACGATAATAAAGGAACTTGCGCGGAGAAATGTTCTTATCCTTGCCACAGGATGTGCATCAGGTGCATTCGCAAGGCATGGATTCATGACTCCGGAGGCAACTGAGAAATATGCAGGAGAGGGACTGAGGACAGTCCTCACTGCTATTGGTAATGCAGCTGGTCTCAATGGACCCCTTCCACTTGTTTTACACATGGGTTCATGTGTTGATAATTCGAGGGCAGTCGATGTTGCGGTTGCTGTTGCACAGAGACTCGGTGTGGATATAGATAAACTTCCTGTGGTGGCATCTGCACCTGAACCTGTTACAGAAAAGGCAGTTGCAATCGGTACATGGGCTGTTGCGTCTGGTCTGCCAACACATCTCGGAGTGATTCCACCTGTTACAGGAAGCAGTAAGGTAACCGAGATACTCACTTCAGGAATCAGGGATATATTTGGTGGATACTTTATAGTAGAACCAGACCCTGTTAAGGCATCTGAAAAACTCCTCTCTGCCATAACAGAGAGAAGAAATGCTCTTGGAATAGGTTGAGAGGAGGGTCCACATGAAACAGATATTTTTAAGACCTGAAAGATGCATGGGATGCAAAAGTTGCGAGATATACTGTGCTGTTCAGCATTCAAAGGGCAAGACACTATTTTCTGCAATCATGGAGAGACCATTGCCTGTGAAGAGGCTTTATGTGGAAGAGGTGGAAGGTGTAAGAATGCCGGTGTTTTGCAGACACTGTGAGGACGCTCCATGCCTTAATGCCTGTATAAGTGGATGTCTTTACAGGGATGAACACGGATTCATAAGGAGAAGAAAGGAGAGGTGTATTGGATGCTGGACATGTGTGATGGTCTGTCCCTTTGGTGTGATATCAAGGGATAAGGAGAAACACATCGCAGTAAAGTGCGATAGATGCCATAAACTCGAGGTCCCTGCCTGCGTGAATGCCTGTCCGACAAAAGCGCTGGTTCTTATGGAGATGGATGATTTTAATAAAGAGAAGAGAAAGAGTATAGTATTGTCTGAAATAAGGGGAAGATAACATAATGGAATACCTCATAATAGGTGCAAGTATAGCAGGGATTTCTGCAGCAAAGGCTATAAAGGAACTCGAGCCCAGGGCAGATATAATGATTATCTCGAGGGAGGGTAGAAGACCATATTACAGACCATTGATCCCGTATCTTATAGAAGAGGAGAGGGATATATATTTTCATGAAGATGATATCAGGAATATAAAGGACTTTATTGTTGAGGGTAATGTTACAGGAATCGATATCAGGATGAAATCAGTCTTTCTTGAGTCGGGTGAAAGGATAGATTTTAAGAAACTCCTGATCGCTACAGGTTCTGCTCCTGTTATCCCTGACATACCAGGAATAAGATCTCATGGAGTCTTTACGATGAGAACAATGAAGGATGCCCTTTCGATAAAAGAGTATTCTCAGGGGAAGAGAAGAGCGGTCATCATTGGAGGGGGATTTGTGGGTATCAAAACAGGGATTGCTCTCATGAGAAGAGGAATTGAGGTAACGATAATAGAGGTTATGGATAGAATACTTAAAGGAAGGCTCGATGAGGAAGGTTCAAGGATCATATCCTCTCTTCTGGAGGGTGGAGGTATGAAGATAATTGCAGGAGAGGCGATAGAGGAGGTTATGGTTAATAATGGTGTTGTTACAGGTATAAGGACTGTTTCAGGCAGGGAGTTCAGGGCTGATATGGTGGTTGTTGCTATGGGTTCATCTCCATCCATTGAGCCATTCAGAGAATCAGGTATAAGGATCGGAAAGGGTATAGTGGTCGATGAAAATCTGAGAGCAGGTGTTGAATATATATATGCAGCAGGTGATGTTGTTCAGTCAAATGATATCATTACTGGCGTGGAAGGTGTGAGCGGTTTATGGACGAATGCACGGGAGATGGGAAGTATTGCTGGCAGGAATATGTCAGGAGAGAATATCAGATACGAGGGTTTTATCTCTGTTATGAATGCCACAGAGATACTCGGTTTGCCTGTTATTACAGCGGGTGTAATAGAGGATGATGGTTATGAGGTTTATAGAGAGAGAAAGGATAACATCTACAGAAAGCTCATCTTTCACAATGACAGACTCATCGGTGCAATATTTATAGGTGATACAGATTATGCAGGTATATACACAAATCTTATAAAGAATAAGATACCTGTTAACCGTGTAAAGGATAGGTTATTGAAGGGAAAGGGAGGATACATTAATTTTATGGGCATCAGAAATGCCTGAATCTCAGGCATAACAGAAAATAAGGAGGGTTAGATGAAAGGTGTTATAGTAAACTGTCTTGAGTCACTTGTTAAAGAGAAGTTCGGTGAGGCAAAGTGGCATGAGATTCTTGAGAGATCTGATCTTAGCAAAAAGACATCCTTTCTTGCCACAGAGGATGTGGATGATGGTATAGTGATGAGGCTCATAAATTCCACATGTCAGGTTCTTGGTCTCACACTACCACAGGCAGCAGATGCCTTTGGAGAGTACTGGGTTTGTAACTTTGCACCAAAGATATACAGTATTTATTACAGAGGTGTTAATTCTGCAAGGGAATTTCTGTTAAAGATGGATACAATCCATGATATATCTACAAAGAATATAAAGGATGCAAGACCGCCGAGATTCGAGTATGAATGGAAGGATGATAATACCCTTATTATGAAGTATAAGTCTCATAGAGGGCTCATTGATATAATGGTCGGTCTCATTAAGGGTGTTGGTAAATATTATAAGGAGAATCTTATCGTGACAAAACTCGGGAATGACAGAGTCCAGGTGATCTTTACCTGAGGTCAGATAATACAGAGTTCCTCGAGCAGGGATATGAAGAATCTCAGTTTTTCATCTCCATAGGTGGAGATCTCCTTCATGACCTGTTCAAGGGATTTCTCTTCGATATGATTCATTGATTTTTTGGAGAAGAATTTATCTGCTACACAGATTATCTTCTCCTCAAGGGTTACAGGAACCATATCCCTTTCTGGAAGGGGGAGTCCTTTTTCTTTTATATCCTTCAGAGAGATGCCTGCACCCACATGCCTTTCAGCGACAAGGCCATGTTTTGGAAGTCCTTCATCTTCGAGCATCTTTCTGCCTATTATACCGTGCACAATATAAGGCTCTTTTCCATAACAACCGATCTCAGGTGCATCTGTGTGGATTATTCCTATGTCATGGAGCATGGATGCCTCGTAAAGGAATCTCATATCGACTCCATTGAGTCTTTTACCTATGGACTCCGCCTTTTCAGATACCCTCTTTGAGTGTTCGATGAGTATCCTGTATGCAGAAGGAAAATTTTTATAATATTTTTTTATAATATCTTCAGGTTCTATCATATTTGTAACTGTTTGTTTTTAAAGTAAAATTTTAATATTTCTAAAATTATAATTATAATATCACCTGTAAATTGTACTTGACAAACCTGTTAAATTCTGGTATTGTATACTTACAAACGCCTCGTTACCTCCCCTTAGGCTGCGGTCCAGTTCCCACGGACTGTAGCCTCTTTTTTATTCTCATTTATTTCCTGATAATCTGTTATAGATTAATCCTATTATTGAACCGCTTATCAGTCCATCCAGGAATCCATAGATAAGCCCGAGGATACTCCCTGTTAATGATATTTCATAACCTGGATATATGGATTTAGCAAGAACTTCAAGAAATAATCTTCCATAGCCTGTATAAGAGGATATGATTGTTGTTATAAAAAGAGAGAATCCCCATACTGTTCCTATTGATATGCCGAGATAAAGGGGTTTCAGTTTCATGATATAACCACCTCCTTTTTGATCTCCCTTTCAGGAAGGTTAAAGTAGCCTATCTTTATTTGAGGAAACTCAGCCTTCAATAGATTGATAAGATTCCTTATCCCGATTGCCCTGCCGGATGGTCTTTTGAGTGCCCTCATATAGAGATAAGGATCTATGGATAGATTTCTCATCTGTATGAGGTCGATGGAGGTCTCCTTTATAAGGTTAATTAATTTATCCACCTCTTCTTCTCTATCTGTATAACCTGGAAAGACAAGGAGATTGATACTCGTGAAGAGTCCAGAATCTTTTGAGATTCTGATAGATCTTATTACATCTTCAAATGTATAGTTCAGTGGTCTGTAGTACGCAAGATACCTCTCTTTATCAGGCGAGTTAAGACTTATCCTTATACTCTGTAGACCGCTCTCAGAAAGCATCCTGATTCTTTCGGGTGAGTATCCATTTGTATTGAGGTTTATAATACCCTTCAGGGTCTTTTTCCTTATCAGCTCTATCGCCTTTCTCAAGGTGTCTGTCTGAAGAAGAGGTTCTCCTTCACATCCCTGTCCGAAACTCACTATGGCATCCTCTGCTTTCTCGAGGTGTTCTATGGCGATATCTGCTATCTCCTCAGGTGATGGTATGAATCTTATCCTTTCCTGTGATGCAGGACATTCTCCTTCCTGAAATGACAGACATCCAATGCATCTTGCATTGCATGATGGTGATGTCGGAATGGGTGCCTCCCATCTCTGAAAAAATACATTCTTTGCTGCAAAGCATTGATACTCAAGGGCACACTTCATTAGATGCCTGAGGAGTCTATTGGATGGATTTTTATTTATTCTTTCATTGATGAGAGGTATTAATTCTTCATCTCTGTGAAGTGATGGATCTGCCTTTTTCATCCATGCAACCTTAATCGCGGATGCATGGTATCTGCCTTTAAACCATGCTACCGCTGTGTATGGCCAGAGCGGTAATGGTGCTGGTCTTCCATTCTCTTCGTATCCTGGAAGGTAAGTCCTTGTATATCCAGGAGGCAGAAATGCACCAACAGCAAAGTAATTTACAAGTGTATGTATCCTTCCTGATAGATCGAATCCAACAGGCATCCTTTCAGGAAGATAGAAGAGTTTACTCCCTTCGGGTAGAGGGATGAGTTCTTCTCTGATGAGGGGATAGAAATCACCACCTGAAAGGCCTGATGCAATAAAGGAAGAATGTTCAAATATCCTTCCCCTCTTATCAGATACAAGAAGAAGGGGATGTTCACTGTCATCAAGAACCTTCTTTTTCATAATCTTCTTTGAGACTTCTCTGATAGAGTTCCTTACTGCTCAGGTTATATGTCTCTGCCACTATCTTTACAGCCTCTTTTCTTCTTCTGCCCTTTTTTATAAGAAACCTCACCTCTTCCAGGGCTTCATCAAGATCTGGAGATTCGATCATCCTGCCTTCAATCACAATCACATACTCACCCGCAATGGTACTTTCGAGTAATGATTCACGGATCTTCTTCAGTCTTCCACGATAAATGGTTTCATGAATCTTTGTTAATTCCTTTGTCACCACCGCCTCTCTATCACCCATGATCTCTATGATATCAGAGAGTGTCTCGAGCAATCTATGGGGTGCTTCATAAAATACAAGTGTCCTGTTTTCAAAACTCAGTTCCTTCAATCTTTTCCTTCTTTCAGTCTGTTTTGGTGGCAGGAAACCACAGAATGTGAATTCATTTAAGGGTAGACCGGATATACTGAGAGCGGTTATTATGGCAGATGGTCCGGGAACAGGTACCACAGGTATCGCTTCTTCAATAGCCCTTTTTATGAGTATCGCTCCAGGGTCTGAGATACCAGGAGTACCTGCATCTGATATAAGGGCTACTGATCTTCCTGATTTGAGTATCGATATTACATCTTCTGCCCTGACCTTTTCTTTTTCGCTCCAGTAACTGAGGAGAGGTTTTTCTATATCATAATGGCTGAGAAGTTTCATGGAATGCCTTGTATCCTCTGCTGCAATACAGTCAACCTCTTTGAGGACCCTCAGTGCCCTGAGCGTTATATCCTCGAGATTACCTATTGGTGTTGCGACTATGTAAAGAATACCTGTCATGATATGGTTTGAGTACTGAATATACTGAAAACCCTGGATTGAACCTTTTACTTCCTGTCTTTAATGAATTTATTTCTGAAACTCGTAAGCCACCTTATATGGCTTTTCTCCTCATTTATGATCTCGTCGACCACCTCCTTTTCCCTGACAGCATCCCTGAGACCATGAAAATAAAGCAGGGTCTCCTTCTCAAAATTTATTGCAAAGTTTACTGCATCATCGACGCTCTTTATATTATGCATGGCGGGCAGTGATTTGTTCTTTCCAAGAAAGAATTCAGACTCAACAATTGCTCTCATATACATGGATAATTCCTCGATTCCTTCAATCTCTTCATTACCTCTTATATCGAGGAGTTCTCTGAAGGTCTGTTCATGTTTGAGTTCTTTCTCTGCGAGGGTAGTGAAGAGATCTTTCAATCCTCTGTCATCTTTGAATTTCTGAGACATACTGGTGTAAAACTGATAACCCAGTTTTTCTGTCTGGATAGCCTGTTCGATTATCTCTCTTATGTTCATCATGTCCATATAGCCTCCTTATTTATTCTGTGATGTTTCTATATTTAAAAGTTTTTTGAGCCTTTTATCCGCATTTATGATCTCATCAACACTGTCACCCGTTATCTCCCATGAATATCTTCCCTGAAAATCCCTTTTAAGTTTTATTCTAACAGGTTTTCTTGGTTTTATTGACTGAAGGGTCTGGGATTTTTCGAACCTTAATTCCTCTCCACCATAAAGGGGTTGTATTAATAATAATGTGAGGACAATGGATATTACTAATATACTTCTCATCAGAAACTCCTGTATGCATTCGTTATCGGAAATCTTCTATCCTTGCCGAGTGCTCTCGGAGTTATCTTTATTCCTGGTGGTGCCTGTCTCCTCTTGTACTCACTTCTGTCTACCATTCGTATTATATTCTTCACGCACTCCTCATTACAACCGAGCGAGATGATTTCATCAAAACTCCTGTCCTCCTCTATATATGCCTTGAGAACAGGGTCAAGCACATCGTATGGTGGAAGGGTGTCTGTATCGAGCTGGTCCTTTTTTAATTCTGCAGTTGGTGCCTTGATGAGTATTCTTTCAGGGATTACAAAAGAGATGGAGTTTCTCCACCTTGCGAGTTTGTAGACAAGTGTTTTAGGAACATCCTTTATTACAGCGAAACCACCTGCCATATCACCATAAAGTGTGGCATAGCCCACACTCATCTCTGACTTGTTACCTGTTGTAAGGACAAGATATCCATACTTATTCGAGAGTGCCATCAATATATTCCCTCTGATCCTTGCCTGAATGTTTTCTTCAGTAACATCTTCTGGAAGGTCTTTAAAGATGGGTTTCAGTTTTCTGAGATATGATTCAAATATCTCTGTTATCTCTATCTCTATTAAATCGATATCCAGGTTCTTTGATAGTTGATATGCATCTTCTCTGCTTTCATTCGATGTATATGGTGAAGGCATGAAGACCCCTTTTACAGACTCTTTTCCGAGAGCATCCACTGCGATCGTCGTAACGAGTGCAGAGTCAATACCTCCACTTATACCTATGAGCACTCCTTTAAATCCATTTTTCTTTACATAGTCCCTTGTACCCGTGATGAGGGCTTTATACACCTCCTCTATTTCACCGAGTAGAGGGGTTATGATATTCCTGCGGATCATCTCTTTTTCGGATACATCCTTATCAATATTTATTATCTCTTTATTATCTTTTTCGAGCAGTACAGTAGTTCTTCTTCTTCGGGTATCATGAAGTCTCATGGTGAAGACGGATTCTAAGTCGAGATCAACGATGAGCATATCCTCTTCAAACTGTTTTGCCCTTGCAATCGTGTTTCCCCTTTCGTCTATTACCATGCTTCCTCCATCGAAGACCAGCTCATCCTGACCTCCCACAGAGTTCAGGTAGCATACTATGGCTATATTGTCTGTTGCCCTTGTTGAGAGCATCCTTTCCCTTTCTTTAATCTTGCCCTTATGATAAGGTGAGGCATTTATATTTATTAATATCTCAGCACCTGTAAGTGCCTGTCTGGTTGGCGGTCCGTCAGGATACCATATGTCCTCACATATACTCACACCGAATATTGCGCCACCCATTCTGTAGACAGGACATCTTCTGCCCGCCTGGAAATATCTGAACTCATCGAAGACCCCGTAATTTGGCAGGAATACTTTATGGTAAATATCGACTATATTATGCCTGTAAATGATGGCAGCTGCATTGTAGATATCTTCATCTTTATCCACGAAGCCCGTAATAACGATGATATCATTCACTTCATTCTTTAATCTTTCAAGGATATCAAGGTTATCCTTTATGAACTGGGGCTTAAGAAGAAGATCCTCTGGAGGATAACCTGTTATGGCGAGTTCAGGAAAGACAACGATATCAGCCCTTTCTCTCTCCGCAGTCTTTATGTATGAGAGAATCTTTTCGAGATTTCCTTCAATATCTCCAACAGTCGAGTTTATCTGTGCAAGTGCTATCCTTACATGTTTCATAGTTGTTATTGTAACATAAATGGAGTGGAATGGCATCCATGTGTGCTCGCAAAAAGATGGATGATGACAAATAAATTGTTTTCATGTTAAATTTATAACATCTGCGGGCGTAACTCAGGGGTAGAGTGGAAGCTTCCCAAGCTTCAGGTCGCGGGTTCGAATCCCGTCGCCCGCTCTTAAATATCTGTGTTATAATAATTACAGGAGGTTTATTAAGATAACCGCTGTTTACGGTAATACTACTGGACTCGGTAAAAAGGAATTACAACTTCTTGAAAGACTTTCAAGAAGACATATAGATCCTTCAAGGATAATCTCACCAGAACTCGCAAGGAGTATAGTAGAGATATCAGAAAAAATAAAGAGACAGATCGGACTTCTCATCAACAGATATGGAGAGATTACGCATGTTATTGCAGGTAATGCCCATGGTATATTCATACCAAATCTTGAAGATTATCCTCTTGGAAGAAAACCTCTCAGGGGTTTAAGACTGGTACACACCCATCTCAGGGGCGAATCCCTCACACAGGATGATTTAGCTGATCTCAGGCTTTTAAGGTTTGATCTTGTCTGTGCCATAACAATAAGAAATTCTCTTCCATATATGATCCATATAGCACACCTTTTGCCGCAGGGAAGAGATAAAGAGAGTTATGCAGTACTTGAGCCCATGTATTTCTGGGATCTTGAGATGGATTTCAGAGACTTTATAAATAACATTGAATCAGAGATGGAGAGATCAAGGGTCTTCACTCACGATACCCGCGAGAGAGCGATACTGATAGGTGTATCGACAAAATCCAGATATGAACTTGAAGAGTCTATGGAGGAACTCAAGGAACTTGCAGAGTCAGCAGGTGTGATGGTGGTTGATACTGTGATTCAGAAGGTAAAGGAATTAAATCCAAGATATCTTATGGGTGAGGGAAAACTGAAAGAGGTGATAATAAATGCCCTCGATAAGGGTGCTACACTCCTTATATTCGATCAGGACCTTTCACCATCTCAGATGAAATCAATAACTGAACTTACTGAACTGAAGACAATAGATCGTTCTCAGTTAATCCTCGACATATTCGCAAGAAGGGCACATTCAAGGGACGGCAAGATACAGGTTGAACTTGCCCAGCTAAGATACAGACTTCCGAGGCTTACAGGAAAAGGCACTGCCATGTCCAGGCTTACAGGTGGTATCGGTGGAAGAGGACCTGGTGAGATGAAACTCGAGATAGACAGAAGAAGGGTTAAGGAAAGGATCAGACTCCTTGAAAAGGAACTCGAATCCCTGAGCAAGGCAAGAAGGCAGAGAAAACAGATGAGGGTCGAGAGAGGAATCCCTATTGTATCCATAGTTGGTTATACGAATGCAGGGAAGTCGACCCTTCTCAATAATCTTACATCGAGTAATGTATTCGTTGAGGAGAGGATGTTTGCCACATTGGATACCTCATCGAGGAGATTGAGATTTCCTGAAGAAAGGGATGTGATAATCACTGATACTGTTGGATTCATAAAAGACCTTCCTCAGGACCTGGTTGCTGCTTTTAAATCTACACTCGAGGAACTTGAGGATGCCCATCTCCTCATTCATCTGGTCGATATATCTAATCCAAGATTTGAACAGCATATAGAATCGGTCGAAAAGATACTCGCTGAACTCGGTCTCGATAAGAAGGAGCGAATCCTCGTATTTAATAAGATTGATAAACTCGATTCAGAAGAGGTTTCGAATATTCTCAGAAGATACAATGCTATCGGGATCTCTGCAATAAATAGAGATACATTTTATCCCCTTCTCAGGGCAATATACAGGCATATATGGAAAGAGGAGATGGTAGAGGAAATAGAGAAGGAACAATTCTGTATTTCAGGTATCAAGTAAATAACATAAAATCTTGCAAATCATCTGGATTTCCCTGCATAATTAATGATGTCGAAAATGAGGAGGCAGAGGTATGGAATTTGCACCTAAATGGATAGCATGGGAGATAACAAGGAGGTGTAATCTCAGGTGTATTCACTGCAGATCATCCTCTGAGCTCGAGGTGGAGGGGCATCCTGATTTTTCGACTGAGGAGGCAAAGAGGATAATTGATGATATATCGGATTATGCAAAGCCTGTTGTGGTCCTAAGCGGTGGGGAACCCCTTCTGAGAAGTGATGTCTTTGAAATAGCAAGGTATGGCACTGAAAGGGGTTTGAGAATGTGTCTTGCCACAAATGGAACGCTTGTGGATGATGATATATGCGAGAAGATTAAGGAGTCTGGTATAAAGATAGTTTCACTGAGTCTTGATGGGTCTACACGAGATGTTCATGATAACTTCAGGTCACAGCCCGGTGCATTTGATGGAACTATAAATGCTGCAAAACTCTTCAGGAAACATTCTATTGAATTTATAATAAATTCATCCTTCACAAAGAGAAATCAGGAAGAGATTCCTCGTGTTTACCGACTCGCAAAGGAACTTGGAGCCACTGCATGGTATATGTTTATGATAGTGCCAACAGGCAGGGGAGAGGAGATCATGAATGAATTGATATCCAGGGAGGATTATGAGGAGATACTTGACTGGCACTACAGGATGGAGATCGAAGAGAACGAGATGCTTGTGAGACCGACATGTGCGCCCCATTACTACAGGATTGTTCTTCAGAAATCAAAGGAAGAGGGTAAGAGATACCAGAGAAGGAGTCTCAAGTTTTCGACAGGTGGTTCAAAGGGATGTATTGCGGGCCAGTTGATATGCCTTATAGATGTGGATGGAAATGTCCTGCCATGCAGTTATTTTCCTGTATATGCCGGAAACATTCGTGAAAAGTCATTCAGGGAGATATGGGAGAACTCTGAATTATTCAAGGAATTAAGGGATTTTAAGAGTTACAGGGGTAAGTGCGGGGCATGTGAGTTTCTCAGTGTATGCGGGGGTTGCAGGGCAAGGGCATATGCCATTAAAGGCGACTATCTTGAGGAAGAACCGTTCTGCAGTTATATACCAAGAAAGATTGATATGTTATCAACAAAGACAGAGGAGGATAAATGAACGACACATTTCTTAAGGCATGTAGAGGTGAAAGGACTGATTACACACCAATATGGATTATGAGACAGGCAGGAAGGTATCTGCCAGAGTATCAGGAACTGAGGGCAAAATACGATTTTATGACTCTATGTGAGACACCTGAACTTGCAGCAGAGGTGACCCTGCAGCCTCTAAGGAGATTCAATATCGATGCAGCAATCCTTTTCTCTGATATCCTTGTTCCTCTTAAAGGGATGGGTATAGAAATCGAATTTCTCGAAAACGGAGGACCTATTCTCAGACCACCCGAGGATTTAAGGACCCTGAGGACCATCACTCCTGAAGAAGATGTACCATTTGTATTAGAAACCATCAAGATCCTTCTTGGTGAACTCGATATACCACTTATAGGATTTTCTGGTGCACCCTTTACACTCTTGACTTATATCCTGGAAGGTGGTACATCAAAGAATTTTCTCAGGACCAAGAGACTCATGTATGAGGAGAGGGAAATATACACTGAGCTCATGGGTAAGATTTCAGAGACAGTCAAGAGGTATCTTAAGGCACAGATAGATTCAGGTGTGCATGCTGTACAGATATTCGATACATGGGCAGGGATACTCACTCCCCGCGACTTTATGGAGAGTGTTCTTCCATTCATTAAGGATATTATCGGCTCCATCAAGGGCAGGGTTCCTGTTATTTATTTTGTTCTGAATGGAGGAACTTTTCTCGAGATGATAAAGGATTCAGGAGCGGATGTTATTGGTATAGACTGGAGGATAGATATAGGAAATGCCATTGATAGACTAAAAGACGGAGTTTCTGTTCAGGGAAATCTCGATCCCTGTGAACTTTTTTTGCCAGAAAAGAGACTCTTTGAAAGGATCGAGGATATTCTCAGAAAGGGCATGAGGTCTTCAATAAAGGGACATGTATTCAATCTCGGACACGGCATTCTACCAGAAACTCCTGTTGATAAGGTAAAATTTCTTGTGGATAATGTTCATGAGATATCCGTTAAACTCAGAAGCACCCATGCATGAAGCAACGATTGTACAGGGTATACTCGATATTGCCCTGAATGAATGTCTGAAGAATGGTTTTAAGAGGATTAACTCCATCACTATAGAGGTGGGAAGGTTACATGCAATAAATACGGATTCCCTTCTGTTTGCCTTTGATGCCATGAAGGGTAACACAGAGGCAGTTGATGCAGAACTCAGAATAATAGAGAGGGACATAACCATTTTCTGCAAAAGTTGCAATTCTCAATTCACTATTCAGGAATTTCCTGTTTTCAGATGTCCTTCATGCGGAATGAAGGATTTTGAGATCACAGGAGGTTCAGAATTAAATATTCTTGAACTGGAGGTGTCATGATGCAATTGAAGGTTGTGAAGAATATCCTTGAAGCCAATGAGAGGATCGCTATGCTAAACAGAAAGAGATTTGATGAAGCAGGAGTCTTTGTTATAAATCTCATGAGTTCTCCAGGTGCAGGAAAGACATCTCTCCTTGAAAGAACATTAGAGAGGATGAAGGATAGATTCAGGATAGGAGTTATAGAGGGAGATATCACAGGAACACGAGATGCGGAGAGACTCGAAAGATTTAATATACCTCTTGTGCAGATAAACACAGGTGGTGCGTGTCATCTCGATGCAAATATGATTGGAGAGGTTCTCGATGACATCCCTCTCGATAAACTCGAAATTCTGTTCATAGAGAATGTTGGTAATCTTGTCTGTCCTGCTGAATTCAATGTGGGAGAGAATATGAAGGTTATGATTCTCAGCGTAACAGAGGGGGATGATAAACCATTGAAGTATCCCCTCATGTTTAAGGAATCATCTGCACTCGTGATAAACAAGATCGATCTTTTACCATATCTTGATGTTGATATAGAAAAGATAAGAAGGGAAGTGAGGGAGATAAATCCATCCATCAGGATATTTGAGGTATCGTGCAAAAGAGAGGATGGTATGGATGAATGGATTTCATGGCTGGGGGAGATATGCAAAGGGCGAAGATCCATATAAGGGGCATAGTTCAGGGAGTCGGATTCAGGCCCTATGTTTACAGGCTCGCAAGGTCACTTGGACTCAATGGTTATGTCCAGAATACATCCGATGGTGTGATAATAGATATTGAGGGTGAGGATATAAAGGATTTTCTGAAGAGATTACCCGAGAATCCTCCTCCGCTTTCAAGGATATCTGATATGGATGTGACACTCCTTCCTCCTCAGGGATACACTGAATTCAGGATACTCGAGAGCGACGATACATATGGATTCACACTCATCTCCCCTGATATCTCCGTATGTGAAGATTGTCTTCGTGAACTCTTTGATCCTCAGGACAGGAGATACCTTTATCCATTTATAAACTGTACAAACTGTGGTCCAAGATACACAATAATCAAATCCGTTCCATATGACAGACCCAATACAACGATGAATATATTCACGATGTGTGATGCATGTCTTAATGAGTATAATGATCCAGCGGACAGGAGATTTCACGCTCAGCCAAATGCCTGTCACGAATGCGGTCCTGACATAACCCTGTTTTTTCAGGATACAGGTTTTAAGAAGGGCAGAGATGCACTGGAATCCACCATAACCCTCCTCAGGAATGGATATATTATTGCTATCAAGGGTATAGGAGGTTTTCACCTTGTCTGTAATGCAATGAACGAGAGGAGTGTTACCAGATTAAGGGATGTAAAGAGAAAGAACAATAAACCGTTTGCCCTTATGGCTCCTGATATAGAATCTATCAGAAGGTTCTGTTATGTGGATGAAAATGAGGAGAGACTTCTTCTCTCAAAGGAGAGACCCATTGTTCTTTTAAGAAAAAAGGAAGACTGTATAATTCCTGACGTTGTTGCCCCAAATAATAGATATCTTGGTTTCATGCTTCCATATACACCCCTTCATTACCTGTTATTTTTTCATCCTGGTGGAATGAATAAAAATCCTAATTTTTCTGCCCTTGTGATGACGAGCGGTAATATATCTGAGGAACCTATTGTTATAAATAATGATGAAGCCATACTCAAGTTTGGCAATCTTGCTGATTTCATTCTTCTTTATAACAGGGAGATATTCATGAGGGTGGATGATAGTGTCCTCTTTCATAACAGGGAGTCATCAAATCCTGTATTTATAAGACGCTCAAGGGGATATTCGCCCCTAACACTCAGATTCAGTGAGACCGGTCCCGAGGTACTTGCTGTTGGTGGTGAGATGAAGAATGTCTTTACTATTACAAAGGAGGACCATGCGATAATAAGTCAGCACATTGGTGATATGCAGAATTTTGAGACCCTCTTATTCTTCGAAGAGACCCTCGAAAACCTTAAATCGGTCTACAGGATTGAGCCGTCCATAATTGCATGTGATATGCATCCTGATTATCTCTCGACAAAATGGGCTGAATTACAGGAACTCGAATTACATAGGGTTCAGCACCATCATGCCCATATTGCATCCGTGATGGCTGAGAATAATCTCAGGAAAGAGGTCATAGGGGTAGCATTCGATGGAACAGGTTATGGAACAGATGGGAATATATGGGGTGGTGAATTTCTTATTGTTAAACCTTCTGAATTTAAGAGGATGGGACATCTGAGATACATCCCTCTTCCTGGTTCTGAAGCGGCAATAAAAGAGCCATGGAGAATAGCGATTGCCCTTGTTCAGGATGTTAGCGGTGATGAGGCATGGAGATATCTCGAGACCATAGGGTTTATTGATAGATATGGTGAGGATTATATATCTATGATTCTCAGGATATCAAAAAAGAGAGAGATCTCTCCTCTCAGTTCAGGTGCAGGAAGACTCTTTGATGCAGTAGCAGCCATAACAGGTATATGTGATAGAAACACATTCGAGGCTGAGTCAGCAATGGCACTTGAATCAGTGCTCGATGAGTCTGTAACAGATGATTATCCTGTTGATATAGTATTCAGGGACACCATAGAGATAGATCTTTCACCTGCAATCTTGAGGATTCTTGATGATATGTTTTACAGGATACCTTCTTCGACCATATCCACGAAGTTTCATAATACAGTCATCACACTTATAATCAGAACAGTAATGAAGATAAGCATGTTGACCGATATAAGGGATGTGGTTCTGAGTGGAGGCGTCTTTCAGAATAGATATATCCTTGAAAGGGTCTTCAGAAATCTCATAGATAATGGAATGAATGTTTATCTCAACAGATACCTGCCACCAAATGATGCCTGTATATCTCTCGGACAGGCATATGTGGTGAGAGAGAGGTTGAGGGGATGATTGAGGGTCTGAAGGAATTCATCAACAAAGAATCTAAAAGATTAAAGAGAGAGATCAGGATTATGGAGGTTTGTGGTACTCACACAGTTGCCATATTCAGGGCAGGTATAAGAAGTATCTTGCCCGAGAATATAAAACTTCTGAGCGGACCAGGATGCCCTGTGTGTGTCACACCAGAGGAGGATGTTGACAGTGTGATAGAGTTGTCAAAGGATAGCAGGAATATAATCCTCACATTTGGAGATATGATGAGGGTTCCAGGTTCGGTATACTCCCTTTATAATGCCCGTTCAGAGGGTGGAGATATAAGGGTTATATACTCACCGATGGAGATACTGGAGATATGTAAAAAGAACCCTGATAGAAAAGTTATATTTTTTTCAGTAGGATTTGAGACCACATCTCCTCTCATAGCAGGTGTACTCTCTCTTGCGGATGAAGAGAGAATAAAGAATCTCTTTATTTATCCATCGAACAAACTCGTCCCTCCTGCAATATATGCCCTTCTGAAGAGCGGTGAGGTGAGGATAGATGGATTTATCCTTCCAGGACATGTGAGTACCATTATAGGTTCAAGGGAGTATAAATTCATTGAGGAGGAGTTTGGTATTCCATCGGTGATAGCAGGATTTGAACCCCGGGATATACTTGAATCCATAGCGATGCTTGTAAGGGATATATCGGAGAATAGACCTCATCTCAGAATCCAGTACACAAGGGCTGTCAGACCTCAGGGTAACACAAAGGCATTATCGATTCTTTACAGTTATTTTGAGCCTGTTGATGCTTTATGGAGGGGTATTGGTTTGATACCTCTGAGTGGATTGAACCTTAAAGAGAGGTATAATTATAGAAATATTACTCTGATACTTAAAAAGAGGGGTTATAAAGATGGTGGTGTTAAAAAAGGTTGTAGATGTGGGGATGTCTTAAGGGGTGTCATAACCCCGGATGGATGTCCTTTATTCAGAAAGGTCTGTACTCCTGAGACTCCCCATGGAGCATGTATGGTGAGCACAGAAGGAAGTTGTTCAGCCTATTATAAATACTCTTCTCTATGAAGTCTTTTTTTCTTCAGGCTCTTCAAAGTAAAGTTCTCCTGTATCGTAATCATATGCAAATAATTCTGCATATCTGCCCCAGTCTATGGCTGTTTCGAGCTGATTCCATGCCTCTTCCTCTGTAAAGTAATTTGTGAGAATCTCGATAAAGAAATCTTCTGATATCCTGTGTTTCTTTGATGTGCTCAGAACCTGAACAATCTGTCTTATCAATTGTATGTTTCTTAATGCAGTATCCCTGAAGAGTTCCTTTTTCTTCAGGGTATCTGCTTCTGCAAAGGTCTTTCCATCGTCAGTCAGTATAATATCACCTTCCTTCACTTCCACAAATCCAAGAAATGAGGCTGCCTCTGTGAGGGGGAAGATGTCATCCACCTCCATTGTGAGGTCTGATGCAAGCCTGGGAATGTCAGCCCTTCCACCCTTATCATAAACGAGTTCCACAAGACCGCTTATGGCACCAACCTTTGCATGGGGTAAAAACTGGTATCGCTCCTTTCTCAGAATGAAAGGGATCTCCTCTGCTGGTTTTGTTAATATCTTATATATCTCCTCTACAAGATATTTAAACTCTTTAGAATTTTTATCCCTTGGGTGGCTGAGATTTATTGGTATGATTGTCTTTATCTTTCCTGGATTATGGCTCATCACGACAATCCTGTCTGAAAGTTCTACCGCCTCCTCAATATTGTGGGTTACGAAGATGATGGACTTGGTGGGCATCTTCTTTTTTAACCATAGATCGATTATTTCACTTCTCAGGTTTTCTGCAGTGAGTATGTCAAGGGAAGAGAAGGGCTCATCCATAAAGAGTATCTCGGGCTCTACTGCCAGTGCCCTTGCTATACCGACTCTCTGTTTCATCCCTCCTGATAGTTCCCTTGGATATGCCTCCTCAAAACCATCAAGTCCGACGAGGTCTATAGTCCTGAGAATCAACTCCCTTGCCTGCTCTTGCGGAATATCTTTATTTTTAAGACCGAGTTCAACATTTTCGTAAACAGTAAGCCATGGGAATATCGCAAAATTCTGGAATACCATTCCTATATCTGGTCTGGCTTCTTTAAGTAACCTTCCGTGATATAAGACAACACCTTCAGAAGGTTCTGCGAGCCCTGTAAGTATCCTCAGTAATGAAGATTTTCCTGCACCCGATGGCCCGATAATCGAGACGATCTCACCCTCATTCACACTGAGATTTATGTTCTCAAGGACAGTGAGTCTCTTCCCTCCCTGCATGGGATATGATTTCGAGATATTCTTTGCCTCGAGTATTATCATTCCAGACTGTACCTCTCTCTGGCGATCCTGAATAATCTTTTCCATAAAAGTCTGTTGATACTCACCACCACTATTGCCATTGTTATGGTACTTGCAAGCAAAAGCTGAAAGTTTCCCTTTACAGTCGCTTCACTTATCAGGGCTCCGAGACCTGTTGTTTTAAGGGTCTCACCTGAAAATGTTACATACTCTGCCACTATGGTTGCGTTCCATGCACCTCCTGTGGCTGTGATGAGGCCTGTGATAAGATATGGAAAGATACATGGTAGTATGAGAGTCTTCCATTTCTGGATTCCCCTGATATTGTAAACCTCAATCGCATCCTTGAGGTCCTGTGGTATCGCAGATGCTCCGGCAATCACATTGAAAAGGATATACCACTGTGTTCCCATAAGCATGAGGAATATCGCTCCTGTATTTAATCCGCCGCCAATCTTTATTAAGAAAAGTATTATAACAGGAAAGACCGCTGTTGCAGGAACTGATGCCACTATCTGGACGAGTGGCTGGGCAAACCTCGCAACCTTTTTATTCATACCTATCATGACTCCCAGAGGTACTGTCCATAACGAAGCAATGAATATGGCAAGGGATGTTCTAAGGAGTGAGAATAGTGTGGATTTAAGGATTATAAGATATTCGGTTGGTGGAAGTTTTATAAAGAAATTTGCCATTTTTATCGTGCTTGATAAAAGGAGTATTACTATTATAAAAGCAAGAGTTAACCTCATCGCCTTTTTCATAAAGGTTTCTTTCGAAGTTTTTGCTTCAAAACTCTTAAGTTTCTGTTCAATGGTATTGATAATCTTTTTAAAAAGATCATCCGTATATTTTTTGAATGTTGACCGTCTCAATAGATTCAGGACAAATGACTCTGATTCATCTTCTCCTCTTACTGTATCGAGTTTAAATTTCTGTGACCATGCTACAAGAGGTTTCCAGAGAAAGATATCAAAGATAATAATAATGAAGATCATGGTGGCAAGACCATATATAATATGTGTTATATCTCCTTTATCTGCAGCGGTCTGTATATATGAGCCGATACCGGGTAATCTGAAGTCTCTGTTTCCAAGAACAAACATCTCGCATGCCATGAGAAAGAACCATCCACCTGCAACTGACATCATGCTGTTCCAGATAAGTCCTATGGCGCTGTAGGGAAGGTCAAGCTTCAGAAATCTCTGGAATTTGGTGAGTCCATAGATTATTGTGGCATTTTTCAATTCCCTTGGAAGTGTGTTTATGGAATTGTAATAACTGAATGCCATGTTCCATACCTGACCTGTGAATATAAGGAGTATGGAGGATAACTCAATTCCTATCCTTGAATTGGGAAATATTGCTATCATTGCATGAACCACACCTGGAAGAAATGAGAGTACAGGGATGGATTGAAATATATCGAGAAGGGGAATCATTATCCTTTCATTCCATTTTGATTTATTGGCAGTATATCCAAACCATATGGCAAACAGGAGAGACAGGATATATGCAGAACCTATCCTGAAGATAGAATTCAGGGCATAAAGTGGAATGTATGATGGATCCAGGTTTATCTCGATTGATGGTTGCATCTCTTCTTTCCATTGAGAGGCTATGAATATTACGATGAGGAGTATGCTCCCTATGAAGATAAAGATAATAACATCCACTATATTGAATTTTGGTTTTATGTCAGGAATACTTATGTGAAATGGCAGTTTGAGCATCAGATATTATAAAATATTTTTGAGAGGATTTGAATAGAGATGCTGGTTATTTAATAAATCAGACAGGTACAGGGATTTTTGAAATTATATCCTCTATGATCTGTCTTCCATCCTGTATATAGGTCTTTGTCTTGAGGATAATCCTGTGACCGAAGACAAGAGGTGCGGTCTTCTTTATATCCTCTGGAGTGACAAAGTCCCTTCCGTGGAAATATGCCCTTGCCTTTGCTGCAAGCACAGCGAACTGTCCTCCTCTTGTGCTCACTCCAAGTCTTATCATCTCGCTCTTTCTTGTCGTATCGACTATTCTGTAAATATAGTCTACGAGGTCATCATGGATGTGTATCTGTAGAACCTCCTTCTGCATATTTATTATCTCGTTTGCTGTTATTACAGGGGTTATCTTTTCGATGTATTCAAAACTTGAACCCTTTACGAATACTCTTTTCTCTGCTACTGGATCAGGATACCCTATCCTCAGATGCATCATAAATCTGTCGAGCTGGCTTTCTGGCAGTGGAAATGTGCCATGATATTCGAGGGGATTCTGGGTTGCTATAACCATAAATGGTTCTGGCAGGTGGTATGTAATCTTATCGACTGATATCTTTCTTTCATTCATAGCCTCAAGGAGTGCAGACTGGGTCTTTGGATTCGTCCTGTTTATTTCATCAGCAAGCACGATGTTTGCAAATACTGGACCCTGTCTGAATTCAAACTCTCTTTTTTCAGGATTATAGATGTTCACGCCTGTTATATCCGATGGCATGAGATCACTCGTAAACTGGATTCTCGAGAATGAGCAATCAGTCGCTCTTGCAAGGGCATTTGCAAGGGTTGTCTTCCCAACACCGGGGATATCCTCGATAAGTAGATGCCCCCTCGCAAGGAGGGTTATGAGTGCCATCTCTGTTATCTCCTCCTTGCCAAGGATTATTGAATCCAGTATGGATTTTAATCTCTCAAGAGATTTAATCATCTTATTATCTCGAGTTCTTTTGGTAGTTTTGTAAGAACTTCGTATCCATTTTCCGTAACAAGAACCATATCCTCTATTCTTACACCTCCAGTTTCCGGTATATATATTCCGGGTTCAATCGTGAAGACCATGCCAGGTCTCAGTCTTTCTCTGCCTGAGTAACTTATATGTGGAAGTTCGTGTATGTCAAGGCCTATACCGTGACCTGTACCGTGTCCGAAATATTTACTGTAACCCTTTTCTCTTATGTAATCCCTTGCCAGTCTGTCAATATATACAGTGGTTCTCCCAGGATATACTCCTGAAATCGCTCTTTTCTGCGCATTGAGCACTATTTCATATATTCTTTTTTTAAGACCGATATCAGGACCATCGACCAGGAATGTCCTTGTCATGTCTGAGAAATATCCATCTGCTTCTGCGCCCCAGTCAATCACAACAAGGTCTCCATGTTCTATTTTTTTCTCTGATGTACCTGCATGGGGCATGGAGGAATTCTTTCCGCTTGCCACGATAATCTCGAATGGAAGTCTTTTTGAGCCGAGTCTTTTTATCTCATATTCAAGAATAAGGGCAATCTCAGATTCAGGAATACCGGGCTTTATATATTTCTTTATCTTCAGGAATGCTGATTCAGCCCTTCTTATCGCTTCCCTGATACATCTGATCTCATCCTCTCTCTTTACCTCTCTCAGAGATGATATCTCATCATTTAATGGAATGAGTTTTAACCCGATTTCAGTGAGTTTTCTGTAAAACTCATAACTCACACTCTTTTCGAAGCATACATTTTTTATATTGAGTTTTTTTATTAAATTGGTTACTCCTCTGAATCTTTTCTTTTCAATAATTATCCTGCAATCTTTTGCCTCTTTCATTGCCTGTTCTTTGTACCTGAAATCTGTTATGAGATATTTCATTAGTGGTGTTATGAGAAGAACCGCATGGGAACCTTTGAAGTCCGTAAGATACCTGATATTTTTGAGATCAGTGACTATGATCGCATCGATCTTTGTATATTTTGTTAGAATCTTCAGGATATCCATATTTATTAAGTATAACAGAAATTTATTTCCTCAGGTAGGACAATTTAAATTTTTTGTTGAAATTTTCTATATAATCTGTAATAATTATACTATGGCTTTTACCTACAGAGATGCTGGCGTCGATATCGAGAAGGCGGATAGATTCGTAGCAAGGATAGCCTCTCTTGTAAAGGAGACCTACAGACCCGAGGTACTTACAGATATCGGTTCTTTCAGTGCCCTCTTCAGAATAAATAAAGAGAGGTATAGAGAACCTGTACTTGTGAGTGGTACGGATGGTGTGGGGACAAAACTCAAGATTGCCTTCCTCATGGATAAACATGATACAGTGGGTATTGACCTCGTTGCTATGTGTGTGAATGATATACTCACATCAGGTGCAGAACCATTATTCTTTCTTGATTATATAGCGACAGGAAGGCTCAGACTCGATATTTCAGAGGAGATTATAAAGGGAATCATAAAAGGATGTAAGGAGGCAGGATGTTCACTCATCGGTGGAGAGACAGCAGAGATGCCAGGCTTTTACAATGAGAATGAATATGACCTCTGTGGATTTGCTGTTGGTATTGTCGAGAGAGATGAGATTGTGGATGGAATCTCCATAAAAGAAGGTGATATTCTGATAGGTATCGAATCGAACGGACTTCACAGTAACGGTTATTCCCTTGTGAGAAAGGTTCTTCTTGAAGAAAAAAAGATGTCTCTGAATTCATATTATGAAGAACTTGGATCAACCCTTGGAGAGGAATTATTGAAGCCTACAAGGATATATGTCAATGCTGTGAGATTGCTCAGATCATCTGGTGTAGAGATAAAGGGGATGGCTCATATAACCGGTGGTGGTATTACAGGAAATCTGCCAAGGATATTTCCAGGTGGTGTATCAGCAGTGATAAGGAGAGGCTCATGGAATATTCCGTATATATTCAGGTTGATACAGGAGGCTGGAGGGATATCTGATGATGAGATGTTCAGGACATTTAACATGGGAATAGGTTATATTCTGGTTTTATCAAAGGATTTTTTAAGGAATGCTCTCGATATCTTAAATAATAATGGTTATAATAGTTATCTGATTGGTGATATAATAAGGTCTGATAAGAAGGGGGTGAATTATGTATAGGTTAAGGTGTTTTTTGAAGAGGATATTTACTCCCGTAACCATAATGGTGGTTCCCCATGCAAAGACAAAACCTGTCTCTCTCAAGATTCCATTTTCAGGGGTGGTTCTTGCTATCTTTTTGTGGTGTGCAGGAAGTTTTTATGTGATCTCCACTGCTGTAAAGACAGTTGAATATTACAACATGAAGTCAAAACTTCAATTTATTACAGCCCAGTTTGTAGAACTCCAGTCCACTATATTCTCCATAAAGAAGGCTGAGGAAGAGTTCAGAAAGATATTCTCTTTCAAATCAAGACAGGATGTCCTTGAGGCAGTCACTGTTACTGACACAGGCTCAATAGATATGGATATCATCAAGGAACAGATTAATCAAACCATCGAGACAGTTACAGAGATTAAGAGATATCTTTCGGAGCAAAGAGATCTCTATCGTGCCACACCACTTGGCTGGCCTGTGAAGGGCGTTATCACATCAGGTTATGGTATGAGAGAGCATCCAAAGTATGGGGATCCTGCATTTCATTCAGGTATAGATATCTCTGTTCCCCCTGGCACTCCTGTGAGGGCCACTGCTGATGGAATCGTGAGTTTTGCAGGCTGGACTGCAGGAAGTGGTTATACAGTTGTTATCGAACATGGTCATGGTTTCAGCACAGCATATGCTCACTTGAGTGAGTTGCTTGTAAAGATAGGTCAGAGAGTAAACCGTGGAGATATAATAGCCCGTTCAGGTTCGACAGGGGTGACCACAGGTCCACATCTTCATTATGAAGTGTGGAAAAACGGTGCACATGTAAATCCAGTATCATATTTAAAGGAGACCTACTGATGTTTAAGAAAACACAGCAAGGAGTAGAGACGCTTATAGGTGCAGATACCTTTGTGAAGGGAGAGTTGAATTCAAAGGGGACAGTGAGGATAGATGGTGGTTTTGAAGGTGTTATAAACGCTGACTGGGTTATAATCGGCGAATCAGGCAGAATCAAAGGTAATATAAAATCAAGAGGAACCATCATCGGTGGGAGGGTGGAGGGGAATATTAATTCGAGTGAGATAATTGAGATAAAACACAAGGCAGAGGTTTATGGGGAGATATGCACTCAGAAACTATCGATATCTGAGGGAGCGATATTCGAAGGTCAGTCATGCATGCAAAAACCTGAAAAGTCAAGAAAAGAGGAAAAGAAGACCGAGGGATAGTGGATTGTGGAATCTTTCTGGTCTGTATTTTGGGAAGCATCTCTGATTTCGTGATGGAAAAACCAGGCTCATCATATTCCCGCCCCTCCGAACCTTCTCGCTGATATGGCCAGATGCTCGGTTGTAAGCTTTGATCGTTTTTTCGAATTGACCTGTTTATCATATCTCAGCCCTCAGGTAGAAATACGGTCTGCATTTAAATGGTGAGACAGGAGTGGAAGTATTAAATCTAATGCTATCTCATGGTAACAGCTAAGTTTTTCCAAAAAATTCAGAGCATCTTCTGGTAGTGAGTTTCGAGAAACCGCTATACTCAGGATTTATCTTTTTACTCCTTTTGATTGTAACTCCATCAGGTTACGAAACTCGTGTCTTCACCACATATTTTCTTATATAATATCACATGACTCTTTTCAGGAAAAATTTATCCCTTGATACTGCATTAAGGCTCTGGTCTGAGAGGTTATCCAGGATCCTCAAACCAGCTGGTGAGGAGTGTATAGATGTCCTTCAATCAGCAGGAAGGATAACATCGAGACCTGTCTGGGCAGAGAGGAGTTCACCGTGGTTTCATGCATCTGCAATGGATGGCTTTGCAGTGAGGTTTTTCAAAACAATAGGTGCATCCGAGAGGAACCCTGTGTTTTTGAAGATACCAGATGATGCAGTGAGGGTCGATACAGGAGATCCTCTCATGGAAGGTTATGATGCTGTTGTTATGATTGAGGATGTGAATATTGTTGAGATGAATGGAGAGAGATTCATAGAGTTGAGAGAACCTCTGACACCATGGCAGAATGTGAGGATAATTGGAGAGGATATTATAAAGGGTGAATTGATAATACCTGAAAACCATGAGATAAGGGCATTCGAGATTGGTGCCATGCTCGGATCAGGGATAAAGAATGTCTGGGTAAAGAAGAGACCTGCCCTAGGCATTATACCAACAGGTTCAGAGATGGTCGAGCCATGGATGGAATTAAAGCACGGTAATCTGATTGAATTCAATTCAAGATTTATTTCGGTTTTACTTAGTGAGCTAAATACAGAGGTACTAAGGCATGATATAGTTCCTGATGATATTTCCATCATAAAGGAAGCTATCATCGATTATTCAGAGAGATGTGATCTTGTGATAACCATAGGAGGTTCTTCCCTTGGAAGAGAGGATCTTCTATCAAGAATAATAGAGGAGATCGGCGAGGTTATAGTTCATGGAGTCAACATAAAGCCAGGGAAACCCGTGTTACTCGGTATTGTGAATGAAAAGCCATTTATAGGGATTCCTGGCTATCCTGTCTCAGCATATATCACTTATGAACTCTTCATAAGACCACTTATATTCAAGATTCTTGGT
>FWWL01003201.1_pt1 | contig 30806 bp, 25 predicted proteins | sample 2228331 | NCBI WGS metagenome assembly FWWL01 (sample SAMEA103939775, study PRJEB20133) | metagenome
GCCGAGACCCAAAACCCGTCCCCTCCTCCCGTCGAACCCGTCCCTCCCGCTTCCCAAACCCTCTACACCGTCCAGGTGGGCGCCTACCGGGATTCGAGAAACGCCAAAGCCATGGTAGCGCGGCTCGAACGGGACGGGTTCAGCGCCCGCGTCCTCTCCGGAAGCCTCTACAGGGTGGTGGTGGGGGAGTTCGAGCGTGAGGACCAGGCACGTCGGCTCGCCGCCCTCCTCGCCCGCTCCGGATACGCCACCTACGTCCGCCGGTTACGCTAACGTCCCACCAGGACCAGCACGAGGTCGTTCACGTTGGTCCCGGTAGGGTCCGTGCGCACAAGGTCCCCGACGGCGTCCAGGCACGGGTAGGCGTCGTTTTCGGCAAGGCACCGCCGCGGGTCGTATCCCATCGCCCTGGCCCGCGCGGCCGTGGTCCCGTCCGCCACCCCTCCTGCGGCATCCGTAGGGCCGTCCGTACCGTCCGTGGCGAAGCTCACCACCAAGACCCCACCGATTCCCTCCAGCGCTACGGCCGCGCCGAGGGCGAGCTCCTGGTTACGTCCGCCCTTTCCCCTTCCCCGTACCGTCACCGTGGTCTCCCCGCCCAGGACCAAGCAGGCGGGAAGCGGGAGCGGCCGGCCGGTCCGCCGCTCCTCCATGGCCAGGGCCGCCACCACCCGGCCGACCTCCCGGGCCTCCCCCTCGAGGTACGTAGTGAGGATCGAGCTGTGGTAACCGAGAGCTTGGGCCTGCATGACCGCCGCCTCCGCGGCCTGCGCTAGGCTACTCACGACCACCGCGTGCACTCGCTCAAAGACCGGATCTCCCGGCTTGGGGGTCTCCGGCACCGCTCCCGCAAGCCCCCGCTCCAGGTGGCGACGTACGGCTTCCGGCACCTCCTCCCATAGACCGTACCGTTCCAGGACCTGCACGGCGTCGCGGTAGGTGGTGGGGTCCGGGGTGAGGGGCCCTGAGGCGATGGCATCGAGGCGATCGCCTAAGACATCGCTCAGCACAAGGGCCACCACGGTGGCGGGGAAGGCGACCTTTGCGAGCCAACCTCCCTTGATCGCGGAGAGGTGCTTGCGCACCGTGTTGATCTCCCCGATGGTCGCTCCGCTCCGGAGCAAGAGGTTCGTGGTGCGTACTTTGTCCTCCAAGGTGAGGCCCGGGGCAGGGACCGGCAGCAAGGCCGACCCACCGCCCGAGATGAGGCAGAGCAGGAGGTCACGCTCTCCGGCCGTTCGGACGAGGTCGAGGATGCGGCGGGCCGCCACCTCGCCCCGCGGGTCCGGAAGGGGATGTCCGGCCTCCACGATCTCCAGGCGGCGGAGCGGGAGACCGTACCCTTCTTTGGTCACCACGATCCCCTCGGAGATCCGGTCCCTCAAGACCTCCTCCACCGCCTGCGCCATGGCGGCAGCGGCCTTCCCGAACCCGACCACGACAATCCGGTCGTAACTCAGTGAGTACGCGCGCTCCCCGACCCAGAGCTCCTTTCCTTCCATCCGCAAACACCGCAAGACCGCCTCCCGCGCATCCACGGCCCGCAAAGCCGCCTCGAGGATGCGGGCCGCATCCCGGCGCAACGCCAGATTCTCACCGCCCCGCAACCACCGGTCGTCCCGCCACACGCCTACTTCCCGTCCCACGCGCCAAGAAGGTACGGCTTTTCCGACTCAAAGGCCTCGGCCTGCCGCTCCACCACGGCCTCCGCCTCCTGCAGGTTCAGCTCCTCCGTCTCCTCCACGAAGGCCGCCACCCGGCCGAAGTACAGGGGGATCAGGGCTTCCAAGAGCTCACCTGCCTTCTTCCGGTGGTAGGCCGCGGCAAAGGCATAGCAGATCCGGGCCCAGAGGCGGTCGTGGAATTGGAGAGCTTCGGAACAGGCGGCCATCCGGGCGAGGGCCGCAAACGCTTCCGGCTCCAGCACCTCCCGCCACACCTCTGCGAAGCGGGAAAACCCGTCCTGGAACCCTTCCACCAGGGCCGCGCGATTTACAGAAACCGGCTCGGGTTCTGCCTCCACGGGCTCGCCCACCACGGGCGCCGGCACGCTCCCCTGGACCTGCCGCCACCGGTCCGCATACGTCTCCATCAGCGAGAAAAGGGTTCCCGCCACCTGCCGGAACATGGGGCCAAGGTGGGACGCGGGATCCCGGGGATCGTGCAGCTTCACGCCGAGGGACGCCTGGACCACCCGGTAGCCCTCGTTCAGGGCGGTGGTGGTCATCCAGAGGTCGATCCCGAACCGCGCCACGTCCCCCTCCCACACGGGAAACCGGAGGGCACGGGCGGCAAACGCGCCGGAGAACCCGAACTCTCCGCCGATGGGCTGGCGCACCCGCACACCGTAGAGGGCCCGCGTCATGGGGTAGGCGAGGTGGTTGGTGATGGTGCCATCGTACTTGTGCCGCACGTAGTACGGGGCTACGTACTCCGCCTCGCCCCGGACCACGGGCCCAACCAGCCGCTCCACCCACCACGGCGCGACGGACCGCAGGTCCGCGTCCAGGGTCGCACAGGCCCGGACGCCCAATAGATGGGCGGCCTCAAAAATCGCCCGCACGGCACTCCCCTTGCCAGAAAGGCCCTGGTACCGCGTGGAGAGGACGGTGACCTCGGCAGGGACCTGGGCGCTCAGGGCAGCCTGCGGGGTACCGTCCGTGGAGCCGCCGTCCACATTGAGGATCACGGTGCGCAGACCCGGAAATGCGCGCCGCGCGCCTTCCGCGGCCGCCTCCACCACGTGCCGGATGGTGCGGGCGTTGTGGTAGCTGGGGATGCCCACGAGGAGGTCGATTTCCCTGATGCGCAAAAGCGCCTGCCGGGTATCCTCGGGAAGAGCCGCGTTCATCCCCTCCCCCTACCAGGTCACGGGTGCAGGACGCAGGACCCGCTCCAGGAGCGGCTGCATCCGCTCCCGGAAGATCCGATCCCAGGTAAACCGCTCCAGGACCCTGCGGCGCAAGAGGCTGCGCGGGTCCTGGGCGAGGTGCGTGAGGATGTTCCGGGCGATTGCCTCCGGTGGGTCCTGAGGGCGGAAGAAGTGGGCGTAGGGGCCTGCCACCTCCTCCGCGGCGGGGATGGCGGTGCAGAAGACCGGTACCCGCAGAAGCCCCGCCTCTGCCACGGGGAGCCCGAACCCCTCCTGCACGCTCGTGAGGAGTACTGCATCCGCAAGCCGGTACAGATCGCCGATCATGCGGGGCGTGCACCGCACCCCGAGTTCTGCGAGGAACACGCAGCAAGACCTTAGGCCCAGGGCGTCCCGCAGCCTCTGCAGCTCCGCGAGGTAGCCGCGGTTTGTGGCGGTGTGGGCCCCCGGGGGACCTGTGACCACGAGGATCGGATCCGCTCCCGCATCCCGTAGGGCCGCGGTCACCCGGACCGCCAGTTCCAGGTTCTTCCGCCGGGTAATCCGCACGGGCATGAGGAGCACGGGGAAGGAATCCAAAATCCGCAGCCGATCCAGGAGCTTCCGGGTCCGTGGCTGCAGCGGGTGCAACGCGTCGAGGGAAATCCCCGGCGGGATCACGGCAACATCCTCAGGCCGAAGCCCCATCACCCGCACCAGGAGATCCCGCACCGTCTCGCTCGTGGCCACATAGGTCAGCTCCGGCCGGGGTGTCCGCAGTAAGCTCCACGGGTATTCCGGCCGGAGGCGCGAAGCGGCTGTGGGGTCCGCCCAGCTGAGGTCGTGGGTCCAGGCCACCACCTTCGCCTCAGGGTGGCCGTCCAGGAGGCGGTGGAGGGCGGCGGTGAGGGGGAGGTTTTTGTCGAGGGTGAAGACGTTGTGCACGATGAGGCAACTCCGGAGGTAGGGGGCGAGGTCTGCGGTGAGCTGGTCCCGCACCCGCTCGAACGGGCCAAAATCCCCCTGCTTCAAGGCCCGGTGCGCGGCCTCGACCTCGGGGTGGCGGCTAAAGAGGCGCGGCAGCACCACAACGTCCTCTCCTCGACCCCGGCCCGCAAGGATCCGGATCCGGTACCCGGCCGCGCGCAGCAGGCGGGCGTGCTCGGCCACGATGGCCTCCACCCCACCGACTACGGGCGGAGCCGTGTAGTGCAGAAGGACGACCTCCATCCCTTTTGGAGATTCCACGTCCGGGGCCGGAATCCCCCGGTCTTGCAGCAACCTGGTAGAATGGGGATGAAGCGGGCGGGTGTAGCTCAGGGGTAGAGCGTCGGCCCCCCAAGCCGAAGGTCGCGGGTTCGAATCCCGTCGCCCGCTCCAGGAGGGCCCGACCGCTACCGGAGCCGTGGATGCTGGATCAGTACGGACGGCCCATCCGGGACCTGAGGATCTCCCTCACGGACCGCTGCAACCTCCGGTGCGTGTACTGCATGCCGGAAGACGGGATCTCCTTCCTCCCTCGGGAAGACCTGATGCGGGTGGATGAGATCCTCACCCTCACCCGCATCGCCGCGGAGCTGGGGGTGGTGAAGGTGCGGCTCACGGGCGGAGAGCCCACGGTGCGGCCGGATCTCTTGGACATCGTGCAGGGGATCGCCCAGATCCCCGGCATCCGGGACATCGCCCTGACCACGAACGGCGTGCGCCTGCGCACCCTGGCCCAACCTCTTGCCCGCGCAGGCCTGCGGCGGGTGAACGTGAGCCTGGATACCCTCAACCCCGAGACCTTCGCCCGGATCACCCGAGGAGGCCGCCTCCAGGACGTGCTGGAGGGCATCCGGGCCGCGGAGGAGGCCGGGTTGCGGCCTATCAAGGTCAATACGGTGGTAGTGCGGGGGTTCAACGAGGAGGAGGTCGTGGACCTCGCGGCCCTCACCTTAGGCCGGCCCTGGGAGGTGCGGTTCATCGAGGTGATGCCCTTCGGCGAGGTGGCGGACCTGGCCCTGGCAGGCGTGGTGCGCAGTGAGGAGACTATGGCCCGCATCGAGGCCGCCTTCGGCCCCCTCGACCCCCTCGACCTCTCCGGGGAAGATCCCGCCCGCACCTACCGGATCCCGGGGGCGATGGGGACCATCGGGTTTATCAGCCCCGTAAGCCAGCCCTTCTGCAGCAAGTGCGGGCGGCTGCGGCTTACGCCCGACGGCAAGCTACGCCTGTGCCTTTTGCGCGATGAGGAGGTCGACCTCCTCACACCCCTGCGGGCGGGAGCCTCGTACGAGGAGCTCCGGGAGATCTTCCGGGCCGCGGCCTACCGGCGCCCCTTCGGCCACGCCCTCGCGGAGCGCATGTACCCGACCCAGCGGGTCATGATCCAGATCGGCGGCTGACTGAGTCGTCCTCCGGATCCACCCACTCCTCCGTGGGCTCAAAGACATGCCCACACCGCGGGCACCGCACCGTCTCTCCCTCCTCCGTGGGGACCGCTCGGAGAATCGAGGCGCCGCACCGAGGACAGGAAATACGGACCAACCCTAATCGTCCCGCTCCAGGTTCTTCTCCAGCTTCCGCTTGACCCGCTGGAGGGCGTTGTCGATGGACTTCACGTGCCGCCGCAGCTCCGCGGCCATCTCCTGGTAGGACTTGCCCTCGAGGTAGGCAGTAAGGACCCGGTGCTCCAGCTCGCTGAGGTTCCGGCGGATCCGGTCCCGCATCCGGGCGGAGGCTTCCTGGTTGATGACGAGCTCTTCCGGATCCGCCACCTTCATGCCGCTGATCACATCGAGGAGGGTGCGGTCGGAGTCCTCGTCGTAGATCGGTTTGTTGAGGGAGATGTAGGAGTTGAGGGGGATGTGCTTCTGTCGGGTCGCCGTCTTGATGGCGGTGATGATCTGCCGGGTGATGCACAGCTCCGCGAACGCCCGGAAGGAGCTCAGCTTATCGCGCCGGAAGTCCCGGATGGCCTTGTAGAGGCCGATCATCCCTTCCTGGATGATATCCTCCCGGTCGGCCCCCACCAGGAAGTAGGCCTTGGCCTTCACGCGGACGAAGTTGCGGTACTTGTTGATCAGGTATTCGGAAGCCCGCTCATCCCCCCGTTTCGCCGCCTCCACCAGGTCCTCATCGAGCATCTCCGCGTAGCTACTTGGAACGGCTTCCTTTCGGGCGACGGCCACACGCAGCCTCCGGTATCTCGGACATGCTCGGTCGATTGGCCTCGGACCGGTGCCATTATAGAGACCGTCGATGGCACGGGTCAAGGCGAACGCGGCAGGAGGGCCGCCACACGACCTCCGATCTTCACGACGGCGGGAAGGGGTCGGTAGAAGGACCGGGCCACCACCTCCCGCCGCACCACCCGCCCCCCTTCCCGCACGATCCGCCAGGTGGTGGCGCGGAACCCCGGCCGGGGCGGCAGGATCTTCCATGCACCTTCCGGAAGCTCAGGATCCACCCGCACCACCTGGCCCATGGGCGGATTGATGCGCACCACATCCGTCACGAGGATTTCGATCTGCCGGTTGGGGTGTTTGCGGCCGTAGAACTGGATCCGCAGCCTTCCGTCCTGCACCTCCGCCCACAGCAGAAGCGGCGGCCCGTCGTTTCGCAAGACCAGATCCACGGCTCCGTAGACCACCATGGCATCCCGGCCGATGGGGAGGTAGTCCACGGGGACGCTGTGGTTGGTGCGGCGGAGGACGGTGAGACCCGCGAGGAGGGCGGCGTTGAAGAGGGTGCTGGAGACCTGACAGACCCCGCCGCCGTCTCCCGGGACGAACTCGTCGTTGAGGATCACAGGAGCGGGTCGGAACCCCCGGGCCCGGGTGCGGGGCCCCACGACGGCGTTGAAGGAGAAGACCTCTCCGGTCCGAAGGACTCGGCCACGGAGAAGCCGGGCCGCGAGGGCGATGTTGTGGGTGCGGTCTGGATTCGGCGCAAGTGGGGTACTGAACTCGGCCACCACCTCCCGGATGCCCATAGCCTCCGCCTCCCGGGTGCTCAAGCGCGGCTCGACCTTCCGCACCGGAAGCACGACCTCCCGACGACCCTCGAGGGCCGCGTGGACCAGCCGCTGACCTGCCGCCTCGACATCGAGCGCCAGGCCGTCCCGACTGGGCAAGATCCGGACCTCCCCCTTCTCCACCACGAACCGCGCGTCTACGGGCGGACGGTATACGGTCTTGGCCACCTGATCCAAGAAGGTCTTGAGCTGCGCCGACCGTCTGCGGATGGGGACCCGGATCACCACGGGCTTGTGCCACAGCTGCCAACGGGTCCGCAGCCGTTCCCGAAAGGTCCCGGTCCGACCCACCGCGTACGCCTCCCGGGCGGCGGCAAGGGGGTCAGGTGCGAGGCCGAGGGAACGGGCGGTTACCCGCCATTCCTGCATCCCCTCCTGGGCGAGCACCCGGACCGCGACGGGCACGCGGAACCGCCGGTCTACGCGGTCCCGGAGGAGGGTGACGGCCTCCTCCACGGTCTTTCCGCCCACGTAGACGTCCTCCACCCACACCCCGGGGAGGATGCGGCCCGCAAGCACGCCCTCCTGCACCGCGTAGGCGATCAAAGGGAGCAGGACGAGTCCGAGCAGGATCATCCCTACCCGCATGAGGCTTCCCGTCGCTCCCCCGCATGCCGCAGGGTGCGCACCACCTCGTACAGCAGGATGCCCGCGGCCACAGATGCGTTCAAGGAGGAGACCCTTCCGTACATGGGGATGCAGACCACCCGGTCGCACCGCTCCCGCACGAGCCGGCTCACCCCGGTCCCCTCTCCGCCGATCACGAGGGCGATGGGTGGCCGGAGGTCCACTCGGTCGTACGGCTCACCCTGCATGTGGGCGGCTACCACGGTGATCCCCCGCGCCTTGCAGGCCTCCACGGCCCGGGCGAGGTTGGGGACCACGGCCACGGGAAGGTGCTCGACCGCGCCCGCGCTGGCCTTCGCCACGGCCGGCGTGAGCCCCGCAGACCGGCGCTTGGGGATGACGGCACCGTGCACGCCCGCGGCCTCTGCGGTGCGGAGAATGGCACCCAGGTTGCGGGGGTCCTGGATGGAGTCCAACAGGAGGAGGAATGCGCGTCCCGTTGCGCACGCCCGGTCGAGCAGGTCCTCGAAGGCAACGGGAGGCGTGATGTGGGCGAAGGCGATGACGCCCTGGTGGGCGTCCGTCTCCGAGATGGCGTCCAGGTGCCGAGGATCCACGAACTGCACCGGCACGCCCTTTGTCCGGGCGAGGGAGACGATGCGGGCGAGGGTCCCGCTGAGGCGGGCGGTGCGGGAGATCTGGATCTTGCGGAGGGGATGTCCCGCCCGCAGGGCCTCCAGGACTGGGTTGCGGCCCTCCAGCTGCAGGGCAGGCTCCTTTGGGTTCATCGCGCCTCGGTGGGATCCCGCAGCCGCCAGCGGCTCCCGCCCGGGAAGTCCTCCACCACCACCCCGATCTCCAGCAGGCGTGCGCGGATCCGGTCCGCGGTCCCAAAGTCCCGGCGCTCCCGGGCCCGCTGGCGGACCTCGAGGATTCGCTCCAGCACCTCCTCAGGGGTTCCCTGCCCGTCCACGCCCGCGAGGGCCTCCTCCTCGCGGAGGAGACGGTATAGATCCTCCGCGATCCGGTCGAAGGAGACCCGGCCTGCCAGCCGCAACCCCAGGACCGAGGCGAGCTCCCGCAGCACGTCCCGGGCATGGGCGAGGGCGTCCGCGGCGTCTTCCGGGCTTCCTGCTTCCGGGAGCTGCTTAGCCAACCCGTCCACCAGCCGGTTGATCTCCGCGGCGAGGGTATGGAGCTCTGCGATGGCCCGCGGGGTGTCGAAGTCGTCGTCCAGGGCCGCCCGGAACGTCTCCCGGGCCTCGTCTGCCCGCTCCCGTAGGATCGCGGCAGGCCCGGAGTCCCGGCCCGAAGGCCGCGTGCGGCGCAAGAGGGCTTCCACCGCCTCCACGGCGTGGCGCAGCCGCATCGCCCCGCGGTCTGCGGCCTCCACCGCCTGCTCCCGCCACGTGAGGGGGCTCCGGTAGTGGCTGCTGAGGAAGAACAGGCGCAGCCCGTCCGGGCTATACCGGCGGAGGGCCTCCTCGATGGTCACCACGTTGCCCAAGTGCCGGGTCATTTTTTCCTCTCCCTCTCCCGGCCGCAGCAGGGCGTTGTGGAGCCAGTACCGCACGAAGGGCGCGCGGCCCGTGTAGGCCTCGCTCTGCGCGATCTCGTTCTCGTGGTGGGGGAAGATCACGTCCTCCCCGCCGCCGTGGATGTCGATCTGCTCGCCGAGGTAGGCGAGCACCATGGCCGAGCACTCGATGTGCCACCCGGGGAGCCCTTCACTCCACGGGCTCGGCCAGGCAGGTTCCCCGGGTTTTGCGCGGGTCCACAGGGCGAAGTCCATGGGGTGCTCCTTCCGGGGATCCACGGCCACCCGGGCTCCCGCCAGCATCTCCTCCAGCCGACGGCCGGAGAGCTTCCCGTACTCCGGGAAGGACCGGACTCGGTAGTATACGTCGCCGTCCACCACGTACGCATGCCCCTTCTCCAGGAGCACTTGGATGATCTCGATGATCTTCGGGATGGCCTGGGTGGCGCGGGGGTAGTGGTGGGCCCGGAGCACGTTGAGGGCATCCATCTCCCGATGGAACCGGGCGATGTACTCCTCCGCGATCTCGCCGATGGTCCGGCCCTCCTCCCGGGCCCGGGCGATGATGCGATCTTCTACGTCCGTGAAGTTCTGGACGTGCCGCACGCGGTACCCGGACCACTCCAGGTGCCGGCGCACCACGTCGAAGAACACGTAGCTGAGGGCATGCCCCACGTGGGCGGGACCGTAGAGGTTGACCCCGCAGACGTACATCCGCACATGCGGCGGGTCAAGGGGCACAAACCGCTCCTTGCGGCGGGTCATGGTGTTGGTCACGTACAGGGCCACGGCTCCTCCTCTTCAGCTCGGTTCCAGCAGCACCACCGCGAAAGCCTGGATGGCTTCCCCCCGGCCGACTTCCCCCAGGCCCTCCGCGGTGGTAGCCTGGATTGCCACGTCCTCCACGCCGATCCCCAGGGTCTCCGCGAGGGTGGTGCGCATCCGTTGCGCGTACGGCCGCAGGCGAGGGGACTCCGCCACGACGACCGCGCAGACCTGGGCCACCCGATACCCACGCGCCTCCACCCGGGTCCGCACCTCCGCGAGGAGCTCGAGGCTGCGGGCGTCCCGGTAGCGGGGATCGCCGGGCGGAAAGTGCGCGCCGATGTCCGGCAGGCCCGCGGCGGCGAGGGCAGCGTCCATCACCGCGTGCACGAGCACGTCCCCATCGCTCCATCCCACCGGTCCCCGGTCATGGGGGATCTCCACCCCGCCCAGCACGAACCGGCGGCCGGGTGCCAGCCGGTGCACGTCAAAGCCCATACCCACCCTCAGACCTCGCGCCACCGCAGCAGCGCCTCCGCGACAGAGAGGTCCTCGGGGTTGGTGATCTTCAGGTTCCACGGGCTTCCCGGGACCACGTGGACAGGATGGCCCAGGCGCTCCACGAGGACCGCGTCGTCCGTCCCGTAGAACCCGTCCATCCGGGCCCGGGCATGCGCGGCGCGCAACAGCTCGGTGCGGAACCCCTGCGGGGTCTGAGCTGCCCAGACCCCGGTCCGGTCCACGGTGTGCACCACGAGGCCGTCGGTCACCCGCTTGAGGGTATCCCCCACGGGGAGGGCCGGGACCACGGCCCCGTACGCCTCAAGGGCCTGCACGACCCGCTCGATGAGGGCCTCATCCACGAGGGGCCGCGCACCGTCATGCACCAGCACCACCTCGCTCGACCGCAACGCCTCTAGACCCCGGGCCACGGAGTCCTGGCGGTGTGGGCCGCCCGCCACCACGTCCTGAACCTTCCCGAGACCATACCGGCGAACCCACGCCCACACCGCCTCAATAGCCCTTTCAGGGGCCACCACCACGATCTCCTCCACCCGCGAACAGCGCTGGAAGGGAAGGATGGCCCGGACCACGAGGGGAAGGTCACCCAGCCGCACCAGGGCCTTCGGCTCTGCGGCTCCCAGACGCGTGCCCTGACCGCCGGCGGCGATGACGGCTCCCACGCGCACCGCCTTTCTCCTACCCCGTAGACCGCTGGAGATCCTCCTGCTTGGGCCGAGCGAAGATCATCCGGCCCGCGGAGGTCTGCAGGACACTCGTGACCACCACCTGCGAGCTGGTGCCGATCCACCGCCGGCCGCCCTCCACCACGATCATGGTTCCGTCCTCCAAGTACCCCACCCCTTGCCCCGGCTCCTTTCCTTCCCGCACCAGGTGCACGGTAAGCTCCTCCCCGGGCAGCACCGTGGGCCGGAGGGCGCTGCTGAGCTCGTTCACGTTCAGCACCCGCACCCCTTGGAGCTCCGCGACACGGCTCAGGTTGAAGTCCGTGGTCACGATCCCCGCCCGGTGGGCCTTTGCGAGCCGCACCAGTCGCTCGTCCACCTCTCCCGGGCCTTCATCCTCCACCACCTGCACCGCCTGCAGCTCCGTCTGGAGTTGGCGCAGGATCTCAAGGCCTCGTCGGCCGCGGGTACGGCGGATGGGGTCAGGAGAATCCGCGATGGCCTGGAGCTCCCGGAGAACGGAGCGGGGGACGAGGATCGGGCCTTCTAAAAACCCCGTGCGGACCACGTCCGCGATGCGGCCGTCGATGATGGCGCTCGTGTCCAGGATCTTCGCGGTCCCCCGGCGCCGCGCGGGGCGCTCCACCAGGTTCAGGAGCTCCTCCCGCCGCAACTGCGCGAAGTGCCACCCAAGGTATCCGAGCACCAGGAGGGCCGCAAGCCGCAGGTACCCACCGATCACGGGGATCCCGGAGAGGAGGTAGCCGACCGCGGCCGCGAGCACAAGCCCTAAACTGAGGCCCACAAGCCCCACGGCCAGGTCCCGCACGGGCATGCGGTGCAGCCACGCCAGGACGCCGGCCATGGCGCGAACGAACTGCCCCCACAGAGGCGGCGCGAGGACAGCACCCCCGAACCCTCCCAGAAGACCTCCGAGGATCCGCACGCCGAGCTGGTGCCAGCCGTTCAGGTCCGCACCCAGAAGGGGCAGGATGGCCTCCGCGGCCTGCACGCCCACCGCGGCCCCCAGCAGGGCCCCGCCTGCCCGGGTGATCCGACGCAGGGTCTGCTGCGATGCCATGCTCCAAGCCAGTATAGTGCTCCCAAAACCGGGCTTGCCACCGGGGCCTAGAGGAGGGCAAGGGCGTCCTCCACCGCGGACACGCCAAGGATCTCGATCGCGGGATCCGGATTCGGGGGTAAGCTTACACGGGGCACCACCAGGCGCCGGAACCCGAGCTTCGTGGCTTCCAGGAGCCGGCGGCCCACCTGAGGCACCCCCCGCACCTCCCCCGACAACCCCACCTCCCCGCAGAAGACGGTGTGGGGGTCTACAGGCCGGTCACGGTAAGAAGAGGCCACGGCCATCAGCACCCCGAGATCGACGGCCGGCTCCTCCACCCGTACGCCGCCAGCGGCGTTCACGTACACGTCACACCCGCCGAGCTGGAACCCTGCCCGCTTCTCCAGGACCGCCAGCAGCAACAGCAACCGGTTGTAGTCCAGCCCGGAGGTGGTCCGGCGCGGGGTTCCAAACGGAGTCGGGGTCACCAGGGCTTGGACCTCCACCAGGAGCGGCCGAGTCCCCTCCAGAACGCACACCACGGCAGCACCGCTCGCATCCGACGGTCGGTCGGTCAAAAAGGCAGCAGAGGGATTCGGGACTTCCCGCAGGCCGTCTCCGTGCATCTCGAAGACCCCGATCTCGTTGGTGGACCCGAACCGGTTCTTCTGGGCCCTCAGGATTCGGTAGGCCTGGTGCCGCTCGCCCTCGAAGTACAGTACGGTGTCCACCATGTGCTCCAGAACCCGAGGTCCCGCGAGGACGCCCTCTTTCGTGACGTGTCCGATGAGGAGGACGGCGATCCCCTCTGTCTTCGCCAGCTGCAGCAGGGCCGCAGCACACTCCCGCACCTGCCCCACACTGCCCGGGGCGCTCCCAAGCTCCGGGCGGTACATGGTTTGGATGCTGTCCACCACCAGGAGCTGAGGCCGCAGCCGCCGGGCCGCCTCCACGACGGCCTCTAGCTCCGTCTCCGCCAGGAGGAAAACCCTCCGGGAGTCCGCACCGATGCGGTCCGCCCGCATCTTCGTCTGCTGCAGGGACTCCTCGCCTGAGACGTACAGCACCGTGCACCCGGCCACCGCGAGCCGCTGAGCCGCCATCAGGGCCAAGGTGCTCTTGCCGATGCCCGGGTCGCCGCCCACCAAGATCAGGGAGCCCGGCACGATGCCGCCGCCCAGGACTCGGTCGAGCTCCCCGATCCCCGTCTCAAGCCGCGCCTGCGGGAGAGGCTGGACCTCCGGGAGCGGTACGGGCTCCGCCTGCCGGGCCTTCGGCCTGCGGCGGGGCGTGTGCAGCTCCTCCACGAGGCTCCCCCACGCCTCACAGGCCGGACACCGGCCGAGCCACTTCACCGACTCGTACCCGCACGCTTGACAGACGTACCGGACGCCCACGTTGGCCCTTCTGCGAACATTTGTTTGCCACCATGGTAGCACCCGGAGGCGGCCGGATGCAATGGTCTGTCTCTCTGCCCTCCTCGCCCTGACGGAAGCGGAGGCCGTGGTCGAGGGGGGGGGAACTCCGGTGGCGGCGGTGAGGCTAGGCGATCTCCTCCAGGTTGAAGGCCCGGTGCAGGGCCCGCACCGCCCGGGGGACGCTGGCCGCGTCGATGACGCAGGAGATCTTGATCTCGGAGGTGCTGATCATTTGGATGTTAATCTGCTCTGCGGCAAGGGCACCGAACATGGTGGCCGCGACTCCGGGGTTGCTGACCATGCCCGCGCCCACCACGGACACCTTCGCGACCCCCTCCTCCCCCTCCACCCGGGTGGCGCCCAGCTCCTTCGCCACCCGCTCCGCGGCCTCCAGGGCCGCCCGGGCATCCTGACGGCTCACGGTGAAGGAGATGTCGGCCCGGCCCCCGCGGCTTGCCGTCTGCACGATCATGTCCACGTTGATGTGGGCCTCCGCCAGCACGCTGAAGAGCCGGTGCGCCACCCCGGGGACGTCCGGCAGGTCCTGCACCGTGATCTTGTACACGTTGAGGTCGTGGGTAACCGCGTTCACCACCCGCACAGGCTCCATGGTCTCCTCCCCGATCCAGGTCCCCTCCTCCTCCTCGAAGGTGCTCCGCACGTGTAACCGCACCCGGTGGAGCTTCGCGTACTCCGCGGCCCGGGTCTGGAGGACGACAGCACCGCTGCTGGCCATCTCCAGCATCTCGTCGTAGGTGAGGTACCGCAGCTTGCGGGCCTCTGGCACCAGGCGCGGGTCCGCGGTGTACACGCCGGACACATCCGTGTAGATCTCGCACACGTCCGCCCCCAAGGCCGCGGCGATGGCCACCGCGGTGGTGTCTGACCCACCCCGGCCCAAGGTGGTCAGTTCGCCGGACGGGGTCACGCCCTGGAACCCCGCCACCACGGGAATCCGGCCCCGGCTCAGCTCGTCCAGTAGCCTCCCGCGCTCCACCTCCAGGATCCGGGCCTTCGTGTGGACGGGCTCCGTGAGGATGCGCACCTGCCAGCCCGTGAGGGAGGTGGCCGCTTCTCCTTCCGCGTGCAGGGCCATGGCCAGCAGGGCGATGGAGATCTGCTCGCCGACCGCCAGGAGCATGTCGAGCTCCCGGGGCGCGGGGCGCTCCGTGAACTCGTGGGCCCGCGCCAGGAGCTCGTCCGTGGTATCCCCCGGCGCGGAGACCACGACCACCACCTGGTTCCCCGCGCGCCGGGTACGGGCGATCCGGCGGGCCACGTGCCGCATGCGCTCCGGAGTCGCCACGGAGGTCCCGCCGTACTTCTGGACGATAAGGGCCACGGCTTCCTCCTTACTCGATGACGCGCAGAAGGGGGCTTGTGCCCCGCACCACGTCCATGCGGTGCAGGCGCGCGAGCACCGTCCGCAGGGCCCGCTCTGGGGCGGGATGCGTGCGGAGCAGCACGTCCGCCTCCTCCCCGCGGCTCTGCTGCACGATGGAGTGGAGACTCACCTGCTCCTCCCCAAAGGCGGCCGCGATGCGGGCGAACACTCCGGGCCGGTCCACCACCCGCAGCACGAGGCACGCGCTGGTAGTCTGCTCTGCCCGAGGGATGACGGGCTTCTCGTAGAAGCACGTGCACTGCACCCGGCCGTGGGCCCGCACCCGCCGGTTCCGGGCGATGGCCACGAGGTCTGAGAGAACCGCGGAGGCTGTCGGATCCCCGCCGGCTCCCCGACCCGCCAGCACCAGTTCCCCCGCGGCCTCCGCCCGCAGCCACACCCCATTGAACTCGTACCGCACCGCGGCGAGCGGGTGATTCTGCGGTAGGAGGGCGGGGTAGACCGCAGCCTCGATCCGGCCCTCGCGGTCGCGGGCGTGGGCGATGAGCTTCAGGGTGTAGCCCAGCTGCCGGGTGTAGGTGATCTCCCGCTGGGTGATGGCAGAGATCCCCTCGCAGTGGACGTCGCTGCGCACCACCCGGCTGTTGAAGGCCACGGAGGCCAGGATAGCCAGCTTCGCTGCCGCGTCGTGCCCCTCAATGTCCTCCGTGGGGTCACTCTCCGCAAACCCCAGCCGCTGGGCTTCACTCAAGGCCTCCGCGAACGAGAGCCCCTCCTCTCCCATGCGGGTGAGGATGTAGTTCGTGGTGCCGTTGAGGATGCCGACGATCTCCGTGATGCGGTCGCCCGCCAGGGACTCCTTGATCGTTCGGATCACGGGGATGCCGCCGCCCACGCTGCCCTCGAAGTAGAGGTCCACCCCACTCGCCTCCGCAGCCTTCATGAGCTCCTGCCCCCGGTTGGCCAGCAGCTGCTTGTTGGCGGTGACCACGGACTTCCCCAACCGCAGGGCCTCCAGCACGTAGCTGCGGGCGGGCTCGATCCCGCCGATGAGCTCTACCACGACGTCCACGTCTGGATCCCGCACTACAGACCACGCGTCGTCCGTCAGGAGGTCCCGCTCAATGGGAACCGCCCGTGGCCGGTCGAGGTGCGCCACCGCCACCCGCCGCAGCACAAGCGGCATCCCTGCCCGCCGTGCGAGGTCCGCACCCGCATCCCGCAGGTTGCGCACCACGGCGCTTCCTACAGTTCCCAGTCCCAGCAACCCGATCCGCAGCATCTCCTGGAATTGTATCGGTTCTTGAGGAGGGACCGCCATCCACGCGGTGCATCAAGGGCCGGTTTCGGCCTCCAACCGGTCTAGGAGCGACGCCACCGCCTCCACCGTGGGCGCGATGCGCACGGGGGCTTGTGCGCGTTCTGCGACGTCCGGATCTTTGAGTCCGTGCCCCGTAAGCACCGCCACCACCACGCTCCCGGCCCGCAGGAGGCCCTCCTGAGCTGCCCGCAGCAGGCCCGCCACCGCGGCCGCGGAGGCGGGCTCCACGAACAGGCCCTCCTCTGTGGCCAGCCGCTGCTGGGCGAGCAGAATCTCCTCGTCGCTCACCGCGGCGATGCGACCCCCAGACTCCCGCACCGCGGTGACGGCCCCCTGCCAAGACGCAGGGTTCCCGATGCGGATCGCGCTCGCCACGGTTCGGGGGTTCTCCACGGGATACCCCAGCACGAGGGGAGCGGCACCTTCCGCCTGGAACCCCCACATGGCGGGAAGGGGCTCAATCCCGGCCTCGCAGAACCCCCGCCAGTAGGCCGTGAGGTTGCCCGCGTTGCCCACGGGAAGGGCCACGATGTCCGGAGGTGCCGGGAGAGCCTGGAGGATCTCGAAGGCCGCGGTCTTCTGCCCCTCCAGGCGGTGCGGGTTGATGGAGTTCACGACGGCCAGGGGCAGGGTTTCCGCACAGGTCCGCACGAGCCGCAGGGCCAGGTCAAACCCACCCGGGACGAAGGCCACCTGGGCCCCGTGCATCCGGGCCTGGGCGAGCTTCCCACCCGCCACCGCGCCCTCCGGCAGGAGCACCACGCACCGCAACCCTGCCCGCGCCGCGTAGGCAGCCGCGCTTGCCGCGGTGTTCCCCGTAGAGGCGCAGATCACCCCACGGGCACCCGCCTCCATGGCTTTCGCCACCGCCACCACCATGCCCCGGTCCTTGAAGGACCCCGTGGGGTTCGCGCCCTCCCACTTGAAGTAGAGCCGGATCCCGAGCTTCGGCCCGATGGCGGTGGAGGGGATGAGGGGTGTGTTCCCTTCCAGGAGGGTGAGCGGAGGGGTCCGCTCCGTGACGGGGAGATGTTCCCGGAAGGCAACGAGGATCCCCGGCCACGGACTCATTGCGCCGCAGGATACGAACCCAGGACGATCGCCCACCGGCACTGCTCCCCTAAGCGCTTGAGGGCCCGCTGGACCCGCGGGTCCTCCACGTGCCCCTCGAAGTCCACGTAGAACACGTACTCCCAGACCGCTGAGCGGGCCGGACGAGACTCCAGCTTGGTGAGGTTGAGGTTCTCCTCGGCGAAAGCACCCAGGGCCCGGTAGAGGGCACCGGGGCGGTGCTCCGTGGCGAACACCACGGAGGTCTTGCTGGGGTCCCGGCGCGGCGCGGGGTCTCGGGCGATGCTGAGGAACCGGGTAGTGTTGAGGGGGTTGGTGTGGATGTCCTCCGCGAGGACCGCAAGTCCGTAGAGTTCTGCGGCCCTGCGGCTCGCGATGGCGGCCTCCTCGGGATCCCTCCTCCCAGCCACGAGCCGTGCGGCGCCTGCGGTGTCGTAGGCGGGGACGGGCTCCGCCCCCAGGTTCCGCACGAACGCCTCGCACTGCGCCAAGGCTTGCGGGTGGGAGTAGACCCGGCGGATTTTCGTCAGAGAGGCGCCGGGAAGCCCCAGCAGGCAGTGCGCGATGCGGAGGGTGGTCTCTCCCGTGATGGTGATCCGGTCGTGGAACTCCAGGAGGAGGTCGTAGGTCTCGTTGATGCTGCCGGCCTCCGAGTTCTCCACGGGCACGATCCCGGCCTCGCACGCGCCCTCGGCCACGCTCTGGAAGACCTCCCGCAGGGTGCGATGAGGCACGGTTTCCACGAAGCCGAAGTGCCGCAGGGCCGCCTCCTCGCTGTAGGCACCCGCCTCGCCTTGGAAGGCCACCCGCCGCATCCTACCTCCGCAGCTCCTGGGCCCGGCGGGCGGCCCGCTGGACCGCCTCCACCACCGCGCCCCGGACGCCCCGCTCCTCCAGCACACCCACCCCCGCCATGGTGGTCCCACCCGGGGAAGTAACCCGCCGGCGCAGCTCCGCGGGGTCCTCTCCGGTATCCCGGAGCATGCAGGCAGCTCCGAACACCGTCTGGACCACGAGGTCCCGGGCGATCTGGGGATCAAGTCCGGCCCGGACCCCGGCCTCGATGAGGCTCTCTACCAGGAAGAAGACGTACGCGGGACCGCTTCCGGAAAGCCCGGTAACCGCATCAATGAGGGACTCCGGGACCTCCACCACCTTCCCCACCGCGCCAAACAGCTCCCGAGTCAGCTCGGCCTCCGCGGGTCCCGCGTGGCCGCCGAGGGTAAAGGCGGTCACGCCCTCCCGCACCGCGGTGGGGGTGTTGGGCATGGTGCGCACCACGGGGACCCCGGGGAAGGCCTGCTCCAGGGTCTGAAGGGTAAGGCCGGCCACCACGGAGAGTACCGCGTGGCGGGCCGAGACGTGAGGAGCCAGTTGCTCGAAGACCTCCGGGACGTCCTTCGGCTTTACGGCGAGCACCAGCACGTCCGCGTGGGCGCACAGCTCCGCCTTGCTGGGTGTGGCCCGCACTCCGTAGCGGGCCGCGAGGGCCTGCAGCCGCTCCCGATTCGACCGGTTGGTGATCCAGATACGCTCCGGAGCAATGCGCTCCGCGCGCAGGAGGCCTGCCACGAGGGCCTCCGCCATGTTCCCGGCTCCTACGAACCCGAGGGTACGCCGTTCCAGCATCCGTACGCCTCCTTAACGAAAAGGCGCCTCCGCCCTCAAGGGCGGAGGCACCTCCGCGGTACCACCTTGCTTCCGGGACGGAGATCCATCCCGGCACTCTCTGCGCGGTATCGGGCGCTACCGGCGGACTTCCGGCACCCTCTGGAGGTGCCGTTTTCGTCCGCGGCTCCGGGGCGGGTCTGGGGAGCGGATTCCGACGGCGCCTCTCAGCCCCGGGGCACCGCTCTCTGTGCGGCCCGGCTTCCCCGTCTTCCCCTTCCTCGCCGGAAGTACTCGTTTTTGCTTGTAGCACGCTCCCGGGCTCCCGTCAACGGCAACGGCCTCAGGCAGAGAGGAGCTTTTCTGGTGGCCCCAGGGGAATTCGAATCCCCGTCTCCGCCTTGAGAGGGCGGTATCCTAGGCCGCTAGACGATGGGGCCACCAAACCCCTGGCTGGGGGAGGAGGATTCGAACCTCCACTAACGGGTCCAGAGCCCGTTGTCCTACCGTTAGACGATCCCCCAGCAGCCGTCCACCATTATTCCGGAAGCCTCCCCGGCCTGTCAAACCGGACCGCCCGCTCAGGCTACGCCCGCAAGGGACCGGGCCTCCGCCAGGCGGCGCAGCACCCGCTCCTTTCCCAGGACCTCCATGAGCTCAAAAAGCCCCGGCCCGACGGTCTTTCCGGTCAGGGCGACCCGGACGGGGTGTACCACCGCCCGCATCCCGAGCCCGGAAGCCTCCGCGAAGGACCGAAGAGCCTGCTCGATGCGGTCCGCGGTGAAGGGGTCGACGGGCTCGAGGGCCGCCCGCACCTCGTCCAGCAGGTCCCCGGCTGAGGCCAGGTATTTGGCCACCGCCTGGGGGTCGTAGTGGGGCCGGTCCAGGAAGAAGAAGTCCGCGTACAGCACAAGGTCCGGTCCGATCTTCAGCCGATCGCCCAGGATCTCGATCACCCGCCGGACCAGGACGCGGTCCTCCTCCGTTACGGGCTCTTTGAGGAGGCCCTGGCGGACCAGGTACTCCGTGGCCAGAGCCACCAGGCGGTCGGGGTCCGTCTCGCGGAGGGCGCGCATGTACTCCCCGTTCATCCAGATGAGCTTCTGCCGGTCGAACACGGGGCTTGCGCCCTTGAGCTCCCGCAGGTCGAACCGCTCGATGAGCTCCTCCGTTCGGAAGATCTCCCGGCCGTCCTCCGGGTACCAAGCGAGGAGGGCGAAGAAGTTCCGCAGGGCCTCCGGTAGGAACAGCTCATCCCGGTACGCCCGGAGGGCGGTGTCTCCGTGCCGCTTGCTGAGCTTTTTCCGGTCGGGCCCCAGGAGAACCGGGAGGTGGGCGAAGGCCGGTGGCGTCCAGCCCAGGGCGTGGTACATGAGGAGCTGGCGGGGGGTGTTCACCAGGTGCTCCACGCCCCGCAGGACGTGGGTGATGGCCATGGTGTGGTCGTCCACCACGTTCGCGAAGTTATAAAGCGGGGTCCCGTCCGAGCGCACGATGATAAAGTCGTCGATCTCCGCGAGGTCGAACACCACCTCGCCCCGGATGAGGTCGTGGACCACGACCACCCGCCGGCCGTCCCGCTCTTGGAGCCACTCCGCAGTGCCGAACGAGGGATCCCGGAACCGCTCCACGTGGAACCGGAGCGCAGGCCGGCGGCCCTCCGCCGCAAGCCGCTCGCGCTCGGCGGGCGTCAGGTTCCGGCAACGGCCGGAGTACCGAGGCGGCCGGTGTTCCGCCTGCGCCCGCTGCCGCTCGGCCTCCAGCTCCTCCGGCGTGCAGTAGCACGGGTAGGCAGCGCCACGGCGGACGAATTCCTCCGCGTACCGCGCATAGATCTCCGCCCGCTCCGTCTGCCGATAAGGGCCGTACGGGCCGCCCACATCCGGCCCTTCATCCCAACGGATCCCCAGCCACCGCAGGTCCTCCAAGATGGCCTGCTCGTACGCCACCGTGGAGCGGGAGCGGTCCGTGTCCTCGATGCGGAGGACGAACGTCCCTCTGTAGCGTCGGCTAAATAGCCAGTTGAAGAAGGCGTTCCACGCGCCTCCCACGTGCAGGAACCCCGTGGGGCTCGGCGCGTACCGCGTCCGGACGGTCATGGCGGGCCTCCCGGGACGAATCGGCCTACGTGAACAACGCGCTCACGGACTGGTCGGAATGGATGCGGCGGATGGCCTCCGCGAGCAACGGCGCTGCAGAAAGCACGGTGATGTTGGGCCGCCGTTTCTCCTCCGTCAACGGGATGGTGTTCGTGACCAAAAGCTCCCGGATCTCCGGCCGGTCCAGCCGCTCAAGCGCCCCCGCGGCCAGAACCGGGTGGGTGGCGCAGATGTACACCTCCGGCCGGGCGCCCGCCTGCAGCAGGGCGTCCACGGCCACCTCCACGGTCTCCGCAGTGGCGATCATCCGGTCGATGAGGATGGGGGTTCGTCCCTCCACCTCCCCCACCAGCTGGACCGGTGCCTTCCCCCACTCGGCCCGCCGCTGGAACACCACGGCCAGGGGCAGCCCCAACCGGTCCGCAAGCCGCTTGGCCTGCTTCACGGCCCCGTCGTCCGGGGCCACCACCACCCCATCGGGGATCTGCCGCTGCCGGAGGGCTTCCGCGAAGAGGGGGAGAGCCCGCAGGTGATCCACGGGCACGGTGAAGAAGCCCTCGATCTGGTCCGCGTCCAGGTCCATGGTGAGCACCCGGTCGATCCCGGCCACGGTCAACAGATCCGCCACCAGCCGGGCGGAGATGGGCTCCCGGGGAGCGGACTTCCGGTCCTGTCGCGCGTAGGCGTAGTACGGGATCACCGCGGTGATGCGGCCTGCGCTGGCCCGGCGCAGGGCGTCGATCATGATCAGCAGTTCCACCAGGTTCTCGTTCACCGGATGGCACAGGGGCTGGACCACGAAGGCGTCCACCCCGCGGGCGTTCTCCTCATACCGCACGTAGATCTCTCCGTCCGCGAACCGCCGGATGTGGACCTTGCCAAGGGGGATCTCCAGGTAGTCCACGATCTCCTGGGCAAGGGCCGGGTTCGCCGTCCCGGAAAAAACCTTTAAAGGCCCGTACTCCATCCCGATCCCTACACCTTCGAAACGGTCCGTTAGGCGCGATCCTGCGGCCGGCCCGCCCGCCGGGCCTCCACGAGGAACCGGATGGCCGTCCGCTCCTCCCCGTTGATGAGCACCTTGGTGAAGGCGGGCACGACGGCGACGTCCAGCCCATTGGGCGCCACGTACCCGCGCGCGATCGCGATGGCCTTCACCGCTTGGTTCACGGCACCGGCGCCGATCGCCTGCAGCTCCACGGACCCGTGCTCCCGCAGGATCGCCGCGATGGCACCAGCCACCGCCTTGGGGTTTGACTCCGCAGAGACTTTCAAAACTTCCGGCACCGACTCACCCCCGTGCCCGATGTCGCGTGGTTGTTATTCCGCCTTTTGCCTGCCTTCTCCTCTCGAGCGGAGGACGGCCCAGACGAACCGCACCAGGGCCAGCTGCCGGCGCCACCGCCAGGGCTGCTGCCACAACCGGTACAGCCACTCCAGGTGCATCGCGCGCACCACCTCCGGTGCCCGGCGCGCACGGCCCGCGAGCACGTCCAGGCTGCCGCCCACCCCCATGGCTAGCCGCACCCCGAGGTGCGGGAGGTAGCGGCTCAGCCACTTTTCCTGCCGAGGCATCCCCATCCCGACGAACAGCAGATCCGCCCGGCTCCGGGCGATCCGCTCCACCACGGGGCCGTCCTCCGAGAAGTACCCGTGGTGGGTGCCCGCGACGGCTAGACCCGGGTAGCGGAGGCGGAGGGTGCGGGCCGCTCCGTCCGCTACGCCCTCCGCCCCACCCAGGAGGAACACCCGGAGGGCAGATCGGGCCGCGTGGGCGCACAGGGCCTCCATCAGCTCAATCCCGGGCACGCGGCCGGGGAGCGGCATCCGGAGCCAGCGGGAAGCCCAGACCACGCCGATGCCGTCCGCCACCACCAGGTCCGCTTTCCGGATCACCTCCGCGAACTCGGGGTCGGCCTGCGCCCGCATGACCGCCTCGGGGTTCGCGGTCACCACGAGGTGCGGACGTCCGTCGGTCAACAGGCGCGCGCAGGTCACTACCGCGGCCTCAAGATCCACGGGATCGAACGGTACCCCGAGGATCCACACCCGCCCGTCCATGGCTCCCTACCCACGGCCGAGGAGGGTCGCCACGGCCTGGGCCGGCAGGCGAGCCCGCTCGGCAAGCGTGCGGAGGGTGGCCCGCAGCTTTTTGGTTCTCCCCTCCCGCTCCCGCCACACGCGCTCCAGGGCCGCCCAAAGCCCTCCGCGGGGGAGGTCCCGGAGCGGAACCACCTCCATCCCCGGAAGGGATTCGGCCAGGGCCTCCACCTTCGGGTCGTAGGCGATGCCCACGGGAAGGGCTCCCGCGAGGGCGGCGAAGATGAGGGCATGGAGCCGCATGGCCACCACCACCCGCGCGCCGCAGAAGGCCTGCCACGCTTCCTGTGGGGTACGCACCACCAGATCGTCTACGGCGTGCACGCGCCGGGCCACCTCCTCACACACGGCCCGGTCCAGGGACTCGTGGAAGCACACCACCCGAACCGGGAGATCGAGCGCCTCTTGAGCCCTCACCACGGCCTCGACCACGGGATCGAGCCGAACTCCCGGCCAGGGCCGGAGGGAGAGGCCGATCCAGGGGTCGCCGGTGTGATCGGGCACGGAAAGGCCAAAGGTGGGGTCGCACGCCACCTCCACGGGAACCTGCACCCCGAGATCCGCAAGCAGCCGAGCCGACCTCCCGTCGCGCACCGTGATCCGCACCGCGTGCTGCATGGCCCGGCGGGTGACCCACCGGCTTGTTGCCCGACGGAGGGGGCCGACACCCTGGGCGTACACCACGAGGGGCCTGCGAACGATCCGGGCGAGCTCGTGGAGCCAGGCATAGAACAAGGGGCTGCGCCAGGAGGTGGCGTCCTGGAAGAGGCTGCCGCCGCCGCTGATGACCACGTCACTTTGCCGGATGGCCCTCCGGACCGCCTTCGGGTCGGTGCGGAGGACCGCCTCCGTACCGTGCAGGGCCGAGGTCGCCTTCGGGTCCGCGGAGAGCACGCACAGGCGCAGGTCGGGTAGGACCTCCTCCAGGTGCTGGCGCATGGCCCATAGGACCGCCTCGTCCCCCGCGTTCCCAAACCCGTAGTACCCGAAGACCACCGCGCGCATGCGCTAGGAGGGCGCCTCCTCCTGCACCGGCGCGGGCGCATGGACCGAAAGGGGCGCCCGGCCCAGGGCGCGGGCGCAGGCCCACACGCCAACCGCAAGGAGTCCACCGATCGCCGTCCCCAGCAAAAGGCCGTTCGCCGTGCGCCAGAGGGTGTAGAGGATCGGGGTGTGGAGGTGGGCGAAGGAGTTCACGAGCCCCACCTGCCCAATGGTCCCCACGACCACGAGGGGCAGGGCCCACCGACGCGCGCCCAACAGGTGGGCGGCAAGGCCGAGGAGCAGGGCGGGGTGCCCCACCAGGTACTCCTTCGTGCGGGGACGGGCCAGGAGGGCCTCCTCCAGGGCGTTTCGCAGCCGCTCCTCCACGGCCAGCATGGGGAGGCTCACGTTGCCGGTGCGCAAGAGCAGCAGAAGACCCGCAGCTCCCAGCACCACCACCAGTAGGGCGGTCCGGAGGGAGAGGGGGCTGTCCAGGGCTTTCCACAGGCGCCGCCACGGAGACTCCCGGTCCGTCCAGGTCAGGAGGAGAACGAGTACAAGGGGGAGGACGGTCGCAAGCTTCACCCCGAAGAAGAGGTCAAACGCCAGCATGAAGTACCACTCCGTGAGCAGGGCGGCCACGAGTAGCCCGCAGGCCACAGAGCCGAAGGAGATGAGCCACAGCCGGGCCACGGCCTCGAGCAGGACCCGGCCAGCGAGGCCGTTTTGTGGCTTGGATCGCACCAGGCCCGCATGGATCCCAAGAGGCGGGAGGGCCACGGCGACGAGGAGGGCGGCGAGCTTGCGCATCCACGTCTCCGAGATCCCACCCAACAACAGAAAAAAACCCCACCCGGCGACGAGGAGGACAAGCGGCGAAAGCGGTAGGGCAGATCGACTCAGCAGGGACACGAGCTGCACCCCGGTCGCGACGGCGGCCAAAACCACGAGGTAGAGGGCGGGGCGAGGGACGTGGAGTACTGGAAGCGGGTTCGCTCGGCCCAGCACAAAGCCCAGGGCCCTAAGCTTCACCACGAGGTCACGGAGGAAGTGCAGGTTGTAGGATACGGGGTCTGTGCCGGCGGGGACGGCGTGGAAGGGCCGGACGTACAGGATGCGGATGTTCCGCTCCCGGGCCGCCCGCAGGAACCGGTCCTTCGCGGTCTCGGCCTCCAGCCGGTCCAGCTCGTCCTGCCCGATGCTGAACACCCGGACCACCTGGGGCCTCATGTGGGAAGCCAGGGTGCGCTCTCCCCGCATCCGGCGTGCGGCGGACAGCACCTCCACCCTCCCGTAGATCCCGCCGATCTGCTGGAGGGCTGCCGCCGCCTGAGGGATCAGGCGCTCGTACCCCAGGACCTCCGACCCCTCGAAGATGAAGGTCCGGCCTCCTCCCAGGGCGCCGAACCCGCGGATGCGCGCCTGAAGCCGCTCCGCGTCCAGGGTCCGGACGTTCCGGGGACGGAGCACCACCCGGAACCCCTCCCGCTCCCACCTCCGGACCTCAGACGCGAGGAACCCAAGCCTGACTTCCTCCAGGTCCTTCCGCCATCCCCGGACTTCGAGGACGTCCGGGTCTACTAAGACGCGGCGGACCCGGTGGGCGCCCAGGGCGTTCTGAAACCCCTGCTCGACCAGGGCTGCCACATCCGGCCGGGCCGGCAGCACGTAAATGGACTCCAGGACTTCCCTCCGGCGGCTCAGGGCCGTCAGGGCGGGCAGGAGGCGTCCAAGCCGAGCTTGGCTTAAGAGCTCCGGGCCGTCCAGGACCGTGGCGAGACCAGCTTCTTGGAGGCGCCGCAGGGTCTTCTCGTACACCGCCACGCTCGTGGCCCCTGCCTCCCGGAGCTGCTGCCAGAGGAGCTGGCGGTCCACTCCCGTGCGTCGGGCCAAGAGCTCCCAGCTCTCACCGTCGAGCACGAGCTCTACGGTCCGGTAGGAGGCTTCGACCCCGTGGCGGACCCCGGCCACCCCGGTGGCGACCAACACCCCGAGGAGGAGAAGCGCCCACAAGACCCGCACGGACTATCCCCGGCTCGCCTGCACGCCCCGAGCGGCCTGCATCCGCAGGTAGGCGTAGATGAAGGGGTCGAGTTCGCCGTCGAGCACCGCCTGGACGTTGCCCGTCTCTAGGCCCGTGCGGTGGTCCTTCACCAGGGTGTAGGGGTGCAACACGTAGGAGCGGATTTGATTCCCCCAGGAGGCGTCTCGGTGCTCGCCCCGGAGCTCCTGCAGCTTCCTCTCCTGCTCCCGCCGGTAGTGCTCGTACAGGCGGGCGGCCAGGATCCGCATGGCCGCCTCCCGGTTCGCGTGCTGGCTGCGCTCGCTCTGGCACTGAACCACGATCCCCGTCGGCAGGTGCGTGATGCGCACCGCGGTCTCCACCTTGTTCACGTTCTGCCCGCCGGGCCCTCGGGCCCGGAAGGTCTCGATGCGCAACTCCTCCGGTCGGATCTCCACCGCCACGGGCTCCACCTCCGGAAGCACCTCCACCAGGGCGAAGGAGGTGTGGCGCCGGCGGGCGGCGTCGAAGGGCGAGATGCGCACAAGCCGGTGCGTGCCCCTCTCCGCCTTCAGGTACCCGTAGGCGTAGGGCCCCCGCACCATCACCGCAGCACTCTTGATCCCCGCCTCCTCACCGGGAGAGAGGTCCACCACCTCCGTCTCGTACCCTTTGCCCGTCGCCCAGCGCAGGTACATGCGCAGCAGCATCTCCGCCCAGTCCTGGGAGTCCGTGCCGCCCGCGCCTGCGTGGATGGACAAGATGGCATTGGCGGGATCGTGCTCACCCGCAAGCAGGGTCTCGATCTCGAGCCGCTCAAGCCGGGCGTGCAGGGTTTGGGCTTCCTCCCGCAAGAGCTCGAGCTCCTCCGGACCCTCCGGGCCCCGGATCACCAGCTCCTCGAGGTCCTCTAGCCCCCGTTCCAGCTGCTCGTAGGCCTCCAGAAGCGACCGCAGTTGGGCCAGCTCCCGGCCGATCTCCCGGGCCTGATCTGGGTCCGCCCACGCGTCCGGCCGGGTGCTTTCCTCCTCCAGCTCCGCGATGCGGCGGCGGATACGGTCGAGGTCAAAGGTGCCCTCCGATCCGCCGGAGTCGTTCCAGGTCCTCGCTTACCTGCGCGCGCAGCTCATCGAGGGTTACATAAGCCATCGGCGTCTCACCTCTCCTTTTTATGATTCCCGGCCGCAGCACTTCTTGTACTTCTTGCCGCTGCCGCAGGGACACGGGTCGTTCCGGCCCACCTTGGCACCCACCACCACGGGCTGGGGCTTGGGCGAGGCGCTCGGGGCTTCCGAGGCGGCAGCGGGAAGACTACCCAGGGTGCGATCCGCATCCGGACCCGCCTGGGCGGTGATGCGGGCCACGGGCCGGAGGGTTTTGGGGACCTCTCGGTCTACTCGCACCCGGAGGAGGTCCCGCACGGTGTCGAACTGGATGGCCCGGAGCATCTGCTGGAACATCTCGTACGCCTCCCGCTGGTACTCCACGAGAGGGCTCACCTGTCCGTAGGCCCGTAGCCCGATCCCTTCCCGGAGCTCGTCCATGGCGTACAGGTGGTCGATCCACTTCCGGTCGATGTGGGAGAGAAGCACGAGCCGCTCGATCTCCCGCATCACCTCCGGTCCCACCGCCTCCTCCTTGGCCTCGTAGGCCCCGAGGACGGCCGCCGTGAGGGTGTGCTGGATCTCCTCCCGGGATCGGCCCGCAAGCTCCTCGGCGGAGAGGACCAGGACCTCCGGGACGGGGGCGAGCTGGCTCAGCTCCGCCAGAAGTCCCTCTAGGTCCCACTCCTCGCGGGGAAGGCTCGCAGGACAGTAAGTCTCGACCAGCTCCGCCACCTCCCGCTCCATCATGTCCAGCACGTTCTCCCGGAGGTTCTCGCCGAAGAGCACCTTGCGGCGCTCCCGGTAGATGGTCTGGCGTTGCACGTTCATCACGTCGTCGTACTCCAGGAGGTGCTTCCGGATATCGAAGTGGTACTGCTCCACCCGCTTCTGGGCCGCCTCGATCTGCCGGGTCAGCAGCGGGCTCTCGATGGGGGTGTCCTCGTCGATGCGGAACCGGTCCATGATGGCTGCGATCCGCTCGCCCCCGAACAGGCGCAGGAGCTCATCCTCCGCGGATACGTAGAAGCGGCTGCTGCCGGGATCACCCTGGCGGCCGGAGCGGCCCCGCAGCTGGTTGTCGATGCGCCGGGCTTCGTGCCGCTCCGTACCGATCACATGCAGCCCCCCGAGCTGCCGGACCTTCTCCGCCTCCTCGGGATCCGGAGGGTTCCCGCCCAGGATGATGTCCACCCCGCGGCCTGCCATGTTGGTGGCAATGGTGACGGCGCCCAGGCGTCCCGCCTGGGCGATGATCTCCGCCTCTTTCTCGTGGTACTTGGCGTTGAGCACTTGGTGCGGGATTCCCTCCCGCTTCAGCATCTGGGACAACCTCTCGCTCTTCTCGATGGAGCGGGTGCCCACCAGCACGGGACGGCCCTTGGCGTAGCACTCCTTGATCTCCCGCACCACCGCCCGCCACTTCGCCGCCTCCGTCTTGAACACGAGGTCTGGGTAATCGATGCGGATCATGGGCTTGTGGGTGGGGATCACCACCACCTCGAGGCCGTAGATCTTCCGGAGCTCCTCTTCCTCCGTCTTCGCGGTCCCCGTCATCCCCGCCAGCTTCTCGTACATCCGGAAGTAGTTCTGGAGGGTGATGGTGGCCAAGGTCTGGGTCTCCCGCTCGATCCGCACCCCCTCCTTCGCCTCGATGGCCTGGTGGAGCCCGTCCGCGTACCGCCGGCCGAACATGAGCCGACCCGTGAACTCGTCCACGATGATGACCTGGCCGTCCTTCACCACGTAGTCCACATCGCGCTTGTAGCAGGCGTGGGCCCGGAGGGCCTGGTGGATGTGGTGCATGAGCTCGAGGTGCTCGGGGTCCGTGAGGTTGTCCACACCCAGCATCTGCTCCACCTTCCGGATCCCGGCCTCCGTGAGGGTGGCGGTCTTCAGCTTCTCGTCCACGGTGTAGTCCTCGCCGGGCCGTAGGCGGCGGACCAGCCGTGCGAACTCGTAGTACTTCCGCGTGGACTCCTCCACCTGGCCGGAGATGATGAGGGGCGTGCGGGCTTCGTCGATGAGGATGAAGTCCACCTCGTCCACGATGGCGTAGTAGAGCTCCCGCTGCACGACATCCTCGGGGCGCAGGGCCATGTTGTCCCGGAGATAGTCGAACCCGAACTCGTTGTTGGTGCCGTAGGTGACGTCCGCGAGGTAGGCCTCCCGACGGGAGATGGGACGGAAGTGGTTCAGGCGGTCGTCCGCGTGAGGCCTGGGGTCCTGGTAGGTGGGGTCAAACAGACCGCTGAAGTCGTGGGCGATGGCCGCCACCCGGAGCCCCAGGGCGTGGTAGATGGGCCCCATCCACCCTGCGTCCCGCCGGCTCAGGTAGTCGTTCACCGTGACCACGTGCACCCCGCGGCCCAACAGGGCGTTGAGGTAGACGGGCAGGGTGGCCACGAGGGTCTTCCCTTCACCGGTCTTCATCTCCGCCACCTTGCCCTCGTGGAGCACGATCCCCCCGATGAGCTGCACGTCGAAGTGCCGGAGCCCGATGGTGCGCTTGCTCGCCTCTCGGACCGCGGCGAAGGCCTCGGGGAGGAGGTCGTCCAGGGTCTCCCCTTGCTGCAAGCGGGCCCGGAACTCCTCCGTCTTCGCCCGCAGGGCTTCGTCCGAAAGACGTTCGAACTGACTCTCCAGCTCGTTGATGCGCTGAACCACGGGGAGGTAGCGGCGCACCGCCGCCTCCTCTCCGCGGCCAAAGAGCTTTGCCAGGGCCTTCAGCATAGGCTCACTCCCCTCCAGTATAAACCGGCCTTTGCCCGCGGGGTTTCCGTCACGGTCCCCCAGGGGTATACGTCACCGGGGTGCCGAGGGGTGCGAGGATCACCCACACAGGGCCCGGCGGGAGGAGGAGGCCCCGTCCCTGGATATCGGTGAAGGCCGTGGGGACAGCTTCTGAGGCCTTCTGCCAGCGGCCCTCCATGGCCCGGCCGTACGCGAACACCAGGGCCCGGCCCTCTCCTACCACGCCCACCTCCGAGACCTCCACCTTCCCGGACCGCCAAGTGCGCCACGGCACGAACTGCACGATCACGGCCCGCGTCCACACCGGCGCTCCCGTGAGGGCGTCGAGGTGTGGGCGGCCCGCGGTGGCGCGCAGGTAGCGGCCGTCGTGGTAGGTGAACTCCGCACGGAAGGGGCCCCAGAACCCGACCCGGATGTAGTCCGCAGCAGGTCCCTGGGGTTCGGTGTAGGTGAGGGTCACGGGGTGCAGGGGCGGGGGAAGACGATCGTACCCCCGACGGGCCATGACCTCCCGGATCCGGAGGACGGATCCGTAGAGGTTGTGGGGCATACGGCGGGCGCGGCTACGCCAGAAGGGCTGAGGGTCCCAGAACTCGTTGACCACGGGGTAGCGGTGGGCCCGGATCCACCGGAAGGCGGGGAGGCTCTGCCCCGCGTGGGCCACCACCGCGCCCAACTCCCGGGCGAGTTCCAGGAACGCGGGCCGCACGCTGCGAACCGGGCCCACCAGGTCTGGCCCCGCTCCGTTGAACACCGCCAGGAACCGCGGGATGCGGGCCTCCGTGGGCACCTCGTACACGAGGCAGGCGGTGCTTAACCCGCTCTGCGGCCGGGCGCGCGGGTCGTTGTCCACCACCACTGCCACCAGCCGATTCTGGGCGGGCGCACAGGCCGTGGCGAGGTTTGCGGAGAAGGTGTAGCCCGGCCGGACCTGCCGCAAAAGCTCTCCAGGCGGCCGCAGACGAAGGGGCGGGAGCCGGGAGAGATCCGGTCGGACCCCGCAGCTCGTAATG
>FWWL01003202.1_pt1 | contig 30788 bp, 36 predicted proteins | sample 2228331 | NCBI WGS metagenome assembly FWWL01 (sample SAMEA103939775, study PRJEB20133) | metagenome
TTATTATTATTATATTATTTAACAAGTTAAGGTGGTGTTAGTTGATAAGTACGAGCCAACTAACTACGTACTAATTTTGTTTTATAATATTTCAATGACTTTAAAAGTTTTTACTGATGGAGGATCAAAAGGCAATCCAGGGATGGCTTATATTGGAATGGTTTTTTATTTAGAAAATAAAAAAATTTTTCAGCTTCATGAAAAAATTGGTTATTTTACAAATAATGATGCTGAATATCAAGCGGTAATTAGAGCTTTAGAAGAAATTAAAAAACAAAATTTAAAAAATATAAAAAATGTTAATTTTTTTTCTGATTCGAAACTTTTAGTTAATCAATTAAATGGGTTATATAAAGTAAAAAATTCAAAAATTAAAGAATATATCTTAAAAATTAGAATTTTAGAAACAGAAATTAATTTACCTATTAATTATTATCATATATATAGAGAAGAAAATAAAGAAGCTGATAAATTAGTAAATTATAATGATTTTAATAGTTGACTCAATTTTATATTTAAAGCCCGAGATATTTTATAAAGTGTTTTTATAGTTGGGTTAGCTTTACCGTTTTCAATTTGATTAATATAAGAACGGTCAATATTACAGATAAAACCAATAGTTTCTTGAGAAAGTTTTTTCTTTTTACGGGCTTTCATTAATGATTGTCCGAGCCGGAAATAAACGTGATTTCCACGCATTTCGATATAATAATTTACATAAAATAATTTAAAAAAGTCTATAGGTTATATTTAACATTTTTTAAATTTAGATTATTATAAAAATCTTAAAATTATTAAATTATATGTCAAATATTTTTTTTGATACTCATTGTCATTTAAATTTCAAGGTTTTTGATAACAATGTTAAAGAAGTAGTTAAACAAGCTTCTGATGCAGGAGTTAATTATATTGTTATTCCCGGAACCGATATAAAAACTTCTAAAAAAGCGATTAAAATTGCCGAAAATTTTGATAATTTATTTGTGGCAATAGGTATTCATCCTCATCATGTTTTTGAAGTTTTTTCTAATAAAAAAGAAAATATTATAAAAGATTTAATAAATTCTTTAAAAAAGTTAATTAAAAATAAAAAAGTTGTTGCTGTTGGAGAAGTGGGAATTGATCGATACATATATCAAAAAACAAGACATAAAGATTACCAAGTTAATGAAGAGTTTGTTAATTTACAAAAAAAATTTTTTATAGAACAATTAAAGTTAGCATTTAAATTTAAAAAATCTTTAGTAATTCATAACAGAGAAGCTAAAAAAGATCTATTAGAAATTCTTAAAAACAATAAAAAATATTTGCTAGCAAACAAAGTTGTGTTTCATTGCTGTGAACCTGATGAAGCTTTGTTAAATTTTGCTATAGAAAACAATATTTTTATTGGAGTTGATGGAGATGTTTTTTACGATGAAAAAAAACAACAATTTATTAAAAAAGTTCCTTTGGATATTCTAGTTTTAGAAACTGATGCCCCTTTTTTATCACCAATAAAAAAATTTCCAAATGAGCCAAAAAACATTTCTTTAATTGCAGAAAAAATAGCTAATATCAAAAATATTTCTTTAGAAAAAATAGCTAAAAAAACCACTGAAAATGGGAAAAGGTTATTTAATATTTAGATTTTAAAAAGTTTCGGGTTATGGGTTACGAGTTAATAATAATTAAAAATTTAAAATTTAAAATTAAAAATTACAATTTAAAATCAACAATTAAAAATTAATAAATTAATTAATCGTTACGGGTTGTTTGTTATGGGTTACAGGTTACGCGTTTAAAAGTTTATAAAGTTTAATGTTCCACGTTCCAAGTTCTATGTTCTACTTTTTTTATGTTTTCTTCTTTTTGAATTTTGATTTGTGTTTTTGATATTTGGATTTTGATTTTTGAGTTTTTAGTTTAAATTAGTGCCGAGGGGCAGAGTCGAACTGCCATCTCATGTTTTTCAGACACGCGCCGTGACCACCTTGGCTACCTCGGCAAGTAAAATATTTAGATAAATAATATACCATAATTTATTAATAAATTAAACAAATAATTAAAATATTATTGACAAAAATAATTTTATTGATTAATATTAAACTATTACTAATTTAGTAGTAGTTTATTATGAAAATCATTAAAATCCAACCAAAAACTTTTTCTGAAAAAATTTTTTCGATGAAGGGAATTTCAAAAAAAACCGTTGAAGAACATTTAAAACTTTATCAAGGATATGTAAATAAATATAATGAAATTCAAGAAAAGTTATCTCAATTAAAAGATGAAGATTTTCAAGCTGCTAATCAAAGTTATTCTTTAATTCGTGAATTAAAAGTGGAATTAACTTTTACTTGGGGAGGAATTGTTAATCATGAGATTTATTTTGGACATCTTGGAGGAAAAGGTGTTCAACCTAAAGGAAAGTTAATGGAGCAAATCAAAAAAGATTTTGGGAGTTTTGAGAATTATAAAAAAGATGTTAAAGCAAGCGGAATTGCTGCTCGCGGCTGGGTCTGGACAGCTTGGAATGAAAAAGAAAAAAGACTTTTTAATTATTTAGGAGATGCTCAAAATACTTTTCCTGTCTGGTATGCTAAACCAATATTAGCTTTAGATACTTATGAACATGCTTATTTTATTGATTACGGAGTCAATCGTGGTCAGTATATTGAGGCATTTTTTGAAAATTTAGATTGGCGGATAGTTGAAGAGAGTTTTGAAAAAGTTATTACAAGATGTTGTTGTCAGGGTGAAGAGGAATGCGATGAGTGTTAAAAATTTATTTAAAAAGTTGATAGGCATTTCGACTATCTTCAATTATTGTTTTGTTATATTCAAAAATTAATAAGTCTTCTTTATTTTTATATAATTTTTTTATACAACCATAAAAAGGATAACAAACCTGAGTTCGTGCTAATAAAACATCATAATCTTTTTTATTAGATAATTTTCCGCAACAGTTAACAAAACAAATAGCAATTTCATTTTCAAAACTTCTTGATTGGCATAAACTATCAACAACTTTCATTTCTGTTAGTAAATTATATTTATTGTTAGCTTATGTCTATTATAATCGCTAGATCTTTTTGACCAAAAAGCAGGTATAAAAATAATCTCCACTTGTTGTTTTCTTAGGGTTTGAAATAATTGAGGATAAAAAAGCTCGCGACAAATTAAAACTCCGCAGTTTATATTTTTAATTTTAAAAACTTTAAGTTGATTTTTACCTGGATTAATAAATTGATTTTCAAATCCATAAGGAACAAGTTTTTGTTTATGATGAGTATAGATGATATTACCTTGATTATTAAAAACATAACAAGTATTAAAAAGTTGACTCTTAATTTTAGTGATAATTGTTCCAGCTATGATGTTAATCTGATATTGTTTAGCTTTTTCACTAAACCATTTAATAACAAAAGGATTGTTTTTTAAAATATTTTTGATTTGTTTATTTTGATAGTAGTCAAGAGGACCATATAAAAAATCTTCCGGGGAACAGATTAATTGATAATCAGACAAAGATGATTTTTTTATAAAATTTTTCACTCTGGTTAAGATTTTATCTAAATCTAAATTAATTTTTGCCTCAAATTGAACTAAAGATATTTTCATTGATAGTATTATAGACTATAAATTTTTTATAAATTTTTAAAAAAAATGTTTTAATTAATGATTATCAATAATTTTATTTTTGTTATAAAATATAATTTATTCTATGATAATCTTATCTTCTGTTTATAAATCTTTTAATAAAAAAATTATTATTGATGATGTTTCATTTAAGATAAAAAAGGGAGAAATTGTGGGGTTTGTTGGTCCAAATGGAGCGGGCAAGACAACGACAATGCGCTTGATTTTGGGTTATTTAAAACCAGATAAAGGTGACATCTTAATTAATGATTTAAATCCAATTGAAAAAAGACTTGAGGTCTTAAATCAGGTCGGTTATCTTCCAGAAAATAATCCTTTATATCAAGATATGAAGGTTAAAGACTATTTAGAGTTTGTTGTTCAAGTTAAAAAAACTGACAAAATAGAAAAAGTTATTAATGAAGTTGGATTAAATGAGGTAGTTGATAAAAAAATTGAAGAGTTGTCTCGAGGTTATAAACAACGAGTTGGTTTAGCCACGGCTTTAATTGGTAATCCGGAAATATTAATTTTAGATGAACCAACATCAGGACTTGATCCGTTAGAGCAGGAAAAAATTCGCCAGCTAATTAAAAAAATTGCCAAAAATAAAATTATAATTTTTTCTACTCATATTTTGTCTGAAGTTGAAGATGTAGCTAATCGATTAATTATTATTAATCAAGGAAAAATTTTATATGATGGTCTAAAACCAAAAGGTAAAGGCGCTGTTGAAAAATTATTTAAATTAAAAATTAAAAAAACTTTTAAATGAAAGAAATTTTTTTAAAAGAATTAAAACAAGGATTAAATAATTATTTTGGTTATATAATTTTATTTTTATTTTCTTTATTAGTTAATTATCTTTTTGTTAAAGACATCTTTGTTACTTATACTTTTTCTTATAAAAGCTTTTTCTTAATAATTCCTTGGTTGTTTTTGTTTTTTATACCAGCTTTAACAATGAGGTCTTTAGCTGAAGAAAAAAAGTTAAACACGATTGAGGTTTTATTAACTTTACCGTTATCAGAATTAGAAATTATTGTTGGTAAATTTTTTAGTCAGCTGTTTTTTGTGATAATTAGTTTAGGATTAACTTTATTTTTTCCATTAAGTTCATTATTTTTTGCTAAAGGTTATTTACCAGAGATTTTAGTTGGATATTTAGGATTAATTTTATTAGCAGGATTTTTTATTAGTATCGGATTATATTTTTCTAATTTAACCAAAAATCAAATTATTGCTTTTTTATCATCATTGTTGGTGATTTTTTCATTGTTGGTTATTGCTACAGATTTTTTTGCTAATGTTTTACCAAGATTTTTGATTAATGAATTAGTTTATTTTTCACCCCTTTATCATTTTGAAAATTTTAGTAAAGGAATAATAGATTTTCGGTCAGTTGTTTATTTTATTACCGGAACAGTTGTTTTTATTTTTTTAACAGTTATTGATTTAGAAAAAAAATCATGAAAAAAATTTCTTTATTAAATTTTTTTAAGTTAAAGAATTTTAAGAAAAATTTAATTTTATTTTTATTTATTGGTATTTTTATTTTAGGAAACTTTTTTTTAAAACCAGTTAATTTAAAATTAGACTTATCAAAAAATCAAGCTTATTCAATTTCTCAATCAACAAGAAAAATTTTAAAAAATTTAAAGAAAAACTTAGAGATTTATTTTTTTGTTTCTGAAAACTTGCCGACAAATTTTATTACTTTGAAAAATGATGTTTTGGATTTTTTAAAAGAGTATGAAAAGCAATCAAAAAAAATAATTGTCAAAGTTATTGATCCGGCTAAAGATGATAAAAATTTTCAATTAGCTCAAGAGTTTTATATTCCTGAGTTACAGTTATCACAACTTGAGCAAGATAAGTTTTCAGTTTCCCGAATTTATTTTGGTTTAGGTTTAAAATATGATGGGAAAATAGAGTCAATTCGTCAGTTAAATAATTTAGAAAGTTTAGAATTTAATCTTTCAACATTAATTTATAAATTGTCCAAAAAAAATTTAGAAAAAATAGGTTTGATTGGTGAAACTAATGATTTAAATAGTTTTTTAGAAGTTGTTAATAATCAATTTGAGATTGATTATCCAAGTTTAGATAAAGAAATAGATAAAAATATTAAAACTCTAGTTATTATTGATAAAGGTAGTAAAGAATATAAAGAAGAAGAATTAAAAAATATTATTAATTATCTGGAAAATGGTGGTCGAGCAATATTTTTAGTTGATAAATTCTTAATTGATGAGGCGAGTTTATATATTTCTTCTTCAAAAACTGATTGGAATAAAATATTTAAAGATTATGGTTTAACAATAGAAAATAATTTAGTACTTTCTTTAAATTCTCAATTAGTTAGTTTTGGCAGTAATGATTTTCAATTTTTATCACCATATCCTTATTGGTTAAAAACCAATCAATTTGCTAAAAACTCTTCTTATTTTAGCAACGTTTCTGTATTAACTTTCCCCTGGGTTTCCTCTATAAAAATTAATGAAAAAAAAGATTATCAATATGAAAAATTAGTTTATTCAACTGAGAAGTCTTGGCAAGTTAAAGATAACATAAAGCTTGATCCATCATCAATAGCTGAATCACAAAAACTTAGTCAGTATTTATTAGTTGCTCAATTAAGTCTTAAAAATAATGGAGCAATATTAATAATTCCATCATCAAGATTTTTATCAGATAAATTTTTAAATCGTGATGAGGAAAATTTAAAGTTTGTGTTAAATGTCTTATATGATTTTACTTCTCAAGGAATTTTGTCAGGAATAAAACAAAGAACAGTAAATATTTATCAATTAGGTTATTTTGTTAATCCATTAGAAAAAGAAATCTTTAAATATGCTTCAATTATTTTATTACCTGGATTATTTATATTAATTGGGATTGTTAAGGTTTTAAAAGGAAATCGTTAAATAATCTTGGAGGATTTGTTTAATACTTTTAAAAGCAAGTTTTTCTAAGTTTATTTCTGTTTTTTTAAAAAATTTTGCTTCAATAACATCATCATTCGGAAAAATTTTTCCTTCAAAATTTTTTTTGATAAAAACAAAACATAGAGTTTTATAATTGATGTTTTTGTAAAAATAATTATCAAAATAATTACCAAAATAAGTAAAGTTTTTTAATTCAATACCTAATTCTTCTTTTATTTCTCTTATTAAAGACTTTTCAACAGTTTCATTAAAATCAATAAAACCACCAGGTATATCCCAAAGGCCTTTTTTTGGTGGATATTTTCTTTTAGTTAAAAGAATTTCTTCTTTAGTATTCTCTAAAATTAGTCCATTAGTTGGTACAGGATTAAGATAAAAATGAAATGAACAGTATTGACATTCAATTAAACGATTAATAGTTTTTTTTAAGGATTTTTGACATTTTGGACAAAATTGAAAAGGATTTTTCATATTGTTATTATATAATTTTTTTATGATTAGAACACGAATTGCTCCATCGCCAACTGGTCAAGATTTACATGTTGGCTCAATTGCTACTACTTTAATTAATTATGCTTGGGCAAAAAAACACCAAGGTCAGTTTATTGTCCGGATTGAAGATACTGATAGAAAAAGATTGGTTGAAGGAGCAGAGGCGAAAATTTTAAATAGTTTAGAAAAGATTGGTATTATTCCTGATGAATCACCAAAAGTTGGTGGACCATACGGTCCGTATCGACAATCAGAAAGATTGAAGATTTATAAAAAATATGCTGAAGAGTTAGTGAAAAAAGGTTTTGCCTATTATTGTATTTGTAGTCCAACAAGATTAGAAGAAATGCGACAAAAACAATTAAAAGAAAAAAAAATTCCTCGATATGATCGTTATTGTTTAAATCATCAAAATGAGGTAATTAAAAAAATTAACAATGGAGAAAAATTTGTGATTCGTTTAAAAATTCCAGATAATCAAGAGATTGTTGTTAATGATTTAATTCGTGGTGAGGTAAAATTTAATACGGTTAATATTGATGATCAGGTGTTATTGAAGTCTGATGGATTCCCAACTTATCATTTAGCGGTTGTCATTGATGATTATTTAATGAAAATCACTCATGTAATAAGAGGAGAAGAATGGTTGCCGTCAACTCCAAAACATATATTACTTTATCAGGCTTTTGGTTGGCCTATTCCTCAATATGCTCATATTTCACTACTTCGTAATCCTGACCGATCTAAACTTTCCAAAAGAAAAAATCCAGTTTGGACATCGTGGTATTTAGATCAAGGGATACTGCCTGAAGCACTTTTAAATTATTTAGCTTTGATGGGTTGGAGCCATCCTGAAGGTAAGGAGATTTTTGATTTAGAGGAATATGTACGGGTTTTTGATTTAAAAGATATTCAAAAAACTGCGCCAATTTTTGATCCAGTTAAACTTGAGTGGATGAATGGAGAATACATAAGAAAATTAAAAGTTAAAAATTTAAAATTAAAAATTATTGAATTTTATAAAAATAAGAATATTCATTTGCCTGAAGATTTAGTTGAGAAAACTATTCCATTGATTCAGGAAAGAATTAAAAAGTTAAGTGATTTTTTGCCACTATGTGAATTTTTTTTCAGAAAACCAACTAATTATGAAATTGATTTATCAGGAGAAAAAGAAATTTTACAAGCGATTTATCAATCTCTTGAGAAAATTAATCAATGGTCGCCAAGGGTTATTGGTGAAGAAATGGTTAATTTAGCAAAGAAATTGAATATAAAAAATAGTGAGTTTTTTATGATTTTGCGTGTTGTCATTACCGGAAAAAAAATTTCTCCGCCCTTAAATGAGTCGATGGAGATATTAGGAAAAGAAGAGTGTTTGAAGAGAATAAAAAATGCAATTAAGTAATTATAAGAGTTGAAAAGTTAGAAAGTTTATAAAGATAAAAGAGATAAAAGGAGTTTAAAGAGTTTATAAAGTTTGTAAAGTTTATAAAGTTATTAAAAAATCTTCATTTTTTATCTTTAGCTTGTTGCAGCAATCCACCTGACACATTCGGAGGTGCCAGGCGGATTGGTACAAGGCTTTGAGTATTAATAAAAATAATTAAAAATTTAAAATAAAAAATTAAAAATTAACACAAGTTTTGTGTTTCATGTTGCGGTTACGGGTTAAGAGTTTTAAAGTTTATTAGGTTTGTAAAGTTAGAAAGCTTGTCTTAAACCAATCTTTGATCTAGTTTAGGGTTTATAATGTTTAAAATTAGATGTTTGAAGTTTAAATATTTAAAACTAACCACTAACTATTAATCACTAATAGTTAACTTTACGTTCTACGTTCCAAGTTCCACCTTCTACGCTTCTTGTTTTATGTTTCATGTTTTATAATATTCTTATGGCAAAACCTACTTGGGATGAGTATTTTATGAAACTAGCTGATGTTATAAAAGAAAGAGCTGATTGTTTACGTCGACAAGTGGGCTGTCTTTTGGTAAAAGATTTTCGAATTATTACCACAGGATATAATGGCACACCACATAAAATCAAAAATTGTACTGAGAGAGGATGCGAAAGATGTTTGTTTAGACAACAAGGAAAATTGAAATTTGATGAAAAAGAAGAAAGTTGTATTTGTATTCATGCTGAGCAAAACGCAATTATTCAGGCTGCTTATTTAGGAATTTCCACCAAAGGAGCAACGTTATACTCAACCACTAATCCTTGTTCAACTTGCGCAAAAATGCTTATTAATGCTGGTGTGGTAAAAGTAGTATGTCGTTTAGAGCATCATGATAGGAATGGGATAGAACTTTTAAAACAAGCAGAAATAAAAGTAGAGATAGTAAGATAAAAAACTCAAAACTCAAAGTTCAAATGTCAAAATCACAACCTAAAATCCTAAAACTATAAAACTAATTTTATTATCAAAACAGTTTTAAATTTTTAGTTGTATTCTTCATTTAGGAGGATAAAGCTTTGAGTTTTGAGATTTAAGTTTTGAGATTATTTAACGTTCCACGTTCTACTTTTTTTGTTTTACGTTTCATGCTTCATTCTATTTGAATTTTTGTTTGTGATTTTGATTTTTGATATTTGATATTTGATTTTTTAATAATATGTTTCCTGCCAGTGGGGGTCGGTTTCGACAGTTAAATCAAGATAAACTTTTTTATTAATTGCTAAAGCAATTTCTTTTCGAGCAAAGCTGCCAATTTCTTTAATTTTTCGCCCACCTTTGCCAATTAACATTTTTTTATAACGATCATGAGTAGTTAAGATTTTCGCTTTAATATACATCACACCGTTATTACGTTCAGTAATTTCTTCAACAATGGCTGTTGTAGTATATGGGATTTCTTCACCCATCATTAAAAAAACTTTTTCTCTTATAAGTTCACTAATAAAAATTTTGCTATCAATATTTAACACAGGATAGATTAAATTTTCATATGATTTTTTTTCTTCTTCTGTTATTTGATTTTCTTCAGGTAAAAGAGAAAAAATTTTTTCTAATAAAGGTTTTAGATTAACTTTTTTTAAAGCGGAAATTTCAAAAAATATAGAAAATTCATCTTTTAAAAATTCGTATTGGGCTAAATAAGAATTTTTTTTTATATCAATTTTGTTAATAACCAATATTTTTGGTTTATTAATTTGACGGACAATGCCTAAAACCTTACTTTCTTCAAAATCACGTTTTCGAGTATGATCAACCATGTAAATCACTAAATCAATTTCTTCATTGATTGTGTTTAAGGTTTTTTCATTAATTTTTTTTGATAAAAAATCTTCAGCTTTTCCAAAAATTCCAGGGGTATCAACAAAGATTAAAATTCCTCTTTTATCTTGATAAAAAGCTCTAATTGGAAAACGAGTGGTTTGAGGTTTTGGAGAAGTAATGGCGACTTTTTGACCAATTAGATTATTGACAAATGTCGATTTACCAACATTTGGTCGACCCAAAAGTAAAATTTTTCCGATTTTCATAGGATAATTTTATCAGAAAAATCTTAATATTATAATTAGATTAATGAATAAAAAAATAAATGACCAAGAAATAATTTTAAAAATAAAATCAGGAGAGATTGATTTATTTAAAATAATTGTTGATCGATATTATGATTATATTTTTTTATTAATTAAAAAAAAGATTTTTAATTTAGAGGATGCTGAAGATCTTACTCAAAATGTTTTTATAAATTTTTATAAATCCATTGAAAACTTTGATGAAAAAAAACCAATTAAACCCTATCTTTATACGATTGCTTTAAATGAATTAAAAATGTTTTATCGTCAATATATAAAAACTTTAAGATTAAATGAAAATATTGAAATAGAAGATAAAAAAACGATTGAAGAGTTCTATCAAGAAGAAGATTTTATTTTCTTAGATTTTAATGATAAAGAGAAAAAAATTATTCAACTATTAATTGAAGGTTATCATTATCAACAAATAAGTAAAAAATTAAAAATTCCTTTAAATACAGTAAAATCAATAATAAGAAGATTAAGATTAAAAATTCAAAAGAAAAATTATGAAAAATAATAAAGAAAAAATTCTAAAACAAGTTTATCAACATGAAGTAAAAAAAACTTTCTTTGATATTTTATTAAAAATAATAACTCTTGTTTTTTTAATACTATTTTCTTATTTATTTTTATTTTCTTTAGTTGAGATTTTAAAAGAACAAAGATCTTTTGATTTATTATTCTTTTTTCAAGAAAACTTAGAGATTTTTAAAAAGTACTTTATAGAAAATATCTTATTATTTTTTGAAGAAATACCAAAATTAATTTTATTAGTTTGGTTAATTTTAGTGGTTTTAATAATAAAATTTATTTTTAATTTGAAAAAAAACTTAAAAAAGACTATAACTAAATTAAGATCAATTTATAAATTTTTTAAAAAAATATGAAAAAAATCATCATTATTGGTTTTTTATTATTAGTTGCTGTTTTAGGTTATTTTTTAGTCATTAAAAACAAATCAGTTTGGGAGAAGGGTTTATTGGGAGTTAAAAAGAATGTTTTTAATAAAACCATTGAAAAAAACCAAGAAAAGTTAAGTAATCAAGTTAATCAGTCTAATATAGAGTCAATAAATCAACAACTGTCCGCAGAGGTAAAACAAGGTGATATTTTTTTAGAGATTTTATCTCCAGAAAACAATTCAGTTGTCAATAATTCAATAATAAAAATTGACGGAAAAACAGTGGCTAGTGCTGAAGTTTTTGTTAATGAGCAAGAAACTAAAGCTGATACCAGTGGAAATTTTAGTTTAAATTATAGTTTAGATGAAGGAGAAAATGAGCTAATTGTTGTAGTTAATGATAATCAAGGAAACTATTTAGAAAAGATATTAATAATAACTTATCAACCTCAAGAATAATTTGAATGCAACTTTTTTGAAAAATTTTGCATATAAATATATATAGAAGTTAAAGATTTTTGATTTAAATTATGAAAAAACAACTTTTACTTTTATTAATATTTTTAATACCATTATCTTCAGTTAACGCTAATGTTAATTTTAGGCAGGAATTAAAAAATCAGTTTAGACAACAAGTTCAATTAGAAAATCAAAATGAAGCAATAATTTCTCCTTTAGGTTTTGTTAATCAAATAAGAAATGAAATAAGAAACGAAATTAAAGAAAAAAATCAAAACCTTTTGGAAAGAATAAAAAATCAAGTAAAAGAAAAACTTAGTTTTAGAGCTAAAGTTGAAGGAGTAATTGAAAATATTCAAACTAATCAATTAACTGTTAAAGATAATCAAGGAAATGTCTATACAGTTAATATTACTGATAAAACAAGATTAATTCGTCGATTTGGTGGAAAATCTAATTTAAATGAGTTTAAAATGGGTGATCGGGTAGTAATTTTTGGAAAATATACTAGTGATAATAAAAAAACTATTGAGGCAAGATTAATTAGGAATTTATCAATTCAAAAACGTTGGGGAGTATTTTTTGGAGAAATAATTTCTAAAAAAGAAACAAATTTTGTTATTAAAACTATTAACCGAGGAGAGTTAACTGTTTATTTTACTAATCAAACAAAGTTTTTATCTCATGATAAACAATCAATCAGTTATCAAAACTTAAAAACTTCTGATCGAGTAAGAGTTAAAGGAGTTTGGGATAGAGATTTAAAAGAGATAAGAGAGGTTGACGAAGTAAGAGTTTTTCCAAAGCTATCAGCAACTCCTAAAGTAACAGTAAGTGAAGTAAATTAAAAATTAAGTTTTTATTCAGAAGAATAAAGTATTATATGATTAATGAAAATTTTAGTGATTGAAGATAATCAGAGAATAGCCCGACTTATTAAACAGGGACTTAAAGATAATAATTACATAGTTGATTTAGCTTTTGATGGAGAACAAGGTTATGATTTAGCTTGTGAAAATAATTACGATTTAATTATTTTAGACTTAATGATTCCTAAAATCGACGGAATCACTTTAATAAAAAATCTTCGTCAAGAACAAATTCAAACACCAATTTTAATATTAACTGCTAAAGGCCAAATAGAAGATAAAGTAAATGGTTTAGAGATTGGCGCTGATGATTATATGGTTAAACCTTTTGCTTTTATTGAGTTATTAGCTAGAGTTCGCGCATTGACTCGTAGACAAAAAAAATTAATTAACGATGAGATTAAGTATAAAAACTTAATTTTAAATAGAAAAACTTTTCAATTAAAAAAAGATAATAAATTAATATATCTTACTAAAAAAGAATTTTTAATATTAGATTACTTATTAAGACATAAAGGAAAAGTAGTTTCTAAAAGCGAATTAATTGAAAATGTTTGGGAGTATGATGATAATGTTCTTTTTAATACAGTTGAAGTGTTTATTAAAAAAATAAGAGAAAAAATTGATGATAAAAATAAACCATCAATTATTAAAACATTAAAAGGATTGGGATATAAATTAGAGTAATATGTTTGAAAAGGTAAAAATTAAATTAACTTTTTGGTATCTGTTAATTATTTTTTTAATTAATGTTTTTTTTAGCTTAATAATTTATAGTCAATTTGTAAAAGAAATTAATCGTTTTTCACGAATAGAAAAATTTAGAATTGAGGCTGCGCCTAAAGAAAGAAGAATTTTTAGACCTTTTTTAGATAAGGAAATTATTAATCAATTTAAACAACGTGTGATTGTTAATTTAATATTACTTAATAGTGGGATAATATTAATATCAATATATTTTAGTTATTTTTTAGCAGGTAAAACATTAGAATCAATTAAAAAAACTTATGAAGAACAAAGTCGATTTATTTCTGATGCTTCTCATGAATTAAGAACTCCCCTAACTTCTTTAAAAATAGGTTTAGAACTAGGTTTGAAAGATAAAAATCTTAATAATAAAGGAAAAAAATTATTGAAAGAGTCTTTAGAGGAAATAAATCGATTACAAAAACTGACAGATAATTTACTAACATTATCTCGTTATGACAATTTTAGTAACTTATATAAAGAAAAAATTTCCTTAAAGGAAATGGTTAATCAATCTTGGTTAAAAATAGAAAATTTAGCAAAAAAAAAGAAAATTAAATTGATTAGTGACATTAAAAATTATTTTTTAATTGGAAATTCGGAAAAATTAATAGAGTTGTTTATGATTATTTTTGATAACGCGATTAAGTATAGTTTTCAAAATTCAAAAATATATATTTATTCTCAAGAGAAAAATAAATTATTAAATGTTTATATTAAAGATGAAGGAATAGGAGTTGATAAAAAAGATTTACCTTTTATTTTTGAGCGTTTTTATCGGGCTGATAAAGCTCGAAGTCAAGAGGATAAAGACGGTTTTGGTTTAGGACTTTCAATAGCAAAAAAAATTATTGAATCCCATCAAGGAAAAATAAACATCTTAAGTGAACTAAATAAAGGAACTACAGTTATTTTATCTTTTTCTAAATTCAGCAAAAATTAAGTTTAATTTTTATAATTTAATTAACAGAATAAAAGTATGAGGAAATTTTTAGAATTTTTAAAAAAATTGAGTTTATTTAAAAAAATAGTTTTAGGTTTGGGAATTTTACTATTGATTTTTTTAATTTTTGGAAAAAAAGTTTTATTTAATGGAAAGAATAATATTCGATATCAAACAGAGATTGCTTCAAAAGGAAACTTAGTAGTTTCTATTTCTGGAACAGGAACAGTTTTATCTAATAATTATTCAAAAATTACCACTTCAGCAACAGGAGTAGTAAAAAAAGTTTATGTTAAAGACGGTCAAACAGTTAATCAAGGAGATCTAATTGCGGAAATAGATCTTGATAATGAAGGAAAAAGGCAGTTTAATCAAGCTTATGCTAATTATTTATCTGCGCAAAATTCACTTCAACAAGTAAAAGATAGTTTATATTCTGCTCAAAATGATTTATTTACAAAATGGCAGGCATATTTTAATTTAGCTCAAAGCGATCGATATATGGGTTCTGATGGAAAACCTAAAACTGAAGAAAGAAATAATAGTTTAGAGTTTTTAAAAATTCAAAACGATTGGTATGCGGCTGAGGCTAATTATAAATTGAAAGAAAAAACGATTAAACAAGCAGAAGTTTCTTTAAACAATGCTTGGTTATCATATCAACAATTTTCACCTTATATTTATGCACCAATTTCAGGAACAGTGGTTGGGTTAGTTCTTCAACCGGGAATGATTATTTCTTCTTCGGCAAACAGTGGATCAAACAACTTTTCAACTCAAATAGGTTATATAAAAACCACTGCTAAACCAATTATTATTGTTAATCTAACTGAAGTTGATATTCCAAAAATTAAAATCAATGATAAAACAACTATAGAGTTTGATGCGATTAAAGATAAAACTTTTACTGGTAAAGTATATAGTATCGATATGTCTGGAACTAATAATTCTGGAGTTGTTAATTATCCGGTTTATATAGTTTTAGACGATGAAACAAAAGAAATTTTATCTAATATGACAGCAACAGTTAATATTATTGTTAATGTTAAAAACGATATTTTAATTATCCCAAATACAGCAATTAGAGAAAATGATAATGGTGAAAAAACTGTTCAAATTTTGAAAAATAATAAACCAGAAACAATAGTTGTTCAAACAGGAATAAGCAATGATGAAAATACAGAAATAATTAGTGGTTTAAAAGAAGGAGATGTAGTAATCACTAATATTATAGATCAATCTAAACAAAGTTTTAATTCTAATACTCAACGATCTTTTTCTTCTTTTGGGGGTTTTGGCGGTGGAGGAAATTTAAGAATTAGATAAACAATAGACTAATTATAGACTAATTATGATAGTTTTAAAAAAAATTACAAAAATTTATCAAATTGGGAGTATTAAAACAGTTGTTTTAAAAAATATAGATTTAAAAATAGAAAAAGGTGATTACATAGCGATTATGGGTCCTTCAGGTTCAGGAAAGTCAACCTTAATGCATATATTAGGTCTTTTAGATAGACCAAATTCAGGAGATTATTTTTTAGATAATATTAATACACAAAAATTAACCGATAATCAATTAGCTGAGTTAAGAAATAAAAAAATTGGTTTTGTTTTCCAGTCTTTTAATTTATTACCAAGAATGACAGTTTTGGAAAATGTAATTTTGCCAGCTCGTTATGGAATGGTACCAGAAAAAGAAAGAGTAGAACGAGCAATAAAATATTTAAAAATGGTTGGTTTAGAAGATAAGATGAATAGTTATCCTAATCAGATATCTGGAGGTCAACAACAAAGAGTGGCAATTGCTCGAGCTTTGATTATGAATCCATTAATTATTTTAGCTGATGAACCAACAGGTAATTTAGCTAGTAATCAAGCAAAAGAAATAATGAATATTTTTTCTCGTCTAAATAAATTAGGTCACACAATTATTATGGTTACTCATGAAGAGGATATTGCCTCATGTGCAAAAAAAATTATTAAATTAAAAGATGGTGAGATTATTAAAAATTGATGTAATAAGTTATGAATATAAATGAGTTAAAAGAAATAATTAAAGAATCAGTTAGAGTTTTATTTATTAATAAACTAAGAACAGGCTTGGCGATTTTAGGGATCGTTATTGGTATTGGTAGTGTAATTAGTTTAGTATCTTTAGGTCAAGGTAGTCGAAAACTAATTGAGGAAAATATTCAGTCTTTAGGATCGAATTTATTAATAATAATGTCTCGACCTTCAAGAAATACTTCTTTAAGAGGAGCTTTTGGTTCAGGGACAACTCTTACTTTAGATGATTATAAAGCTTTAAAATCAGCTTCAGAACTAAAAGATTTAATAGGAAAAATTTCCGCTGAGTTTCAAAGGCGCTCTCAAGTAGTTTTTGATAGAAATAATACTAATACCTCTATTTATGGTATTTATCCAGATTATCAAAGCATTAGAAAGATAGAATTATCTTCGGGAGTGTTTATTACCCAAGCTGATGTTGAAGCTTTAAGAAAAGTAGCTGTTATAGGGCCACAAGTAGTTGAAGATTTATTTGGAGAAAATATTAATCCAATAGGAAAAACAATTAAGATTAATAATCAAAAATTTAAAGTTGTAGGAGTGACTAAAAGTAAAGGTGGGAGTGGTTTTCAAAATCAAGACGATGTGATTTTTGTTCCATTATCAGTAGCAATGAAACAACTTTTTGGAGTTGATTATTTGTCATCAATTTCAATTGAGATTAAATCAAAAAATTTGATGACAGAGGGGCAAAATCGAATTGGTTATTTTTTATTAGATAAACATAAATTGACGGACCCAAATGAAGCAGATTTTGCTATCATGTCGCAGAATGATATTTTATCAACAGCAACGTCAATTTCTTCAACTTTTAGCACTCTTTTAACAGGTATAGCAGCAATCTCTTTAATTGTTGGTGGTATTGGAATTATGAATATCATGTTAGTAACAGTTACAGAAAGAACCAAAGAAATAGGTTTACGCAAAGCTTTAGGAGCTAAAAATAAAACTATTATTTATCAATTTTTAACCGAGGCAATTATTTTAACTTTTGTTGGTGGAATAATTGGAGTGATTTTTGGGATTTTGATCTCTTTTATTTTGTCTTTAGCATTAAATTTGGCTTTTACTATATCGTTTTTTTCAATTATATTAGCATTTTTTGTTTCTGTATCAATCGGAATAATTTTTGGTTGGTATCCAGCTCAAAAAGCCGCTCAAATGTTACCAATTGATGCTTTAAGATATGAATAAAAGAAAGGAGGTGAAACAAATGAAAAATAACTGGTTAATGATAATTTTATTTAGTTTAATTTTTGGAGGAATTGGTTTTTTTGCAGGAATAAAATATCAACAAAACAAACAAGTTAATAATTTAAGAAATTTTGGTTTTCGTCAACAAAATTTATTAAACAATCGACAAAGAGTTAGTAACAACCGATTAAGTTTTAGACCAGTTGCTGGTGAAATTGCAGAAATAGATGATAAATCAATTACTATTAAATTAAATAATGGATCAAGCAAAATAGTTTTTTATTCAGAAAAAACAGAGGTTAACAGGACAGAAAAAGCAAATATAAAAGATTTAAGTAAAGGAGAAAAGGTTGTAGTTTTTGGAAAAGAAGATAGGTCTGGATCAATAAACGCAATCAGTATTCAAATAAATCCAAATTTTGTTAATCAGTAAAGAGATTTTGAAAAATATTTTGTTATCATTAAATTATGAAGATTAATATTCGATTGGTTTATCTTTATTTGTTTTCATTTGTTGGGTTATTGATTATTGTTATTGGATCGGTAAAGTTAGTTGATTTAGGAATGAAGACTTTTATTTTTAAAGAAGCTGATCGTTATGAATACATAAGTTCTACAAATTTAACTGAAGAAGCAAAAAAACAAGAAAAAATAAATCAAATTAATATGGAAAAAGAGCTAGTTAGACAAAGACAAAGAGAGCTTTCCAATTCTTTGGCAATGATTATTGTTGGGTTACCTTTGTATCTTTATCATTGGCGAATTATTCAAAAACAATATTCAAAAGAATAATTCTTGACAAAAATAAAAACTTTCTCTATAATTTTAGCAGACTAATTATTAGTTTGCTAATTAAAATATGAACTTTTCTTATCAATCACCAGAAAATCAAGAAAATGTTTTGGGAAAATACACAATTAATTTGACTGATAAAGCAAAAAAAGGCAAACTTGATCCGGTAATTGGTCGTGATAATGAGATTCGTCGAGTAATTCAAATTTTATCAAGACGAATGAAGAATAATCCGGTTTTACTAGGTGATCCAGGAGTGGGAAAAACTGCGATTGTTGAAGGGTTGGCTCAGCGGATAGCAGATGGAGATGTTCCTGATGCATTAAAAAATAAGCAGATTTTGATTTTAGATTTAGCTGGAATATTAGCTGGATCAGCTTTTCGAGGTGAGTTTGAAGATCGATTAAAAAAATTACTTGAGACAATTGAAAAATCAGAAGGACAATATATTTTATTTATTGATGAGCTTCATACAATAGTTGGCGCTGGCGGAGCTGAAGGCGCGGTTGATGCCTCTAACATGTTAAAACCAGCTTTGGCTCGAGGATTAATTCGGGTGATTGGTGCAACAACTGTTAAAGAATATCGACAATACATTGAAAAAGATGCGGCTTTGGAAAGAAGGTTTCAGCCAGTTTTTGTCGATGAGCCATCAACTGAAGACTCACTAACAATTTTAAGAGGAATTAAAGAAAAATATGAGATTCATCATGGGATAAAAATTAACGATGATGCCTTAATTGCCGCGGTTAACTTATCAACTCGATATATCTCTGACCGTTATTTACCTGATAAAGCAATTGATTTAATTGATGAAGCAGCGGCAGCAGTAAAAATTGAGATTGACTCAATGCCGACAGTATTAGATGAGATTAAAAGAAGATTATTGCAAATTGAAATGGAGTTAGCAGCTTTAAAAAAAGAAACCGGACTTGAAGCAAGAAAGCAAAAACTAGAAAAAGAAAAACAAGAACTACTAAAAAAATTTAATGAGTTAGAAAAAGATTGGCAAGAACAAAAAAAATTAGTTTTACAACTACAAAAAACTCGAGAAGAATTAGATAGTTTACGTTTTGAATTGGAAAAAGCTCAACGAGAAGTAATTTTAGATAAAGCAGCTGAATTAAAATACGGGAAAATTCCTGAAGTTGAAAAAAAACTAAAAGAACTTGAGGAGTCTTGGAAAAAAATTTCTTCTGATAAAAAACTTTTAAAAGAAGCAGTAACAGATGAGGATGTGGCAAAAATTGTTGCAAAATGGACGGGTATTCCTGTTAATCGATTACTGCAATCTGAAAGTGAAAAATTAGTTCATTTAGAAGATGAACTTAAAAAATATGTTGTTGGTCAGGATGAAGCTTTGGTATTAATAAGTAAAGCAATTAGACGTAATCGAGTGGGATTATCTGATGAATCAAGACCAATTGGATCATTTTTATTTTTAGGGCCAACTGGAGTGGGAAAAACTGAAACAGCTAAAACTTTAGCTAAAGTATTATTTAATGATGAAAAAGCTTTGATTCGAATTGATATGTCAGAGTATCAAGAGGCTCATACAGTTGCCCGGTTAATTGGTGCTCCGCCCGGATATGTAGGATATGAGGAAGGCGGGCAGCTAACCGAAGCAGTCAGACGTAAACCTTATTCAGTGGTTCTATTTGATGAAATAGAAAAAGCTCATCCGCAGATTTTTAATATATTTTTGCAGATTTTTGATGATGGCAGGTTAACTGATGGAAAAGGAAAAGTGATTAATTTTAAAAATACGATTATAATCTTAACTTCTAATTTAGGTAGTGAGTATTATCGGGAAAAAATTAATTTTGAGGAAAAAAAGAAAAAAATTTTTGATACTGTTAATAGATTTTTTAAACCTGAGCTTATTAATCGATTAGACTCAATAATTGTCTTTAACTCATTAACTCAGTCAATAATGGAGAAAATCGTTGAGATTCAATTAAGTCGAGTGATAACTCGGGTAAAAAATCAAGGAATAGATCTTGAGATAACTGATAAAGTTAAAAATTATTTAGTTAATATAGGTTTTGATGAGTTTTATGGCGCTCGACCTTTAAAAAGAATAATTAATGATTTGATTGTTGATGAGTTGGCGCTAAGGGTGGTTGAAGGTAAGATTAATCCAAAGGAAAAAGTGATTGTTGATTTAGAAAAAGAAAAAATTATTTTTAAAAAGAGACAAGTTAATTAGATATTTAATAGTTTTTTACATTTTTCACAAGTTGAGTTTTGAATTCGATCAAAACTTGGTTTTTCTTCTAAAAAACTCCATTGATTATTTATTCTACCAATGTGTATTACAGCTCTTGTTCCGCAGTTTGGATTTTTACAGTCAGCCCTAATAACAGATTGTAAACTAGATAAAGGAGAGATATATGCTCTTGGTTTACCAAAATGACTAGGAATCTTATCTTTAAATTTATCTATTAATTCTTTTAAAATTTTTTCAACTAACTCAGAATCTAATAAGGCTAGTGGTTCATTTGTTTCAAATCTATTAATCATTATTTAAGTTAATTAAACTTTAGGTTGAAGTTGTCGTCTTTTAATTTTATTGATTGAGTACATGATTCTTTTGTGAAGATCAATGTTTTTTATCCGGGCAAACCGCAAAATTGCTACCATAATATCTCCTAATTCTTGATCATAACGTTCATCTTTTTGGGCAGCAATGTTAGTTGGTTTTTTTCCATGAGTGGCAAGATAAGCACGCGCCATTTCCCCAACTTCCTCAACTAAAGATAAAATTAAAATTGATCCAAACTCTTTGCTTTCTTTCCATTGTTTATCAATATCTTCAAGTTTTTTATAATAATAACCAAAAAGCGAGCGAATTTTTCGAGGGCGTTTAGGATTATTCATTATTTTTTAAATTTTTTAAATCATTTATAACCTCTTTTGCATGATTTAGAGGATTAACTTTTGGATAAGTTTTTTTAATTATTCCTTGCGGATCAATTAGATAAGAGATTCTTAAAACACCTTCAAATGTTTTTCCTATAAATTTTTTTACTCCCCAAGCCTGATATTTTTTGATAACAGATTTTTCCGGATCAGAAAGAAGAGGAAAATTCAAATTTTGCTTTTGATGAAATTTTTTATGACTGTTAACTGAGTCAGCGCTAATACCTATTACTTGGACTTGATACTTTTTTAGTTCATTTAAATTATCGCGAAAACTACAAGCTTCAATTGTACAACCAGGTGTATTATCTTTTGGATAAAAATATATCAAAACCCATTGGCGACGATAATCAGATAATTTATGGGATTTATTATCTTGATCTTTGAGAGTGAAGTCTGGTGCTTGGCTATTTATAGGCAACATGTCTATATTTTAACTGATTTTAAGAATATCTTTCAACTTTTCTTTATCAAAACCTAAAATAATCTCTGATTCGCCGTTATCAAAAACAATCTCAGTTACTGGTACGCCCATTTGGCCTGATTTAGCAACCATTTCTTCAGCTGCTTTAGGATTTAGATCAACTAAAACATGGTCAAAATCTATTTTATTCTCTTTTAACCATGATTCCTCCATCTTGCAATATGGACAGGTCATAGTTGCGTAGAGTTTAATTTTACTAACTTTTAGCGGTCCAACTTGAGCGATTTCATCAACAATTTTTTTTAGTTGTTCGCTAATTTCATTTACAAAATTTAAGCTTGAAGCATTATGAGTTAGTTGACTGATAATTTTTGGATCAACTAAACCAATTTTTGCTTGCTCACCATCTTTTAAAACTACTAATCCACAAGGTAAAAAAGCCATTAAGTTTTTATCAATATTTATGATTTTTTCTAACCATTCTGGTTGGCAAAAATGATAAATTTTTCCCTGATTATTTGATAAATCAGTCATTCCTTGAATTTTTATAGAGTGTTTTGAAAAAATATTTTCAATATTTTTTAAAACCTCTTTATAAGTGATTTGACTTTTGCGAAAATAAGTAAAGTTCATAGTTTTTTTAATAAAACTAATAATTGTTTAGCAATTTTGCCGGCTAATTGATTTTTTAATTGATAAAAAATAAACCTACCTTTTTTTTCGGTGATTACTAAATTTGCTTCTCTTAATTTTTCTAAGTGTTGAGAAACTGCTGATTGCGATAAATTACAGACTTTAATTAATTGATTAACAGTTCTTTTTTTCTTTAAACAACACAAAATCTTTAATCTTGGTAGACTCTTAAAAATCGACAAAACATTTTCTCTCATTAATAATATATTAGCAAATGCTAATATGTTTGTCAAGTTGTTATTGATTTTTTTGTTAATTTATGCTATATGTAGGTATAATGAATTATAAAAAAGATATTAATTCATTAGTTATAGCTTCATTAATTCATGATATTGGAAAAGTAATTCAAAGATCTAATTACTTTGATAAAGAAAAACATGATGAGCTTTCGAATGTTTTTTTTAATGTTATAACAAAAAATGTTTTGAAAAATTTGGATACTAATTTAATTGATGTTGATTTTATTGAATATATTGTTGCTAATCATCATGTAAAAATAGAAGAGCTTGATTTAGATGTTGATGAAAAGCATAGAAATTTTATAAAAATAATTAAAAGAGCAGATAGTTTAATAGCTAAACAAGAAAGAAAATCAGAGATTAAAGATCTATCTAAGAAACCCGAGGAAGTTAATATTCAATCAATTTTTTCTCGTCTTAATAATTTAACTGACAATTTTCTTTTTAAAATAAGTTCAACATATGATTTTGAAAAGGAGGTTTTTTTCCCAATTAAAGATGAACTATTAAATGTTAATAACAATAGAAGTGGTTATGGACAAATTATTAAAAAATGGAGAAATTTTTTATCTTGTTATCATAAAACCAAGTTAAATTTATTTGATTTTGTTTTATTTTTAGAAGAGTTTGGTAATTTATATTTAACTCGAATACCAGAAGATAGAAGAGAGATAGAGTATGTTTATTCTTCATTAAATGAGCATTTAAAATTTACTGCTTTGTATTCATCAATTATTTATCATTCGCCTAATGAGCATAAATTTTTTTATTTAAAATTTGATTTTTCTGGTATACAAAAGTTTATTTTTAATGTAAAAAATAAAAAAGCCGCTCAGATCTTAAGAGGTAGATCAGTTTTTTTACAGTTCTTAGCTGATATTGTCAGCCTTATAATTGTTAAAGAATTAGATTTATATTCAATTTGTATCGTATCAAATTATGGGGGTAATGTTCAGTTATTTTTACCTATTATAAGTCCTGATTTTAAAAATCAAATTGAAAGTCTTATTAATAAAATATCAGTCAGTTTATTAAAAAATTTCCATATTAATTTAAGATATATTTTGACTGAAGGCTCTTTGGATAAAATAGACAGTTTATACCTTGAAAAATCTAATCAGTTAATCCCAAAATATAGTCAAGATTTAATTTTTAATTTAAAAGAAATAAATCAATTTGAGGATGATTTTAATAGCTATTCAGATAAAGAAAATTGCTTTTATTGTGAAAACGGTCAAGGAAAGTATCAATTAAAAAATGAAAATGGTTTAATTTGTGAAATATGTAATTTAAGTTTGTCTTTATCTGATGTTTTAGTAAAAGATAAAGTTTTTAGATTAGTTAAGGTAAAAAACTTTTCTAAAAATATAGGAGCACGTATTTTTCAAGATTATTATCTGGATTTAGATAATCAGATTGATGGCGAATTTCAGATTTCTTTTCAATCGTTAAAAAGATTTTTAGATAAAAAAAATAGTAAAGATTCAGAAGAAACTATTTTAAAAACTTTATTTTATGAAGTAAGGTTACCTAAAGATGAAAAAAAGGTAAAAACTTTTTCTGAGTTATCTGAGGGAAGTTTTTTGGCTTTAGCTAAAGGAGATCTTGATAATATGAGTCTATTTATTAGAAAAATTTCCGAAATTCAAAAAGAAAAAGATTTCTTTTTTGGTGCTTATTTTAATTTTGCTAGAAATGTCAATTTATTCTTTCAAAATTATTTGCCAGAAAAAATAAAAGAAGATCTTTATTTAGTTTATTCAGGAGGTGATGATTTTGTATTGCTTGGGCAATGGGAAAAAGTCTTTAAATTTTTAATAAATTTTTATAAAGATGATTTTAATTCTTTTTTTTGCCAAAGTGATATCTCAACTAATGAAAGAAAATTTAGTTTTTCTGTTGGGATGGAGTTATTCAAAGAAAACTTTCCAATATTAACAGTGATTGAAAAAGCTGAAGAAAAATTAACCAAAGCAAAATCGTATGATTTTAAAAAAGGTAAAATGACTTTTTTACATTCAACTTTAAATTTTGAAGATTGGCAGAAGATATACAATTTAGCTAAAAAAATTGATAGTCAGCGAGAAAAAATTTCAACAAGCTTTTATTATAAAATTTATAGTTTAGCTGATTATTTATTAGATGAAAAAACTAATTATCATCAGTCATTAAGTTTATACAAAATGCAGTATTTTTATATAAGGAATTTCTCATCTGAAGATTATAATAATACTGAATTTAAAAACTTTTTCGACAGATTATTGACTAAAAAAGAAAAATCTGAAGAAATTGATTTTTATAAAAAAAACTTAAAATCTATTATTAATTTAATTTTGTTAAAAAGACGAGAGGAGGTGAAAGAATAAATGTATTATTTAGATGATAATGGCAATTTAAGTTTATTACCTATTAATGACATTGAAAGAAATGAAGTGGAAAATATTGATATAAAAAATTCACAAGTGAGAAAAAATGTTGATATTTTTAAGAATTTTTTATTAAGCAATAATAATGAAAAAGACTCTTTAATTTATTCAACTAAAATAGCAATTTTTAGAGTTGAATACCAATCAAAAAGAAAAGAGAATAAAAATTATTTAGGTTTTTTTAAGTTATTAAAATCATTAGCTTATAGATTTATAGAAGATTTAAAATCTTTAAAAGAAAAAGAGAAAATTAATTTATTGAAAAAAGCTTTTATTAACGCTTTGGATGTTTTGTTAATTAAAAGTTATAGAACTCAAAATTATGAAAACCAAAACGCTCAAACTCAAAATCAAGGTTTTAACAGGCCTTCATATCGGGGCTGGCAAAAATGAGTTTGTTATCGGAGGTATGGATAATCCGGTAATTAAAGATCTGGAGGGTTATCCATATATTCCAGGTTCATCTTTAAAAGGAAAACTAAGATTTTTACTTGAAAGAAAATATGGTGAAGATAATGAAATCATTAATAATCTTTTTGGCAGGTCAGCTGGTGAAAAAAATCCTGATAAGATAACAATTCTTTTAGTAAGAGATTTTTTTGTTGATAGAGATACCAAAGAAAAAATTGATGAAAAAAAGAATTATGGAGAGAGTTATTTAGAAGAAAAATATGAGGTAGCTATAAAAAATCAATCAAAATCACAACCTAGACCTATAGAAAGGGTACCAGTAAATTATATTTTTGAAGGTAATTTAGTATTAAGATTTTATAATCAAGAAGATGAAGAAAAAGAGAATGAGTATATAGAGTTATTAAAAGAAGGATTAGAGCTTTTAAAAAATGATTATTTAGGTGGATCAGGTTCACGAGGTTATGGAAAAGTAGATATTGAAATTATTGAAAATTAATTTTTGATGATTTTATGAAAAGATTTTTAGGAAAAATCACTAATTTATCATATCTACATATTGGCAGTGGGGAAAATCTTAATCATTTTGATTATTTACTAGATAATGAAAAAAATTTATATAAAATTTATTGGTTTAGATTATTAAAATCAGAATTATCTAGTGAATTTAAAAAAATAATAGATTTAGAATACGAAAAAATTTTATCAAATAAAGATATAATAAACCAGTCAATTTATATTTTAAAAAATTTTCTAAAAGAAAATATAGATATTTTAAGACATCTTTATTTAATAGAAAAAATTTCTCACCTTGAACAAGAATCAATTAATATAGAAAATCTGGAGAATATTAAGATATTAATAAGAGCAATAAATCCATTTAGCGAACAATTAACTCCTTATTTACCTGGTTCATCTATAAAAGGAGCTTTAAAATCATTTATTAACTTAGAAAAAGCGAGTTTTGAAGAATTAATTATTAGAGACTTTTATAGTCAAAGCGAGGTAAGAACTGTTATTAAAAGAGTTAATCGAGTAAAAATATTGGATCAATTGTCAAATGCAAAAGAAATAGGACCAAAAGTTTATTTAGAGTTAATTGAAAAAAATCAGGTTTTTGAAGGTGAAATTTTAATTAGTAATTACATATTAGAAAGATTAAAGAATAGTTTTCAATTTCATACTAATAAAAAAACATCATTTTATAGAAATATAATTAATAGTAATTTGAAAAACATCTTGTATGATAAAAATATTTATTTTTCTTTAGGATTCGGTTTTGGTAGGAGTGGTAAGACACGTTTTCGAGATGAAGAAAATTATCCATTAGGAGTTGTTAAATTAGAACTTAAAGAGATATGAAAGTATTAAGATTAATTTTTAATCAAAAAAGTTATTTTTCAAATCTTATTTCTTCAGATATGATTATCGGAGGCTTTCTTTATTATTTAGCATTTGAGGATAAAATAAGGTTTGAAAAATATTTGCGGGATTTTAAGAATTACCAACCGCCTTTTTTGGTTTCGGGGGTATTACCTCATGATTATTTGCCTTTTTTAGGAGGCAATTTTGTTGAAATTTTTGATGATATTAGTAATAAAGATCAGTTAAAAAAATTAAAAAAAATTAATTATTTAAAAAAAGTAATAGTTTTAAATTTAAAAAATAATCTTAATTATCAAGTGGTTTTAGCTAACAATGCTGATTTAATAAAAGATTCTAAAATTCAGGTTAACATTAAGGATAGAAGAATTAATGATGGAGAAAATTTACCTTATGAGATAGATATATATCATTTTAAAGAAAAAGAAAAATTGATTAATCAATCTGATATTTATCTTAAAGTTTTTAACAAAGAAGAAGAAAGTTTTATTATTGATTTTTTAAAAAAAATTTTTACTTTTTATGGTTTAGGAAAAAAAGCTAATGTTGGTTTTAATCAGTTAAAGTTGTTTGATATTGATGAGATTGATTTTCCTGATGTCGGTGATTATTTTATTAATTTATCTGCTTTTATTCCTAAAAAAGATGAAAAAAATCAATTTTCGGTTTTGTCAACAGAGATCGTCGCTAAAAGACCAAAGCATGGTAAGTATTTTGGAGGAGACAAGCCTTTTAAAAGACAAATTTTTTATCTTAAAGAAGGTAGTCTTTTTAAGTTAATTAATAAAAAGGAAGAAAATGATTTTTTTGGAGAAATTTTAACGAGTAATTTATCGTTAACAATTCCATCGACAATAGGAGTATATTATTGTTTTCCATTTTATTTTAACTTATGAAAAGTTTTGATGAGATAAATTCTGATAATTATAAAGTTTTTTTTATTACTTTGGGTTATTATTCTAAAAATAATACTTATTATGAAACTTTAACAAATAATTTAGAGGAGTTTAAAAGCGATAAGATTTATCTTTATTTTTTTTACGGAGATAAAAATATGATTGATAAGACTTTGAGTTTTTTAAGAGAAAAAAATTTTGATTTTGATTATGAAGAATGTTTTTTTGATGATGTTGAGGATTTTCAAGAAATCTTTATTAAATTAGATCAAGCTAAAATTGGAGATTGTCAGTTGTACGATTTTATAAAAAATTATCAAAAAACTTATTATCTTGATTTTACTGCTGGGACTAAATCAATGTCAGCGGTAATTTTTAATTATTTTGTTTTTTATGGTAATAACAACTTAAAATTAATTTATTCTGGTGGAAAAAGAGATAGTGGAATAGTTAAACAAGCTGATAATATCATAAAGAAAAACTTTCAATTTTATAGATTTTATCTTTTTAGAAGAAATTTGTATAGAATGCTTATTGAAGAAAAGAATTTTGAGAATTTTAAAAAGTTTTTAGAGGATTTTAATGTTAAATTAGTTAATGAGAGTTTGTATAAAACTATTGACTTTTATGATAAAGTTTTTAAGGGGGAATTAAAAGAAGCTTTAAAATTAAAATTTTCTAATTCTGAATTTGGAAGTTTTAATCGATATTTAAATACTTTTAAAAGATGGATTGAGTCTTATTTGAAAAATGAAAGTGAACTTGAGGGTAATAAGAAGAATATTTGGATTTTTAAGTATTTTTTTGAAATGATGTTTACTCATGATCGATTGAAAATTAAGTTTATCCAGAAGGATTATAATTTTGTCTTGGCTTTGTTTTATATTTTTTTTGAGAAATTTTTTTATTTTTCAGGTACATTGTTTTTGGATAATTTTAAAAATGTTAATCAAGGTCCACCAAAGATAGAAAAAGTAGATGTTAATAAAAATGTGATTTTAGAAAAATTATTAGTTTTAGATTTAGATAATGATATCATTGGTTTTTTGAAAAATTCTGGTAAAGAAATCAAGTGTTTAATATCTAAGAGAAATATTAGCGTTTTTGCTCATGGATTAGAGAGTATAAAAGAAGAAGAAGCATTAAAAGCGGTTGAATTAGTTGATAAAGCAATTGAAATAATAATTAATATATTTTTTGATATAGATGAAAATTATCGATCGAGTTATTGTGAAGATTTTGATAGAAGAGATATTATTTTTGAGGAAGATCATAATTTATGCGAAAGATTTTGTTTTGATTATCCTAATTTTAGTTATGATGAATTTAGATAAATTCTAACTTATGTTTTTTAGCACTTTAACAATTAGGGAAAAAGATAGGTTAGAAATTTTGGTTAATTTTTTATTGTTATGTAAATCCAAAAAATATCAGCTGTTTGAGTAATTAAAACCAAATAAGGGATTGAGACTAAGCTGCACCAGCCGCTGCACGAGCTGCCTTATTATTTTGTTTGAGTAATTAAAACCAAATAAGGGATTGAGACGTAAGATAGTAAACTACCATCAACAGCCCTTACTTGGCGTGTTTGAGTAATTAAAACCAAATAAGGGATTGAGACTCTTCCAATTAAAACCTCTTTTTCTTCACGGTTAGCTTTTAAAAGTTTGAGTAATTAAAACCAAATAAGGGATTGAGACCCTGATAAAAAAATGCTCTTTTTTTCTCTTCAAGTTCTTGTTTGAGTAATTAAAACCAAATAAGGGATTGAGACAATTTGGAAGTCCTTTTTCGGAGAGCAATGCCCTCCTTTAGTTTGAGTAATTAAAACCAAATAAGGGATTGAGACTTGTTCTTCAAGTTTAGCAATTCTTCCTACTCTTGTTGCTTGTTTGAGTAATTAAAACCAAATAAGGGATTGAGACAAATTGTTTTTATTTTTAGTAATGGAGCCAACTTTAAGAATTGGTTTGAGTAATTAAAACCAAATAAGGGATTGAGACCCACTTTCCACTTTCTACCTCTTTGTAAAGTTTTTTAAAGTTTGAGTAATTAAAACCAAATAAGGGATTGAGACTTTGAGAAGTTTGGCGGCGATCCGCTAAACTGTTGGGATAATGGTTTGAGTAATTAAAACCAAATAAGGGATTGAGACCTATTTATTAAATCTTCCATATTTTTCAATAACTTTTATAAAAGTTTGAGTAATTAAAACCAAATAAGGGATTGAGACACGAATCCAATTTTCAAAATTGGTTTATCCGTTACTGCATAGTTTGAGTAATTAAAACCAAATAAGGGATTGAGACCTTTTATCTCATTCTCAATCACTCTTTTAATATCCTCAACGGGTTTGAGTAATTAAAACCAAATAAGGGATTGAGACATATGGAAAACCAAACAAATACTTCAAATACTTATCATACTAGTTTGAGTAATTAAAACCAAATAAGGGATTGAGACTAAAATAATAATAAAATTAAAATTATAACGATATATAGTTTGAGTAATTAAAACCAAATAAGGGATTGAGACAAACAGATCCAGTTTTTAAAACTGGCTTATCTTCTGGTTTGAGTAATTAAAACCAAATAAGGGATTGAGACGAGTTCAACGGCGAGGAAAGAACTTCCGTTGAATTTGGAAGGTTTGAGTAATTAAAACCAAATAAGGGATTGAGACCGGCTGTCCTCTCGTCAATAAATTTTGCTCCGCTTAAATCGTTTGAGTAATTAAAACCAAATAAGGGATTGAGACAATAAAGAGTTAACATCAGAACAATTAAAACATTATGGGTTTGAGTAATTAAAACCAAATAAGGGATTGAGAC
>FWWL01003205.1_pt1 | contig 30746 bp, 29 predicted proteins | sample 2228331 | NCBI WGS metagenome assembly FWWL01 (sample SAMEA103939775, study PRJEB20133) | metagenome
CATGCCCCCACCCTCTCCCCACCGCTCGGGGCGGCGGCAGTGGGGGTTCTCAAAGGGGTGGCAGCCCCCTCCAGCCCGCGCGGCAGCGTACGTACACATGTCTCCCCACCCCCAAACAACAAAAAACCCCCTCTGTTTAACAGAGGGGGGCATTAGCCCTATCGGGATTTGAACCCGAGTCGCCGCCGTGAGAGGGCGGTGTCCTAGACCAGGCTAGACGATAGGGCCATCTTTCTGGGGCGGAAGGATTCGAACCCTCACAAACAGATCCAGAGTCTGTCGTCCTGCCATTAGACAACGCCCCAATAAGGGTATATATTATAAGGCAAATCTCCCCTTTTTGTCAACTGTTTCCGTTGATTATTTGTAAAAATTTAGTCTCACCTCAGTACTCCAACCATAGGCCGGGGTAGTAGTATCAGGGTAACTCTCCAGTTCGATAGACTCCATCCCCACAAAAAACTCTCTCGCAAGCCGAATACCACTATCCTGAGCAAAACTCGCGAGTAAGGTTTGCACATCCATTTTGAGCTGAATCCCTGTTCTCTGCTTCGGCGTAATAAAAAACGAAGGCTGTGGGTTCCCGACCTTTTTTTCATAAATATCCTTGATACACTGCACCAGCAAATCTTTATCCGAAGCAAAGAAAAACTCATTGTCAACCACACCAAAATAAAAAGACCCATTCGTCATCTTGTAGTGATAAAAAGGCAACGTAAAAATCTCAAAGGCATACAACGGTTCGCCTTTCTGCAGAACCATGTTTTTGAGGGATTCTATGAGATTTTTGGCCAGAGTCGTGTTTTTTATCCCTATGGCACCATAGTAAAGGAACTGATTGTTCTGATAACGATCCACAATAAGTGCCATCCGCCCCTCACTATTGTGGATCAGATCCCTCTCCAGATCCACCCCATAATCACGACGAAGAGAGGCAACAATACCCCCAAAACCGAGGATATCCAGCTTGTCCACGGCACGGTAATACCGATAAAGCTGAGAAATATTGAGGGAAACCCTCGTCAACAAAAGAGGATTACCACGCACATAGTCCAGCACATCAAACCTCGGATTGTTCTCAAAGCGCTGCAACTGATAGAGAAACTCCTGCTGAGTTTTGTCTATGGCAGCAGTATACATCCTCAAAACCAGACTCTTCTGAGAAAAAATCACATTCACCAACCCAAACCCCATGGGGAGATTCACCTTGTCTGAAACCCCTGTCCCACGAGTGATAGAGCTCAGATAACGACTTTCAAACCATATCCACCCATGTGACCAGAGGTTAGGAAGTCTGGCTGCTGCCATCCCAAAAGCATCCGTTCTCACCAGCCGATTTGAGAGAGCGGCAAAAGCCTTGTCATTCTGAGAGAGAAGCACATAGTTCGAAACAAACCGAAAAGCCGTTTGAGGGAGATTTTTCTTGATGTAGGCTTCGAGTGTTTTTTGATTCGCTACAGGGAGCGCAAGATAGCCCCTGTCAGCCTCCACATGAACAAAAGCCATAGGTGCATTCGTCTGGATACCAATCGATGCAAGACTCCTGGCATCCAAAAAATCCACTCCATACCCCGCCTTACTCTGAGCAGACAATTCTGCCCATTTCTGGGCAAAATTCGCCCCATAAAAATGGCTATAAAGGAAGCGCAAAGCATCAACAAGATACCCATGAGAAGGCACCACAACAACCATCTCACCAGGAGCAACGACTGTCTCGAGAGAACTGTTCCCAAACCCCTGGCACAAAAATCCCAAAAAGACCAGAATAATCCCTGCGCGTTTCACATAATCTCCTCGTGAGGAGAAACTCCTCGTCTCGCTTGTCGGAACAAAAAGAGCTTCTTATAGGCTTCCTCTTTTTCTGTTATTGCCATACCATCAGCCACTGGTCGAATCATCTCATTTGGAACCTCAATAGGCTTGTGAAACTCTACAGAAAAACGAACAACATCCAGGGGACGAACCTCGAGAGACTTTTTCCACCAACCCCACGCAAGAAGCACCTTCCCCTTCCACACAGCCTTATCCTGAAAGAGTTCGATCTTTTTCACCTGTATATGAAGCGCTCGAAAAATCCGCCTCAGCAAGGGATCGGCAAGCAAAAAAGGAGCCCCCATAATCTCCTCTACCATTCCCTGGACAGGGATATGCACAACCCGCTTATTGTCCTTTTCCTGAGAGACAAGCCTGAGCGTATAGCGATTGAGATGCGGATCCACCATCACCTTCTCAAAATGCATGGGAACATACGTGGCACGAGACACATTCTTTGCCATCTATCCTCCTTGAAACAACCATTGCATTTGCTCTGTATATAATGTAACCATTTTTGAAAAAAAAATCAAGTCAAAAAAGCCTTCTTTTTGTCATAGAAAATACCAATCCCCCTAAGGTTTCACCTGAGTGGGATCTCTATAGTCATCCGGGCAATACGTCTCCCCCTCTTCTAAAAAACACCCCCCAACATCGACTCTTTTGCCTCTTCAGTCATTAAACGGCTACCAGAGCCATTTTCACCATTAAAACGCCCCATAAAAACTTGCATTTTTCTCTCATTTTCGCTATACTTAAAACATATAAGGAGGGTTTTATGAAAAAATATGTATTTCTCTTGATGATTCTGGCTATGGTATTGGGCTGTGCCCCCAAGAAATCTTCATCGGAAGAGCCCGGGGAAAACACCCAAAAGCAAGAGACAACCCAACAGATCCCCGATTTCATCAAAATTCGTCCCGGTGACAAAGTTGTCCTGAATTCCCCTCAGGTTTTCTGGGAAGTAACCATCCTTTTGAACTACGAACAAAAAAAGTGGCTTGCCGAACAAACAAACATCAACGAGGAAGTCTCTGACGAAGAGGCGTATCTCTACCTCCAGAACAAACGAGAAGAGTTTTTTCAGAGCCTGGGGTTAAGCGAAGACCTCTACAACCAGTACAGTTTCGACCATTACCAGAAGATACAGGACTTCCTCGAAAAAAATCCCCAGTACAAAGAAGCCTACGAGAACTCACAAAATCTGTAAAATCCCTCAAGGTTGTCAATCCTCAGATCTGTTTACACCCCAGATAAAAAGAAAGGCTGTCCCTTCAAGGACAGCCTTGTTCTTTTTTATGAGTACCCCCTGGCGGAGGTAAACCAGGGGGGAAGGAGGGCATGCCTCCGGGAGAACCCCGGAGGACATGTAAGGAGGTTTTATAGAAAGGGTAGGGGGTGTTATCGTCGTTCTATGCCCCGATAGTATACATAACCACGTGAAGCTATCACAAAAAGGTAGGTTTTCTCGTTACCATAGCGTTTCACAAAATCTTTGAGATCAGAGATGCTCTTGATAGACTGATGGTTGATAGCCATCACAATATCGCCCGGTCTCATGATCTGGGCAAGCACACTCTCTTCCTTCACATCCTGGAGGATAACCCCATACTCAGCCCCATTCGCATCGAGCTGACTCTTGTTCGCCTCGGCAAAAACACCACCCAGAAACTCAACCGTTGCAGACCCTGGTTGCTCATGAGATGGTCCTGTCTGGGCTGAAGCAGTTGAGGGACGCTTATCCAGTGTAACCTGAATAGTTTGTTTCTTATTTTCCCTTAGAATCTCAAGAGTAATGGTTGCTCCGGGTTTTTGACTGCCAATGATGAGTTGCACCTCTTCAGGCCTGGATACAGGCTTTCCATTCACCCTGAGGATAATATCCCTCGGCTTGAGACCAGCTTTTTCGGCAGGGGTATCTTTCTCCACTCTTGCGATGAGAACACCATTTTCAATTTTTAAGAGTTTACGAGTGGTGTCATCAATTTCTCCGAGAACCACACCCATATACCCTCGTTCTACATGCCCCTTGGTCAGTATCTGATCAGCAGAGGCTATCGCCGTATTGATAGGAATGGCAAAGCTGATCCCTTCGTATGCTCCGGTCTGGGAGCGGATAGCTGTGTTGATCCCTATCACCTGACCACGAATATTGATCAGAGGTCCACCAGAGTTTCCAGGGTTGACTGCGGTATCAGTCTGAATGAAACGCTGGAAACCTGTCATGCCCTGTCTCCCCAGAGCACTCACGACTCCAAGGGTATATGTACCCGAGAGCCCAAAGGGATTACCAATCGCAATGGCAAAATCCCCCACCTGGACAGCGTCAGAATCCCCTATCGCCACCACAGGGAGGTTATTGGCATTGATCTTGAGGATGGCAAAATCCAGCTCCTCATCGTATCCCACCACCTTTGCGTTAAATTGTCGATTATCAGAGAGGATAACCACAATCTTGTTCGCCCCTTTGACCACATGGTAGTTGCTGAAGATGTACCCATCCTTACTCACGATGAAACCTGAACCTGCGCCCTGAAGTTTTCTGCGGTATTCTCTTGGCATCTCATCAAAGCCAAAAAAACGCCTCAAAAAGGGATCATCAAAAAAGTCAGCATAAGGATTGCGAATAACCTCCTCTCCCTCCACGGTGATACTCACCACCGCCGGCATAACACTCTGAGCAATATTGCGCAGAACATCCTGAAGGGCAAGAACACTACTCAGATTGGGTGTCTTTTCCACCAGTTCATTTTTGTTCTGATAGTTTATACTCTGAGAGAAAAGATGGCTACAGGAAAGCCCCAGCGCAAAAACAATTACCAGCGCAGAAAGAACCCATGGCCATCGCCAGGAAGAAAAAGTGTGTTTCCACTTCATAGCTGTTCCTCCGTTTTAGTGTTCTATTCAACTAATACACCTATAGTATACCAACTTTCTTTTGAAAAGTCAAGTGTTTTGCTCGAATTTTACAAAAAATTTTTTACCCAACAATGGGCACAAGAAACAAAAACAAAGACACCTCACCTTCCCCATCCCAAAGCCCCAAAGCCACAGGAAAACTTCACTCAGGATGGTACTCTTCCATCGGGGCAAATCCCCTCGCTTGAAGAAGCCTGGTCACAAACCTGTCGATTTTTTCCCGGTTTTCTTGAGAGATCTCGTCAAACTTACACCCAATGGTAGTACCACTCACCGAACAGACAATCACCCAGACATCAATCTCCGTTGCACTCACCTCTTCTATGCGAAACCTCACACGCAACAGATCCCCAGGCACAAAGATCTGCTTCACCTCCATGGCTATACCACCTGTCGAGATGTCCACGATCGTCCCCGTTCCCTCACAATCCTTGTAAGTATAACGAGCAGGAATATTGATCTCCACCCGTGTTGGACGAAAAGGCATAGAAAACCTCCTTTGTTTGAGATACCCGAGGCACCTATTCTCCAGGGAAACAAATCTCTACAACACAATGATCCACCGGCTCCCTCTCCAGAGAGCCATTCAACGTGTGGCTAACAATCTCCTCGATAAGCGCAAGCCCAAGATGCATAGATTGATTGTCAGTTTCCTTCCATTGACCGTTGTCCTCGTAGCGAAAACAGATGCTCTCAGATTTTCTTTTGAGTGAGAGAGATATCACTGGTTGTGGTTGATGACTAAAGGCATGCTTGAAACTATTCTGGATAAGTTCCGTCACCACAAGACTCAGAGCTGCTGCTTTATCATTGATAAGGTTGATATCCGACTCCAGATCGAGAACCCACTGAACATGGGCTGAATAAATTTCCGCTGCCAGAGACACCAACTCTCTAAGATACTCTCCAATATCGCACGAAGTGAGTGTCTTAGTCCTGTAAAGCATATCCTGAAGTTGGGAAAGAGCCCGAATCTTGAGTTCTATTTCGCTAAACACATCCTCGGATTCTTTACAACGGTATTTGTACAAAGACAAAAGACTAATAATCGTTTGCATATTGTTGCGGGTGCGATGAAAGATCTCCCGAATCAAAATCTGTTGATTCGCAAGGGCAACTTGCAACTCCTCGTTTTGAGAGACCAGACTCTCTATATCTATCAAAATACCATCCAAAAAGATGGGATTACCTTCCCCATCCCGCTGGAGAAACAAACGAAGATTAAGAGGATGATACCCTTCTGTATTTTTCACCCTCACCTGAATATCAGCAAAATTTTTTGTTTTGTCATACAAAAACTCCTTCATCGTATATTCAACAAGAGGCCAATCTTCACTATGAAAAAAGCATTTCAGTTCAGAAGGATCCTGAATATCTTCAGGGAGAAGGTTGCTGAGATCCGGCGACCGGTAAAGCACCCCATGAACGATATCCCAGCGAAACGAAGCAATACGAAAGTGTTCATAGAGGAGAGCAAAGACATTTTGCATATAATAGAGGAGTTTCTGGTCTTTCTCCCAAAGAGATACCGCATAGTTATGGGAACGAATGAGCGCTTTGATGGCCGCATCTATCTCTATCTTTTCCACAGGAAGAAAAAGTACCTGATCAACCAAAAAAGAAAGATCGTCAACAAAAAACGAGGTGTACTCGTTAGTAGTCAACAAAAGCACAGGAATAAAATAGGGGGTGTTTTCTCGCCAAAACTTAAAAGAGGTTCGATTGGTAGAAAAACTTGCCCCATCCACAATACAGAGATCTATATCATTGGTCAGAGAAGAGATCTCTGTGATTCTCTGTGAGAGGTAGCCCTTTTCCGCCAGAAAAAATTCCATAAACTCTCTATCCTGCTCATTGGCAAGCCAGTACGCAATCCTCGGTTTCTTGTCCATATCTTCCTTTTTAACCACTACTCCCGAGACAAGTTCTGAATAGATGGAGTCCCGGTAAGAATACCCGAAAGGTTTTCGAGAGGCTCTCCTACAGTAATCCCATAACGAGTAATATCAAACTCTCGCATCGTTTTTTCAAAATTGCCAAGCCGTTTTTTAAGGATACCTATAGCCCTTCGAATACTGCCCTTCACCTCAATATAGCGAAGAAAGAGAATGTTATCTGTAATATTGCTCAGGTTGTACTGGGTTGCCTGAAACTCCGTAGAGACCACCTTCGAATCCTCGTGAATAAGAAAAACCGTCACCCCCATCTTGGCAAGATGCTTACAAAAAAGCATCAGGGGAGTTATACTTTTTTCCTTGCCATAATACTCGATAAAAGTATTAACAGAATCAAGAACAAGAATGTCCATCTTTTTTTTCCTTATAAATTCCAAGCTTTCACGAATAAGAGCAAAAGAAGATTGACTCTCTCCAAAAAACTCCCGTATAAACATCTTTTGTTGCTGACAAAGAGAGCTTATTGGAATATTTACCGCTTCACATCGGGCAAGTATACTCATAATCTGTTCATCAAAACTGTAGTAGAGAATACGATGATCAAGAAGAGCCAACTCTTTAAGAAATTGCATAACAAAGGTAGTTTTCCCTACCCCAGAAGGACCGGTAATAAGGGTGACACTTCCAAAATTGAGTCCACCCCCCAGCATCTGGTCGATGTTGGGAATACCAGAGGAAAAGACATCCTTTAGACCGACTTTGATAAACGAAAGTCTGTCTACCAACTGAATCTCCGGAAGAACAGTGACTTCCAGTCCATTTTCAGTTATAATATAATCGTACCGACCCGTCCGAAAATCTGAGGAACGATCTTTGAGTACTTCGATATAGGCAATTTCACTCAAACGGTAAAGTTTGAGTGCACAATCCACGTCATAACGAATATCGACAATATCGTGCTGGTGATTATCAGCATCTGTGGTAAACAAGGTGGTAATATTTCTTTCTCGAAGAAAAGCAAAAAAAGAGATCATATACCGGAGAAATTGGTAGGGATTATTGGCTAGGAAGCGAAATTGCGTAGCCGAATCAATCAGAATACGAGAAGGCTTAGTCGTGTCTATCTCTTGATAGAGTCGCTTGGTGAGAGGATCTCGTTCAACATCCGCAGGCGTAAACACATCATATATCTTGTTTTCAATAAAAAATGAGGAAGATGGACTCACATCAATAAAATGAATAGAAGAATGAAAAAGTTTAGGGAAAAACTTTTTTATCTGTGTGTCTGGTTCCTCAAGAGAAATAAAAAGAGTCTTTTCTCCTCTCTTTACTCCCTCTAAGAGAAACTGCAACCCAAGGGTAGTTTTTCCTGTACCTGGCTCTCCCTCTACGAGACAGATTCCTCCTTCAGGAAAACCCCCACGCAACAGCTGATCAAGTCCTTCACACCCTGTAGAAACCTTTTTTATCGACATAGCTCACCTCCTCACTTGTTTTCATTTAAATTATAGCACACACACATTTTTTGTCAAGTCTTTTGAGAAAAATATCAATCTAAGTTCAATGATAGTAAAGAAAAAAGAATCACAAGGTGATTTACCAGCTCCCACCACCTCCTCCTCCACCTCCACCACCCGAAAATCCACCGCCTCCACTACTACTCGAGGGAGACGAAGACATCACTGTCCCCATCTGAGAGATAGATGAATGGATAGCATTGGAGAGATACATCGGTGAAAAGGTTGTGGCCCCCATATACCACGTGGGAGGTGTCGTAAGCACAGGGGCAAATTTCTGGGTCCATTTTTTCTCCAGTCCAAAAATAATCGCATACGGAAGAGTCTTGTCAAAGTAGAGGGGATCATCCTTGAGAATACGCTCCAGTCTCGGCCAGTCGGCACGTTTCATAAATTCGCGAAAGCCAACAAGCTGTTCATAGTACTTCTGTCCCTCTTCAGTTCGGGCAGGCATAATACCCGCAAAAAAGAACGACACCAAAGCAGAAAGAACACCAACAAAAGCTGGATACCATACCTCCCCAAGTGCAGAGAGGACAATCCCACCAATCAACAAACCAAACCCCAGAAAAAGACAGAGAAAACCCATCTCTCGGGAGTAGGGTTTGTAGAGTCGTTTATCCTTCACACTATCCGTAATCTCCTGTTTCGCCAGCTCAAAAGAGGTGTAGAAGACATCCTTGAGATCAGAGAGAGCCACACTTTCTTTTTCCGTGGCATCATCCGCTGAGGAGGTATTCTTTGCCCGAGAAAAAAGGGTGATCGTCTCCTGGAGAGAGGCAGGATTTGAACGAGATGACACCCCCGAGAACAACCCATACCACAGGATGGTCTCATAGGTGTGTGGATTTTCGAGAGGTTTTTTCTTGTGAAAGACAAAATCTTTGGAGAGGGTTTTCTTTTTTTCCTCGATGATGATATGACCACGACATGCCCAGTCAAAAAAGGTAGCCACAATATCCCGCTGGTCTACTGAGTTGTCGATAAGCATCCCCGCCTCAGCCGGCGTGAGATCCGCAGGGGGATAAAAGTGCACCATCTTCACAAAGGGCTTGTCCTTGCCAAACTTCGCCCAGAGGAAAAACAGCAAAATCGTATACGCGACAAGAAACCCAAAAGAAAGCACCCCTCCATGCTTCTCAAGAAAGCTTCTCCCATCATTGATAGGCCAGAACCCATCAGGGAAAACAGCCAAAATAGTCATCCCCTCCGTTGGAGCCAGTTCCCCACGAAGCTCCCCACGAATGGTCTGAAAAGGGGCATCATAGTACGAAAAAACACGAGAGGTATTCGTTCCACCATACGAACCAGCATACACCACAAAATCAGGCTTTTCCCATGGTCTGTCTATCTTTACCTCAAAGCTTACGTTCCTTATCGGAACCTCCCACTGCGTACCTATCAAGTTCCAGTAAAAGACCTGAAAAGCCCCACCCTCATTGGTAAAAACAAGAATAGGGTTTACCACCGTATAGTGGATGGTATACAGCTGGACACCCTCAACATACCGTGAGGCAGAACCAATCTTGATGGTGAGGAGTCCATTGTCCCACGAGGTAGAATATGAGAAACGCTCCACGCGAATATTTCGTATCCTGAAGCGATGGGCAAAATCCTCAAACTGGAGTCTGGAGGGAATAGTTCGGTATATCCCATGTCGTGGCTGGTAAAAAAACACCGTTAACTCCTCGGTCATATCCAACATACCGTTTGCAAGGATATGGGCTCTCACCACATAGTTACTGATCTCAAAAAACTCCGCCCACCCCGCCGAAAATATGAGCAACACCAACCCTACCACAACCCACCGCTTCTTCATTGGTTTCCTCCTTGTGTCAGGGAGTACCCCCTCTTTCCCTGCTATAATCTATGAGAAAAACACCTTAGAACTGTACCTTGACATTTTGCCGTTCACCCTCAGCCGCCTCAAAGAACGGACGTTTGCGGAAACCCGTCATGCTGGCAATAATCACCGATGGGAAAGTCTCGCAAAGAATATTGTAGTCTCTGGTAACGGCGTTGTAGTAACGACGAGCGAGAGAGATCTGCTCCTCAATCTCGGTAAGGTTTTTCTGCAGGTCAAGAAAGTTCGTATTAGCCTTGAGATCGGGGTAATTCTCACTCAGGGCAAAAAGGGTCTTAAGGGCACCTACCAGCTGGTTTTCGGCAGCGATTTTGTCCTCGATGCCTGTCGCCTGCATGGCCATGTTACGTGCCTGTATCACCTTTTCGAGGGTCTGTTGTTCGTGTTTGGCATAGCCCTTCACGGTTTCAACAAGGTTGGGGATCAAATCATATCGCCGTTTGAGCTGAACATCGATCCCAGACCAGGCCTCATCTGCCTGATTCCGCAGACCTACCAGACGATTGTAGACGAATATACCATAACCAAGCGAAAGAATCACAAGCCCCAAGATAATCCAGAGTACCATCATATCATCCTCCTTTCATTCCAGTTTGAGTGTAAGGGAAAAGAGGGTTTTTGTCAATTTTTGGTCTTCCGTGAGAAAGATAAACCCCTTGTTTTGACCGGGATGGCTATTTCCCTTTTATAGTTTGAGACTTTTGCACGAAAGCTATTTCCTTGTTTCAGTCCCGACAAACACAAAAATCAGCAAAAAACTGAAATAAAGTAATAGCTCTTCTTCCGAAACATCATACTAATTTATCCCTGGATAAAATTTGTATTTACAGCCTCCTATGCTGTTACCTTTTCACAGCCCCCTTTTTGCTTTCCAAAACTGCAAAAAAGTCATAGCCACACCCACAAACGCAAAAAATTTTTCTCCAGAACCCCGTTTTTGACTCCTATAAAACATATCCTTAACAAATATGACAAAAAAATTTCGATATATATAGAGGAGATTTTTTTAGGAGGCTCTTATGAAAACCCACAAACCCATCAAAACCTGGCTCGAGGAGGACAGACCACGAGAAAAACTCCTCCTCCGCGGACCAGAAGCCCTTTCCACCAGCGAACTCCTCGCGATCCTTCTCAGAACAGGAAGCGAGGGAAAAAGTGCTCTCGAGATAGCAGGTGAACTCCTTGAGGTGTTTTCCAGTCTGCGAGGGCTTGACAACGCCTCTCTCACCGACCTCTGCCGTATCCATGGCATAGGTCAGGCCAAAGCCGTCGAGATCAAGGCCTGTCTCGAGCTCGGTAAGCGACTGATACGAGAAGAGGTACAAAAAGCACCCAAAATCTCCTCAGCCCAGGATGCCATCGCCTATGTTCAGCAATACTATGGTCCTGTCCTCAGAGATGCCAGACAGGAGATTTTTTCGATCATCCTGCTCGATATCCGTAACAAACCCATCCATCATCTTGAAATCAGCCGGGGAAGTGTGTATGCCACTGTCGTTGATCCGAGGGAGGTTGTCCGCCAGATATGCCTCCACCAGGCAAGTGGCGTAATCCTCGTTCACAACCACCCCTCAGGAGAATGTAGCCCCTCCCAGGATGATCAGAACCTCACCAAAAAGCTTGCCTCAGCCTGCGAAATGGTAGGTGCCCGAGTGGTTGACCACATCATCATCGGCAAAAACCCCACAGACTACTTCAGCTTTGCCGCAGAAAGACTTCTCTAAGACTTGACGACTAACGGGAATTATGAGTATATTTATAGCAAAAAAACAACGGAGGAAAACTATGGTTGTAAAACCCCTTGGAAATCGTGTTCTCGTCAAGGTCAAGGAAACAGAGGAGAAAACCAAAGGCGGTATCTACATCCCCCAGACCGCACAGGAAAAGACTCAGACCGGTGTGGTTGTGGCTGTGGGAACCGATGAGTCCATCAAGGTCAAGGTTGGTGACCAGGTTCTCTATGACAAGTACGCTGGCACCCAGATCAAAATCGATGATGTAGAGCATCTGGTGCTCTCCGCTGACGATATCCTCGCCATCATCGAATAAGCACAGAGATTGAAACAGGTAATGCCCCTCTTTCCTTGGAAAGAGGGGTTTTTGTTTTTATTTTATTTTCATCTGATTGGTTGAAGAGGTGTTGGTAAGGATCACCCGAACCGTGTTCGTCACGACACCCTCAGTGTATTCGGGATAGATGAGGGTATACCTCGTTCCAAACCACTCCTTCTCTGAGAGAAGTTTACAGTTCGCCACCTGAAACGGATCAAGCCCGGCAAGACAGCTTTCCAGCTCCTTTCTGGAAGAAAGGTTGGTGATAACAAACCGCACCTTGTGCGTGGTATCATCCCTGATGATCGTTACCTGAGCTTGATTCTGGATAGAGGTATTGAGCACCTCGGTATACTGATGGTTGCTTACCTCAACGGTCCTCCCCGACCCCAGAAAAAAACCTCCAGCTCCACCAAGGGCAACCCCTATCAGAAACAAAAGGATCGCTGCCTCCATATTTCCTCCTTTTTCTCTTTCTCCTCTTTAATCATTCACCTGCCTCATAGACCAGCTCTCCTGCCACATACGTCGCCAGAATCCGACCCTCAAGCCGCATACCCAGAAACGCCGAGTTCTGAGAACGAGAAAGAAGAGTATGCTCGCTCACCTCCCATGATGCCTTCTGGTCAACAATGACGAGGTTCGCCACCATCCCGGGAACAAGCCTACCCCGTTCAATTCCCAGGATACGGGCTGGGTTGAGTGTAAGCCACGAAAGCCACTGCTTCACAGGAATATGCTCTCTCTTCGCGAGGGTTACCACCGCCGAAAAAAGCGTCTGAACACCAACCACCCCAAAAGGGGCTTTCTCTATACCTGCGGATTTTTCTCGTGCCGTATGGGGGGCATGATCTGAGGCCACACAATCTATCGTGCCATCGAGAAGTCCCTCCAGAAGGGCTTCTCGATCACGCTCCTCTCGCAGAGGAGGGTTCATCTTTTTATTGGGATCATAGCCGCTTTCTCTTACATCCCTGTCGGTCAGGAGAAGGTAATGTGGTGTTGTATCGGCGGTTATCAGGCCAGGATACCAGCGTTTCAACATGCGCACTGCTTCTACCGATTGCCAGGTGGACAGGTGGGTAAAATGCACACGAACACCTGATCGTCCCGCCAGGACACCAGCCTGAAGCACAGCGAGACTCTCCGCCTCACGGGGTTGTCCCTGTAACCCCTTCTCTCTTGCCACACTCCCATCATGAAGCGGCCTCCCCTCCGCCAGAAAAGCAATCTCTGGATGCTCTACCCAGAGCTGTCCTGTGTGATGAAGACGCTCACAAGCCATCGAAAGAAGCCTCTGATCCTGGATACTCGAACCATCGTCGGTCAACCAGAGACAACCGCCCTGTTTCAGAGACGCAAAGTCTGTCAATTCCTCGCCTCTCCGTTCCAACGTCATTGCACAGGCTTGCAAAACCTCGACACGAGCCTTTTCCCGACACCGAGCCATCACCTCCTGATAGCGTTCCACCCTATCAATCGGGGGAAGGGTATTGGGCATGGCAAGAACCGTCGTCACCCCACCCGCTGCCGCTGCAAGGGTTGCGGTAGCAATATCCTCCTTGTGTGTCTGTCCCGGTTCCCTCAGATGCACATGCATGTCCACAAAACCAGGATACAGGCACCGCCCTTTTACATTCTTTCGAGGAATGCCCTGCTCGCGTATGTTTGACGCAATCTTTTTGATCCTCCCCTTCTCTATCCAGATATCGAGCCTTTTCCCCGAAGGGGTAATCACCGGATCAAAGACAATACCACCAGCCAAAATCACACAAACTCTCCTTGATATATTCTCTTGTAGGGATACACCCTCTCAAAAAACCACCCCTCCCTCACTGGGAGAAAAAACTTCAGCCTCTCCCCCCGATTGATAGGCATGGCCTCATCCACCTCCCAGAAGAAAAGCTCATCCCTCTTTTCCACACAGAGGAGTTTTTTCTTCTCACGAAAGAAGTGCTCCACCATGATCACTTTTCCCTCTACTTCGAGATCCCAGGAATCCTCCGCCTGGAGTTTCCCGAGATGAGGCAGAAGAACCACATCATACGGGCACTTTTTGCCCCAGAGCCTCTCTATCAACTCCACGGAGAGAAAATTCTTGCGCGAACTCCCCATAAAAAGGGCTGTAATACGACTCACCGGGGAAAAACAGAGATCCTCATACGTCCCCTGTTGAATCATCCTCCCCTGATCCATGAGAAAAAGCCTATCACAGAGAGAGGCCATCTCCTCCTGATTATGAGAAACCACGAGGGCGGTTTGTCCTCGTTTCTTGATCCAGTCCCGAAGGAAATGCCTGAGCACATCACGAAAACGATCCTCGATATTAGCTAGTGGCTCATCGAGAAGAAGCACTTTCGCCTCTGAAGCCAGTGCCCGAGCCAACGCAACCCGCTGTTTCTCTCCCCCGGCAAGGTGTTTAGGGACTCGTTCAAGCAAGCTTGCTTCCGTGAGATTAAGACGCTCAAGAATCTCTTTCACCACAGGATGAAAGCGTATCTCGTGTTTTTGTGTGAACTGTCGTCGAATCCAGTAGAAAAAACCCGCATTGACCTCCCCTGAAAGATGGGGATAGAGCACGAGCCGTTGACTGAGGTAGGCCATACCTCGCCGGGCTGGCGGGACATCCGAAAGCTCCTCCCCCTCGAGAAAAACCGCCCCCTCATCCACTCGCTCTAACCCAAGAATAGTCCGCAGGAGCAGGCTTTTGCCTGCTCCACTCGGACCAAGAATACCCACAATCTCATTTTGCTCCACCTCAAAAGAGAGGGATGCAAGCTCCTTTGCCTCATCAGCATCCGCGCCATCTAACATCAGGGAGAGGTGCTCTACCCTGAGATAACTCATATCACTTCCCAATCTTGGGGAGAGGAAGCTGCCCGGCAGCCTCCTGGGCTTTCTTCTTCAGCGCCTCCTCCTGCTCCTTCTTTATCTGTTCAATACGATTCTCCACCTCTTTCTTCTTGGTCTCTACGAGCTTCTCATATGTCGTCACATCCGAGAGACTCTTGAGAGAGATCTGATTGAGCCCCTGGATGTTTTTGGCGAGGAATTCGTTCTGAGAGAGTTCTTTCTGGAGCAGGGTATTGATTTCTTTTTCGATTTTCTCTCCCAGTTCTTTGGTGGTTTTGGCGATGTAATCCCCTATCTTTTTCTGAAGTACCGTATCCAGTGAGCTTGTGAGAGTAAACTGGAGGTTACCATCTGAGCGCATAGTATACGCTACAGCGACATCCACGGTAGGGTTTTCGGTGAGAATTTCCGCCACCACTTTCGTAACAAAGTCTGAGCGATCCACCTGTCCCAATCGCAAGCTAGAAAGCACCACCAATATCTTTCCGGTGTTCTTGTCTCTATCCCACTGAAAAGACGAGGTAATCCTCATGGAGGCACTCAGGTTTGAAATCCTGAGAAACCCGAAATCATCAAGCGAAAATGGTAATCCCTCCCCCTTAAACTCCGCAAGAAGCGGTGTCACCGCATTGGAGCGGATATCCAGAGAGACGTTGAGGGCATAGTTCTCGAGCTTTTCTGCCTGTTGATAAGCAAACAGAATGGGTTTTGTCCATTTGTAGGGATCCGAAGAAACATTCTGAAGCTTCGCTGCAAAACGCCGATCAGGAGTTTCTCCCGAAGACTGCAAATTTTTAAGCAAAAACGAGGGGTAGGGATCGGAAGGATACGGGATATTTCGTCCCGCAAGACGACGGTATCCCTGTTTTTGGGGTTTCTGAGAGGGATCTGACTTGAGTTTCTCAGCATAACTCCACGCCCTCATCCCGTAGGTATAAATCTTGCCCAGTTTCTGGCGGATAAACCTATCTACCATACCATGGAGAATATTTTTCCCATCGGTCACAGGGAGAGAAATCAATCCCTGGAGATAGGCCTTATCCTCAGCGATAGCCGTGGTAACCGCCTTTTGGCTCTGGAGAGCCTTCTCATACGTGGTTTTGAATTGCTGACCGGTGGTTTTGATATCTCCCCCGATAGAACCAAGATTCTTTGAAAAGCCATCAATCTGTGCTAGTGTTTTTTGGGCATCCTCCAGCGTCTTGATAGAGGCAATTTGAATCTTTTGTATCTCTGTAGCCTGCGTAGAAAGTTGGGCTAACTGAGCGTTCTTCTGCTCGTAGGTCTTTGTCCACTGGTCAATCGTATTGGAAAGCTCGGTATTAACCCTGAGAAGTGTCTGCTCACTCTTGAGGTTCTCCCTCTGAGCAGCCACCAGATTGGAGACATTTCCAGCCACCTGCGAAAAATCAATCACTGGTGCTGCATTGGTAGAGGCCTTTTCCTCTGAAGATTCTGTCTTTTGCTCCACGCGAGATAAACGGGGAAGCGTCCCAGGCGTTGTACGGGGTGTTCCCCACCGAATATCCTCACACTGCACATTGTCAAAGACCACACGCCCCAGCGTCAGTGCCTGAGGATTGAGCTTGAGCTCTGTCTTCCCGAGTTCAAAAAGGTTACGATAAGGCTCCTCAGAATCCCCCACGGTAAGCGACCGAAACGAAAAAGAAAGCTTCGGAATACTGAGACGAACCCCCACCACATCCACTTTGGCCTCAAAAACAGCCTCAAGGGATTTCTCGATAGCGTTTTCTAAAAGCTTATTCTGAAACAGGGCAAGGAAAGCAGAAACACCCACAAAAATAACACCCACTGCAATGAGTTTCCACACCTGGAGAAAAGAGTACCCGAGCTCAATACGTTTACCAATCTCGGCAAGCTCCTGCGTCTCCTCAGGGGTAAGGTTTTTGCGAAGCACATAGCGTTTTTTTCTGTCTTGCTCAAAGAAGTATACAAGCCTCTCCCTGTCAGCTTCATTATAACACTTTCCAAGAAACCTCTCCCAATGTTTTGGAGAGTATTTTATCTTAAACATCTTGTGAATCTTTGCTTTTTTAGGCTTTTTTTCCTTTGCCATAGGCTTCTCCTTTTGCTACGATTTGAATTTGCTGGAGAGGGTTGTCGTACTCTTGTACATCTTGATCAGACTAGCAACGAGAGGACTAGAGGTAAAAGCCTTAAACCATTTACTCTGAGTAATCTTTTCCCGTACAAACTTCCGATACGCTCGCACAGCTGGAACCATGACAAAAAGTAGAGGAAAATACAAAAGCACCCCAAGGGCAAAACCACCCATAACCACGGTATTGTGAAGCCTCAAAAGAGGCATCATAGGCATGTTGAAAAAGCTGTCATAAAAATCCTCCAGCGCCGGAACCGTAAGAATAACATACCCAAGACTATCCAGAAGCGGATCCACAAAGGGCATAAAAAGCTTGCCAACAGCCATCACGACAATCATGGTACTCTGGTTAATGGTCAGGAAAAAACTTACCAAAAACACCATCCACCACAAAAGATTGTTTGAAGGAATCAGGGCCAATAAAACCCCAAACCCAATCCCCTCCGCAATCTCAAGGGGATGCTGATTTGAATTCAATGCCTTAAAAATCTTTACCAACCAATTGAGCACTACCATATATCCCTCCTTGTTATCCACGTATCTCATTACATTCTCTCGGGGGCACTTACCCCGATAAGGTTCAGCCCCAGCGCAAGCACATTTTTGGTTGCCTTCACCAGGACGGCCCTGTTGGCTGTCTTTTGCAGATCGTCGGTGATAATCCGATGAACCGTATAATACTTGTGAAACACTGCTGCCAGATCCTCAAGATACTGGGGAATACGATGGGGTTCAAGCGCCAGTGCGGCATCCTGGACAATCTCGGGAAACCGCAGAAGCCGTGTTGCCAGGAGTCTCGCCTCAGGACTATCAATAATCTCCTCCGTGGGCTGTGGCAATTCCGGAAGATTGCGGAGAATTCCACAGATACGCGCATGGGCATACTGAACATAAAAAACCGGATTCTCCTCGCTCTGCTTCTTGGCCTCCTCTATATCAAACTCAAGGTGGGTATCAGCCTTGCGCATCACCATGTAGTAGCGCAGAACATCCTGTCCCAGCTCCTCCAGCACCTCCTCAAGGGTTATCATATCCCCTGTTCGTTTGGACATGCGAACCGGCTCCCCGTTGCGATAAAGACTCACGAGCTGCCCTATGAGAATCTTAAAGTCTGTTTCCACCCCGTCTGCCTGGGAAAGCAGCCATACCGCCGCCTCCATCCGTTTCACATAACCGTGATGATCGGCACCCAGGATATTGTACAGGGTTCGAAACCCCCTCTTGATCTTGTCCTGATGATAGGCGATATCCACAGCAAAATACGTATACTCTCCATCAGACTTGACCAGCACACGATCCTTGTCATCCCCATGGTCCGTTGTCCGCAACCACAACGCCCCCTCGGATTCATACGCCACGCCCTTTGAGAGGAGAAAGTCCAGCGTCTGTTTCACCGCCCCACTCTCGTGAAGGCTCTTCTCTGAAAAAAACTTATCAAACTCCACTCCAAAGTTCTTCAGGGTTTGCTTTTGCCACTGAAGAATAAAGGTTACAGGGTCGTCGCTGTGTTTTGCTACATCCGAGATATACGCCCCATGATAACCATTCTCAGGGATCTCTCGTCCTGCTCTCACGGCCTCTATCGTCTCCCGCAAAAGCCGTATCTGATTCCCAGCATCGTTGACATAAAACTCTCGCCACACCTCAGCCCCCGCATAGCTAAGCACACGATACAGCGAATCCCCCAACGCCGCCCACCTCCCATGACCAATATGGAGTGGACCGGTAGGATTCGCACTCACGTATTCGAGAAGTATCTTCTGTCCTGACAGGAGATCGCTTGAACCATAACGAGGTGCACAAAAATCCTCTCGAGCCATACGGGACAGTTTGGCCTCACTCACAAAAAAGTTAAGATACCCTGGAGCGGCTACCTCTACACGACAGACATCCGTCCACAACCAGTTCTCAGCGATCTTCTGTGCAATATCCAGAGGTCGCTGACGGAGCGTCTTAGCCAGTGACATGGCTACCGAGGTAGAATAGTCCCCAAACTGGGGATGATCCGGATAAAGAATGGGAATAGTCGTTTCTGCCCCCCAGAGTTTTTGAAGAACCTCTGCCAACCTCTCTCGAAGAAAAGCCTTCACAATCATAGCACTTCCTTAAATAGAAAATTTCCATTATCATAGTATAGGACAAAAAAGAGAAAAAAGCAATCTATTTCATGCCAAGATAACGCCTGGAAAACTCCTGAACAAAAAACCCTGGATGTGTAGGTACCGTCTTTTCTCATGTTTTTCTCCTGTTGGTCGATAAGTAGAGAAAGCATAGAGGGAAAAACCATGATAGAACACATGCAGGCACTCTCCACCATCGGTAAACTCGATACCATCTTGTATGAGGTTCTCCAGACCCGTCACGAGCTTGCTCGAGTGACAGAGACGGCTATCTCAAAAGCCGCCCTCGAGGAAACCAAAGGACAGATTGTCGATATTACGGTTTAAGAAACATCAAGACAGATGAGGGCGATATCATCTTCCAGGTGACGTTCGCCGTGAAAAATCCTCAAATTCTCTAAAAGACCCTGCAAAAGGTCATAAGCCTGAAAATCCTTGTGTGTTTCAAGAAAGTAGGCAAGTTGTTTTTCCTCATAATTCTCTCCCTGAGAATTGGATGTTTCTATCAAACCATCGGTATAAAAAAGCACCCTCTCACCAGATTGTAAATGAATGGTTTGTTGCTGGTACTCAAGGTTGGAAAAGGTACCGATTGGCTGAGAACGAACCGTAGCAAGGGTGGCAAAATGTCCCTGTCGGTAGAGAAAGGGATAGGGATGCCCTGCATTGGCGATGGTGAGGGTTTTTTCCTTCTGGTTGTAGAGGGCATAGATCGCCGTGAGAAAATACCCGCTCAGCTGATGAAAGAGATTGGCATTGAGCCTGGAAAGAAAATACGCCGGATTTCTGGCAAATGGCTTTAATTCGGCGAGGTTTTGCTTCACCATAACGGTAATCAGGGAGGCAGCGATACCATGTCCGCACACATCGCTGATAAAGATTCCCACCATATCCGAGTCTATCTCCATAAGCTCAAGAAAATCCCCCCCAATCTCCTCCATGGGCTGATAAAGGTAGGCAATCGTTGGAAACTCCTTGTGTGGCAAAAGAGAAAACTGGATCTCTCTCGCTAACCGAAGCTCGAGAGCCATCGTTTCCTGGCTCTTGCGGAGTTCATTGCGTTCCTTGATATAGATCTGGGCCATGTCCATGATGGAGTCCTCGAGTTTCTTTTTTTTCTCGATATCGAGGACTTCGATGAGCCAGCCTTCTTCTTCGCCTCGGGGGAGACAGGAGATATTTACCATACAGGGCAAAGGTTTTCCCGCCGTCGCAAGACGCATCTCAAGATTTGAAAGATTTACCTTTCTCTGCAGGTAGTGGAGGATCTTCTCCCTATCCTCAAAAAGACGGGGAATCCCGCCTTCTATCAAAAGGGTTTCTGGCACCAATCCCCTCGTTCGTGAGTTGGCATACCAGATGTGTTCCTTATTTCCCCAGATTATTCCACTTTGGAGGCGGTTTAAGAGGTTTTTGAACGTCACCCGTTCGGTCTCAAGCTCATAGGTGAGCGTACTCACCTCCTCAAAGAGTGCCTGAATCTGTACCGAACTCATCTGATCGATAAACGCCAAAACCGTTCCCGCCATTTTTGGAGAAGAGAGATGAAAGGCATACGCCGTAAGAGTAACCGGTATTTTCGTTTTTATCGGAGTGATAAGCTCTGTGCGGAAAAATCCATGAAAGGAAGAGCCAATGTTTTCTCTGTCCAGGGAGGGAAAAAGCTTTTCAATCGAGGGAAGTGGAGCCCCCCTTTCCAATCCCAGAATCAGAAACACCAGAGGATTGGCATAGAGGATCTCGGTCTTTTCATTGAGGACGATAATCCCAAGTGGCAAGGCATCAAAAAACGCAGCAAACAGGCGTCGCGCAGATGGAGAAAGAGCATCGCGCATTTTTCCCCCTTTCTTACTCTACCTTCTTACCACCCTAAAAAGGAAGTTCAAACGAACTTAAAACAGCTGTCTGTCCTGTCTGGTCAATACCGGCCTCTGTCCGTATAGCAAAAAGATCCACATAGATACGGAGTCCCGCTCCGTACACCACAAAAGGATACCGGCCAAAAGCTGTCCAATCCTTCCATGCCTCCCCTCCTTCGAGAAAAGCCACAGCCTCCAGCTGCATATCAAAGATAACGAAGGGAATCACTTCCCAGAATTTCCACCGAAGCTCTATGTGGGCATCCCAGCAATTATCTCCCAGGAGCCCGGGAGATTGTGAAAGCGTATGAAGCCCGTTGATATGACGAAGCAAATAAGCCTCACTCGTGCGTAGTGTCCCATAAGAAAGCCCATGATGCCACTTAAGACCCAGCTGCCACGTTTTGCCAACGGGAGTATGCCATGATGCCGTTGACTCCCAGGAAACACCAAAAGAAGGGAAAAAGCATTTCACATTGTTCTCCCAGTGCCATCCGGCAGAAAACGAGGGATACCCTTTTCGTTTGTCCATCAGATAGGAGAGCGAGATATACCCTCCCTCCTCAAGGGGCATCTGGTTTGTCTGCATAATACTCTGTCCCCCAACACAGAGACGCACCACATGATCTGGAAAAATATGCCAGCCAACGAGGGCTTCACCCTTTTGCCTCAGGGTGGGAAATGTCTGATAAAAATCCCCCCTGTACTCTACAAGATCTTCCTCGGTTGTCCCCAGGGATACCTGGTAAAAGAAGGGAGAAAAATTATACATATGGTCAACGAGCGTAATCTTTTTTTGAAACGTTCCCACTTCAAAGAATATTTCCTTTCCCTTACCCCAGATATTTTGCTTGCCAAATCCTACCGCTCTATCAAAAAGCTGTGCCGTGTAAAAAAATCGTTCTGTCAACTCAAGAGAAACCCTCACCGTATTCTCGGATGTTTGCTCAGTATTTACCTGGATGTTGCGAAACCATCCTGTTCTCTCGAGCCTTCGTGTCCAGTTCTGGAGAACCCTCGAGAGTTCTTCGTTGGTATAGTCTTTTTCCGGATCATACTCAAAGAAATAAAAAAGAATCGTTCTTCTATTGGTATCGCTATTTCCCCGAATAAAAATCTCTTCGATCTTGACCGCAAAAAGGGGCACCACAATAACCCAGTAGAAAAGCATATACCAGATTCGCTTCATAGTCTCTCCTTTATTGTATCATGCGTTTTTTTATCCCCTGGACACTGAGAAACCCAAAAACACCAATCATAAGCCCGATAAACAGAAGATCCCAACCCAGCGTCTGATGCCTCCCAAATACCACGCCTCTCACCATCCGTACGGCATGGGTGAGAGGAAGTGCCTCAGTAATCGGCTGGATCCAGCGAGGCAGGGAGGAAGTTGGGAAAACCACCCCCGAAAAGAAAAACATCGGAGACAAAAAACCCGTCATATAAAAGCTAAAATGATCGATGTTTTTCACAAAAGAGGTAATAAAAAGACTGAGGGATGCAAACATCACGCCTGTCAAAAATCCCACCAACGGAATAACAAGTGCCCAAGGGGTTCTCAAAAGTCCAAACAGCGACACCACTATCAGCACGGCAGATGAAAAGAAAAAACCCTTGCTTCCTGCCCAGAGAATCTCTCCTATCACCATATCGCTCAAAGAGATAGGAGCAGCCAGAATACCGTCGTAGATCTTCTCATACTCCAAACGGATGAAACTCCCAAAGGTACATTCGTAGGCTGCCGTCATCATAGCCGTAGAGACACAGAGCCCACTGGCCAGAAAATCAAGATACGGGATACCATCCATCTCCCGAATCACCTGACCCAACCCCAGACCAATCCCCGCCAAGAAAATCAGAGGCTCAAAAAACGGGGGAAAGCCATTACTCAACAGGTTACTCGTATACACCCTGAAATGCCGGTACCATACACTCAGAATTCTCTTGATGGGATGAGCTGGTTTATTCATGGAGCTGCCTCCCCGTAAGTTTCAAAAAAACATCCTCCAGGTTGGCCTGACGGATAAAACCCGTCCCCGGAGGCAGACACTCCGCGAGATGCTGGAGAGCCGAGACATCATGGGCGTAGAAGCGGATCATTTCTCCTGACTTCTCAAGTCTGACATAGTCGGGGGGAGTACAGTAGCCTGCCCTGGACTCAGGAACCTCATACACATATGGCTCAATATGCGTTCTGATCAGTTCGGCTGGTTTGCCTTCGGCTATCTTTTCCCCCTCGTGGAGAATCATCAGTCGATCGGCGAGCTGAAACGCCTCATCCATGTAATGCGTCGTCAAAAGAATGGTAACCCCCTCTCTCAACAGAACCCGTAGCTTGTCCCATATATGGTGACGAACCTGAGGATCGAGTCCCGTTGTCGGTTCATCGAGAATGAGGAGCCGTGGAGAATGAAGAAGCGCTCTCGCAATCACAAGGCGTCTTCGCATACCACCTGAGAGCTCTCGGATGTTGGCCTTTTTCTTGTCACTAAGGTCCATAAACTCCAGAAGTTCATCGATACGTTTACGGATAGTTCTTTGGGGCATTCCGTAGTAACGACTGTAGATACGGAGGTTTTCCTCGACCGAGAGCTCATAGTCGAGATTGTCATCCTGCGGCACAATCCCCGTAAAAAACCGTATCCCCAGGGAGTCCCTGAACGGATCGAGCCCAAAAACCTGGATCTCCCCATTTCGAGGATCGTGAGCTACCCGTCCATAGAGGAGCTTCATCATGGTTGTTTTGCCTGCCCCGTTTGGTCCCAGGAGGGCATAACACTCCCCTTCATTCACTGAAAAAGAGACATGCTTCAGTGCCCAAAAATCCCCGTAACTTTTCGAGACATCCCTAACCTCAAGAGCTCTCCTGGACATACTGCTCACTCCTTTCACTATCATTATAACACGTTCAATCCTTCCTGGCAAAAAATATCATACCCTTTTCAAAAACAAAAGGACCTATAGCTTTCCGATCTCTTTTAAAAACTCCTCCATAGGGACAATAGGGATCCCCTGTTTTTCTGCCCTGGCAAGCTTTGAGCCCGGTGATTCTCCTACGACGAGAAGGTTGGTTTGTCTGGTTACATTGTCCTGAGGGATACCGCCCTCAGCCTCGATAAACTGAAACAACTGTTCGCGAGAGTAGGTCTCGTGTTTGCCTGTAATACAGACATACTTACCGGCGAGTTTTCCCTGCTTCGTCTCCCGTTTCTGGAAAGAGATGACCTTGACCCCTGCATCAAGAAGATCGTCAATTATCCCTGATAGCCCGGGATCGCCAAAAAAATTCATAAGACTTTTCGCAACCACCTCTCCGATACCATACAATCTGACAAAATCCTCAAATCCAGCCTTTCGTATGTTTTCCAGTGTCCCAAACTCCCTGGCAAGGATCCTGGCCGTCTCCTGCCCGACAAAATCAATCCCCAAAGCATAGAGAAACCTATCGAGAGGCACCTCCCGTTTTGCCTCAATGCTGGTGAACAGTTTATCAACAAGCTTCTCCCCCAAACGCTCCATCTCAATGAGACGCTCCCGATGTTTTCTAAGACGGAACACATCTCCCAGTGAGGTGAGGATGCCCTCTTCATAAAATCGCTCAATGAGTTCTTCCCCCAACCCCTCAATATCCATAGCCCCTCGAGAGACAAAGTGTTTGAGTTTTGCCTTGATAACGGCGGGACAGGATGGATTGGGACAGAAGATGCCCACCTCGTCAGGTTCTCGCTTCACAGGGGTACCACAGACAGGACAGTGGGTAGGTTCTTCCACGGGCTTTGCTCCCGCAGGGCGTTTATCCCTTATCACGGAGACCACTTTGGGGATCACTTCGCCTGAACGTTCAACCACAAGGGTATCACCATAATGAAGATCAAGCCGTCTCACCTCATCAAAGTTGTGGAGAGTAGCTCGCTGAACCCTCGCCCCAGCAAGAAACACCGGGTCAAAGATAGCAACAGGGGTTATGGTTCCCTGTCTCCCCACGCCCAGCTCGATCTCACGCAAAACAGCCTGGGCTTGCATGGGTTTAAACTTCCAGGCAATAGCCCATTTGGGGGTTTTGGCGTCATAGCCAAGAGTTTGTTGGAGGGTAAGGTCATCTACCTTGACGACGATGCCGTCAATCTCATAGGGGATCTCATCCCGATGGGTTTCCCAGTAGCTATGATACGCCTCTATCTCGCCCATATCTTCCGTACGCAGGCGATGAGGACAGATCGAAAAACCCCGTTCAGCAAGGTAACTCATACGCTCATAATGAGAGGGTATCATGGTATCATCGCGAAATCTCACCCCATACGCATAAAAGAAGAGTTTTCTTTGGGCGGTGATCGAGGGATCAAGCTGACGGAGAGAGCCTGCAGCAGCGTTTCTTGGATTGGCGAAAAGTGTCTCTTTAGATCTTTCCCTCTCTTCATTGAGACGCTGAAAATCCTCCCGATGCATCACCACCTCACCATACACCACGAGATCATCAGGAACGTCCTTGAGAAGCTTTAAGGGAAGGTTTCTTATTGTTCGAACATTGTGGGTTACGACCTCTCCAACCTCCCCGTTGCCTCGAGTGACACCCGTGGTGAGAACTCCCTTCTGGTAGATGAGTTCAATAGCCAGCCCATCAAACTTATGTTCCGCTGTCCAGAGGATGGGTTTATCACCCAGAGCCTGTCGTACCCGCAAGACAAACGCCTGGAATTCCCCTGGGTTCAGGGCATTACTGAGACTGTACATCTTGTAGGGGTGGGTGAAGTTTTCAAAGGACTTGAGAGGCTCTGCCCCGACACGTTGGGTAGGAGAGTCCGGTGTAACGAGCTCAGGAAACTGTTTTTCGAGTTCGATGAGACGCCTCATCGCCTCATCGTATTCGGCATCAGAGATCTCAGGATTATCCAGAACATAGTATCGATAGTTATGATAGTGTAAAAACTCCCGGAGTCTGGTGACTTCCTGTCTTGCCTCTTCGAGGGTCATTTATTCCTCCTGTTTGTACTCTGCAAAGAAATCCTTCAGTCTTCCTGCCACCTCTTCCAGCTCTTTGATATCAGGGAGGAACACAAACCTGAAGTGGTCTGGCTTGGGCCAGTTGAACCCTGTCCCCTGCACGAGAAGAATGTGCTTCGTACGCAGAATATCATAGACCAGTTTCATATCATCCTTGATATTGAAGCGCTTTACATCCACTTTGGGAAATAGATACAACGCTCCCATGGGTTTCACACAGGAGATACCGGGGATATCATTGAGAAGCTGGTAGGAATAGTCTCGCTGCTCTCTGAGTCTACCACCAGGTCTCACAAGGTCATCAATACTCTGATACCCTCCCAGGGCTGTCTGGATAGCATACTGAGCGGGCACATTACTACAGAGACGCATGGATGCCACAAGGTTCAGCCCCTCGATATAGTCTGTTGCCCATTCCTTTTTGCCAGAGAGGAGGAGCCAGCCCACACGAAAACCGGGGATACGGTGGGATTTGGAGAGTCCGTTGTAGGTAAGAACAAGGGTCTCATCGGTCATGGCTGCCATGCAGTGGGCTTTGGCGTCTTCGTAGACGATTTTTTCATAAATCTCGTCTGAAAAGATGATGAGCTTGTGTTCTACGGCAATCTTGATAATCTCTTCGAGAATCTCTCGTGGATACACGGCTCCGGTGGGATTGTTGGGATTGATGACCACTATGCCTTTCGTGCGTGGGGTGATTTTTTTGCGTATATCGGCGATATCAGGGTACCAGCCCGCTTCTTCATCACAGATGTAGTGAACAGCCTTTCCCCCTGAAAGGGTGACAGCCCCTGTCCAGAGGGGATAATCAGGAATAGGTACGAGCACCTCGTCCCCATTATCAAGCAATGCCTGAAGTGAGAGGAGGATGAGTTCGCTCACCCCGTTGCCTATGTAGATATCATCGATGGTAATATCCCGTATCCCCTTGAGCTGGTAGTACTGCATGACGGCCTTTCTGGCGGAGAAGACTCCCTTCTCATGGGTATATCCCTGAGCCTCTCTGAGGTTATAGGCCACATCGTGGATAATCTCATCCGGGGCATCAACCCCAAATCGAGGGGGATTGCCTGTGTTGAGTCTGATGATGCTATAACCTTCCTGTTCGAGTCGCTGAGCCTCTGCAACCACAGGTCCTCGAATATCATAAAAGATACCTTCAAGTTTTTTCGATTTTTGAAATACTCGATGTTGCATGGTTATTCCTCCTGCTCATAGTATTGGGTGTCTTTGGGGTATTCTATGGTGTATCCCAGCGAGAAAACCCTTTCCTCTCCAGGGCGAAGACTGACCTGCCATTTCACTATACCATCGTTGGTCTGGATAGTTTTGAGTTCTGAGGCGCTTTTGTCCGTCGCAACAATGTTTTTGATAGTGATGCGTTCTTCTGAGGGAAGCGGGAGTCTATCCCACACGACCAGAGCGATGGTCCGAGGGAGTCTGTTTTTGACCGTAATCTGGTAGCGTTTTTCATATTGAATGGTAGGACGGAGAAGACTGGGCATATCCTTATAGTCGCGCACGAGTTCCCGTTTGACCTCGATGTCCCTCACCTCAAAACCAGGGAAAGTATAGGTGGTGTTGGCAACAACACTCTGGCTAAGGGTCGCCTTCTGGGTTTTCCCCTGGGAATCAAGGGTTACCTCCCCTGGAATGAGGGTGTATCCGAGGGTATTTGAGAGGGTGATGGCGTACCATCCCCAACTGGCCTTTGGAGCCAGGACAAAATAGGTATTGGTAATACTTATCTTCCGTGGTTCCCAGAGCTTTACCGTTGTCTTGTGAGAGAGAAGGGTACGGTTGGTGATACGCCATACTGTCCCCTGTCCCTCGGAAGACTCGACGGGTGCAGGACTGGATAGCTCAAACAACACACCATCGGCTTCAGCAGCCCGAGGCATCTCTGGAGCTGCGGCTGATTTGAGAAGAGAGCGTTGTCTCACCGGACTCTGAAGATAGAGGCGCAACCTCGGGAGGTATTCCTCCATCTGGGAACTCGTATACGAGTAACCGAGGATCCAGAGAGATTCCACTCGCTCCTGAAAATTTTGAGGGGAGAATACCTCCACCTCAGCTCCGAGGGTTTCTTTCTCGACGTAAATGGTATACGATACCCTCCAACCTCCGGGAAGCGTATAGCGTAAACTTCCTGAGACTGGTTTTTCCAGTTCAAGGATTCTGAGTGGTATACTCTTTGATACAAGAAACTTTGAGAGTTGCTGAATTTTCGTGTCGAGTTGAGCAATTTCCTGCCGAAGGTTCTGGATATCTATCTCTATCTGGCGGGCGGCTTCTTCCGCGGAGGCGTACTGTCGTTCATACTTCTCCATGAGCTCGGCTGTTCTGGTATTCTGGCTGCTGGCGAGTCCTCGCAAGAGATCCTGGTAGAGCTTCACTCGTTCGTTTTGCCCTGCGAGTTTTTTCTCCAGGGTCTGGAGGTTTTTTCGCTTTTGTGCCACCTGATTGGTGAGAGAGGTATACTCTGCGACCGTGGGAGCGAGGTTTTCGGGATAGATGTTGGTCACCCACTCCTGGAGAGGACTCACCTCGGGACGAATAACCACATCCTTTGCCGCAAGGGGTAGAACAAGCTGACTGCTCAATCGAAACTCTCTCTCGATCACTATCCTGTCCCTGTAGACAAAAGCCTCCTGTCCCCATACAGACAGAACCATACACCACCCAAAAAACATAAACCATCGTTTCATAAACGCCTCCTTTGAAGTTCTCTTTTCAGAGAACGGCGAAAACTTTCATAATGCGTAAAGATCAGGTTGGTCTTCATGGGATCAAGTTCAAGAACATAGCGTACCCGTGGGGAACGCGAAATCATCACCTCCGTCCTCAGGGGAATACCCTCGTGGATTTCAAGGATAAAGAGATCCTCGTCCGTGTATACTATACTCATGGGGAGATAGGTATCCTTCATCCAGAAACCAACCTGCTGAGGACGGGGAAAAACAAAGATCATCCCTGCCCATTTTCCCCAGTTGGTGCGGTACATCATACCGGTACGCTGTTCTGTCTCGGTAATCGCCAGTGGAAACATGAGCTGCTGGGTCAGAAGCGTAATAACAATGAGATTGGTAAACATTACTTATCCCTCCTGAGAAGATGATGGCGCTCAGAGAGGTCAAAACCACAATAGGGGCAGTTGCGCTGGAATACAGGCTTCCCATCCAGAAAGGTCACATCTACCCTGTGATGACACTGTGGACAGGTGAGAACCCTATCCTCAAGCCAGTGAATCTGGTGGGTGAAGTAAAGCCAGAGAACAACAAAACCAAACCATCCCACAACGGCAGACGTCCAGAGGAGAGCCAGCTTCATCGGAAAGATTGTCTGAAACAGGAAAAAAAGCCCCACCCCAAGTAGGCCAAGAAAGATCGTCATTTTCACAAAACGCATATACTCCTCACGGATTTTTTGTTCGGTAGATCATTATGTCAATCATAGCGAGGTTCTCAGCAGGAGGAGGTTCAACCAAAAGAAACTCCCCCCTCGCCTGTTCATAGGCACGGATAGCTTTTTCCCGTTGTCCGAGATTCCTATACACCTCACCCAGGTAAAACAGGAAAAATCCCCGTCGTAGAGAGGATGTGCCATAATCCTCCATGGCTTTTTCAAAAAACACCTCTGCCCATTCTTTTTGACGCGAAAGGACAAAAAACCTCGTCATACGAACAAGGTTTTCTGTATTATCGGGGTTGAGTCCCAACAGAAGAAGACTGCGGTCGGTGAGTCTTCTCCATTCTCTGAGCTGGTAAGATGCCTCAAGAATAAGGAGAAGGATGGTTTCGTTGGTTTTTTGGGCGAGAAGTCGTTCGGAGAGAAACAGTGCCTCCCGTGGCTGCCTAGTATCGAGATACAACCTGGCAGAGATGAGGCCAAAACGCTGTCTGTCTCGAGGAGAATCAAGCCGGGGATAGAACTGCTGAATCACCTGGAGAGCCTCTCCAAAGTTTTTCCTGAGATAAAGCGTTTCAGTATAAATAAACACAACATCAGGGTCTGTTGGATAGCGAGCAAAAAGATTGGTAGCCAATGTCCATGCGTCGTTGGTTTTTTGGAGGATTTTGAGTGCCCTCACCTCACTAGCGAGAAGAGAAGGTAGAGGATTCTTGACGGTTTTTTTGTACATATCGAGGAGGTTTAGCAACCGATTGGCTCTCCCTTCATCGAGAAACCATCCTTCATCAAACCCCCTCGCATAGTAACGACAGAGCGTTTCCCAGAGAATGCCGTCCTTTGCATACTGATTGGTAAAAGGGAGAAGAACTGCCTCAACAGGAAAGTAATAGGTACGCTCTTCCCCATCTCGATTGGAGAGAAGAAACTGTTCCCCGTTTGATGAGATACCCCATTCTATCACGAGATGGGCTGCTCGAATCATAAGGGCATAGTTCGTGTAACGGACATCGCTTTGCAAAATCCGTTGAAACCCATCCAGCACCATGCCTTTTTCTATGAGGCGATGGATCTCATCCTGTTCCTGACAAAATACCGCCCCTCCCACTGCCAGCCAGAGAGAAATCCCCAAAAGTTTTTTCTTCATTGTCTCCTGCTCTTTTGGATATGGTTATTGTAAACAGGATAAGAAGAAAAATCAAATTTCAAAACACTATGCGGCACGTCCCTGTCACTCCGGTGTCCTCCCAGGTCAAAAAAGGAATAGTTTCTCCAATTTTGAAAATGGAATTTTTGCTTTTCGAGAAAAATCCAATTTCGCAAG
>FWWL01003207.1_pt1 | contig 30733 bp, 33 predicted proteins | sample 2228331 | NCBI WGS metagenome assembly FWWL01 (sample SAMEA103939775, study PRJEB20133) | metagenome
GCTCGCGCATCGAACCGCGCACCTCGCTCCCCCCTTCCCTTTTCGTTGCCGTTTTGGCCCGTGACGACAGGCTGGCGCAAAGCTATGAACCGTAGCTTCGCAATTTTTCAGGAGGAAATTTATGAACAATACCGAACTGGCCGAAACGCTTACGGCCGCGCACGGGCTCACGAAGGCCGACGCGCGCAAGCTGGTCGATGCGGTATTCGGTACCATTGCCGACGCAGCAGCCAAAGGGGAGGAGATTTCGCTGAACGGCTTCGGCAAGTTCAAGGTCAAGGACACGCCGGCGCGCGAAGGACGCAATCCTGCGACCGGGGAAACCATCACCATCAAAGCCTCCAAGAAGCTGACATTCACGCCCGCCAAGGCGGTGAAGGATCGCTTGAACGGCTGAGCAGCCCGCCGCCCTGTCCCCCAACAGGGCGGCTTCGCTTATTTCGCGACGGTCAGGCAGCGCGTTTCCGCGTTTCCAGCACGTCTGCCCAGTCATTACAGGGCGCTGGGGGCCACGGGCTGATGATCTCAAGGCCTGGTCGATTATAGGCGAGATGGGCGCGGCGATTGGCTTTCCATCCGGCCGCATCCCGGTCGAACAGCAGAACGAGGCGTTCCAGCCCGCTGGGCAGCAGGACATGCGCGGCGCGTTCGGCGCCGAGTGTCGCCCAGACAGGAATGCGGTGAAGGCGCATCGCGGCGAGCGCCGTTTCGACACCTTCAGCGAGGCCAAGAACAGTGGTCGCGGCGGCAAGTTGCACGGCGCCGCGACCCGGCCGTCCAAGCATCAACCGCGGATCCGCCAGATCACCCGCTTTTAAGCCGGACGTCGGATCGAGAAAGGTTCGATGGATCGCAACGATCCGATGGTCGTCCCGGACTGCCGCGACAAGTGCGGGTCGAAAGACGGCCGCCCTCCCTCGCCCTAATGGTGTGCGCGGGTTGTAGCGTAGGTCGCTCCAGGGCGGCACGAGAAGTCGGCTGGCGAGATAGGCCTCTGCGGGTGTGCCGACGATTGGAATGGAGGCGTCCCAAACGCGCAGCGCTGGTCCTGGTCCGGCTTGAAGGGATTTGGGCCTGATCGATGAAATCGCGGTGCCTTGCTCGGGAAGGTCGAGGTGAAGCCGGCGGATGGCACGAAGAACGGCGAGCGTGTCGCAGCCTGCGAAGCATTTGAACAACAGGGCGGAGTCGCCGACGCGAATGGAGAGGCTGGGGTTATGGTCGTCATGGGCGGGGCAGAGACAGAGCCCTTGGCCACCGCCCCACCTTCCGCCTAGTCGTTTGACGAGGTTTGCGCCCGCCGCCTCGATTTCCTGCAACTGCAAGGAGCCGGCCCATAGGCCGCTGCCGCGATGCCTGTCATGCTGGAAGCAGCTCATGCCATCACATCCTCGCGTGGCCGCGGAAGAAAGCCGGGAGGAAATCGATCTGTCGTGGGACTGACGTAAGACTTGACTACAGTTTTACGAGAGAGCCGGAGGCATTGGCCAGCTTGCAAACCGAAACCGTTCAAGAGGAGCGCTCTTCTTCAAAGCGTCTTATTACGCGTAGCAGGTGTCGGCGCACCATCGCAGGAGATATACCAAGCCGAGACGCAATATCATCGACTGAACATCTCTCGAGAAAATAGAGTTCGAGAATCGGCCGGCCAGGTTCTGGTTCCGAGCGAATGATGCGCCGCAAGCATCGTACGTCTTCGCGCAACTCCCTTGCGGATCGCAGCGCAATTCGCGTGCGCGAAAAATACCCGGAAACAGATTGAGCCATTTTGATGATGATTTGGGAAGGCATGGTGAAGCTCGGGATGTGGCTAAAATCAGGGCGCAGCCCCGATTCTCCCATCACTCTCCCCTTCCCGAGGCTGGTCAGTTTGCGTGCGTCAAGCGAGTGTTGTTACCCTGCTGAAGTAGGGACCTAATTTTCCGCAATGCAGCAAATTTGATATCACTCCAAGGCCGACGGCTTTGGAGCGGCGGCCGGCGGACAAGGCTGTTTTGCGGCCCGCTCCAGAAGGAGCCAGTCATGTTATATTCTCTCGAGTATCAATCGATCATTCATGCGTTCTACGAGTCAAAAGATACTAATGAAATCCAGGATGCTCTCGAGCATCTCACCTATTTCCTGGGTTTCCGGCATTTTGCCATCGGGAACCATGTCGATCTTCTCAATCCGCCTCCCACGGCGTTTGGCATTTCGAACTACACGCCTGATTGGCTGAGCGAAGTCTTTCATGAACGGTACTATATGGATGATCCCATCCATTTCCTATGCAACGGGCGACATGCAGGTTTTACTTGGCCTGATCTCCATCTGTTGAAGCGCTTGAATGAGCGACACCGTCATATCCTCGAACGCGGTGCTCTGCGCAACTTCCGAGCCGGCTATACGGTCCCCGTCTTCTACCCTGGAGAATTTTCGGGAAGCTGTACGTTCGCCACGCCATTAGCCGGTGATATCGCACCCGAGGTTCTGCCTGCTGCCTTCTACGCAGCTTCTCACGCGTTCGAGGCGATTCGGCGACAGGCACGCTTGGCTGCGGGGCTTAGCATCGATCCGCCTCCGCAGTTCACCAACAGACAGCGTGAACTGGTATTGCTCATGGGCCAGGGCAAAACTTATGCGGAAATGGGAATGATTCTCGGCATTTCTGGAGCGACGGCTCATCAGCATTGCAAGGCGGTGTTCCGATCCTATGGGAATATCCAGCGATGCAATCTGATCGCCCGCGTGTTGTTTGACGGCGTTGCGAGCTTCCCGGAGATGCTTCGCAAGCAATAGCAATACCCAGTTCCGGTCATAGGCGTTTGTTGTAGATCGCACCGATGATGCCCGCTCCACAAACAAGGGAGCATCATCATGATCCAGATTTTCGAAGGCGCGGAATGGGGCGAAGGCTCACCCGTGCTGAATGGCATGTATCGTGACAGGAAGAGGATCTTCGTCGATCTGCTCGGTTGGAACGTGCCGATCATCGACGACGCCTATGAAATAGACCAATTCGACGATGAGCATGCGATCTACGTCGTCGCGACCAATGAACATGGCGAGCATGACGGCTCGATACGGCTGCTGCCGAGCGTTCGCCCGCATGTCCTCGGCACAATCTTCCCCGAGCTATGCGATGGTCCCATCCCATCTGGCGACCATATCTTCGAGCTCAGCCGCGCCTGCCTATCACCGCGCAACCGCGCGGCGCAGAGACTGCAGGTCCGCAATGCAGTCACGACGGCCGTCGTCGAGTTTGCGTTGCTTCGGGGCATTCGCCGTTTCACATGCATCGCGGATTCTGGATGGTTGAGCCAAATCCTGTCGCTCGGATGGGACTGTCGGCCGCTCGGCCTGCCCAGGGAGATTGCGGGCCTGAGCACCGGCGCTCTCGTGATCGAGATCGACGGCGACACGCCCGACAAGCTCCGGTCTGCGGGCACCTATGTGCCGATGCGCATTGTCCACGCCCACGCTGAGGGCCGCGCCGCGGCCTGACGGAGATATCCAATGACCATAATTGCCCTTGACCGGCTGGTGCCGGATATGAAGTCTTGCTGCGAGCAACTCGAGGCGGAAGGTTACTGCATCGTCCGCAACGCCGTTCCGTCCAGCCTCATCGACAGGCTGGCAAGCGATCTTGAACAGGACTTCGCAGCAACCCCGCATTCGGAGGGTCCCTTCTACGGCGAGACGACCCGGCGTTTCCACGGTCTCCTGCGGCGCTCGCGCTACATAGGACGCTTTGCGCTAGACCCGCTGGTGGTAGCCGTCGTGGAGAGGTTCCTCCAGCCCTGGTGCGACACGATTCAGCTGAATCTGACCCAAGCGATCGAGATCGAACCGGGCGGCGTGGCGCAGCCCCCGCACCGTGATCAGGATATGTGGCCGGTCCACACGGCCAGCGTCGAATATATGGTCAATGTTATGTGGCCATTCTCGTCGTACCGGGCCGAGAATGGCGCCACTCTGATCTGGCCCGGGAGTCACCGACGGCAGGATGAGATCGTCATGCCGCAGGAAGATGCAATCGCAGCGGAGATGGATCCGGGAGATGCGCTGATATTCCTCGGCTCCACCTTGCACGCGGGCGGCGCAAATAAGACGACCAAGTCCCGCCGGGGCATGATCGTCAGCTACAGCCTCGGTTGGCTCAAACCCTATGAACTGCCATGGCTGGCCTATCCGCCGGAGATTGCGCGGTCTCTGCCGCGGTCCCTCATGACGCTTGCCGGATATCAGGCGCATCGCCCGAACCTGGGAACCTATGAGGGGCGTTGCCCATCCCTGCTGCTCAATGCCACGGGCGATGAAGCGCAAGGCGCGATCGATGTTCTTCGCCCCGAGCAGGAGCGGTTGATCGCGGACTATCGTGCAGGCCGAATTTCACCCGATGCGGCCGCTTCGTCCCATAGCGACGGATGAACCGCCATGGTCCGCCGTCGCATCTGCAACGCGCTGGTCGAACAACCTGGCTTCACTGAAAGTGAATTGGGACTGCATCGACGCCAGTGGCCGGTATGGATGATGTTTCTCGATCTTTATCTGATCGAGCAGAAGGACATGGAGGAGGTGTTCAGACAGTTTGCGCGTCTTTCGGGACTGTCTATGACGACGGGGTTCCGCAGGACGGTCGAAATGGTCGAGGCCGGAATGCTCGAACGGATTCCCCACCCTAACGATCATCGGCGCAGCTTCATCCGCTTGTCGGCGCGGACAAGAGCGGGGATAGACAAGGTCATGGATGATCTCGCGAAATTGCTGTTCCCGTGACAAGCGGGACCCCCTTGATGTCAGCAAGTCAACATCCAAAGTGATGCGCAAGAATATTAATCGTCAGAAGCTGCGACATCAGCACGAGTAAAACGGCGCACCTTTACCACGAAGCAAAATGACCTATACGCGACGGCACTGGCAAAATTCCTGAAGTACTGGATTGCCGCTTTTCTCAATCTGGCTTCAAAAGATCTATATGACTTACTTCAAGCGCCTGCGCCAACTCGTAAAGCGTAATGATCGTCGGGTTGCGTTTTCCTTTCTCAAGAGCGCTAATATACTGCTGGCTGAACCCGCAAATCGGGGCAAAGTCCTCCTGCTTTAGGCCCTTGGCCAAACGTATCTGTTTGAAATTCCGTCCGACGAGTTTGCGCATGTCCATGCGCTTAGTTTTCAGCCATCCGAGCCCTTGAGTTTATCAACTATAGTATGTATTTATCGGGGATGGGCCCCGCCTGCCAGCCGATGGGGGGGCAGCACGGGATCCGCGATGTTAAATCGCAGAGCTGGATACGCTGACACTGGAGTACAATTCATTGAGGGGCGTTATTGAACAGCCGCCGAACACGCGAAAATCGGCGATGCTAAATCAATATAGGACCAATGAGCTTAGGACCGCCACTACACGGCTTACGCCGAGAAACGCCGATGGCTAATGGCGACCACGTGCCCCACCACAGCAGTTCAAACCACAGCTATGACGATGGAACTTGCACTGCAGATGACGAGGTGGTTATCCGGCTTTATAAAGAGGAAAGCGCTCGGCTGGTGCGGTACTTCTACCGGAATTCGGTCACGCGCGCAGAGGCGGATGAACTCGCGCAGGAAACCTTTCTGCGGTTCGTCCGGAGCGGCGCCGCAAAAATGCTGACCTCCCCTCAGGGTTATTTACGGCGTATCGCCACCAACTTACTGCGTGACTGGGTCGACCGTTCCTCCACTCGCGTGGCCAAGCTCAAAAGTCCCCTGTCCGATGCCGCGGAAATCCCTGGCGATTCAGACCAGCACCGCGCAATGGCCGCACGCGAGGATTTGGCCTTTTGTGAAAAGCTGCTGCTGGATCTTGCCCCCCTCGATCGCGAAATATTCCTCCTCAACCGCGTTGACGGCTATGGTTTTCGCGATATCGGAAAGCACGTGGGATTGAGCGAGTGGGCGGTGAAAAGGAAGATGCTCAAAACATTGGACCATCTGATGACAAGGATGGAAAACCGATGACGGAAGGGCATAACCCGGAGCTCTCGATCGAGGATCAGGCGAAACTTTGGGTGCTGGAAGCGCAACATGATCCGGCGGCACGGGCGGCGGCGATGCGCTGGTGCGATGAGGCCTCCGAACACCGGATAGCCTTCGACAAAGTAGAAGCCGCGTTGATGCGGCTTGATGCTGCCGGTGAGCGTATCCGCTCTCATGAACGTGAAGGCCGGAGCGGCCATTCTCGTCAACGTCTTTCGAAACTGGCAATCGCAGCTTCGATCATAGGCGTGCTTATCATTGGCGTATTGGGCTTTATGAAGGAAGGCGACCAGCGCCAGCAAGAGTCCGAGGTCGCGGCGGGAGGCGATCGCGTGCAGGACGAGCCCCTCGTTCTAAGCACGAAGCGAGGAGAGGTCCGCAAGGTTACACTTGCCGACGGCTCCGTGGTGACGCTCGATACTGACAGTCGCCTGCTGGTGTGGATACGCTCGGACCGACGGGATCTGGAGCTCGACCATGGACGAGTTCACTTTGAAGTCGCGCATGATCGGTCCCGCCCATTTACTGTAGTAGCTGACGGCAGCACCACCACCGCGCTTGGAACCAGCTTCGACGTCGAACGGCGCACTCGATGCAGGGTGAATATCGTGCTGTTCGAAGGGAAAGTCGCCGTTACGCCGCCCTGCCGATCGCAACGGGTGGACGGTCCGCCTTTGAAACGATATCTTGTGCCTGGAGAAAGGCTTCGCTACTTTCTGTCCGCTCCCCGGGAGACGTTGGTTGTTCCTGAACCTGCGGCGATAAACGAAGGGCAGTGGGTGACCGGCGTAAAGAGCTATGATGACGAGACCGTGGGTTCGATACTGGCTGAAGTGAATCTCTATTCGCAGGTAGAGCTGGTTGCCGATACGCCGGAGATCGCCACTATGCGCGTGAGCGCCGATCTGCATATCCGCAACCCGCAGAATGTCGCACGACATCTTGCCCGTTCTCTCGGTCTGACGGTCGAGTTTCAAGGGACTGACAAGATTATTCTCAAGAAGTAACATTCTCGCCGCTCAATTGCGAATTTCTCCCGTCTGACCTTCTGAACGCATCCAGCGATGCGCTTTTCATCAGGTTTGGGGGATAGCATGCGAACGGTTCGTAGCGGTTTTCTTGTAGGCATTGCAGCCAGCGCTCTAATCACGGCTGCGCCAGCCTCGGCGCAGGCAGATAAGGCGGTAACCTTCGATCTCCCCGCCCAATCGCTTACAGAAGCGCTTCGCCAAGTTGCACGGGAGGGCGGCTTGGAATTTTCCGCTCCTGCCGATCCGTTGCGGGGTAAAAAGTCCCGGCGGCTCACGGGAACCTACACGATTGAAGGCGCTGCGCGTCAGTTGCTAGCTGGCACGCCGCTGATAGCTGAAATCGCCGAAGGTGCCTTGATTGTTCGCGAGAATGTTCCTTCAGCCAAACGTAACAGATTGGGAAACGGTGAAAACGAAATTGTCGTCACGGGGTCCCGCATAAAATCAGCTGAGACAGCATCGTCAACAATTTTGATCGACGCCGATTCAATCAAATTGGCAGGTCAAACCGATTTGGGAGAAGCGATCCGGTCTGTTTCGCAGAACTTTGGAGGTGGTCAGAACCCCGGTGTGGGCTGGGGCGCGAGCGGCGTCACGAATCAGAATCTGGACTCGAGTTCCACTGCCAATCTCCGTGGATTGGGTGGCGACGCCACACTGACATTACTCAACGGTCACCGCTTGTCCTATGGCTCGTTCGTTCAAGCCGTCGATCTCGGGGCGATACCTTTAGCCGCCGTGGATCGAATGGAAATCGTCGCCGATGGAGCATCCGCTGTCTACGGATCCGACGCTGTCGGAGGCGTAGTCAATATCATTCTGAAACAGGATTATGACGGTGCCACGCTGGCAGCGACTCTCGGCAGTGCCACCGATGGGGGCGATTTTCTTCAACAATATAGTGCCGCGATGGGAAAGCGCTGGACGTCAGGTAGTTTGACTGCCGCATACGAACGTAAAACCAACAGCGGAATCTATGCTCGCGATCGCTCATATGTGTCCGAAATGCCCGGCGACAGCACGCTCTATCCGCAGACTCATCAGGACAGCTTGGTCGCCAGCCTACGCCAATCTGTGGGGTCCAGCGTCGAGTTGCATATCGATGGGACCTATAGCCGTCGCACATCCTTCAAAAATCAGATAACCGATTATGGGATAAGATATGAACAACGGCCAGATGTCGCATCCTATTCCCTTACTCCGTCGCTTCGCGTCAGTATCGTGTCTGATTGGGACTTCAACCTTTCCGGCACCTACGGAAATAGCAAGTCAGAATATGACGAACGTGAATTCGATGACGGTGAACTAAGTTACAGCGCAATCGGCTATTACTTGAACAGGCTTGCCTTAGCGGAGGGATATCTATCAGGAAGCCTCAAAGGTTTCACGGCTCGACCGATCAAACTCGTACTTGGTGGCGGCTACCGATATAATAAGTATGCGGAAGCCTCTGGTAATGTGAGAGGGGATAGCGGCTCCGTCGAGAGCTATTACGGCTTCGCCGAGGCCGCCGTCCCCCTGGTCGAGCCGGAGGATGATCAGCCTTGGGTGTATAAGCTCAAGGCCAGTGCGGCGATGCGATACGAATATTACCCCGGCACAGCGTCGGTTGCGGTTCCGAAATTCGGGCTCATTTATGCGCCAACCTCAGATTTCGACATCAAGGCAAGCTGGGGACGATCGTTCAAGGCGCCTACCCTGTCCCAACAATTTCAACGGCACGAGACATATCAGTATCCCGCGACCTGGGTGGGCGCTTCCGGTTACCCGGCAGACTCGACGGTCTTGATCGATTATGGCGGCAACGTCGCTCTCAAGCCCGAGCGAGCCAAGAACTGGTCCGTGACACTCGACATTCACCCTTCGTGGCTGAACGGCTTCAGGGCATCAGTCAGCTATTTCGAAGTCGTCTACAAAGATCGTATTGTCCAGCCGGTGTCGGGTGCATCGCTTTTCAGCGCCCTCTCTGATCCCATCTACGCCGCCTTCGTCAGCTACGACCCAACGGCAGAGAAAGTGCAGCAGCTCATCGCCTCTGCGGCGAGATATTATGACTATAGCGGCGGTAGCGGCACCAGTCAGACTATCGCCATCTTGTCCGATCGCTACGTCAACGCCGCTCGCCAAAACATCCATGGCGTGGATATGTCGGCCGAGTATCAATTTGATTTGAGGGACGCATCCTCGCTGACGATCAGCGGTAATGCGTCGTGGCTGTGGTCCCGGCAGGTGATCAATGCGGATATGGGCGAACTTCAGCTCGCCGGGACAATTTTCAATCCGGCGCGTCTTCGAGCACGCGGAAGCATGATCTGGTCCGACCGGAAATGGACCCTCGGCGCCTATTTGAACCATATCGCAGGCCTGGAAGACAATCGCGTGTCGCCGTCGACACCGATCGGCTCGATGACGACTTTCGATCTTTCGGCGAGGCTCGCATTCCCCAAGGAAAGATCAGTGCTCGGCGGACTGGCTTTGCAGCTTAGTGCGCAGAATGTTTTCAATCGGCGCCCGCCCTACGCGGCGCCAAGTGGCGGCTACAGCTACTATGTGAACTACGATTCCACCAACTTCTCGCCAATTGGTCGCTTCATCAGCTTCACGATCTCGAAAAGTTGGTAAGGACAGCAGGTATGCGCGCACGTATGAAAGCAGCGTTTCAAGTCCGCACCGCATCCAGCCATGCCGTACGGATTTGTCTTGCTGCCACATTTTTTCTGCTTGCACCAAGCGTCCGGGCGGAAAACCTACAATGTTCCCTCATCGCATTGGCTGCAACGCGGACTCCGGGTCCGATCAACACCGAAGACTTAATACGCATCCGGGATTTTGGTGGCGCGGGGCTTGGCGCTCGATCCGAGCCCTTCGTCCTATCCCCCGATCGACGTACAGTCGCGCTACAACTGCGTCAGGCCGATCCGTCCAGCGACACTTATTGCACCGCTCTGCTGATCGTGCCGACTGCCGGTACGGGAAATCCGATCGTGCTCGACGATGGGGGAGAGGTCATCGCCGCCACGTCCAGTCGCTACGGCATCAGCGGACTGCCGTTGGGCATCCCCAAACAGGCGATCATAAGGTGGAGTCGCGACGGCAGGTTCCTCGCCTACACGAAGTTCTTTTCCGACCGATCCGAAATCTGGATTCACGATGTCGCCCGTCATATCTCCAGTCGAAAACTGGTCAGCGATGTCGATATCGAGAGACTGGCATGGTCCGTCGACGGCGCGAGGCTTCTCTATGAGAGCCGCCCGGGCCTGACGTCCGCGCGCAAGGCAATCACAACCGAGGGATTGAGCGGTTTTCGGTTCGACGGGCGCTTCTGGCCGCTTTCGAGCGACATCCCGATGCCATCGGCGGATATTCCGCTTGTCGCACGAGCGATCGATCCGTCGAGCGGAGCGCAGAAGACCTTGCAACAGGCAGATAGAGCCGCACTGTATCCCGATGCCGATCGGCCTGCTCGCAGCACTGCGTTCGCAAGGCTTGGTCACATTACGGCCTGGAGCGCACCGTCCGATGATGGCCTCTTCTCCCAAGGGAGGTTGCACGTACAGGCCGGGCCGAACGCGGTGCCCTGTACCTATGAGGCCTGCAGCGGCATCGCCAATCTCTGGTGGGTATCACGAGAGGTGCTCGCCTTTCAGAGGCGAGCCGGTATCGATGGCAGTGTGACCCAATTTTACGCATGGAGGCCGGGCCACGGTCGTCCTCGACTGCTCTTGGCCACGACAGACGCGCTCTTCGGATGTCGCGAAGGTGGTGAGGAAATCATTTGCGCTCAGGAGACCTCGGTCTCTCCGCGACATCTCGTCACTGTTTCCGTGCGGGATGGATCGAGACGCGTCATCTTCGATCCCAACCCGGAGTATCCGGCCGCCGAGGCAGGTATCGTCCGCCGGCTCGAATGGGCTAACACGGCAGGCGTCAAGACTTATGGCGATCTCGTGTTGCCGCGGCAATATAGGGGCGATCGCCGCCTGCCATTGGTGATCGTTCAGTATGAATCCCGGGGCTTTCTTAGGGGCGGCACCGGCGACGAATATCCGATCCAAGCGCTGGCGGCGCACGGGTTCGCCGTGTTGAGCTTCAATCGCACGCCTTGGCAGCCCAAGGCTGACCATCTGGTCGACGAGGAAGAGTATGTTCGGCTGAGCATGGAGGGCTTCGCCGACAGAAGGAATATCCTCTCGTCCCTGACTGCGATCATCGGGCAGTTGGATCGTGACGGCGTGATCGATCCTGCGCGTGTGGCGATCACCGGGCAGAGCGACGGCGCCGTGACAGCGACCTTTGCGCTTGCCAATACAAGGCTCTTCTCAGCCGCTATCCTGAGCACATGCTGTGAGGGCGAAGCCATGCTGCAACAATCGGGGGAGAGCTACGAGGATTTCTATGTCCGCATGGGCTATCCGGCGAGCCATGCGGCTGGAAAGGAGTTCTGGCGCATCGGTTCACTCGCGGACGCGGATAAGGCGAAACCCGTCCCCTTGTTGATACAGGCGGCGTCCAGTGAATTTCGCATGGGGCTTGCGACCTATCGCGAACTCAAGCGCCGCGGATGGCCGATCGAGCTCTATGTCTATCCCGACGAAGGTCATATGAAGTTGCATCCGGCACATCGTCTGGCGATCTACAATCGGAACATCGACTGGCTCGAGCATCAGTTCAAACTGTTGGGCTCGGCGAAGCGGTAAGCCCCCGGCGTAGGATCATGTCCATGCTCTACACCACATCTCCACTTCGTGTAGATGGAGGATGCGCGTCGGCTTGCCGAGGGGGCTGTTCGATGCATCTTCGAGGCCAGCAATTGCCTTTCCGTCGACGAGACCGTTGTCGGCAAGGCAGCCGCCCTTCAGATCAGCGATGATCTCCCGGCGAGAACGGATCCATATCTGATGCAGGAAACCGTCAAAGGCGCCTTTTCCGACGCGGTTCATCACCAGTTCGGGGAGAAATGGCTGCATCGCCGCGCGCGCCAAGGCGCGATCGTGGCCACCTGTGAACCAGAACCAAGTCGGGAAGGAAAGGCAAAGCTCCACAAGCGGACGAGACAGGAGCGGGTAGATCGTGGGACGGCCGTCTGCGATGTTGATGTAGTCGGTCGAGGCCGTCGCTCTGGCGACACTCCTGACATGCTGCTTTTGGCCGGACGCACATGCCTGTGTCGCGACAAGCCACGGATGGCGTTCCTGGTCGATCAAGGATCGTGCGTACGGGGTCAGCAGATCCGTATTTGACGGCCAGGTTACCAGCATGTCTCGTTTCCACAGCGCTCTGCCGGCTTGTCGCAGGACCATCGGCAGCGATGTCCCGGTTACAATACAGATGTTCCTAGCCGTTGCCCATAACTCTGGCGATAGACCGGTTTGCTTGAACTGATCCACCAGCGGATATGCGGAGTGGAGCATGCCGAATATGTTGTCGCCCCCTCCTCCGTTGAAATGAGCGTCGACAGCCAGGGCATCGGCTTCCGCGACGCAGATCCGGTCAAACGCTTGGGTGAAGGATCGCGCCGAAGGCCTCGGCCGATGGCGGGAAAGATTGCTGCGGACATCGACATCGGCAGCCGACGCAAGGTGGCAAGCGATCGGTTGAGCGATGTGGTCCGCCAAGGCCATGGCATAGCTGCGTTCATCTGCGAGCGGAGAGGTCGTATAGAAATGCGCGAGGCCGATGTGACCCACCTGCGACGCAAGTGTCGCGATCGCGGAAGAGTCGAACCCGCCCGAGATCGATAAGACCGCCCGGGGATATCGCGCGCTCCACGTCGTTGCCACATTTATCAAGGTATCGCGAAGACGTTCGACCGCGTCGTCGAATTCGCATTCGATGTTCGCTCCACAAAAATGCGAGGGGTTCCAGATGAGTCGGTGACGGCTGCCATGCTCATCAATGACCGCCATCTCTCCGGGCAGCACCTCATTGATCCCTTCCAGACAGCTTTCCCGGCGCCGTCGATCGGGCATCAGCAATACATTGGCCACGCTTGTCCAGTTGATCGAGCCAGCGGAGCGCGTCGTCCCCAGGATATCAGCGGCGCTCGTGCCGATCGAGATTTGTTCATTGCTATATCGATAATAGCACGGAATCATGCCCGAAGGGTCCCTGTATATCACCGTCCTGCGGGGCTCGGAACCAGAGACGACGACGACATGCCTTCCCCAACAACGGCGGGCAAAGTTTCGGACGAACTCGATCGGGTCGGCCATCGTATGTGTATTCGGGCCGTCACATTGCCCCTGATCCGGAAAGCAGTCGCCAACAACGATACCGCCTTCCGGCAAATGTTGAATGCTGAGGTCAGCGCTGGCCCTGGCACGCGCCGCACTTCTCCCGGCGGCCTTGGGGCCAACGGTCTCGCCGGGCGTGAGGACGATCAAGTATTCGCAGTTCATGGTAGCGCGAGGATCGGGCTGAAACCCAGGACGGTTTCGAGGTCCTGGGTCAGGAGGAGGTTGTCGGACTGGACCCAGCAATGCGCCTGGAAGGGTTCGGATTGAACACCGAACACGATCCTGGCCGGATATGACTGCCAAGCAAGGTATGCGCGTAGGGCGAGCGCATCCGGAAGACAGCGGTCCTTTCGGGGAAAAAGCAGGGCTGCGTCGCTGAAGGCTCCGAGAAGAAAACCGAGAGCCTCTAGATCCGGCGGTGTCCTGTTTTGTCTTCGTGGAGCGCCCGATAAGGACAACAAACTCTTCAGGGAAATCAGTCCCGTGAGGGCATTGAAGAAAGCGAGGGACGAACAGGCCCATAGAAAGCAAAGCCAATATCCGAAACTTCGAGCTGCTGGAGGATGTGAGCCGCACAGGGCGCGCGTACAGCGCGAAACCGGATATAATTCGGGAGCCGCTCGGTCATTCGATGCGGGCACAAACAGGCCCGTTGAGACCAAATCCGCGAGCACGGCCTGTTCGGGGATATTCCCGGTCGCCCAATCCCTCACATGCGCTTCCAGCCGGGGTGCCAGCATACAGTAGCGATCCCGCTCGGCATCAAGGAAGATCAGATGCTGGCCGGCGGCGCAACAGCCGACATTGGGTCTGAGAACGACGTCGCGCATCTCTGATATCCGTCTATAGCCTGGCCCGGCCTTGCGAAGGTCGGGCCAAGCCCGTTGCTGTCAGTCCTCGAGGATGCCAGGCTGCTGGCGACCTTGCGGGCTGTCGGTAAGCCTGTTTCCGTCGCCGTTAGTTACCTCGCTGGCGACGCCCAGTTCAATCACGCCATTCTCGGCGGCTTCATATTCGCGTTCCATATCTGCCTCCTTCTGTCGCCACATGGTTCGTGGCGAGTCAAAGGCTAGGCTCAGGAGAAAATATATTCAGTAATATATGCTTTCATTTTGAAAACGTTATCTGGGTAAATCTTAATAACTGAACCAGTATCTTCCGAATATGAATATTGCTTCACTATAACAAACGGTTACCTATAGATCGCTTAGCATCGACGCGGCTCTGATGCGGCGCCGATGGTAGTTCCAGAGCATTTCCCGAAGTGCTTTTCCTGTCCCTGAAACTGCCAATATATTGGCAGAGTTGAGTTCGTCGGCACAGTCTGGCCAGCGCTCGATCTCCCGGAGTCGTGCGACCCGCAGGCGTTCCCCGGCGTTAACGATCGCCGTAGCAATTTCCTCTGAGGAGGACACGCTTGCGAGCGCGACGAACATGCGTTCGGTCGTAGCCACGATCGTTTCCGGTGTCGTATAGTCGGTGACCCAGCCATTCGGTGCTATGGGATGTAGACCATTGGCCCTGACGGCGGGTTTCAACGCAAGGCGAATGAGTTGACCATGCCAGGTGTAGCATTCCCGCAATTTTTCCGGCGTCCAGCCAATGACACGAAAGCCGTGATGGTGGCCCACTTCGAGCAGGCGTTCGCCATACATGCGGTGTAGCGTGTCGCGGATCGGCGAGGAACTGACCCCGAATTCTGACGCGAGATCTAGGACCGAAAGATCGGAAGAAGCTGTATAGCGGCCCGAAAGCAGCGCGCGCTTAAGGTCTCTGTAGACCTGTTCGGCATGGCGTGTTCCAGGTGACATTGGAAATCACTCGTCCGTATTCTGGTCGGGAACGTCATCTGCGGCGGGCGTCAGGAGCTGGCGTGTGAGCGTGTCGAGATTATGGTGCGCAATGGCGTCGATGCAGACGGTTTCGAGTTTCGAGAGATCCCCTTCAAGAAGTCCGCGCGGGAACACACGGCCGTGCTCGATGAAAAGAAGAGGGATAACGAGGTGTCCCGTAGAGAGACCCAGCGCATGCGCGCAGCGAAAATGATCGTCGAGACGCGACTTGGGATTGCCGGCTTCGATCTCGCGAAGCCAGCGGGTTCCAATGCCGACCGTCGCCGCAAAGTCTTCCTGCGTTATCCGCCCTACTCTTCTCATCATTTCAATGCGCCTCCCGGACATCAATTTGATCATCGCAAGAACCGAGGGATCGCGTGCATTGGATAAAGCCTGAAGCGGCATGACAAGATCTCCCTGCCATTGGCTCAAAGCTCCGACGCACAACCCAGGAAGAAAAAATGTTGTTAGTCGCACCAAAGGTCAAATTTTTTCGCTTTCAAATTGAAACCTTGATTTGGTGATTGAATGTCTGATTGAATGGTTAGCTCGGGCAAATCCTCAGCCGGCCGAAGTTGTGACGCTTTTATAAGCAGTCCGTAGTTCCCGATCTTCGGAAGTCAGGAACATGATCAACCCTACATTATAGAGGCGCCATGTAGCCACACCCGCTCCGCACTCCCCGCTTTCGATGAGGCGTCTACCAACCCTGTCCACGATGTCAGCCAGTCGGGAGGTAGTGCCTACAAAGCGATAAGACGGACCACCGAGCATACCGCATAAGGGTGATTCCAGCTCCGCTGCGATTTCGGAAGGGTGGCAGCGGTCGAGAATGCTGATGGCGACATGAAGAGTCGTTCCATAAGGGATAAATTCGCGAGTCATTTTCGCGAGCCGGCAATGGCAGGCAAGAAACTGATCGACTCCCTTGTCCGACAGCTGAAGCTTGTAAGTCCGTGAGGTCCTCATGCACGTCCTCCCCGCACGATTCGCGAGCCGATTATGGTCATTGCGGTAGTGTCTCCATGAATAGAGACGGGCCGATGACGAGAAAAAAGCGGGAAAATCGGCACTGAGATGCCGAAGTCGGTACTGAGATGCCGAATCGGCATCTCAGTACCCTGCCCATTGTGCGGGCTGATTTGATGTTTCATCCTTCATCCATCCGAACAACACGGTGACGGCGAGCACAGCCCTTAAACGATGCTCCCAGCCCGAACCGCATGACGAAACCCGGCGCGCAAAGCACTGCGCGCCGGATGAAGGAGGCTTATGTCAGTTTCGCACAGACATCCCCCATTGGCGATCCGTTCAATCATGGATGATCGCCAGTTTTCTCGCCCGTCAAAGCGAGAGTATGGGAATGCGCCTGCCCAGCATGTGCCGGCCGTCAGACGGCTGAGCTATATTTGTGGGGCGGCACTCTTCGTCCTCCTGCAACCCGCCTCGGCCTTCGCGAAAGACGATCAGGATCACACATCGAAGTCGACGCTTGCCAGAGCCGCGGATGAAGCGGAACGGCAACTCCAACAGACCTTTACGAACCTGCGGTTCGAGGATTTCGGTCCCGCCCCGGTCGAAGGACCGATCTATCAGGCTATGGCGGGCGGAAAGATCGTCTATTATGCGCCACGGAGCGAACATCTGCTGTTCGCGACGGTCTATGACCGCAACGGCGTCAATCTAACCGCGCTGGCGCAGGAACAGGCTGCAACGCGGCGGCTGAAGGCAATCGATCCTGGCAAAGCGCTGGCGATCGGCCCTGTAGATGCCCCCACCGTCATCGAATTCACCGACCCCGACTGTCCCTATTGCCAGGCGCTGGATCGTTTCTGGAGCGCCAAGGCGGTGGAGGGCAAGCCGGTGAGACGTCTCATCTTCTTCGTAAGCAGCATTCACCCGACCGCAGCGGCGAAGGCGGAACATATCCTCTGCTCGCCCGATCGCGCTACAGCCTTCAAGGCAGCCTATTCCGGTCAGACCCCGCCCGTGCTGCGGCAATGCGCCGCTGGCCATGACAAAGTGGCTGAGGACGCCGAACTGGTCGCCAAGGTCGGCGTCTCGGGGACACCGACGCTGATCGCCGATGGCAAGCTTATTTCAGGCTTCCAGCAGGCTGAACTCGAGGCATTTCTTGACCGGCACGCGAAGTCGGCACCGGCAAAGGCTGTGTCCGATGTGCAGCGCTGACCTGAAGCGCGCCATCGGGGCGACGCACATTCTCATTCCGGAGGGCATCCCGCCCGGCCTCAACCGTGCCGGTCTGATGAACCAGGATGCCGGCGGCGGCGGGCTCATGGAGCCGTCCACCGACGCCCCGGCCGACACCGATCCTCTTTCGATGCCGGCAGGCTTTCGTTGGACGGCTCCTCTTTGGAGCAATGCCATGATGCGTACACTCGGTAACAAGGCCCTGGCGGTGGCCAATCTCGGCCTCCCTTTAGGCGCGATGGCCCTGATGGGCGGTCCCGCCCATGCCTTCTCGGCGCCCGCCCAGGGCGACCTCGGCTACGATATCTACGATATCGTCGTGAACCAGGGCGTGAAGGGCCCGATGGGCTTCGTGGGCGGCGTCGCCGCCTTCCTGTTCGGCGTTTCGCGCCTCTTCTCGAACATCATGATCGGCATCCCGACCATCGTCGCGGCGGTCTGCCTGATCAAGGCGGATTCCATTCTCCAGACCTTCGGGATGGTCGTCTGAGACGCGCGGCAGGACTGCGCCCCGGCTGACCGGGGACATGCCTATGCCGCCACCAAGCTGGGGACCGATGGTCGGTCCCCGGAAACCGGCACCTTCACAGGTGTCATGAAGCAGGAGGAGAAGGGCAATGGACGAACGCCTTCCGCAATATCTGCATCGGCCGGTCCAGATTCTTTGGTTCGGATCGGACGAGTTCCTGCTCGCGACCTCGAGCATCTTCGTGGCCGCGATCGTAGGCGGACTTGTCGGCTGGGCGCTCATCGCCGCCCTTCTCCTTTTCATCCCGTGGAAGCGGACCAAGCCTCGCGGTTATCTCGCCCATCTCGCATGGCGCTGGGGCCTGGTCTCCTTCCCCCATTATCCGGGTCCGACACAGACCCGCTTCTTCGAGTAGACGCCATGGGTCTCTTCACGCGCAAGCAAAATGGCGAGGATGTGCTGCTGGGCAAACCGGCAAGCTTCGGCATCCATCGCTACCTGCAGGGCTCGGCGAACCTGTTCGAGGAAAACCGGCTGCTGAAGGTCGCCATCGCGGGCATGTTCGGTGTGACGGCGGTTCTGGGGGCAGTGATCTACACGACCAACCAGAATGCCCGAACCATCATCGTGCCGTTCGGCGCGACCGGAGACCTGCATGTCTCGGGAAACAAGCCGTCCGAGGCCTATATCGTGGCGATGACGCGCAACATCGTGGCGCTCTCGGGCACATGGTCGGCCTATTCAGCGGACCGGCAGTTCCAGGAACTGCTCGGGCTCGTCCACCCCTCCGCCTATGGCGGGATGCGCGACAGTCTCAACACGATACTCGACGAACTGGCGAACAACCCGACCCTGTCGATCGCCACCTATATCCGAAACGATCAGCCGGTCCGCTGGACGGCCCATGAGATCGTCGTGCCGGTCGAGAAGGTGCGCGTGATCGGCGGCGTCATCCGCAAGTTCCGCGGCATTTTGCGCATCGGTTACGCGATCGACAATGGCCGGTTCTGGCTGACCCGTCTTTCCGAGGAGCAGTTCGATGCCGAAACACGCTGAGCGCCACGCGCCGTTGCGCCATGCCCTGATGTTTTCGCTGCTGATAGCGGCAGTGCCAGCATCAGCGCAAACGATCCATGCGCTGCCCGACCAGACCAGCCATATCCGCCTGTCCAATCGCGACATCAACCATGTCGTGTGCGAGGGCGGCGAGATCGAGGATATCAAATTCTCTGCTGAAAAGGGCCTCGCCGTCGAGAAAGGCGGCGCGGACGCCTGGATCAAGTTCCTGGCCCGAGAGATCGACGATGCGGGGCAGGTCACGCGCAGCTATGTGACCCAGCCTTCCGAATTCTTCGTGAGCTGCAATGGCGCGACTTATCCGCTTTATGCGGAACCGGCGGAGATCCCTGCACAGACGGTGGTGCTGATGCCGGGCGCCAGGCAAAGGGCCCAGGCCAACAACGACTTAATGGCCGGGCTCGCCGATGAAGACCGCGCGGTCTCGATCACCATGGCGCTGCTGGACGATCGCATTCCCGCCTCGTTCAGCGAGGTCGCGCCCGCCGGCGGAATGATCGTGGTTTCGGCAATGCCTGGTCTTTCGATTACAGAAAGCCGCCGTGTGGCCATAGAGGGCGCAGCGCTTTCGGCTTCGGAGTACCACATCCGGGCCGGAGCAGCGGTGACGCTCGACGAACGGTCATTGATCGATCCAGCGTTCGGGTCCCGCATTTTCGCCGTAACCCTTGACCGGGTGCGGCTCAGCGCCGGGGAAAGCGCGCGGCTGGTCGTGGTGCGCCGGGGGACCGGGCAATGACCGGCGCGCAGGACAATGGGCCTGTGGAAGCCCCTGAGCCGCTGTCGCCTTATCAGGCGCATCTCGCCGGACAGAGTGCTCGGGAAGAGAACGAGACCCACCCGCGACGCCTCGTGGCCTTGTTGGACTGGCAAGGATTGTGGGCAAGATTGTCCGCGACGCAGAAGCTGCGCGCGCGCCAACTCGCGGTCGGCGTTGCGGTCGGCGCGCTGGGCATCGGCCTTTACATGGCCTCCGGCAGCAAGGACGAGGTAAAACCCGCCAACCCTGCATCCTCGCTCAACATGGGCGCGGGGCTACGCGGTGACAGTCTCGAGGTGAAGCTGCGCGGAGACCTGAAGAAGGTCCTCGATGGCCAGCAACTGCTCGGTGACCGCGTCAGTGCGATCGAGGAAGGCAAGGTCGTTCCCGGATCACGTGGCCCGGGAACGCCGGGCGGCAAGGCAACTGGAGGCGTCGATGGCGATCTGCCGCCGGCATTGCCCGGTGACGCGCCTGCGCTTCCCTATCCGCCCGACGTCGGCGACATCGGCGCGGACGCGGACAAGCTCCCGGCGCCCCCCTCAGCGCCGAGCGCCCCGCCCGCACCGCCCGCGCCGCCGGTCGAGAAGACGGTCGGCGCGATCGGATCGGCGACAAGCCAGGTCGTGGGCACAAGCGGGCCTCAGGGCGCAGCCGATGGTCCAGCTTTGTCCAAAAAAAAGAATCGGACGATCTATTTACCACCTGGTTTCATGAAGGCGCGGCTCCTGACGGGGATCGACGCGCTGGCGAGCCGGGACGCAACCAGTAATCCCGAGCCGATCATCGCGCGGGTGCAGGCACCTGCGGTTCTGCCCAATGAGGTAAAGGCGAACCTGGCCGGTTGCTTTGTCGTCGGCAACGCTACCGGGAGTCTCGCCAAGGAGCGGGTCGAGGTCCAGCTCGTGTCGCTGTCCTGCGTCGATTTCGACGAGCATTCCGTGGTCGATCAGCCGGTCAAGGGCTTTTTCGTCGATACCGACGGCAAGAAGGGATTGTCGGGCAAGGTGGTGACGCGGGCCGGCGCCACGCTGGCGCGGGCCTTCATCGCCGGGACCATCAGCGGCATTTCGCAATCGGTCGAAAGCACCTTCGGCAACACCTCGACCTCGGCGCTGGGCACGGTGCGAACCCTCGATGCCGGAGACGCGGCGAAGACCGGCATTGCCGGCGGCCTCTCCAAATCCTCGGACAAGCTCACCGACTTCTATCTCGACCTCGCCCGTCAGGCAGGTCCCATCGTCGAGGTGGGCGCGGCCAAGGATGTGGTCGTGGTGATCCAGGAAGGCGCAACCCTCGAGATCAAACCCGGCGCGGGAGTGAAGTTCTGATGCGCGCCCCTTTTGGAGACAAGGCGATGAAGAGATTTCATCCGTACATGGCTATCCTGCCGCTTCTCGCGCTTTCCGGCTGCGCCACGGTAGGGTCGATGATGTCGCCCTATAGCGAGAAATTCTCCTGCAAGAACAGCGACCATGGCCAGTGCATCCATCCCGACCAGGCCTATGCCGACGCCGTTGCCGGTCGCGCATCCAAATCCGATCCTGCCGTCACCAATGATCGCGGGATGCTCGCTGAGCAGAGGAAGGGTAAGGCGCCCACGCGCATCAGCGGCGCCAGTGGATCCACCACGGCTGATATTGTCGCTCCCCAGAGCAGACAAGGCAATATCGGCGCGCTGATCGAGGGGCCCGGGTCGCCCATGCTGCGCCCTTCGCGCACGATCCGCACATTGATCCTGCCCTATGCGGACAAGCAGCGCCCCGACCGGCTTTACATGGCGCGCTATGTCTATTCGATCATCGACCGGCCAGCCTGGGTGGTCGGAGATTATCTGGTGGAACCGGGCGGCCGGACGCCCGCCCCGCCGGTGCTGCGGACGGTCCGCGAACCAGCAGCAGGAAGCGACGAGGTTCCGGCCCCGGAAATGCCGCTCAGCCTCGATCCGGAGAACCGGCCATGACCCGGCAATCGGCTCGTGGCAGCCTTAGCTATCAACGTCTGCGCGCCGCCGTGACCCGTGATTCCTATTCGGACTTCCTGCCGATGGTCGCCTGGGTCGAGGAGGAGGAAGCCTTCCTGTGCATCGACGACGGCTGGGGCCAGGCCTGGGAGCTTGTCCCTTCGGCCTATATGTTCGCCCACGTGCAGCAAGCCTTGCTCGGTCTTCTCAACATCCATTTTCCCGAAGGCACGGTTCTCCAGCTCATCACCTTCGCCGATCCGCTGATCGACCCGGCGCTCGACGCCTATCTCGATCTTAAGGTGCGTCCCGATCCGCTGGTCCAGGCTTCTGCCCGGCGGACAGCCGAGTATCTTCGTTCGGGCACCAAAGGTCTCGATGCGCTGCATTCGATCCCGGTGCGCGATTTCAGGCTGTTCCTTTCGATCAAGACGCGGGTGCAGCTCGGCGCCGACCTGCGCCGCCAGGTCGAGGAGCAACTGGCGAAGATGGGCATCCGGCGCCTGCCGCCCGATGAACTCGTCAGCTTCTACCGCCGGATCTTCAACGGTGTCTTCGTGCCCGCGCCGGGCGTGTTCCTGAGCGAAAGCGTGGGCGGAATGCCGGCGCCGTCGATCGCGCGCCAGATCATCGAGGCCGGCCCTGATCTTTGTTTCGAGGGATCCGAGGTCTATCTCGGTAATCAGGTCGCGCGCTGCCTTACGCCCAAGGCCCCTGCGCGCCGTATCACTGCCGAGCGCGCGAACCGGTTGCTGGGGGGCATGCGCGGGAGCGCCGAGGACAGTGACCAGATCGGCGGGCCATTCCTCTACTGCCTCTCGGTCCTGTTCGATCATTCGCAGTTCGAGATTCACAAGCGTGCGCAGATACTCTCGGCCCAGAAGGCGGCGGGCAGCTTCGCGGTGGAGGTCGGCAAACAGATCGAGGAGATCGGCTGGATCCTCGACGAGGCGTCGAACAGCCGGTTCGTCTCAGTGATCCCGACCATGTGGGTGTTCGGCCGCGACAGCGCGCAGGCGCGCGAAATGGCCGCGCGGGCCAAGCGGCTGTGGGAATCCGAACCCCTGCCCTTCATGGTGCAAGAGGAGAGCTACCTGCTGCCGGTATTGCTCGCCGCCAGCCTGCCCTTCGGTCTTTATCCCGAGAAGCGCACCTTGAAGCTGCTCGAACGCGACTTCCGCATGCCGGTGAAGGCCGCGACGCTGATGGCGCCGGTGCAGACCGATTTTCGCGGCGGCGGCCGCCCTGCCCTGCTCTATGTCGGGCGCAAGGGTCAGCTCATCACGCTCGATCTCTTCGATCCGCGGATCAACAATTACAATTTCATCGTCTCGGCCGAGAGCGGCGCGGGCAAGAGCTTCCTGCTCAATAATCTGTGCCAGCAATATTATGCGCAAGGCGCGCTCATCCGCATCATCGATATTGGCGGCAGCTACCGCAAGCTCTGCACGCTCTGTTCCGGCCGTTACATCGACATCGGCGAAGAACGTCTCGTCCTCAATCCCTTCGACATGGGCCTCGCGCTCGACGGCGAGGACAAGCAATCGGCGATCGCCATGGCGGTCGCCATCGTCGCCGAGATGGCCAATGCCTCGACCCGCAAGCCGGTCAGCACGTCGGAATGGAATCTGCTCAAGTCCGCGGTGCAATGGACGGTCGATAGCGGCCGCGGCGAGGACGGCATCGATGCGGTCCGCGACTGGCTGGGCCGCTATCCCGACAATGCGGTCTCCGATCTCGACCGCGTCGATCATCTGGTGCCGGTGGCGCGCGAACTGGCGTTCAACCTGCGCGATTTCGGGTCGCAGGGCGCGTATGGGCATTTCTTCAATGGTCCCTCGACCTTCGACATCTCCCGCGACGAATTCGTGGTGCTCGAACTCGAACGGCTGAAAGCGCTCCCCGACCTCTTCAACGTGATCGTGATGGTGGTTGTGAACGCCGTCACCCAGGAACTCTATCTCTCGGCGCGCGACAAACCCCGCTTCGTGCTGTGCGACGAGGCCGCGCAGTTCATGACCCGTAGCGACGGGCAGGACCTCTCGCGTCTCGCCGAGGCGTTCGGCCAGGGTTATCGCCGCGCGCGCAAATATCAGGGCAGCTTCGGCATCGTCCTGCAGAGCATGAACGACCTGCTGCTCTTCGGCGGTACGGGCCAGGTGATCCTCGAAAACGCCGCGACCCGGTTCCTGCTGCAGGGATCGACCTACGACAAGGCGGTCGACAACAAGATTCTCGATTATTCGGGCTTCGTGCTCGACCTGTTGAAATCGGTCCGGAACGCCAAGCCCAATTATTCCGAGGTGTTCATCGATAGCCCTCTGGGGCTCGGCATTGCCCGCCTGGTCGTTGATCCCTTCAGCTACTGGATCAATACCTCGGCGCCCAATGAGGTGGCCGCGTTCGAAGCACTCGTGCGCGCGGGCCGCAATCCATTGGAAGCCGTTTGCGAACTGGCCGGTGTCGATCCGGTCGAGGTGCTGGGCGGTCGTGCCTATCAGGCCGGGAGGGCGGCATGATGCACAAGTCCAAACCGCATCCCGACCAGCTGGCGATAGACTGGGAAAATGACCCCGCCATCGAGGCGATCATCGAGGCCCGCGTCGCAAAGCGCGCAGAGGCGGCCGCGTTCCAGTGGCGGCTGCGCCTGGTGGCGATCGAGACCTGCATGATGGGCGGTCTCGTGATCGCGGCAGGTTTCGCACTGGACCAGCCACCGCTTCGGACGGTTCGCACAGGACTCATCGTGGCCGCTGCCTGCTTTGCAAGCGGTATGCTGCTGATCGGCCTGTCGGGCGCCTGCGGGATGCTCTTCTCGCGCTTGTCCCAGTGGAGGGCGCGATGAATCCGGACCACGATGAGGACTTCGAAACTGTGTTCGAAGCGGGCGCCGAGATCCACGCGCTTCTCGCCTATGCGCGCAGCCTGAACAATCAGGCGCTCGGCATCGCTGAGGTGGCGCATGCGATTGTCACCGTGATCGAAGCGGAACGGCGGTTCGCGAGGGTCAGCTACACCATCCTGGTCGCCACCGGCATGGTTGTCGCGGCGCTCTTTGCGTTCATGGCAGCCTGGAGCCTGCGGGCACCGCTGCAGGGCGCGATCGTTGTCGGCATCTGCGCCGGCATGGGCGCGGGCTCGACGGGTCTCATCCTCGTTCCCTGGGATGCGCTGGCCCGGCATGTTCGCAGCGTCGCCAGGCGCTGGAGGCGGCCATGAACGGCATTTTCTCCTCGACGCCGGCACCAGGGCCGATCCGCCTGATCGTCGGAAGCCAGGGGCTGCTGCTGGTTCAGTCTTTTATCGCCTGGCAATTGCCGGAGGTGCCGGGACTGTTCCGCCTGCTCGTCGCGATCACCGCAGTCATTGCCACCGCCGCCCTGGTCACAGCCGCGCTTGGCGAGGACCGCGAGAGCCCGCAGCCTTATTGGAGACGGCGCCATGGCCGCTAGATCACAGGGCGGAGTTTTCGCTCGGTCTCCTGTCCTGTGTGCCCGCACTTCGATAGCGATCATGGCCGGAATGCTCATGGCATCATCGCTCCATGCCGAGACGAGCACGATAGGCCGCACCTGGCCGATTGCCGAGCCCGATGCGCTAAGCGAGATCGAAGGCCGGGCAGCGCAGGTTCCCGACATGAAAGCCGCCTTCGGTCCGCGCGAGCACTGGTCCGCGATGAAAGCGGCGGCGCTCGGGATCGCCCGCGTCGACCGGAATCGCACGGTGGTTCCCTTCTATACGCTCGACCGGGATATACGGCTGCAGGACGGCAGGCTGCTGTACGCCAAAGGCTACAGCTTCAATCCGCTTAGCTTTGTGTCGCTCCCGCAGCGGCTCATCGTCGTCCATCCACGCGACCTGGGCTGGGCGCTGCGGACCGCGAGGCCGGCCGACTTTATCCTGCTGGCGGCTGGCAGTCCCGGCGATGCCGACGCAATCACCCTTGGCGAACGCCATGGTCGGGCGCTGTTTCTGCTCGAGGAGCGGGTCAAGGCGCGGCTCGGCCTGACGGTCGCGCCGGTGATCGTCGCGCAGGCCGGACAGAAACTGGTGTTGACCGAGGTCGACAGGAGCAAGACAGACCGGAGGGCCGCGCGATGAAAGGATTGTCCCTTCGCCGACTGTTGGCGCTGAGTTGCGGTTTCGCTGCGCTGGCACTCGCTGCTCCGGCTCATGCCTCCAAATGCGAGGCGGGCACGGTCTTCAACCCGATCACCAAGGTCCGCTGGAACTGCATCTTCCCGATCACCATCGGCGGCGTGAAGATCGGACCCAGCGATCCGCTCGGCAAGGCGCTCGACGCGCAGTCGGCTTCCAAGCCGCTTTGCGCCTGCCGCAAGGGCGTCACCTTCTGGTTCGGCGTGAAGGTCAGCTTCTGGTCGCCCAATCGCATGGTCGACGTCGTGACCGAACCGGGCTGCATGATGGCGCTGGGCGCAGACATCATGCCCACCGGCGGCAAGCTGCAAGGGAGCCAGAGCAGCCTCGCCGACGGCACCAACACCCGCAAGATGTTCGCGCAGATGCACTATTACATCGCGCCGGTCTGGAAGATGCTCGACATGTTCACCGACCTGCCCTGCATCGAGGATAACCGCTTCGATGTGGCGCTCATCACCGAGGTCCTGCCGACCTGGCAGTCGGCGACGCTGGGCGCGATCATCCAGCCCGAGGCGATCCTGTTCGGCAATCCCGCGGCGGGGCTTGCCTGCATGGCCGACAGCGCAGCGGCGGCTGCGGGCAAGGTCGTCGATCCGCTGTTCTGGTGCATGGGCAGCTGGGGCGCGACCTATCCGATCGCCGGCGATATTCATTTCGGGGACAGCGTCGAGGCCTGGGCCGGCCTTGCCGCTCGCGGCGTCTTCATGATGGGCCGGCTCGGCGCGCTCACCGTCAGTTCGGCGGACGGCTGTTCCTTCATTCCCCAGCCCGTCTGGACCAAGAGCCGCTACAAGTTCCAGCTGATGGAGCCGGTCAAGGGCGGCCAGTGCGTCAATGTCGGCCGGCCCGGCGCGCTCTGGACCAGTGCCAAGCATGCGCCGGGCAAGGACAACGCCCAGTTCATGTTGTTTGAGAAGACGATCTGCTGCGCCGGGGTCTCGACGCCATGACCGGTCCGTCTTTCCCTGACCGCGTGGAATCGCCCGGGAACAGCCGATGGCTTGCCCGTCATTCCATTGCGCCGGGTGCTCCCCATGCGGTTAGACCGGCGTCGCATCCCCCCTGCGGCGTTGGTCGGGCGGTCGGCGTGGCCGTGAATACAGACGATGGACAGGCGGTGCGCCCCTCCTCGCCGTCTGTCGTCGTGGCCACGCTGACCGTTTTCGAAGGTCAGGCTGTGTTCCGCGCCGAGCTCGCCGCGCCCGCCGGCGGGGTGCTTCTGTTCCGGCTGCGCCGCGGTTCCCGGCTGGTCATACCGAGCGAGATCCGGCCATGAGGCGTCCTGCCCTCGCCCTTGTCGCGGCGCTGTGCCTGCCCATCCCTTCCCATGCGCAGACGGCGGAGGACCGGGCTCGTGCCGCCGCGGCCGCCGCGCGCGAGAAAAGCGCGGACAGCGATGCCATTCTCGAGAATTATGTGACACCGGGGCTTGCCGGGCAGCCGATTACGACGGTCGATTCGTCGAAGACGTTCACGCCGAACCTGGCCTGCCAGAAGACCGCGACATTGCTGGAACTGCTCGCCCAGCCCAATGCGACCGGCGATATCGGCACGCTCAGCATCTCCCGCGACAGGGATCTCGACGGCAGCTTCGACGAGGCGCTGACCCTGCCCGTTCCTGCCTCGGGCATCTGCGCCAACGGGATCATCTCCTGTACGCCCGGCACCTGGGACGCCTGCCGCTTCTTCCGCTGGGACACATCGGCGTCGGGATCGCTCAAGCTCAGCGAAGTCGAGCTGACCGACCTCGCCGGCTGTTACTGCGTCAACAACAGCTGCGGCAGCAATCTGGTCTGGGGCAACATGGCCTCCGTGCTCAAGGACCTTGGCGGCGGGGTCGTCGGTGCTCTCACCAGCGCCGATGCGCGGATCGGCATTGCGCAGGCATCCATCGAAGGGCCGGTGATCCGCTATACCGGCGCGCAGACGACCGCCTGCGCGGCGCAGCCCGAGATCGGGGCCACCGCGTATAAGGCCAATCCGACCGCCATTGCCGGCGATGCCTATGCCGTCGCCCAGGCGAGCAGTGTGTTCCAGGCGCTGTCGGCTTCCTCGACCGGGACCGGCACGTCCGAGGTGAGCCGGAGCTGCACGATCACCCGGCAGATCACGCAGGAGGAAATCACCGCGGACAAGATCATCGATCGGGTCTCGGGCGGCTATGCGACCTATGCCTCGAGCGCCGACAATCTCACCTTCGTCATGGGCTCCCCTACGGACAACAGCCTTTCCGGCGGTTCCTGCTCGATCTTCGATTTTCACATGACGCTGCGGGTCAAGGACATCGATCGGCTCCAACAGGTGCTGCTGACCCGCTTCGGCGCTGACGACTGGGCCCAGATCCGGGTCGATGGCGAACTGGTCGGTTCGGGTCCGCAAAGCTGGACCGAGATGGGCTTGCCGCCCGGCAAATGCGAGAAGAAGGGCGCCTTCTATGCCTATCCCGGCCTCGATCTCACATCGCGGCTGACACAGGGCGATCATGACATCTGGCTGCGGATCGCGGTCGCCGATGGCGGCGAAGCCTATGCGTCGATCGAGGCCAGCGTGGACGCGGGATGCAAGACGTCCGAGCAACTCATCGACACCTGCGGCGCCTATGCCTCGAACGATACATGCCGGCTGCAAGATGAAGTGGTGGACGGGGTCACGAGCTTTCGCAATGGCGTCAACACCGGCCTTTCGCCCTTGCCGCAGACCCGGCTCTTCGGGACCGGCATCTGCGCCACGCAGATCACTCGCGACTTCTTCCTGCGCGAGCGAGGCTACCGGTGCACGGTGGACCTGGGACAGGCGGCGCAACCGGATCTCTCGCGCGGCGCCTATATCATCGATCATTCGACCGAGACGTTGCTCGCTGACCGGGTGAGAAGCGCCGACGGGAGCTATAGCCTGACGACGCGCAATTTTGCCTTGCCCGACCGTGGCAGCGTCAATGCCTGTGAGCCGATCTGCAAGACCCGCAAGAAACACGTGAACACGGCCGTCGCGCCCGATGGCGTGACCGGCGCGAAGCAGACCGATCCCGTTGGCTGGGACTATTTCTATCACGCCTGTCAGGACAGCAATGTCTGTCAGGCCGGTGAAGGCGAAGAACTGGTCCAGGGATGCGGCTGTCTCGACGACTTCCCCGAGGCGGCGGTGATGATGCAGACCGTGCGCCTGGGCGGCGCTGACCTCGTCTGCACGAGTAGCGTGCGATGAGCGCGCGCGTATCCCTTCTCGCCGGAGCCCTGATGCTGATGGCAGGCATAGCATTGTGCCCGTCGAACGCCGCAGCGCAGCAGCTTTGCGCGGTCGATCTCAACGGCAATGGCGATGCAGCCGATGATGGTGAGACGGCGAACTGCCATCTGACGGCGTCGGGTGGCTGGATGTGCCCGATCGGCCAGACGATGTGCGAGGCCGACGTCTCGGGTGCCCTGCACTGCCCACTTGGCGATCAATATGGCTGCGAGGTGCCGGCCAGTGGCGGCGCGCCGGCCTGCTCGGCCAATGCCTGCATCGACACCAGCGCCAACCCGATCGTCGACGATCCGGCGGTCGATGATCCAGGTGTCGAAGCCGATGGCGGTGTCGATGCGGAGGGCAATTGTCTGGGCAAGATCGAGATATTTTCCGGCCGCGCCGCGCGGTGCCGTCCTGCCGGCCTCAAGACGACCTTCTCCAATTGCTGCAAGGACAAGGGCAAGATCGTCAAGGACGGCATGGGCGGTTCGATCTCGTCTATCTCGACCAAGATCGCGGTCGCCAAGGGCGTCTTCACCGGCATGAAAGCCGCCTACACCGCCTTCAAGGCAGGCGCGACCGCGAGCCAGGCGGCAAGTGCCGGGGCCAATGCGATCATCGTCGGCATCGACCCCACCTCGATCGCGATCAGCCTCGCGGTGAATTTCATGATCGAGGTGCTGCTCCAGGGCTGCGACCAGCAGGACATGGAAGTGGGCATGCTGCGCGGCTCGGGCATGTGCCATGAGATCGGCAGCTACTGCTCCTCGAAGATCCTCGGCATCTGCGTGCAGAAGGCCCGCGGCCATTGCTGCTTCAACACCAAGCTTGGCCGGATCATCCAGGAACAGGGACGACCGCAGCTGAAGGCCTTCAGCGCCATTGGTTGGGGCACGCCGAAGAACCCCTATTGCCGGGGTTTCACGCCCGAGGAATTCCAGGCCCTTGATTTCTCGCGGATGGACCTTTCCGAATATTATGCGGAGATCGAAGCCCGCGCCCAATCCGAAATCCAGATCGACATGAAGGACAAGATCGATGCCTATATGCAGACGATCAGCAACTAGGCGCGTTCTGCTTCTGGCAGGACTTGCCTGCCTGGCCGGAGGGGCAGGCGCGAACGAGCCGCCGGCCGCGGCCGAACAGCCCCGGCGTGAGAACGCCCGCGCGCGAATTCAGGAACAGGGCGAGACGGCGATGGAGCGCGTGAAACGCGCCGCCGGCAAGGTCAAGGCCACGGCCGTCCCCTCGCCTGTTCTGCCGGCAAAACCGGACGCCGCGGCGCAGCGTCGGGCTTTCGATGGGCTCAAGGCGCGGAAAAACAACCCGGATATGGCCAACCGCGCGCAGGCCGACATCGCCGCCGCGCGCGAGCGCCTGGCAGCCGAGCGCGACGCCACCAGTCGCCGGATTGCGCAGGCACTCGGACTGGAGCAGCCGGAAGCGGCGGCGCTGGCTGGAGTGGTATCGCCCGGTACGGGCAAACGCTGGGTGCCAGTCCTGTTCGTGTCCTCGTCGATGCCGATCGAGACATTGCGCACTTATGCCGGGCAGCTCGAGCGTGCCGGAGGGGTCATGGCGTTTCGCGGGATGCCGGGCGGGATGCGGCAAGTGGCGCCGATGGCGAAGCTGTCTGCCGCCATCCTGCGGCGCGATCCAGGCTGCGAAGGGCCGGGCTGCGCCATGCGGGACGTGCAGCTTATCGTCGATCCGCTGGTCTTTCGGCAACATGGCATCACACGGGTCCCCGCGCTGGCGATGAAGA
>FWWL01003208.1_pt1 | contig 30732 bp, 28 predicted proteins | sample 2228331 | NCBI WGS metagenome assembly FWWL01 (sample SAMEA103939775, study PRJEB20133) | metagenome
ACATTCCACGAACGGTTTTAGTTTATTTTCGTTCTTAACCAAGTTTGATGCTGCATCTCTACCTCGGTTGCCTTGCAATCGGGGTATTTTTCTAGAGATTTAAGGCATCAAGTGATTTCCTGAGAGCATCTATTGACAATAATTTGCCAAATCTCTGACCCTAGTCTCTATGATCAACCGCAAAACGCCCCAGTCACTTAAACCTCCACCACGACAACGGTGACGTTATCTCGACCACCGTGATTTTTGGCAGCATTCACAAGGGCTGTAGCGGCTTTCTTTACATCGGGTTCGCTCAAGTAAATGCTGATCACGTCATCGGTGAGTTCTTCGGTGAGGCCATCGCTGCACAGGAGGAGGCGATCGCCCGGTTCGAGATCAATGGGCTGAATATCAATTTGGCTTAAGTCTTCCCGTCCCAAGCACTGGGAGAGCACATGCCGCCATGGATGCTGCCGTGCCTGCTCAAGCGTTAAACTGCCGAGTTGAACTGCTTGGGCAATCCACGTGTGATCGTGGGTAATTTGGCGCAGTTCCTCTTTACGCCAGTGGTAAATTCGCGAATCCCCCACATGGGCGCACCATGCACCATCCTGACTTTCATCTAAAAGCACAACAACGGCTGTGGTGCCCATATCTGCGCGACCTGCATTTTGGCGCTGCTGCTCTACAATCGCCTCATTTGCTGCTAGAAAAGCCTCGCGCAACAGGGTTATGGGGTCGTACTGCAACGCCTGTAGGTGGGTCTCTAAATATTGATGAATATGCTCAACGGCAAGACGGCTGGCCTCTTCTCCGCCTGCATGTCCCCCCATGCCATCAGCCACAATAAAGAAGCGGTGGTTCTTTTCGTCAATGTAAAAAGCGTCTTGATTGCTTTTGCGAATAAGACCACAGTCTGTTAAGCCAGCAACGTCCATGACCCTCCTGTCCCGGGCTGTTTGCTAAAACATTTTTTCATACTTATCGAGTTTAATCATGAGTCGCCAATAGAGAACCCCAAACCATACAGCTAACGTTGCTGCCACACCTGCTAACGCAATATACTGATTCACCAGTAGAATGGTTGCGGCCAGCGAAAAGCTGCCAATAAGAACAACGTAATTTAAGCCTAAATTAATATTACTTAAGCGTCGTAAAATACGATCGCTCTCGCTAGAGCGCACCCGCAGCCGCAAATCCCCATTTTCCAGCTTGTCCAAGACCTCATCGAGTCGCCGTGGCAAGCCAATGGCACTGGTGCCCACTTGAGCCGCTTGGCGACTCAGCTCCGAAAAGAGGCTGCCGTTATTGGGGTCTGAGAAGTTGCCGTTAGTCATAAGTTCACTCGCAAAGGGTTGAGCCACCTGCATAAAGTTAAAATCTTGATCGAGTCCTTTACCAACCCCTTCAAGGGTGGAGAAGGCGCGCATGACAAACGTAAACGTGGCAGGAAAGCGAAAGGGCTGGTCGTAGGCAATTTCGTAGAGATCATCGCTAATTTGCGCCACCGACTGCACTTCAAAGGGTTGATCCATGAAATTGTCTAAAAGGTATTGAATGGAGCGCCGCACGGGCCCCAAGTCGCCAGTGGGCACCAATGCGCCTAACTCAATCAATGACTGCACCACCTGCTCGCCATCCCGTTGGGCAATGCTCAAAAAGGTTTTCAGGAGTTTGTCACGGGTAATGGGTTGGATGCGACCCATCATACCAAAGTCATAGAAAATAAGCTGGCCACTGGGACTCACAGCAATGTTGCCAGGATGGGGATCGGCATGGAAAAAGCCGTCATGGAGCACTTGGTAGAGGTAGGCTTTGGCTCCTAGTTCGGCTAAGCGTTTGCGGTCTAAGCCTGCTGCTTCCAGCGCTTCGTAGTGACTAATTTTAATCCCCGGTAAGTATTCAAGGGTTAGCACTCGCGGTGAAGTGTAGCGCCAATACACCCGGGGCACACAGACCCACTCGCGATCGCGAAAGTTACGGCGGAAGGTATCGGCATTGCGACCTTCATTGAGGTAGTCAATTTCTTCGTAGAGGATACGGCAGCACTCGTCGTATCCTCTAATCCAGTCGCGGCCTTGCCCCCACTTAGGATGGTTTTGAAAGTAGCGGGCAATGCCCTTGAGAATCGCCAGATCAATATCAAATAACTGCCGCAGGCCGGGGCGCTGGACTTTGACGACCACCTCTTCACCGGAAAGGAGCTGGGCTTTGTGGACTTGGCCAAGGCTGGCAGCGGCCATAGGAATGGGGTCAAAGCTGCGAAAAAGCTCAGGAATGCGACGGCCAAAGTCTTCGTAGATAATTTTTTCGACCAGATCGTAGCTAAAGGCTGGAACGCGATCTTGCAGCTTACTCAGTTCTTCAACGTACTCGGCAGGGAACAGATCCGCGCGGGTGGAAAAGAGTTGACCCAGTTTAATAAAGGTGGGGCCTAAGTCCAAAAAGGTTTCCCGAATCCAGATCGCCTGCGATCGCCGCCGTGCCGCTCGTTTGGCCTCGGTCATGCCGCCCCAGTAGCTCCAAGACTTCCCTAAGAGCCAGCGACCACCCAGAAATCGCCAGACAAAAAACCAGATGTCAAAAAAGCGGCGGGTTTTCGAGTACTGTTCTCGATTCCACCGGTAGGATTTGCCTGTGGGCATAAGGGTAACCGAAGCTGGAGTTGACACGCGGTGCTCTGTGGTGGGTGATCTCAACAAATTGTAACGAATCCCTTGCGGATCGCGAAGAATCATTGTTGATGGGGGGCTAGAGGGCATAGCGATCGCGCCCCATACCGAGGGCAAAGCGGAGGGAATCGGGGAGATTCTTACTGCTGGCGGTTAAAAAGAAGGTCAGCCCCAGCAAACTAAACCCAGCGGCGATGCGAAAGAGGATGCGGTAGCCAAGAGGCACGACGAAAACCCCCAGCAGTGGTCCTGCCAAGGCCATCCCCAAATCAAATCCGCCTAAGCTGAGGCTGAGCACCCGCCCCCGCTCGTTCGCATGGGAGCGATCAGCCATGAGGGCTGCCACCATGGGAATGAGGACACCCCCAGCTAAGCCTTCGAGAATTGCGGCCCAGAGAACATCGAGGGGGGTTTGGGCTTGCGCTAACAGCACCATAGAAATGACGTAACAGGCAAGGCTGCTGGAAATAAAAATGCCGCGTCCCCAGCGATCCGAGGCAGACCCCGTGGCAACGCGGCCAATAAAACTGGCGATCGCCGCCACCGTATAGAACAAGCCAGCGGAGATGTCGATGCGCTCAGCCGCAATAAACAGGGGAATAAACGTGGCAATTGTGCCAAATGTGAGGCCAACACTGAGCATCACGAGGCTGGGAATGCGCAACCGCTCTGAGAGCAACAGCCGCCAAAACTGCCCTTGAGAAGGGTCATGGGTGGCAGGCGTTGGCGAGTGCACAGGAGCCACCCCGGCAGCCGCTATCCATCCCAAGAGGGCTAAACTGCTGGCAACGCCAAAGAGCCATTGGTCGCCATAGGTGTGTTGCAGCCAACTGCCCAAGCTCGGGCCAATGGCTACACCAATGGGATGCACTAAACTGCTGTAGCCAATGATTTCTCCCCGATGGCGCGGCGGCGCAATATCGGTCACCAGTGCCATAAAACCAGTGGTAAAGCCCGCAATACTGACACCGTGGAGCAACCGCACCCCAATCAGCAACAGCAGATTATGGCTAACAATGTAGAGCAACGGGGCGATCGCCGCTACGCCTAAGCCAATCAGGAGCGTAATTTTCCGACCCCGCTGATCCGCCAAGGGGCCGAGCCACGAGCGGGAGACAATTAAGCCTGCGGCAAACGCCCCCATGACAATGCCCACTTGAGGCGGGCTGCCGCCCCGTGCCGCAATGTAGAGGGGCAACGTGGGCAACAGTGCCGCAATGCTCGACCAAAATAACAGACCCGCCAACAAAAGCTTGAGCAGGGTTTGCCGCAGCGATGGGGCTAATTTTAGCAGTGTAATCACAGCGCCCCCGTTGTTAAGAAAGCGTTACATTTCTTAATTTTAGCGAATAAAATTAAAACGGTAGTTCCCCCTGATCGGTGTCGGGGGGCGTTGGGGGTTCTGGGGACTGACTTTTGCGCAACCCAACGGCAATTTTGCTGTGCTTTTCAATTTGCTGCATCACTTGGCGTGCCCGCTGGATCACCACGGGGGGCAACCCCGCTAAGCGTCCAGCTTCAATGCCGTAGGAGCGATCGGCGCCACCGGGCTTCACTTGGTGCAGGAAAATAATTTCGTCTGGCAGTTCCTTCACCACCACTTGGAAGTTGGCAACATTGGGCAGCAGGGAGGCCAGTTGATTAAGTTCGTGGTAGTGGGTGGCAAAAATTGTGCGCGATCGCAAAGTTGTCGCTAAATATTCGGCCACTGACCAAGCAATGGCTAAGCCATCAAACGTTGCGGTGCCCCGGCCAATTTCATCGAGCAGCACAAGGGAGCGATCGCCGGCATGGTTGAGGATATTGGCAGTTTCGTTCATTTCCACCATGAACGTGGATTGTCCCGTGGCCAGATCATCCACAGCGCCCACTCGGGTAAAGATGCGATCGCAAATGCCAAGGGTGGCAGCCGTGGCCGGAACATAGCTCCCCATTTGCGCTAGCAGTTGAATCAGCCCCACTTGGCGCAAATAACAACTTTTGCCGCTGGCGTTGGGACCCGTGAGCACCATTAAATCCGCCTGATTCCCTAGGTGCGTGTCGTTGGGGACAAAGAAACCAGCGGGAAGCAGTTGCTCAACCACGGGATGGCGACCGCCGCGAATCTCCAGACGGCGATCTTCCGTCATCTGCGGGCGGCAATACCCTTGGTACAAGGCCACCTCTGCCAGACTCAGGAGGGCATCTGCAGCGGCAACAGCAGCGGCGATCTCGCGAATGGTACTGGCGTGGGCGGCCACCTGCTCCCGTAACTGGACAAAGTATTGGTACTCCAGCTCAAACAGATGGTTTTGCGCCCCCATCAGGCGCGCTTCCCGCTCCTTGAGTTCAGCGGTGATAAAGCGTTCTTCGTTGGTGAGGGTTTGCTTGCGGATGTAGGTGTCGGGCACTTGACTGAGCTTGGCGCGGGACACACTCAGGTAGTAGCCAAACACTTTGGTGTAGCCCACCTTCAGGGTGGCAATGCCCGTGCGTTCCCGCTCTTGGGCTTCAAGGTTGAGAATCCACTGTTGATCCTCCTCAATTTGCCGCCGCTGCTGATCAAGCTCAGGATAGACCCCAGGCCGAATCATCCCCCCCTCGGTGACACTGATGGGGGGCTGATCCACAAGGGCAGCCGCTAAGGTTTCCCCCAACTGCTCAATTACTGGCGGCACGCTGGCTAGGGCACGCAGGTAAGGAGACTGAGCCTCCCTAACAGCCTCCGCCAACGACACAAGGGTGCGGAAGGAATCCCGCAAGGCGGCTAAATCCCGAGCATTGGCGCTGCCGGATCCGGCTCGTCCAGCTAAGCGTTCTAGATCGTAAATTTCTTGCAGATGGTGCTGCAGCGTTTGCCGTAAGCCACTGTTGGCCATCAACTCGGCAATGGCATCGTGGCGCGCCGTGATCTCTTGGCGATCCAAAAGGGGTTGCAGCAGCCAGCGGCGCAGGAGCCGTCCCCCCATGGCGGTGGTGGTGCGATCAATTGCCCACAGGAGCGACCCTTGGAAACTGCCATCCCGCACTGTCTGGGTGAGTTCCAGATTGCGGCGGGTCTGGGGATCGAGGAAGAGGTAGTTGTGCAGTGAGTAGGTACTGAGGTTTTGCAGCGGTACTGTGTGCTGCCGATGGGTTTCGTCTAGATAGGCCAGCAGGCCACCGGCGGCACGGGTGGCCAACGTTAAATGCTCGCAGCCAAAACCTTCGAGGGATTTGACCTGAAAGCGTTGACACAGGCGTTGGCGCGCTTCCGCGGCCTGAAAATCCTGGGGCGATCGCAGGGTGTAGCACCAGTGGGGTGGCAGCTCAGCCGGTAAGTGATCTTGAGCTTCTTGGGGGCGCAAGAGGCGGTTCATATCCGGTGCTTCGCTGGGAAGGAGTACTTCTGCCGGTTGCAGGCGGTTCAGTTCGGCCACAAGGGCAGCGCGATCGCTCCCTTGGGTGGTGCAAAACTCACCCGTTGACACATCGGCGTAGGCTAAGCCCCAGTGTTGCCCCGACAGCAGAATTGCCACCAAGAAATTATTGCGGCGCGGCGGCAGCAGCTCACTATCGAGCACTGTACCCGGGGTGAAGACCCGCGTGACTTCTCGCTTCACTAAACCTTGGGCTTGAGCGGGGTCTTCAACTTGATCGCAAATGGCAATGGCATAGCCTTTTTCAATGAGGGTGCGACAGTAGCGCTCGAGGGCATGGTGGGGAATTCCCGCCATAGCCACGCGCCCCACTTCTTTACCGCCCTCTTTCCCCGTGAGAACCAGTTCCAACTCACGGGCAACGGTGCAGGCATCCTGAAAAAAGGTTTCGTAAAAGTCGCCAACGCGGTACAGCAGCAACGCTTGCGGATAGGCATCCTTGAGGTCGGCGTAGTGCTGCAACATCGGCGTCAGCAGCGAGCGGTCAATCTCGTCGTGGCGCAATTGCAGCCCGGGGTTACGCCCTAGGCGCAGACTGGGGGCTTCAGCATCGGGATGGGGCAAACGGCGATCGCCAACGTCAGACATGAAACGGCTACGACGCAACTTGTAATTGCTGATAAATCAAAGGATACATCATTCCCCAGATGGCCTCTTGCACATTAGTGAGGCTATGATCACTGTCAAGCTCAACCCGGCTCACCCACAAGCGACTACGGGTGTAGCGACGGCTGGCCTCGATAGAAATGACCTCATCCTCGGTACCGTGGAAAATGAGGGTGGGGACTGGTCGCCGTAAGGCGTTGTCATCGTAGGTTTGCAGGTCCTCAACAAAACCGTAGCTCAAGGGCACTGGCCGCGCTTCGGTATAGTGATAGACCGCCAATGCTCCTGTGGTTTGCCACTGGTGCAGTTGAGCACCAAGACGGGGCAGCCACTGCGCCGCAAACTCAAAGGCGGGTGCCAACAGGAATAATTGGCGCACCTGCGGCTGGCGTTGGGCAACCCATGCAGCAGTCAAACCGCCAAAACTAGAACCAATGAGAGTAACCGGTTCATCGGGGCTGAGCAGGTCAACCACCTGTTGAATCTGCCGCGTTAGGGTGAGGTGGAAAAAATCCCCCTGATTCAAGTCAGGCGTGAGCAATGACAGCCCTAGCTCTTGGAAGCGATCGCGAAAGAACTGCGCTTTACTTGAGCGCGGTGAAGACGCAAACCCATGCAGGTAAATGTATTGCATTCTCAGTTCCACTTACCTCGCTTCAAGCACAGTTGCCATCCTAGCGCTTGCTCAGGCCTACTAACTCTGCCCGAGGGAAGAGTATGCTTAGATATTTGACTTATATGGGTCGCCTGGGGCTCGAACCCAGGACCAATCGGTTAAAAGCCGAGTGCTCTACCACTGAGCTAGCGACCCATTGTGCTTCACAGCTTTTCTAAGATAGCGAAAAATCAAGGGAAATGCAATGGGTTAGTCTTGGGAAGGCTGAACCCAGCGTTGCCACAGAAGCTGCACACTCAGAGCCACTAACCCGACACCAATAATACTAAAAACCCCCGTGCCAAGGGTACACAGACCCACCACCAATGTGCGCACCGCAACGGTGAGACTGTAGATCACTTGATTGTGGGTGCTTACGGCATGGCTGGCAAAGCTGTAGGCGATCGTCCCCGTGAGGCGGTAGAGGAGCAGTCCTAGGGTTCCGGCAATGCAGGCACCGGTCAGACAACGCAGGGGAGTGGGAGTGGGCACAGTCATAGGCTAAGGTTACTGACTGAGGGACGCTGTTCCTAGGATACGGTAGCCGATGTCGCGACGATAGTAGGCATCGGCAAAGTGGATGGCGGCAACCGCTTTGTAGGCTTTGGCCTGAGCTGTGGCAAAATCAGCCGCCAGAGCCGTCACGTTGAGCACCCGACCCCCATTCGTGAGCCATTGGCCGTTCTGCCAGCGCGTTCCGGCATGAAAAATCTGCACCCCCTCGGTTGTGGCTGCCCCAATGCCCGTAATGACATCGCCCTTGCGGTAGCTTCCCGGGTATCCCCCTGCCGCCATCACCACAGAAAGGGCTACGGCATCCCGCCAGCGCAATGAACCGACGCTGGCTAACCGACCCTCAACACAGGCCAGCAGCAGATCAATCAGGGGCGTCTCCAGCAGTGGCAGTACTACCTGTGTTTCTGGATCCCCAAAACGACAGTTAAACTCGACCACGTAGGGATCCCCTGTTGGCGTAATCATCAGGCCAGCATAGAGGACACCGCAGTAGGGAATGCCCCGCGCTTGCAGTGCCTTGAGGGCAGGTTCGAGAATTTCGGTTTGAATGCGCTGCATCAATTCGTGGTTCACCCATGGCACAGGCGCATAGACTCCCATGCCGCCAGTGTTGGCACCTGTATCTCCTTCGCCAATGCGTTTATGGTCTTGGGCGGGGAGCAGCGGCACAATGGTTTGGCCATCGGTTAGCGCCAATACCGAGACCTCTTGCCCCGTTAGCACCGCCTCAATCACCACTTGTTGACCGGCAGCCCCAAATTCACCGCCAAAAATCCGTTCAAGGGCGGCGATCGCCGCCGCTTCAGTTGTGGCCACCGTGACCCCTTTACCCGCTGCCAACCCATCCGCCTTAATAACAATGGGGGCACCCTGCGCCTGCACGTAAGCAACCGCTTCTGGGTAGGACGTAAATACTGCTGCTGGAGCTGTGGGAATCTTGGCCTCCTGCATCAAGGCTTTCGCCCAAGCTTTGCTGGCTTCAATTTGGGCACCCGCCTGGCCGGGGCCAAAGACGGGAATCTTAAGCGCACGTAACTGATCCGCTAACCCTGCCGCAAGGGGCACTTCCGGTCCGACCACCACCAAGTCCACCTGTTCCTTTTGGGCAAACTGGCCAATGGCTGCCAGATCCGTGGCTTCAATGGCAACGTTGGTGCAGCGCTCTAAGCAGGCGGTACCGCCATTTCCGGGCAAACAAAACACCTGTCTAACTTGGGGCGACTCCAGCAGCTTCCACGTAATGGCATGTTCCCGACCACCACTGCCAACGACAATGACTTTCACGCTTTGCTCCTAACCTTTGGGTTTTTTGACGTTGTAATCTTCATGGGACAAAACACTGCGGGGTTCGATGCGATCGCCCACGTCATAGCAAATCAGGCGATAGTCGTAGGTCAAGGGGATACTAATGACGTTGCGGTCATGGTTCAGGCGCTTTCCCTTAAACTGACGATAGTCGGTACCTGCCCCAAGTTCCGCAATGACTTGGCGCGCTCTAAGGACAATCGTTTTGGGCAGTCCCTGCAGGTCAATGACATCCGCTGCAAATGTGGCCTGCCACTGTTGGCGCTCAAGCCGTGCCTGTTCTCGTGCCATGGCCTCTTGCGCTTTTGCCGCCGCTAACTGGGCGCAGCGATGACACACTTGGCCATACCCTTGGTGGCCGCAGGGAAAAAGCTTACGACGACGTGGCATAGTGACTCCCCGAAAACAGGAAGCAGGGCAGAGAGTGAAGGCTCCCGCTACCCTGCTTGTACCTTTTATTTTCCGGTTAAAGGTGGATTTGGGGCAACTATCGCGCTTAGGCTAACAGTGCCTTGGCTTTAGCGACCACATTATCGACCGTAAAGCCAAATTTTTCCATGAGCACACCGCCGGGCGCCGAAGCACCAAAGCGATCCACACTCACTGTCGCATCAGCATAGCGACACCAGCCAAAACTGGAGCCAGCCTCTACCGCAAGGCGTTTGACACCGGCAGGCAGCACACTGGCTTGGTACTCGCTGGATTGCTCAGCAAAGAGTTCCCAAGAAGGCATGGACACCACTCGTACCTTGGTGCCACTGCTGCTAAGGGCTTCCGCTGCCTTTACGCACAGCGAAACTTCAGAGCCAGTGCCGATTAAAATAAGGTCAGGCACGCCCTCACAATCCACGAGGACATAGGCACCCTTGGCCACATTGGCCGCAGAACTCCCCGCTAGGTTAGGTACATTTTGCCGTGTCAGCGCCAAGAGGGTTGGCTGCTTGCGCCGCTGCACCGCGACTTGGTATGCCCCTGAGGTTTCGTTACCATCGGCGGGGCGAATCACCAGCAAGTTGGGAATGGCTCGCAGCGAAGCAAGGGTTTCCACCGGCTGGTGGGTAGGACCATCTTCACCCAAAGCAATCGAGTCATGGGTCATCACATAGATGACGCCGGCTTTGGAGAGAGCAGAGAGGCGCAGGGCTGGTCGCAGGTAGTCGGCAAAGACCAAGAAGGTAGCACAGTAGGGGATGAGGCCAGAATTGTGTAGGGCAATGCCATTACAGATGGCCGCCATGCCATGCTCACGCACGCCGAAGCGAATGTTGCGGTTTTGATACTGGCCTTTTTGAAAGTCGCCGGAGCACTTGAGCTCCGTGAGGTTCGAGTGGGTCAAGTCCGCTGAACCGCCGATCAATTCCGGTAAGTTGGGGGCGATCGCGTTCAAGCAGATTTCCGAGTGCTTACGGGTGGCCACTGCCTTGTCTTCTGGCGTGTAGCTGGGCAGGTCGGCATCCCAGTTGGCAGGTAACTCACCCCGCAGCAGCCGCTCAAATTCGGCAGCTTCCGTGGGATATTTTTGGCGATAGGTGGCAAGGGTTTGGTTCCACTCGGCTTCAGCACTCGCCCCCCGCTCAATCGCTTTACGGAAGTGATCCAACACTTCTTGGGGCACCTCAAAAGGTTCGTAGGGCCACCCCAAGTTGTCCCGGGTGAGTTTCACTTCATCAGGGCCAAGGGCTGCGCCGTGGACACCAGCAGTGTTGGCTTTGTTGGGGGAGCCATAGCCAATGGTGGTGGTGACTTTAATCAAAGAGGGTTTGTCGGTAACGGCTTTGGCCGCTTCGATGGCAGCGGCGATCGCCCCGAGGTCGGTGTTGCCATTAGGGACGTGCTGCACGTGCCAGCCATAGGCTTCAAAGCGCTTGCAAACATCTTCGGTAAAGGCAATGTCCGTGGAGCCATCAATGGAGATGTGGTTGTCATCGTAGAGGGCAATCAGCTTGCCTAAGCCCCAGTGACCCGCCAAAGAACAGGCTTCACCGGAGACGCCTTCCATGTTGCAGCCATCGCCGAGAATAACGTAGGTGTAGTGATCCACCAGTTTCACATCGGGCTTGTTAAAGCGAGCCGCCAGATGCGCCTCGGCCACGGCCAAACCCACCGCATTGCAAATCCCCTGACCCAACGGCCCAGTAGTAACTTCAACGCCAGCGGTTTCAAAATTTTCCGGATGGCCGGGTGTGCGTGACCCCCACTGACGAAACTGTTTAATGTCTTCGATGGTGACGCTATCGTAGCCCGTCAGGTAGAGCAGGGCATACTGCAACATACAGCCGTGTCCTGCCGACAGGACAAAGCGATCGCGATTGAACCACTGCGGATTTTTCGGGTTGTACCGCATAAACTGGTTCCAGAGGACATAGGCCATGGGAGCCGCGCCCATCGGCAAGCCCGGATGGCCAGAATTGGCTTTTTGCACCGCATCAATGGCCAAGAAGCGAATCGCATTAATACAGAGGTCGTCAAGGGATTGCGTTACAGCAGGCATTGCTTTCTCTCTCTACGAATGGGGTGTGCAGCAAACAGTTAAGGGCTGGGGACAAATTTCCGGAAGGCCAAGGTGACATTGTGGCCGCCAAAGCCAAAGGAATTGGAAAGGGCAACCGTCACCGGGCACGCCCGACTCTGGTGGGGAACGTAGTCCAGATCACAAGCAGGATCCGGATTCTCCAAGTTAATTGTAGGGGGGATGCGGTCATGGGCAACTGCCATCACGGTGGCGATCGCCTCGATGCCGCCGGAGCCTCCTAGTAAGTGCCCCGTCATTGATTTAGTGGAGCTAATGGCAACCCGGCGAGCATTTTCTTCCCCGAGGGCGCGCTTAATGGCTGCCGTCTCCGTACTGTCGTTAGCGGGCGTACTGGTGCCGTGAGCATTAATGTAGCTCACCTGATCTGGAGCAATACCGGCATCTTTGAGGCAACCTTCAATGGCACGGGCTGCCCCTTCACCGCCCGGGGAGGGGGCGGTCATGTGGTAGGCATCACAGGTCAAGCCGTAGCCCACCATTTCTGCATAGATACGCGCACCGCGGGCAAGGGCAAACTCCAACTCTTCTAAAATGAGGATGCCAGCGCCTTCCCCAAGGACAAAACCATCGCGGTCTTTATCGAAGGGGCGACTTGCGTGGTGCGGGTCATCGTTGCGAGTTGAAAGGGCACGCGCCGCTGCAAACCCCGCTACCGAGAGGGGCGTAATGGCCGCTTCCGTGCCCCCACAGATCATGGCTTTGGCGTAGCCGTGCTGAATCAGGCGAAAGGCATCACCAACGGCATTGGAACCCGCAGCGCAGGCGGTCACTGAGCAGGAGTTCGGGCCTTTGGCACCTGTGTGAATGGCCGTCAGACCCGCCGCCATGTTGGCGATCATCATCGGAATCATGAAGGGACTGCAGCGATCCGGTCCTTTGGTGAGATAGACCTCCTGCTGATCCTCCATCACCCGTATGCCACCCACACCAGTGCCAATAATGATACCAATGTCAGTGGCGTTGCTCTCATCAATCGTTAGTTGGGCATCGGCAAGGGCTTGTTTACTGGCGGCCACCCCAAACTGGGCAAAGCGATCCATGCGTTTGGCATCTTTGCGATCCATGTAAAGGGTGGGATCAAATCCGCGCACTTCACCGGCAATGCGGCAATCGTGGTGACTGGCATCAAAGAGCGTAATTCTGTCAATGCCATTGCGTCCGGCTATTAGCCCCTCCCAATACTCCGCGAGGGTGTTGCCAAGGGGGGTAATCGCACCCATGCCGGTGACCACTACCCGTTTTTGGTGAGCCTTCGTCATGGGTCTTATGCCGCTGCCTTACTGGAGATAAAGTCTAAGACATCTTGAACAGTTTTCAACTTTTCCGCTTCTTCATCCGGAATTTCAACCCCAAAGGCTTCTTCAAGTGCCATGATCAGCTCCACAGAGTCGAGGGAGTCGGCGTTTAAATCGTCTGCAAAGCTGGCTTCGGGCACGACTTTTTCTGCATCAACACTGAGTTGATCGGCAACAATAGATTTTACTTTTTCGAGAATTTCAGAGTCAGTCATAGATGCCTGTGGATTACAAATGGATGGACGAATATGATGATGCGGGCGATCGCCATTCCTCAAATCTAGGATGCTTTGTGCCCAGGATCAACGCGCCATAATTATAGGACACATTGGGGATACCACCACAGAGATCGTGGCAGGGAGCCTCGCTATGATAAGCTACATCTTGAGTATCATAGCCGTTTGAGCCTTTTTTCTCACCCCCGCGCTACAGTTTGCCTTTAAGTTGTTGCTACCCGTTATTGAGTGACCGATGCATTTTACAATTGCCAGTCTGCTTGCGAATTTCACCGAGGATAAATTTGTTGCCCCCAAAGTCCTTGAAAAAAAACTGGGCTGTGATGATGAACAAAGTCAACGGGAGTTGGAAATTGCCCTTGATGCCCTTGAACGGATTGGTCTGCTAACCAAGGAGCGGGGTAAGTATCGCCGCACCAGTGAGGATGGCCTCATTGAAGGTCGGCTGCGCTGCTCCAGTAAAGGCTTCTGCTTTGCCATTCAGGACGTTGAAGGCGCAGAAGATATTTTTGTGCGGGAAAATCAACTCAGCACCGCTTGGAATGGGGATCGCGTTCTGGTGCGGGTGACGCGGGAAGGCCGCCGCAAAAGATCACCAGAGGGCGAAGTCAAGCTCATTTTAGAGCGGGGAAATCCCTCGGTCATTGCCCGGGTGAAGCAAACCGAAGACGGTTTTCGTGCCACGCCCCTCGACGATCGCCTCCTCTTTGAAATTGCTCTTGAACCCAATGAGCTCGTCCCCGATTTGAGCCAAGTGGTGGATCAGTTGGTGCACGTTAATATCCGCCGCTATCCCTTGGGGGGCTATTTACCCACCGGTGAGATTGGTCAAATTCTCGGTACCGATGCCCAGTCGGCTCCCGTGCTGGATCTCATCTGCTGCAAACACAATCTTGTGCGGCAGTTTCGCCCTGCGCTTCGCTCAGCCGCCACCACCCTGAACCAACACCTGCAAACCATTGATTTTGACCAGCGGCAGGATTTACGGGAACTGGTGACGATCACGCTCGTTGCTCCCGGCCAAGAACCGCAGGTGGCCTTTTCCCTCGATGCCCTTGGCGGTGACCTGTGGCAGTTAGGCATTCACATTGCCGATGTTGGCGGTTTGCTACCCGTGGATGAGGCACTTGATCGCGCTGCTCGTCGCCAAGGCATCACCCTAGCAACCCCTGAGTTAAGCTTGCCCCTATTGCCCCCAGAGCTAACGATGTTGCGGCTAGTCCCCGGGGGCGATCGCGCCGCTATTTCACTACTCATTCGTCTGACCAGTGCTGGGGTTGTCCAGTCCTACACGATTCATCGCAGTCGCATTACTGTAGATGCCTGCGTTGAGAGTCAACAAGTGCTCGATACCCTTGCCCGCGGGGATAGCTCTGGCGAGTGGTTGCGGGCTTTGGTGCAGTTGGCCACTGCCGTCAGTCAGCAGCGCCAGCAGCGGGGCAGCATTGAAATGACGCCAGCGGTGGATCTCACCCTTGCCTACGCCGACGAAGGCTTGGCGACCGCCATTCCCCTCCTCACCCTTGCGCCTTGGACGAGTTTAGTGATCCTTGCCAATGAATTATTGGGAACCCACTTGGCGCGATTGGGAGTACCCGCGCTGTACCGCAGCCAGCAAGTGCCTGATCTCTATAGTGTGCAAGACTTTCTCAAACTTTGCCAAAACCTCAATTTGCCCCTGAGTCTTACGGACAGCGGTAGCGTCGCTCCCACCGATGTGCAGCGGTTCTTAACTCAGCTTGCCACCGCAGATCTGGCCGCCGTCTTGCAAGAGCTCCTCCTTGACACCTTGAAGCCTCCCACCAACTCTGTTACCCCGTTGCCCCACTTTAGTTTGGCCTTGGCTTCCGGTTATGCCCACTTTTGCTCGCCGCTGCAGCGCTACAGTGATATTGTCAACCAGCGAATTTTGCATACGGTGCTCACCCAAGGGCGCGATCGCCGCGGTCCTCGTGCCAAAGAGCGGGTCAACCTCGGCGACTCCAATTGCCTAGGGAAGGTGGATTGGACTGTCTTAACTACCGACATCCAACGGGACCTCGATGCGTTGCTCAAAGAAATTGCCCCCCACCTACAGGAGCGGGAACGGCAAACCCAAAGCGCTTGGAAAGATCTTGTGGGCTTGCAGCGGGTGCGCCAAGTTCAAGCCTGTATGGGGGAAGTGCGCCCCGGTATTATCACAGGGGTACAGTCCTACGGTTTCTTTGTCGAACTCATTGACTTTAATGTCGAAGGGCTTGTCCACGTCAGCTCCCTCAAGGATGATTGGTACGAATACCGTGCCCACGCCCAAACCCTGACTGGACGCCGCAACCGCTTACGCTATCGTTTAGGCGATCGCGTCGATGTGCTCATTAAGAACGTGGACTCTTACCGCCAGCAGGTGGATTTAACGGTTATGAGTGGCGGCTCCCAAGCCACTGACGAAGATTTGGCAGGTGCGGCTGACCCAGTTGAGGTCGAAGAGCCAACAGCTGAGGAGGAACCACGTGCCGAGCTATGACGACTTCGCCCACAACAGTTTCACTCCATGATTTTGGCGCTTTCCTGCGGGACATTTGGTATTTTGGCCTGCCCGCTAGCCACCTCAAACCCGGTCAGCTCAAAGCCAAAGTGATTTTGGGCGAGCCTATTTTGTTTGGGCGCACGCGCGACGGCACCCCCTTTGCCCTGCGCAATCTTTGTCCCCATCGGGGGATTCCTCTGCACTACGGCAGGTTTGTCGAGGATGAAGTCGTCTGTCCTTACCATGGCTGGCGCTTTAATCGTGACGGCCACTGCACGCTGATTCCCTCCCTGACCAGTGACAGCGATGTGGATCTCAAGCACTTCGGTGTGCAACGTTATCCGATTCAGGAAGTTCAGGGCAATCTCTGGATTTACATGCCCGCCAAGGACCGTTCAACTCCTGAGCCGACTCTTGAGGTGCCTTTAGTGCCGGGCTTTAGTGCCAGCGCGCAGCCTCAAGCCGTGCAAACCTTTATTTTCCCCGGCCATTTAGACCAAGTCTTTATTAACTTTATGGATCCGGCGCATGCTCCCTTTGTCCATGGGGCGTGGTGGTGGCGTAAGCGCGGCAAACTCTTTGAAAAAGCGAAAACCTTTGATCCCTCGCCCTACGGCTTCACCATGCGGCGGCATGCCCTACTGCGCAAATCATGGGCACACCATATTTTGGGTGGCCACCCCGAAGTGGAAATTATCTATCGTTTACCCGGGATTCGCATTGAAACCAACTACACCGATCGCCACACCTTTTGCTTTTTGATTACCCTGACCCCCATCAACGAGCAGCAAACGGAATTGACAGCGACCTATTACTGGACGTTTCCGTGGTTAGGGCTCCTCAAGCCCTTGCTTGCTCCCTTTGCCCGCGAATTTATTAACCAAGACCTGCGGATTGTGGCTAAACAAAGCGAGGGACTGGCCTACAATCCCCCCCTGACGCTGATCAAAGAGGCAGATAACCAAGCCAAGTGGTACTACCAAATTAAGCGGGAATACGCCAAGGCCACCCAAGAGAAACGGGAATTTGTCAATCCAATGAAAACCCAAGTATTGCGCTGGCGCTAGGAGTGCTGTTCTAGCCAGCGTTGGTACAAATCGGGGCGGCGCTGCTGGGTGCGCTGAATTTGCTGCGCTTTGCGCCATGCGGCAATTTTGCCGTGGTCGCCTGAAAGAAGAACGGGTGGCACTGACCAACCCCGAAACTCGGCAGGGCGCGTGTAGTGGGGGTAATCCAACAGTCCCGCTTCAAAACTGTCTTGGCGGAGGGATTCCGGTTTACCAACGGTGCCGGGCAACAGGCGGAGGACGCCATTGAGAATTGTCAGGGCAGGAATTTCGCCACAGGTGAGGACAAAATCCCCAATGGAAATTTCTTGGGTCACCAAATGCTCAATGACTCGCTCATCGACCCCTTCGTAGTGGCCACAGAGAATCACGAGTTGATCGCGCTCGCTTGCCCATTGCCAAAGATGGTGTTGCTGTAAAGGTTCACCTTGGGGGGTCACGTAAATAATTTCCCGTCGCGGTAAAACCGGCAATGATTCCACGGCAGCAAAGAGGGGTTCCGGCTTCATCACCATGCCGACCCCACCACCGTAGGGTTCATCATCCACTTTGTGGTGCCGATCTGTGGTGAAGTCGCGGGGATTGGTGAGCACTACCGAGGCAATGCCGCGGGCAAGGGCTTTGGCCATCAGACCCGTATTGAGGGGGCTTGTGAAAAAGTCTGGAAAGAGGGTAATAATGTCAAAGCGCATGACTCAAGGGCGGCAGAGAGCGGCTAGCTGACCGTAGTAGGCAAGGGCACGCTGCTGGGTAAGGGCACACAGTTGCCGTTCCTGTTGCTGAACACCATTGCCCCCATTTGATTGCGGATGACGTTGGGATCAATCCCGCGGGCAGTGGCAACATGAGTAACAAAGCGACTGTATTCCTGCTCCAACCCCGCTTGGAACACTTCGATTTCAGCAGGGCTGAGGCGGCGGAAGGGGTTACCGAAGTCTTTGCCCCGACCAGCGCTGAAGGTGCGCTCTTCAATGGTGTTCGCGGTAACGCCGCCTTGGAAGAGGCCGTTATCTAGGCTCGTGGGGCGATCGTAAAAGAGCACACTCGGATCAATGATGCCAATACTGCCAATGAGGCTGCCGTGGTCGGCATAGATTTTATCGGCGGTCACCATAGCCCAAACCCCGCCGGAGGCTGAAAGACCTTCTACAAAGGCATAGACGGGCTTTTGGGTGGCTTTACGGTAAGCGCTGATACCCGTGGCGATCGCCTGCGAACCGAAAATGGTGCCGCCGGGCGTTGCCACATTGAGGAGAATGGCCTTCACCGTTTTGTCCTCAGCGGCAACTTCCAGTTGCTCCTGGACGCTGTAGCCGTAGGTGACCCCAACAATGGCGGAAAAGAGCGTGTCCTCCTCACTTTGGGGGCTCCCGAGAATTGGGCCAACAACATCAATGACAAGAATGCGATCGCGACTATTTTCCTTGCCACTCAGGTGCTGATAGGGACTTTGCTGCTCGGCGAGGGGCAGTACCCCCCCAAAAATCGCAAAGAACAGGGTTGCCCTCATCCCCACAACGCCGAGGGTAAAGAAGAAAGCCAGCGTACCAAAAAAGATTGTGCCGCAACGGTGCACAACAGCAGGCCAACATGGCGGTAACGTTTGCATCCTTGCTCGTTCTTCGGGGGAATTGCTGCTATTTTTCCTTGTCACCCTTATTCCTACCCTACGATTGCTGGTGGAGCTTGAGCCGCAATGGCAGCAGTGCTGGTTTCAGGCGTGCATTGCCCCTTGTTCGCCACCGCACCCATTATAATTGCCCGCTCGGATCAAACAACTGCCGCAGGCGCCGGCACACCTAAAATTAGCTTGGTAGCCCTTGCTCACAGATGGTTTTGCCATAGTCTGTCCAGCGACCACTCTCCCAATAGCGAAAGCAACTGGCTTGGGACGTGAGGAGGTACAGCAAGGCCTCTTGGTAAGCAGCAGTGCGCCTGATTTCAGGTCTCACCCACAGGAATTGTCGCCTGGTGCATGTGGAGGGCGCAGGCAAAACCGGCTCGAATTTCACGCCAATCGGCAGGCGGTGGTGGCTCAATGGGAGTGAGAGTGGCTCGTTCTGCTTCCCAGCCACTGAGCACTGGCTGATCGGCAGGCAACGGTAATGGAAGTGGGGGCATGATTTAGGCTCGAAATACTTGGGCGGGGTCAAGGCGCATCACCTTTTGCACAGCTAATAGGGATGCACTGACACACATCACCACTGTGGCACTAAAAACCCCTAAGGCAAGCTGGGGCGTAATAATAATTTGAATAGCTCGGGCTTGCATTGTCCACAGCCCCAACCCCCAACACAGCCCTAGGCCGGGTAAGTAGCCAAGTACCGCCATCCACAACGCTTGTTCAATAATGATGCGGTAGAGGTACCAGTCTGAGGCACCCATGGCTTTGAGCGTGCCATACTCCTGTAGGCGATCGCTCACGGAAGAGTACAAAATCTGACTGACAATGACCACACCTACAATCATGCCCACGCCTGCCCCCAGCCCTAAAATAAAACCGACACTGGTACTGGCGAGCCAATAGCGGCGGGTGAGAGTGGTTAATTCGGCTGAACTGAGGACTTTGTAGTTGGGCAACGCCGCTTGAAGACGTTGCTGCAGGTCAGCCAAGTTGGCATCCGGGGCAGCTTTTACCATCACGTAAGTAATGCGGCTGCTGGGTTCAATCAGTGGTAAAAACGTAGGAGGCGGTTCATTTTTATCAAAGCGGGGGAAATGCAAGTACAGGTTTGCCGTTTCCAGCGACGTGAACACGTAAGGACTGGACACAATCGACTTCACCCCCCGCGTCCAGCCGCGCACCATGGCAGGATAGTTGTTAATTTCACCCTTGTCTTCCAGCGCAGTAATGGAGAGAGCATTCAAGTCAATTTGATCCACTAGGATGCTGTAGGGGTCTTCTAACTCCGCGACTGAAACTCCTGCCACTGTTTGCAGCGGCATCAAAGTTCCGGTTGGTTCTAACCCCACAATTTGCACTGGATCAATACTGGCGGTTTCAGATCGCCGCCAAATACCAGATTGCATCAATAAAGGCTCTGCTACAGCAACTCCTTCTACCCCTTGAGCGTCAATCACCGCTTGATACTCAATGGGCAAGGTCAAGCCAAAGTAGCGCAGTTCACTCGAGGCAATCCAAAAATCCGCTTGGCTCCGGTTAATCAACAGCGTTGCCGATCGCCCAAACCCTTCCAGTAAGCCGGTTTGAATGGTGACTAAGCTCACCGCAAACGTGATGCCCAACTGCGCCACCAAAAAGCGGCTGAAGTCTTCTAATAGGTTTTTGCGGGCAAGGGAGACCATAGCCTTATTGTACCTGTGTTTCTGCCGCCAGCCAGTCGAGATAAGCCGCTGACCCGGCCACAATCGGCAAAGCAATAATCTCCGGTACTTCGTAGGCGTGCCACTCTTGGAGGCGATCGCGCACTTGGGGAAATAGGGCTTGGCGAGTTTTAATGAGCAATTGCCACTCCTGCTCTTGGTGTATCTGCCCTTGCCAGCGATACAGCGACTGAATCGGGTGGATTTGCACACAGGCTGCCAGTTGTGCCTCAAGCATTTTTTGGCTGAGGGTGATTGCCTCGGCTTCACTGGCAGTGGTTACTATCACAACGCAGTAGGGGGAAAGTTCAGCCATCGAATTTCCCGACGAATGGGTTAGACCCCAAGGTCGGCCAAAATGTCTTTGGCGTGGGTTTCGGTGTTAATGCTGGTGTAAACGTGGGAAATAACGCCCTTGCCATCAATGACGTAGGTCACGCGCTTGGCATAACCACCGCCATCAACGTCATAGGCTTTAATAATTGACCTATCCACATCGGCCAACAGGGGGAAGGGGAGGTTAAATTTCTCGGTAAACTTTTGGTGGGAAGCTTCATCATCAGCGCTAACCCCCAACACAACAATATCTTTGCCTTGGTAGGCGGCATAATTATCACGGAAGCTACAGGCTTCTTTCGTACAGCCGGGGGTGTCGTCCTTGGGATAAAAGTAAAGAACGACTGTTTTACCCGCAAAATCTGAAAGGGAAACGGTGTTGCCGTTTGTGTCTTTGGCGGTGAAGGCGGGGGCGGGTGTACCAACTGCTAACACCATAAGATTTAATCTCCTGAGGGTGATGATCTCTTTGCCATGGTACCATTAAGGCCTTTGCCAACGTCAGGGGAAGAAGCGCGATGCCGCAGTTAAGAGAGTGGTCTCCGATGGCCGCGATCGCCACCACGGTGCAAGGAGCGCGTCAATTAGAGCGGCTGCAGCGCACAGGTATGGCATTTGATCTCTGGCTACCAGACCATTTGCAGGTTCACCTAGAGGCCGCTCAGCGCTACGACCAGGGGTTGGCCAGCCATCTCAAAACCGTGTGGCACCACTATCGCAGTTGGCTGTTTGTGCTCGCCTCTGGTGCCGTTGTTCGCCTGATTGCCCCCTTACTGGCCGATAAGCGCACGGATCCGGCTGTTTGTGTTCTGTCGGAGGATGGCCAATGGCTGATTAGTTTGCTGGGCGGCCATGGAGCCGAAGGCGATCGCCTCGCTCAGGTGTTGGCAGCAGCCCTAGGGGCAACGCCCATTCTCACCGGCGCTAGCTCGGCTCAGCAGTATTTTCCGGTCGATTGTTGGGGCAAGGCGTGGGGGTGGCGGCAAGGGGCAGGGGATTGGCATCGCATCGCTGCCCTACAGGCACAGCAGCAGGTACTCTCAGTCATCCAAACCTGTGGCAGCCAATTGTGGCGTACCGGACTAGCGCCGGATCAGCCCCTGCAATGGGTCAGCCAAGCGCCGTCCGAACCGGCAGTTTGGATTACTGAAAAAGCAGTGCAGCCCTCTGTTGGCGTGGTGTGGCATCCGCGGGTGCTCTGGCTCGGGATTGGTTGTGAACGGGGCACAGATGCAACAGTAATTGCCGCGGCCATTGACCATGCGCTGCAAACGGCAGGATTAGCTCGGGGGGCGATCGCCGGCTTGGCCAGTATTGACCGCAAAGCCGATGAAGTGGGGCTCCTCCAAGTTGCCCAGCAGCACCAGTGGCCGATCCGTTGGTTTAGGGCCGACCAGTTGCAACAGGTCAGTGTGCCGACCCCCTCTGCCCTTGTGGCGGCGGAAATGGGGACGCCCAGTGTGGCCGAAGCTGCTGCTCTGTTGGCTAGCGATCGCCCGCAGTTGCTGGTGCCGAAACAGATTTATCGTCAGCCCCCTGCTAAAGGCGCTGTCACCGTTGCCATTGCCCAAGCGGAACAGGAATACATTCCCCACCCGGGGGCGATCGCCCTCATTGGCACCGGTCCTGGAGCCTTAGAGCAACTCACGATAGCTGCCCGCACTGCTCTGTTAGCCGCCGACCTCTGGATTGGCTACGAGTTTTACTTAGACTTATTAGCCCCCCTGCGCCAACCCGGTCAGATGCTGCTAGCCTACCCCATTACCCAAGAGCGCGATCGCGCCCAAAAAGCCATTGAACTGGCTACCCAAGGCTTGCGGGTTGCTGTCGTCTCCTCGGGCGATTGTGGCATCTACGGCATGGCTGGCTTGGTTTTGGAACTGCTCCTGCAAGCCAACAATACCGAGCTCACCGTTGAAGTTTTTCCGGGCGTCAGTGCTGTCAATGCCGCCGCCGCTCGCGTGGGGGCACCCCTAATGCACGATTTTTGCACCATTAGCCTCAGCGATCGCCTCACCCCTTGGCCGGTCATTGAAAAGCGCCTTGAAGCTGCTGCCGAAGCCGATTTTGTAACTGCCCTTTACAATCCTCGCTCCCGCGATCGCCAACAGCAACTGCAAAAGGCACAGCAGATTTTCCAGCGCCATCGTGCCCCTAGAACACCAGTGGCGATCGTCCGTGCTGCCTACCGCCCCGACGAGCAGATTACCCTCACCACCCTCGAAAAATTTGATCCCACCGCCGTGGATATGTTTAGCCTCGTTCTCATCGGCAATGCCAGTACCCGGCGCTTTCGGGATTGGCTCATCACCCCGCGCGGCTACCTGCCAGCCCTAGAGAACCCCCACCTGACTGAGTAAACCAAAACAGAGGCTGTTGACAATACTCAGGGCAATTGACCCCAATAGCGCACTCCAGAAACCATTGCGGAGCGTAAAGCCATCCACAAATGCTGCGGCCAACGCAAAAATCGCCGCATTAATAATCAGGGCAAAGAGTCCCAACGACAGAAAAATGAAAGGAAACGACAAAAACTTGAGGACTGCTCCCAGCGTGGCATTGAGCACCCCAAAGACAATTGCCGACCACAGCGCGGTACTAAACTTATCAATTTCCACGCCCAAAAAAGAAAGACGCGAAACAATAAACAAACTGATACTGGTCACGATCCACGTAATTAGCAGACCCCACATAACTCCTCCTCCGGCAATCGTCCTTAGATCAGCCTAGCCTAGACAACAACAAATAGAAACGGCACAATTGGAATCCCCAGCGCACTGCTGAGCCAATAGCTAAGCAGACTCAGGATAATTGTCAGGAACAACGATAAACACAAAGACACCAGCAACTGGGAAGCCAACTGCTGCAGCACTTGCCAAAAGGAATCAAGCGTCCCTGTCAGCGAATTGGCTAGCCCATAGGATAATTCCATACTGACTTCTCCAATAACAATTCCCTCTCTGGCCTTTATTGTACGAGCAAGCCCATTAAACAGGGATTCACTGGCGCATTGGCTCTGCCCGTTCACTCGTTCTAGGAGCTGCCTCTTTAGGTAACGGCAAGCCATTGAGGACAATTCCCAACAATTGCTGCGGAAAGTTCAAGCGATACTCTGCCATCAAGGCACGCAGCTCCGCCCGCTGGCTATAACCGAGTCGGACAACTGCCAAGGCACCATCGACCGCCGGCACCAACCGATTCGTTTCCGATGAAATGAGTTGTGGTGGCGTATCGATGATAACCCAATCAAACGCAGCCTTCAACTCCTTCAGGAGGGCAATACCGGCGGCAGAACTGAGGCGACCTCCCCCTTGACCCGCTGTCAAAACCCATAACCGCTCAGGGCGCGATCGCAAAGCTAACCAACCTGATGCCATCGCCGTACCGTTCAGTAATTCTGCGATGCCTGAGGTATTGGGAATGCCAAGCGCTTCATGGAGTCCGGGCGCTTGCAGGTTAGCATCAACAAGCAACACCCGCTGCCCTAACACCGCTGCGGCTAACCCTAAATAAATGGCTGTTGTGGTTCGGCCTTCGCCGTTTCGAGCTGAGGTAATTGCCACACACCCCCCGTCGGCACAAGAGCGCTGCAAATGCCCCAGTAAAAAGAGAAACCGTTCTTCAAAAATCGGCGGACTCATGCGCACCTGCTGCTGTAGCCCCCAGAGGGCGATCGGCGTTTCAATGCGGCTAAAAGACGTCTGATTCAACTCTGACCCCCAAGGGATGTCCCCCAGAATCGGCACGGGAGCCTCCTTACGGACTTGCTCAATATCCAAGAGCTTCGGATCCAGCAAATCGAGAATAATGGCTAAGGCGGCACCGGAAAAGCCACCCAGAATCGCCGCTAACACCAGTGCTAACAACAAGCGTAGCGTCACGGTGTATTGCTCCTCATCATCGATATCCGAGAGCAACTCCCAAGTAAAGTCTTGCTGCGCCAGTTGCAATTGGATTGACTGCCGCGTCTGCAGTAATAACCTGAGAGCCTCCTGCGCTGCCGCCAATCGTTGCTCAATTTTGCGAAAGCCTAGGTTCAAGTCAATCGTGCGGTTGAGTTGCCCCTCCACTTGCGCCAGTTGCCGCCCCAGCTGTTCATTCAAGCGCAACAGTGACTCGTACTCCACACCTGCTTGAATATACCTTGAAATAATTTCACCGGACGTACTGCTTTGATACCCAATAAGGTTTTCAGGATTTCTCACCGCATTACGGCGGGCAATGATTTGGGCTTCCGCTTGTAATTGCCGTAAGAGTTCTTGCCGTTCTTGCGCCACCTGTTGAACAAGCGGTGAGTTAGGAGGAAAGAGACTGATTTGCTCCGCCAATTTTTGCTCAACGCTACGTAAGGCTCCCAATTGGGAAGTGTAGCTAGGGGAGGTACTCAAATTGACCGCAACCAATGCTTCTTGAGGAGTCATTCCCAACTCTTCGGCAAAACCGCGAAATTGCTGCTGTGCCGCAACGATTTTTCCTTGTGTATCCTGCTGTGCCTGCTGAAGGCGATCCAACTGTTCCCGAAAAAGCTGGGCATCCTCCGAGGGGCTAAACACTTGGTTATTGGAACGAAAACTGCGCAGTTCCCCCTCTATTTCTTCGATTTGGCGCAGTTGACGGCTAATTTCACTATTAACGTAACGAAGATTCTGCTCAATTTGTTTACTTTTACGCTGCTCATTAAAACTAATTAAGTAGTCCGATAGTTCCCGGAGAATAAAGCGAATCTTATCTTTATCATTAGATTTAAAGCCAATTCGGATAATCTTTGATTGTCCAGAACCAAATAGTTGCCTAGACCCAGTAGATTCTGCTGTAATTGAAAGCGCCGACAAAAACTTTTGTAAGGATAGGTTTCAGCATCCAGTTCATCAGCATATTGTCCTAAAAATCGTTCATAGATAGGACGCAGGACAACATCACTATTGAGAATCTGCACCAGCGTTGCCAAGTCCCCCTCTGCTGAGCCTGAAAGCAAGGGAATTGGCTGTGAATCTCCTACAACCGACCGCAGACCACTCAACTGGGCAGCACCACGAGCACCCGGTTGTTCCACGGGTGCCACCTGAATGAGGATGCTATTCGGAAACTCTTGTTACTCGTCTAACGGATACCTTAGCCCTTGCTTTGCCTCTGTTCCTCAGTAGTCAACTTTCAGGTATTGCGACACAGTCCAATACACTAAGCATCATCCTACTAGCTGTTCTATTATTTCAGTTTTTAGGCGAGTTATGGGGGGCTTGCCAAGACTTACGGCTACGGTCTTTCGTTGTAGAAGCACGCCGAGTGACCACAGCTTGGGTGAGCGCTAACCTCAGCTTATTGCTAATTTGTTGGCTCTTGCATGAACTGGATACCTACTCATGAACAGATTTGATTCTGTGGTTCTTATAGATTCTCTTTTTCCTTATGGTGGCTTGCTGGATATTATCTCAGGTATAGGGTAAACGCATCAAATTATCAGGGAGCATGTGATAAGGGGTAAGACAGAGAAGCAGCAAGAATTTCGAGTAGAAAATTATTATGTAACAGGTGTGGCTGAGAGTGTGGCAATTTTTTAGTTTTTTCACAGTTCCGATTAGATCATGACTAATCCAATAATTTCAATTATTACCGCTACTTACAATTGTGCTGATCTTTTACCATGCTTAATTGCTTCAATTAGAAACCAGACAGATCAAGATTTTGAGTGGGTAGTTGTCGACGGTGGCTCAACAGATGGAACACTAGAACTACTTAAAGATGCAAAACAAAAATTCAAAAACCTTATTGTTAATTCACAAGAGGACTTTAGCATTTATCATGCTTTGAATAGAGGAATTAAACTTGCAAAGGGTGATTACTATTTGGTTGTTGGGGCAGATGATGAGCTATTTCCTGAGGCGATAGAATACTATAAAACTGCGGCTTTAACTTCAAATGCAGATTTAGTAACAGCTAGTATCTTAGTAGATAGCGTTCTCGTTAAGCCAAAATCAGAACTACTGAAATTTTGGTACGGATCATGGGCATATGTCAGTGGACATTCAGTGGGTTTACTTATCAGAAGAAGCTTACATGAACACATTGGATACTACTCTAAGCGTTTCCCTATTACCGCTGACCAATACTTTATTCTAAAATCAATTCAATTTGGTGCAAAGATCCAAAAAGAATCATTTATAGCAGGGAGGTATGGATCTAGTGGTTTTAGCAGTAGTGATATTTTAGGATATTTAACAGAAACCTTCCGAGTAAACGCAGAGTGCTCAAATAATTACATACTAAATTCTATAATATTTATCTTTCGTTTGCTTAAAAACTATCGTAAGCTTGCCTACAGATCAGGGTAAACGCATCAAATTATGAGGGAGCATGTGATAAGGGTTCAGACAGAGAAGCAGCGAGAATTTCGAGTAGAAAATTATTATCGAGGGCAGCTCGATAAGGCTTCATCTTCAAGCTCCCCTTGCCAAGATGCCGCCGCAACAAATTCAAAGCTAATCGTCATCAAAGAGTTGATGGACACAGCGACCTTGTACTCTAGGGTCATCAAGGTCGCCCAAATGAGCACGGAGAGAGGAGGAGAGACAGAAAGAGTCAAACATGAAGTTGTAGGGTTAGGTTGATGTCATTGTCCTACAACAAGGGTAAGTGGATGAATTGGCAACCGAGGATAGACCTAGAGTAAGGTTGATTACGTATTTGATCTTAGAGTTAGTAGAGCTTCCAGAGATATGGGGGGAGAAACTGATAGATAAGTTAAGATATGTGCAACTAGAACTAAGTCGGCGGTGTTCAGTGGTACATTGGAGCTTTGATTGGCAGCCAGAGCTCCGTGTCATTTAGAATATAACCTTTTGTTTCAGCTTTCAACATTTCTGCTTGTCGCTAAATGACTGTCAAGCTAAACTCGTCTAATGAGAAGTAGTAAAAATATAGCTATATGAAAGTTGCTATCCGCACTCTTATTTTTCTTGGCATCCTTATCACCCCATTTTTAAACTTATATGAAATTTTAGGTTTTTTATCTGGAACATTAGTAAGTCAAACTGAAGTACTAACTCCTTATTATTTAAAAATTACCAAAGATTTTGTAATGATTAGCATTGTAATCCTGTTATTTATTAATCACTTTAATAAAAAAATAAGCGTATCTTATCTTGGCATTTTATCATTTTTTTTAACAGTGATACTAGCTTCAGTTACGAATACTATTATGAACTTAAATCAAGATTACTTAGTTTATGGCTTAAGACTCATTTATCCTGCTTTTATACTCCTATTTGGAATTAATTTTTTTGAGGAAGATATATTTGACAGAAGAAATAGTATTATTTTGATAATTATTTTTCTTATTCATTTACTATCACAATCTATTCAACTTTTCTCGGGTGCGACTTGGTTTGGTTTGATCGGAGCATATTCAGCTCGAAATCCTGGCATATTCCTTATTCCAAATACTGGTGCTTTCTTTAGCATAACATGTTTGTTTTACTTTTTGTATTTTGATAAGTACTATAGATACAAAAATTATTTTCTTATTTTAATACTAGTTATACTTTCATCTGTAAGTGTAATCCTTACTGGTAGTGGAACAGGAATAATAGCATTTTTATTCTTGCTAATAATCAAATTTCTACCTAATCGCCTTTTGTTTAGTGCGTTTCCTATTTCAACTTTTATATTAGTTATCGTTAGGCCATTGCTAGACTTTATAAGAGGTGATGACTATGTAGAAATATCTGGAGGAACGAGGGTTGAAATATTTTCCAATCTTTTGGAAAATATTCTAAAAAGGACAGATTTATTTTCTTCATCCTTTGGCTACTTTACGAATACAGCATATTTAATGGGTGAGAGTGACTACATTATGGACTCGACCTTTGCTGCTTTACTAGGAAATTTAGGGCTCTTGCCATTCATGATTTTTTCTGGCATGATGATATTTTTGATTTTCAGGTCTGCCATGAACCACGACAGACGAAAACTAAGCTTTTTAATATTAGTTTTATTATTTTCATTGACAACCATCATTTTTGAGGCCTATCCAATGAATATGTTGCTAGCAATAATGGGAAGTATTTTGTATAAGAAAAAGAAAAATATTGGAGTGGAAGAAAAATATGAGTAAGATTGTTGTCATATCAGCTGTTAATATAACTGACGGTGGACCATTGACAGTTCTTAGAGAATGTCTTGATGCAGCTGTTCAATGTCTTTATACTGATTGGAAAATCATTGCTCTAGTTCATAATAAAGAATTGCTGAAGGGTCTAAAAACTAATCGAATTAAAGTTATAGAATTTCCAAATGCAAAAAAATCTTGGCTTAGGCGCTTATGGCTAGAGTGGGTTTACTTTGATTTTATTTCAAGAGGTCTTAAGCCAAATATATGGCTTTCATTACACGACATTACACCACGGGTGCAAGCAAAGTATCAAGCTGTCTATTGTCATTGCCCAGCACCATTCCATAAAGTTACTTGGCCTGAAGCATACTTTGATCCAAAATTTGCGATGTTCTGTTTTTTCTACGATTGGATATATCGAGCTTTTATTTTTCGTAATAGCACTGTTGTAGTTCAACAGGAATGGCTGCGTCAAGCTTTTCAAAAGCGGTATCAGCATCCCAACATTTTGGTGGCTTACCCTACGCGGAAAAATAGCTCAAGTACTAGTCTCAGCAGTTTACCGCTAGGTGAATTCAGCAGAGATCGGAAATTAATAATGCTCTATCCTGTCTTGCCTCGAGTACATAAAAATTTTGAAGTAATATGCGATGCTGTAAGGGAGCTACCTCTTTCTGTGACAGATTGTGTAGAATTACGATTAACTGTGAGTGGCACCGAAAATCGTTATGCAAACTACATATACAAGTGTTACTCACGTCAGTCTAACATTAAGTTTATCGGACATCAGTCAAAGCAGGATATGGAGAAAGAGTATCAACATTGTAATTTAGTAGTTTTTCCCTCAAGACTAGAATCATGGGGCTTACCAATTTCAGAAGCAAAAGCTTTAGGAAAACCATTACTGGTAGCTGATTTGCCCTATGCGTATGAAACTGTGGGTAACTATAGTGCCGTAACTTTTTTGCCAGCAAATGATTATTTAGCTTGGTCAAATGTTATTGAAAAAATTATCAAGGGGGTTCATACTTTTGATCAACATATTTATTCATTACCTGATGAGCCCTTTGCATCTGATTGGTTTGCTTTTTGGAATTTCCTAGTTCAAGATGCTCTATGCTGAATCTTTCTGCCTCTTTGGTTCTTTTTCATAATGAGCCAGCCGATTATAATAGAGCCATCTCTTCCTTTTTAAATGGTTCAGACGGCATTCTATATGTGATTGATAATTCTAAACAACCTCTTAAGAGTGACCTGTTTCAACATCCTAGAGTAAACTATATCTTTACCGGAAAGAACTTAGGCTTTGGTAAAGGACATAATAAAGCCATTGAATTAGTCGGTAATAAATCAGATGTTCACCTAATAATTAACCCCGATATTTATTTTGATATAAATGTTTTGCCAGAAATATTGATCTTTCTTAAAGAAAATCCAAATGTTGGTGCGTTAATGCCTCAAGTTTTGTATCCTGATAAGCGTATTCAACATCTTTGTAAGCTAATACCAACACCAGTGGATTTAATATGTCGCCGCTTTTTTCCTCTAATAGCTGAGCTTATTATTAATCCACATTATGAGCTGCGCGACTTGCCACAAGATAGACCATCAGTTGTTCCTGTTGTATCTGGTTGCTTTCTATTAGTGAGGACGAAATTGTTTCATCAAATTGGAGGATTTGATGAACATTTTTTTATGTACATGGAAGATGTTGATTTATCACGTCGTATTGGTGAAATATCTGATGTAGTTTACTTTCCTCTAGTTAAGGTTACTCATGTTCATGCTAGAGGTTCATATAAGAAAATTAAAATGCTTAGACACCACATTATATCTGCAATGAGATACTTTAATAAATGGGGATGGATATACGATAAGAAGCGACAAAAGATAAATCAGAGATATTATCATTTAAAAGTAGAATCCTTAAAAACTGATTAAAAAGCAAAAAAAACAGATAGTCTTTACTAGAAGAGTTGAAAGTTAGTTAAGAGGGATAAGAAAGGGTTACAACTATGATATTCTGCTCTAAAAAATATGCTAATAATCGAGAGTATCATGGCATCATTTGCAACGATGGTTAAATCCATCCTCCAGAAACTCGGCCCTTGTGACTACCCTAGCCTAAACAAACAGCTCCTCTTCAAAATCTGGTTGACCTACATTTTAGACCACCGATTAACCAGCATGAGAG
>FWWL01003209.1_pt1 | contig 30732 bp, 26 predicted proteins | sample 2228331 | NCBI WGS metagenome assembly FWWL01 (sample SAMEA103939775, study PRJEB20133) | metagenome
GGATGCCGAACGCAAGCGCACCCTGCCTATGGCTTCCTCCGTCATGCCCAGCGAGCAGTACCGCCGCATGGAGGTCGCACCGGATGAGGTGACACTGACCGCATCGGTGCTTAAAGCAGGCCACCCGCTGCCTGTTGAGGACGTCTTCAACACGCCCTACATGAGCCGCAGCATTGCCGAGCGCTTCCCGGAGAAATCGGTGCTGGCGTTGCCCCTGCGCGCCGCCGGACGCGACATCGGGGCGCTGTTGATCGCCTTTATGGAGATGCACCGCTTCACTGAGGAAGAGATCACATGGGCGCAGCAGGCCGCCGACCTCATCGCGCTGGCCATCACCAGAGCGCAGGCCTACGCCGACCTCATTGAGCGCAACCGCGATCTGGACGCCTTCAGTTACACAGCCGCCCACGACATCAAAGCGCCCCTCAGCGTGGCGCTGGGCTACATGGCGCTGTTCAAAGAAGCCTACGGCGACCAGCTCACTGACGAAGCGCACATGATGGTGGAGCAGGCTGACCTTGCGCTCAATAAAATACTGCAGATCGTGGAGAGTCTGTTGATGCTGGCCCGCCTGCGCAGCGCCACGCAGGCCACCGAACCAGTGGCGATGGAGGCGGTCATCCGTGCTGCGCTGGAACGCCACAAGGCGGCCATCACGGCGCGAAATGTCCACGTGGACCTCCAGCCACCGTTCCCGCCTGTGCTGGGCTACGGCCCGTGGCTGGAGGAGGTCATGGCCAACCTGATCAGCAATGCCGCCAAGTATGCCGGCGCCAGAGAAGGGGAGCAGCCGTGTATCCTCATCCGCGCCGTGCCGCAGGACCATACCGTGCGCTACGAGGTGCAGGACAACGGTCCGGGCATTGCCCCTGAGGACCAGCAGCGCATCTTTGAGATGTTCACCCGCCTGCGGGGAGGCCATCATACTGAGGGGGTAGGGCTGGGTCTTTCCATTGTCAAGCGTATCATTGAAAAGCTGGGCGGCGAGGTGGGCGTGGAAAGCGAGGTGGGCAAGGGCAGCACCTTCTGGTTCACCCTGCCCACCGCATCGCTGGGCACCCCAGCGCCTACGGCTGAGTGATCAGCTCCTCAAAGCCGCTACGGATGACCTGAAAGAAGGCGCGCCCCGGCTTGAGCGGCAGGGGAGCGCCATCCGATCCCACCAGCGAGAACATATCTCCCTCGCCCTCGCGCACCCAACGCGCATCAAAGAGCAGCCCATCGCGCAGCAGCGCCGCCGGGCCGCTGCCAGTGAGCTCAATATAGAGCGATTTCTCCGCACCGAAGTACTTCTCCGGAAAGAGCGTCACCTCTTCCAGATAGCTGCCGATCACGATGACGTTCTCAAAAGCCATCTGCTCGCCGGTGAGGGCATCTGAGTGTGGTAGGCCGTCCGTCCAGCGCAGGTAGGTGCCGCTGACGGGATCGTAGCGCCACTCTACGCTGGTGCGGGCGTAATCCAGATGGGCCACTGTCGCCGGCAAGCCGCCCTGCGGAGGGAGGGCGGAGAAGGCCATGCCCGGCGTGCCAAAGCGCGGCGTGTGGCGCACCCCGCGCTCGTTGGCCAGCTGCCACAGCAGGGACGTATCGGTAAAAAGGGTGTGCTCCAGCGCCAACCCCTCGCGGAAGAAGCGCACGAACCACGGCTCGCCATAGCCGAACTGCGGGGAGATGACATTCCAGGGGTACAGGTCAGAGGCGCGGATGGTATCTATTACCCCCAAACTGCCGCCGGAGAAAACGAGGATAGCGTCATAGGCAGGGGCGATCTGCAGGTCAGGCAGGCGGGCGCTGCGCACCGAGCCAACGTGGTGGCAATCGCGGCTGTAGAAGAGGGCGGCAAAGCGCGTCCAGCCGCCTTCCACGTAGTATTCAAAGATCACATCGGCGCTGTTGAGGCAGCTTTGCGGGCGCACCACCGGCGGTGCATTGGAGATTTTGATGAGCAGCGGGCGGCGGTCCAGCACGGCGAGGTCATCCACCGGCAGGCCAGTGAAGGGATTGATGTTCGGCGGGTATGCATCCGGGCCGATGATGGGCGGCGGGGTGGGTGTGGCAGTGGGGCGCAGCGTGGCGCCCGGCGCGGGGGATGGGGTGGGCATGGGCAGCGGCGGGGACGTCAGGGTGGCGGTGGGCGGCGCGGGCAAGGTAGTAGCAGGATCGGGCGCTGCCTGCGCCTGCGCCCCGCAGGCCATCAGTGCCAGCGCAAGAAGAGCGAGCACTCCATAAACAACATAGGAAGGGAAGACAAGGCGCATCTATATCACTTCCAAGTAGAGATGTAAGCGATTATAGCATCTGCGCCCATAGAAAACCCGAACCAGCGGGGAGCCGCGCGCGAAAGGTTAACTGACCCATCGCTCGTTGCTCATGGCCAACCGCCCCCCTACTCCATCATACGGCTGAGGGTGCGCGTGGTGAGGAAGGTCATCGCTGTGCCCAGCACCACCAACGCCACCACGTGCGGCCACAACGCCGCCAGGTCGGCGCCTTTGAGCATCACGCTGCGCACGATGGTGAGGTAGTGGCGCAGCGGCACCGCCCACGAGAGCCACTGTAGCACCTTGGGGAAGGTGGTGACGGGCACCAGATATCCGCATAACGTGAGAGCGAGCATCGCCCAGGTGAAGACCACCGTGGTAGCCTGCTGCTGCGAGCGCGCCACCGTGGAGACCATCAGCGCGTAGGCAATCTCGCACCCCAGATAGAGCACTGTCAGCCCCAGCAGCAGCCAGAAGGACCCCCGCAGGGGCACGGCGAACACCGCCTGCGTCACGAGCAGCATCACAAGGAAGTTGAGCGTGCCGATGATGAGCGGGGTGATGGCCTTGCCCGCAATGAGCTCCAGGCGGCGCAGGGGTGTGATGGTCAGCATCTCCATCGTCCCGATCTCGCGCTCACGGACAATGCCCATCACCGCTACCAACGTGGTGATCTCAAAGACGATCAGCCCCAGCTGTGAGGTGATGGCATCGGGGCGGAAGTCCAGGGCGCGGTTGAAGAGCGCCTCCGCCGAGATGCGGATACCACCTGACGAGCGCAGGCCGCCGCTCACAGCGGCATCCTGAACCAACGACTGCACCGCCCCCTGCGCCGCGCTCAACGTGCGCGCCGCCACCAGCGCACTGACCCCGTCAATGATCACCTGCAGCTGCGGCACAGCGGTAGCCGAGCGCGTGCCCTCCATAAAGCCGCGCGGGATGACCACAATGCCCATCACCTCGCCGCGGTTGATGAGACGGGTGGCTTCGTCCAGATTAGTGGGGTAGTAGGCCACCACCAGCTCGCGGGTGTTGTCCAGCGCGGTGATGATCTGGCGGCTGAGGGGCGAGAGGTCGTAATCCACCACCGCAACGGGCATGTTGGCGATGTCTTGGCCGATGGCGCGGCCCAGCAGCATGATCTGTAGCGCCGGGCCAAGCAGGGCAAAGGTGAACAGCACACGGTCGCGGACAAACTGGAGGATTTCCTTCGTGATCAGCGTGCGCAAGCGGTAGATCACAGCATGCCTCCCTCTCCCTCAGCGCAGCTTTTTGGAGAAGAGCAGGATGGTGGTGCTCACCAACAGCACGCCCATCCCCAACAGGGTGAGCGCCTGCGGCCAGAGGTCGGCCAGCCCCACGCCCTTGAGTGCAACGCCGCGCGAGATCACGATGTAATGGGTGATGGGCAGGGAGAGCGCCAGCGCCTCCGAGGCGAACGAAGATTTATCAATGGGCAGCAGCAGGCCGGTGAGGAAGAAACCGGGGATGAACAGCACCAACAGGATGATGGCCGGCACTGTCCGTTGGCTGCTGATGAAGTTGGCGACCAACATGCAGAACCCCATCAGCGCCAACAGGTAATCGGCGGTGAGCAGCACGTAAAGCCCCAGATCGCCACGAAAGGGGACACGAAACCAGTACACCGCCAGCGCCAACGCCAGGAGCATCCCCACCACGCCAAGGGCCAGATAGACGACGAGCTTGCCCAGCAGGTACTCCCAGCCGGTGATGGGCGTGGTGATGAGCGACTCAAAGGTGCCCGTCTCCTTTTCGCGCGTGATGCCCAGCGCGATAGCCATCGCTGGCAGGATGAGCACCATGGCCATCAGGCCCGGGATCATGCTGTGTTGTGAGCGCAGGTTTTCGTTGAACCAGATGCGGATGCGCACGTCAAAGGGCGCACGTGGCGCTCCCCTTAACGAGGCGACATAGGCCGCCGTGCGTTGCTCCAGTGAGTGGATCACCTGGAGGGCAGTGCCCGCATCGCTGCCGTCAGCCACGAGGTTGACGGAGGCCTCCTCATGGGCAGCGAGGCGGCGCCCAAAGCCGGGGGGGATGATCAGCGCAACATCGGCGCGGCCCGCTCGCAGCAGGGCTGCGGCTTCATCGGTGTTCTCAACGGTGGCCACCAGCGTGATCTTGCCATCGGCGGTGAGGGCGCGCAGGTATTGCGCCGACTGGGGAGTGCGGTCGTTATCCAGCACAGCGAGGTTGGCGCGGTCTACGTCAAAGGAAAAAAGGTAGGAGAGCAGCATGAGCAGGACGGCGGGCGCAAACACGGTGAGGAAGAGGAACCCGGGGTCCAGGCGGATATGCTTGAGCTCTTTGGCGATCACAGCAAGGGTGCGGCGGAAGGATTGGCGCATGGTCGGTTTGAGGGTGTGGGAGGTCGGAGGGCTACTTATCAGCAAAGCGGTAGCCCACTCCACGCGAGGTCAGGATGTACTCCGGATGTACAGGATCGCGCTCTATCTTCTTGCGCAGATAGTGAATGTAGAGCTTCAGGCTGTCCACCGCGTCATCGTACTCCGCTCCCCAGGCCTCGCGCACCAGCTCACGGCGCGTCAGCACACGGCCGGCGTTGCGTGCCAATGTGCTCAGCAGGTCAAACTCCTTGGGAGTCAGGTGACGCGGCTCGCCGTTGACGGTGACCTCACGGTTGAGCAGGTTGATACGCAGCTCGCCGCCGCCGAAAACCAGCTCCTCTATCACGCGGTTGCGGGGGGCGCGGCGCAGATGCGCCCGGATGCGGGCGACCAGCTCATCCGTATCGTAGGGCTTGACGATGTAGTCATCGGCGCCCACCTCCAGCCCTTTGACCACATCGCGGCGGTCGGTGAGGGCGGTGAGGAAGATGATGGGCACATCGGAAAGCTCGCGCAGACGGCGGCAGAACTCCATACCGTCCATGCCGGGCATCATGATGTCCAGGAGCACCAGATCGGGGTGCAGGCGGTAGGCCTTGCGCAGCCCATCCTCGGCCTGATAGGCCTTGATGACCTCAAACCCCTTTTGCTCCAGCAGCACAGTAAGCAGCTGGACGGTTGTCTCTTCATCATCCACGATGAGGATTTTCTCGCCCATGATGGTACGGGCCTCGGGGCTAACCAAATCCCAATCCACAAACCTGCCGACACTATACACTGGAAGGAAGAGAGGCGCAAGTGGGGAGGGGACCCCTGCAAACAGCAGATTCCCCTCCCTCTAATATTGACAATGTAGGTAAACTTTGATACGATAGTATCATGTTGCGCATCAGCCGCCGCATGGACTATGCCCTAAGGCTTATGGTCGCCATTGCACGGGCGCCTTATGGCACTTACACGCCGGCCCCGCGCGTGGGGCCGGAGCTGGGTATCCCGCGCCCCTTCCTTGTGAAAGTGGTGGGCGACCTTAAGCGCGGGGGGCTGATCCTGACGGCGGCGGGGCGCAACGGCGGCATCCGACTGGCGCGGCCTGCGGACAAGATCACCCTGCGCCACATTGTGGAGGCAGTAGAAGGGCCGATCTTGCTCAACGGTACCCTTCCTCGCAAAGGGCAAACAGACGCCCTGCACAGGACTTGGGAGCGCGTGCAGAGCGTGCTACAGGCTGAAATGGATGCCATCACGCTGGCCGCGCTGGTCAGGGAGCACCAGAGCACGGACCAGGCCACAGGGTCGGATGCCATCCCATCCTAACCTATGGGGATTGCCCTGTTACTTCTTGCGCCACAGAAGGAGTAGCCCATGGCTCAACAAGATGCGCAGCACGCCGAAGCGGCGGAGGGCAAGGAGACCTTCAAGCCAATCGGCACATTGATCCTCATGATCGGGTACATCCTGATCTTCGCCCTCGCCTGGGGGCTGGTTTACTTCAACGAATTGCTGGCAAGGAGATAGCGGACGATGTTGCATGTGGATCGCTTTGAGTCGGCCTTCATGCAGTTGGCCGTCCTCATGCTGTTGGCCTTCGCTGGGGCGGTGCTTATCGCCGTCTTCGGGTTGGGCATCCACCTGCCGGATGTGTCGGAACCCCTCCCACCGGCGGAGGTGGACACCACGGTGGGGTTTGACAACCCCGGCCTGCGCATGATCCACCCTGATTGGTACGAGGCCTACATCGTGGTGCAGGCCTGGCAGTTCACCCCCAGCGAGATCACCGTACCCGTCGGCTCACGGGTGACCTTCTTCCTCGCCAGCAAGGACATTATTCACGGCTTTAAGATTGAAGGCACCAACGTCAACATTATGGTCATCCCCGGCCAGATCAGCGAGGTGACCACCACCTTTGATAAGCCGGGGACGTACCTGTTCGTCTGCCATGAATACTGCGGCGCCCTGCACCACACCATGAGCGGCACGATCACCGTCGTGGAGGAGCCAGCTAATGGAGGTTAAGACAGAAGCGGTGCCAACACGCGCCCGCCGTGTGGCTCTGCGCGAGTGGGCAGCGCTGGTTGTCAGGCTGTTCAAGCTGCGCATTGTGCTGCTGCTGCTGGCTGCAGCCATCGGCGGGGCCTTTTTGGGTGCGCAGGGCATGCCGCCGCTCAAGGCGCTCATCGCCGTGGTGGTCAGCGGGACGCTGGCCGCCGGTGGGGCCTCGGCACTCAATGAGTATCTGGAGCAGCGCATAGATGCGCTGATGCGCCGCACGCGCCAACGTCCCCTGCCGGCGGGGCAGATCGCACAGCCGACAGCAGTGTTGTGGATCGCCGTGGCGATGATCGCCGCGGCGGTGTTAGGCGTGCTGCCCGACAACCCCATCATGGCGCTCTATCTGGCGCTGGGGGCGCTGATCTATATCGGCGTCTATACGGTATGGCTCAAGCCGCGCAGCGTGCTGAACATCGTCATCGGCGGCGCAGCGGGTAGCATGGCCGTCATGACCGGCGGCGCGGCGGTCGGCGCACCGACCGATGCAGGGGTGATCGCCTTGGCGCTGCTCGTCTTCCTGTGGACTCCGGCGCACTTCTGGGCGTTGGCGCTGTTCTACCGCGATGATTATGCCCTGGCGGGTGTGCCCATGCTCCCTGTGCATGTCAACGACAAAGCCAGCGCCGGCTGGATTTCCCTCCACGTGTTTGCCACAGCGCTGGCTGCGTTGGCGCTGGCGGCGCACCCCGCGCTGGGTTGGGCATACCTCATCCCCACGCTGGCGCTGACGGTGCCGATGCTCGTGGGCGCCGTGCGGTTGGTGCGCAGGCCAGAGCGGCAGCAGGCCCTGCGGTTGTTCATCCTCTCCAACCTTTTCCTGCTGGTGATCCTCGCCGCGGTGGTGGTGGCGACGGTACTCCACCAGCTGATCTCACACAACGGGGGATAGTGCAGATGGAGGCAGTGTACGATTATCGGCGTGAGCGCACGCTCGCTTTCTGGTTTATTGCCGTTTCGTTTGTGGCCATTGCCGTTGGGGGCCTCATTGGGTTGTTCCAGGCGCTGGAGCACGCGGGCATCAACTTTTATCCTTTACCTCTGCTCGGCAGCTACTACAAGGCGCTGACGCTGCACGGTGTGCTCAACGCGCTGACATGGACGACCTTCTTCATCAGCGGTTTCCTCATGATCGCCGTCTCGCGCTCGCTGGAGCGCCCCATGCGCAGCATCGCGCTGAGCTGGGTTGCCTTCGCCGTGATGCTCCTCGGTGTGGGCATGGCGGGCTGGGCGATGCTCTCTGGCAATGCCAACGTGCTCTACACCTTCTACGTGCCCATGCGCGCCCACCCCATCCACTACATCGGCCTGACGCTTGTTGTCATCGGCACGTGGATTCACTCCGCCAACTTCTTCCTCACCTGGGCAGCGTGGCGCGCTGAGAACCCTGGCGTCAAGACGCCCATCGCCACAGTGGCCACGCTGGCCACGTGGATCGTGTGGGACATCGCCACCATCGGCGTGGCCGCCGAGATGTTGACGATGGTTATCCCCTGGTCGCTAGGGTTGATTGAGAACACCAACCCGCTCCTGGCGCGCACGCTGTTCTGGTACTTTGGGCATCCGCTGGTGTACTTCTGGCTGCTGCCCGCCTACGTCTCGTGGTACGCCATGGTGCCCAAGCAAGCGGGTGGCAAGCTGTTCTCTGACCCCATCGCGCGGCTGGTCTTCATGCTCTTCATCCTCTTCTCCACGCCGGTGGGGCTGCACCACCAGTATACCGACCCCGGCATCAGCCAGATGTGGAAGGGCGTCCACGCTGTGCTGACCTACGCGGTGGCCTTCCCCAGCCTCGTCACGGCTTTCACGCTGATGGCCTCGCTGGAGTACGCAGGCAGGCAGCGCGGCGGCAAGGGCCTCTTGGGTTGGATTCTGCGCCTGCCTTGGGGCGACCCGAGCTTTGCGGCGCAGGTGCTGGCCATGATCATCTTCGCTGCGGGCGGCGTCAGCGGGGTGCTCAACGCCAGTTATGTGATCAACCTCGTGGTGCACAACACCACATGGGTTCCCGGCCACTTCCACCTGACGGTGGGCACCGCCTCCACGCTGAGCTTCATGGGCATCACCTACTGGCTGCTGCCCTACCTCACCAAGCGGCGGCTGTTCAGCAAGGCGGCGGCGTTGGCGCAGGGCTGGACGTGGTTTATCGGCATGGTACTCTTCGGGCGCGGGATGCACTGGGGAGGACTGCTCGGCGCACCGCGCCGCGTGCCCTTCTCGCAGGCCGTCTATACTCAGCAGCTCTTTGAGTCCACAGCCAACCTGCCATTGGGCGGCCTGCAAGGGGCGATGTGGCTGACGGCTATCGGCGGCGTCATCCTCACGATAAGCGGGCTGCTCTTCTTCGTCAACGTGCTGGGCACGCTGCTCATGAAGAAGGGCAGCGCGCAGGATGTGGACGTGCCGCTGGCTGAAGCGCTCTCAGGGCCGGAGAAAGCCCCTGCCGTGCTTGACCACTGGCGCGTGTGGGTGAGCGCGGCGGCGGTGCTGGTGCTGTTGGGCTACGTGCCGGTGTTGACGCAGGTCTTGCAGGCCAGCGGGTGGAACGCCCCGGGCATGTTCATCCGCTGAGGGAGGTAAAAGCGCCCAGGGCACAGCAGTCCTGGCGCTTGAGCCATCATCCACAAATGCCAGAGGGCACGGAGCACGCAGAGAGCGAGAATCCCCCGTGTGCTCCGTGCCCTCTGGGGTTAAAAAACCCCTAATGGTACTCCAGCTCGCGGCCCAGCAAGCGGCTGAAGATGGCCTCAGCAAGGGCGATGAGCGCCATCATGAAGAGGTCAATCGCCAACGCAGCAACCAGCGCGAAGCTCAGCCAGCGCGCCACCTGCGCCAGCGGCCCCTCTAGCCACGCCTGCAGCAGGATGCTGAGGTCCAGCGCGAGCAAGACGACGGTGATGGCCCCAGCAGCGCCAACAAACAGCCACCAGTTGATGCGGTCGTGCTCCTCCGGCAGCATGGCGTTGGCGATGGCAAACACCAGATACACCCACAGCCAGAAATCGGGCGTGGAGAAAAAGGCATCCAAGGCAGCCCCGATGGTGGGCAGATCGCCGGTGGGCAGGGCATCAAGGAGCGCCTGCAGGTTGAAGTGGCTGCCGATGAGCACAATAGCCCCCACGCCGCTCACCAGCGGCACCATGCCGATCAGCGTGGCGCGCAGGTCATCGGTGCCCTTTTCAATCTCCACCAGCCCCAGGCGGATCACGCCACCGCGCTGCTCCTGCGGCCAGAGGCGAAACTGCTTCACGCGCACGCGCAGCAGCCTGGCCAGCACCCACTGGCTGACCTCATGCAGGACGACGCCCGGCAGCAGCGCCATGTAGTAGATCAGCACGGCGGCCTGCGGGTTGTTGGTCAGCAGCAGCCCCAACCCCTGAACATGGCGGTGTATCCAGCGCTCTACCTGCACAAGGGGCCAGATGGCCAGCGCCGCCACGAACCATGGGATCAGCCAGTTGGGTATGATGTCCATGTAGAAAGGCCCCCCCTCGGTGTTGGTTGCTTACCCCGCCCCTGCCAGCTGATGAGGCAGATGGCGCGTAACCTGCGCCATGCGCCGGACCACCTCAGCAAGCGTCAGAAAGGCAATAGCACCTAGCGCAGCGGCAAACTGATCTGCAAGCCCTCCCAAAGCGACGATCAACAGGCGGGCATCACGCTTGGCAGGCAGCCCTTCCCCAAACTGAGCGGCGTGCCCAAAGGCGCTTTCGTAGCGTGCTTCCGAGTAGGGGATGGCCAGCGAGCCCGTGAGCGCTAGCAGGCCCAACCCCCACACCCAGGCAGCCCCGTGAAAGCGCCACGCTCCCCACGTCATGCCGCCGATGAGCAAGGCATCGGCCAGACGGTCCAGCATGGCATCCAGCCATGCCCCGTAGCGTGTGCTCATGTGGCGCAGGCGCGCTATCTCACCGTCGCAGCCATCCACAATGGAGGCGAGCTGGGCCAACAGGCCCCCCACAGCCGAGGCAAGCCCCGGCCCCCCGCCCAGTAGCAAGGCAGCGACCGCTGCAAGGACAAAAGAGGCGAGCGTGACCTGATGGGGCGTGATCCCCGTATGCCTGACCAACCAGCGCGATAACGGGATGGAAAGCCGCCGATTGAGGTAGCGCGCAACAAGGCCATCGCGCGATTTGGGGAGCTGAGCGGCCAGAAAGGCGCGTGCCTTCTGCAGGTCCTCAGGGGTATCCACGTCCATCCAGAAACCCCCTTGGCAGTCAAAGACGTGCAGAATCTGGCCTGCTGCGATCCAACGGCGCTTTACCTCGTTGAACGCACCCACCCCATCAGCCAAACACGCTTCCACGAAGGGGAAAATGCGCTGTGAGCAGATAAAGAGGCCCGTGTCTACATACTTGAACTTGGTCAAATCCTTGCTCAGTACTGTGATATGCCCATGTCGGGCGAGGGCCTTGGTGGCCTCGTTCACATCCACGAAGCGCGGGGACGAGTCGAATACCCCTACGAAATCGCCACGTACCTTCAGAAAACCGCGCAGCGGCTCCGGATCAAACAGGTGGTCGCCCATGACCACCACAAAACGATCGTCCTGCAGGTAGGGGCGGGCAGCAAGGATGGAGCTGGCGTTGCCCTCCTCCCAGCGCTCATTGTGGGCGACGGTCAGGGCAAAACGCTTGTCCAAACGCCGGCGGGTGACGAACTGCTCCACCTTCTCGCCCTCATACCCCACAACCACCACAAAACGCTCAACGCCAAGGGAAGAAAGTACATGCAGCTGGTGCTCTAGAAGTGTTTGACCGTGCAGGTTCAGCAGGACTTTGGGGCCAGCCGAGAGGCCCTCCATTCTGCTCCCGCAACCTGCTGCTAGAATGATAGCCTGCATCTCACCTCCTCCCCTGAGAGAAATTACTGTCTTTTCACCTCCGCCGTCACACGTACCAGTGTGATGAAGTCCTCGGCCTTCAGCGAGGCACCGCCCACCAGCCCACCGTCAATCTCCGGTTGCGACATGAGGTCGCGCACGTTGGCCGTGTTGATGCTCCCCCCGTATTGGATGCGCATGGCCTGCGCCACCTCCTCGCCGTACAGATCGCGCAGGGCGGCGCGCACCACCCCGCCGATGATGCGGTTGGCGTCCTCCGGCGTGGCGGCCAACCCCGTGCCGATGGCCCAGATAGGCTCATAGGCGATGATCACACCGCGCGCCTGCTCCGCACTAAGGCCATCAAAGGCGGCGCGCACCTGCTTGCTGACGAAGGCTTCCGTTTCACCGGCACGGTTCTGCTCCAGGCTCTCGCCTACGCAGACGATGGGGATCAGGCCATGCCGCAGCGCCGCCTTGATCTTGCGGTTGACGCTCTCATCGGTCTCGCCGAAGTACTGGCGACGCTCAGAGTGGCCAATGATGACCAGATCGCAGAGGCCCTTGAGCATGAGCGGCGAAACTTCGCCGGTGAAAGCGCCCTGATCCTCCCAGTGCATGTCCTGCGCCCCTACTTTGATCCCCGTGCCGCGCAGGGCCTCAGCGACAGCAGGCAGGGCAACAAAGGCAGGGCAGACGGCCTTCTCCACGCCGTCAATCGCGGCGAGCGGCTCCTTCACGGCATGGACGAAATCCAGCGCTTCGGCGATGGTCTTGTGCATCTTCCAGTTGCCCGCGAGGATGGGTGTGCGCATGAGGGATGCTCCTTAATATATCCGCAGGATGGGGAGAGATGTCTCTTTGATTGTACCACACCCTCACCCTACCCCCCGCTGGCCTCCCCCGAACCTACGGCCGATCTCCCTCCTCCCTGCAGGCTGCAGGGAGGAGGGCCAAGGGTGGGGGGTGGATAAAGGCAGGCTACTTGTCGTTCAGCGCGGCCAGGCCGGGCAGGGTGAGGCCTTCCAGCATCTCCAGGCTCGCCCCGCCGCCCGTGCTGACGTGGGTCACCTTGTCGGCCAGCCCGGCCTGATTGACCGCCGCCGCCGAGTCGCCCCCGCCGATGATAGTCACCGCGCCTCGGGCGGTGCGCTCGGCCAGCGCCTGCGCCACAGCGAATGTCCCTTTGGCAAAGGGCGCCATCTCAAAGACGCCCATCGGTCCGTTCCAGACGATGGTCATGGCATCGGCCAGCTGCTCGCCAAAGCGACGCACCGTCTCAGGGCCAATGTCCAGAATGCGCCAGCCCGTTGGCACACCCTCCTCTATGCGGATCACGCGGGTGTTGGCAGTGGCGTCAAAGGCATCGGCAATGACGGCATCCACCGGCAGCACAAGTTTCTCACCCGCCTTGCCGAGGATGTTCTTGGCTGTCTCCAGCGCCTCCTGCTCCACCAGCGAGTCGCCCATAGGGAGACCCTGTGCGGCAAAGAAGGTGTTGGCCATGCCCCCGCCAATGAGGATACGGTCGGCTTTGGTGAGCAGGTTCTCTATCACCCCGATCTTGTCAGAGATCTTCGCTCCGCCCAGGATGGCTACAAAGGGGCGCCGTGGGGCCTCAATGGCCGTGCCTAGAAACTCAATCTCCTTTTCCATGAGCAGGCCGGCCACGGCGGGCAGATAGTGTGCCACGCCCTCGGTGCTGGCATGGGCGCGGTGCGCTGAGCCAAAGGCATCGTTGACGTACACATCGCCCAGCCGCGCCAGCTGCTGCGCCAGCTCGGGGTCGTTCTTCTCCTCGCCCGTATAGAAGCGCGTGTTTTCCAGAACGATCACGCCACCCGGCGGCAGGGCATTGATGGCCTGCTCTACCTTCTCGCCAATGAGGTCATCCACGAAGGCTACCTCACGCCCCAGATGCTTGGCCAGCACCTCCACAGTGGGGCGCAGGGAGTACTTGGGGTCAGGGCCGCCCTTGGGCCGCCCCAGATGCGACATAAGGATCACCGCCCTCGGCTGCTGCTCCAAGATGGCCTTGATGGTAGGTACGGCGGCTACGATGCGCGTGTCATCGGTCACCCTGCCCTCCTCAATGGGCACGTTGAAATCCACGCGCACCAGCACGCGCTTGCCCTGCAGGTTCACATCGCGGATGGTCTGCTTGTTCATGGCATCCTCCTAATGGGGTAGTCACGGATTGGCGTGGGTTGACCGCACGCCGGCGATCCCCACCAATCCGCGATCTGCGGTTAGAGAAAGGGGGCGGCGTAAGGATGATCCCCTGCGGCGCCGCCCCCCTTCGGCCATAATCAAACGCTAGAGCTGCTCGCCGATCAGCTTGGCCAGATCAACGGTGCGGCAGGAATAACCCCACTCGTTATCGTACCACGCCACCACCTTGGCGTAGTTGCCGCTGCCGCCCAAAATAGAGGTGAACTGGGCATCCACAATGCTGGAGCGCGGGTCGCCCTTGAAGTCAATGCTCACCAGCGGCTCCTCGCAGAAGCCAAGGATGCCCTTCATTGGCCCTTCGGCGGCCTTGCGGAAGGCGGCATGGAGCTCCTCGGTGCTCGTCTCGCGCTCCAACAGCGCCGTGAAGTCCACCACCGAGACGGTGGAGGTGGGCACGCGCAAGGCGTAGCCATCAAAGCGCCCCTTGAGTTCAGGGATGACGAGGGCGAGGGCTTTGGCCGCGCCCGTGGTGGTGGGGATGATGCTCATCGCCGCGGCCCGCGCCCGGCGCAGGTCCTTGTGCGGCAGGTCCAGGATGCGCTGGTCGTTGGTGTAGGCGTGGACAGTGGTCATCAGGCCCTTGACGATGCCGAAGTTATCCTGCACCACCTTCGCTGCTGGAGCGAGGCAGTTGGTGGTGCAGCTGGCGTTGGAGATGATGTGGTGCCTGGCCGGGTCATACATATGTTCGTTGACGCCCAGCACGATGGTGAGGTCCTCGCCCTTGGCTGGGGCGCTGATGATGACCTTCCTGGCGCCTGCCTCCAGGTGCTTGGCAGCGCTTTCGCGGTCGGTGAACTTGCCGGTGGACTCAATCACGATGTCCACGCCGAGGTCCTTCCAGGGGAGCTCCCCCGGCTCCTTGACCATCAGCGCTTTGATGAAGTCGCCGTTGATCACCAGCCCATCCTCGCGTACCTCCACCGTGCCCTTGAAGGCGCCGTAGTTGGAGTCGTAGCGGAACAGGTGCGCCATGGTGGGCAGGTCACCGATGTCGTTGAAGGCCACCACGTCAAAGACGTCGGGGTAGTTTTCCTTCATGATCTTGAGGACCTGCCGACCGATACGACCGAAACCGTTGATGCCTACTCGGATAGCCATGTGAAACCTCTCCTTTTGTGTTGAGCGAGTACTTGAAGCGAGCCCTTGCAGGCCATGTTTAACGACTGGCCCGTAGTTTCTCCGCCAGCCAGCTGATGAGGGCTGACCACCTTCCTGTGGGTGAAGCCAGATAGGGCTACCCCTTACCCCCCGATGTCTCCTCCAGCAGCGCCATAACGGCACGCGCCAGCCGCTCCGCATCGTGCCGCCAAGGGCGCTGACGGTCCACCAGCGGCGCCGTCTTCACGCGCACTCCCAGCGCAGCAGAGCCGTCCTCATGCTCAAGGCGTACGTAGCTGAAGTTGGCCCCTTCCGCCAACGGTGGGAAGTCATCATTGACCAGCACCACATCAAAGAGGCCCTTGCCAGCGTGCTGCTCAATGGCGCGCACGTGATCGGCCACGCTGAAGCCGTCCGTCTCGCCGCGCTGGGTGGCCACGTTGCACACATACACCTTGAGCGCCCGACTGTGCCGCACCGCCTCAGCGATGCCCCGCACCAGCAGGTTGGGCAGGATGCTGGTGAAGAGGCTGCCCGGCCCCAGCACGATCAGGTCGGCGTTGAGGATGGCCTGCACGGCCTCCGGATAGGCGGGCGCATCCTCCGGCTCCAGAAAGGCGCGCACGATGATCCCGCCACGCTTGGGGATAACCGACTCACCCGCCACGCGCTGTGTGCTTCCTGCAGGTTCGGCCTCACGCACATCAGCCACAAGCGTCACATCGGCCAGTGTGGAGGGCAACACGCGCCCCCGCACGGCCAACACACGGCTGCTCTCCACCAGCGCCTGCTCAAAGCTGCCCGTTACGCCCACCAGCGCAGCGATGAAGAGGTTACCGAAGCTGTGCCCTTCCAGCGCACCCTCGCCAAAGCGATACTGGAAGAGCTGCGTCATCAGCGCCTCGTCACGGGCCAGTGCAGCGATGTTGTTGCGCAGGTCTCCCGGTGGCGGCACACCCAGCTCGCGGCGCAGGCGCCCCGAACTCCCGCCGTCGTCGGCCACTGTCACGATGGCGGTCAGGTTGGCGGTGTAGGCTTTCAGCCCGCGCAGCAGGATGGGCAGACCCGTCCCCCCACCGATGGCGACGATCTTGGGACCGCGCCCGCGCTGGCGGTGCTCCAGCAGGGCATCTATGAGGGCGCCTTCGCCCATCTCCAGCGGCTGGAGGATGGCCCGATTGATGCGGATCAGCGCCAGCACCACCAACGCCGCACCGATCGCCGCCGCCAGCGCAGCGCGCACCCACAGCGACGCCCCGCCCAGTGTCAACACCCACTCCAGCGGAGGGATGGGATGCGCGCGGAAGAAGGCCAACAACACCAGCGCAAAGGCCACGCTCAGCGCCGTGACCCCCACAAAGAGAACAGCCATCCAGCGCTTGACACCGATGCCGGGCGTCAGCCACTTCAACAGCCGATGGGGGAACAACATGCGGCGCCTCAACGTGGCCTTCCCTACCAGCAGCGCGATACAGCAAACGAGCCGCCCCGTTGGGTGGAACGGCTTGCGCAGGTCACGCTCCGTCCTGCTGACAGATTCATGATACCCGTCCTAGAGGGGACTGTCAAAAAACGCGCCCTTATGCGCACCAGAGGGACACACAGAAGGCACTGACCACGTGCAGCGAGGCAATATCGCACAAATGTACGCCCTATGGTAAAATCTAAGCGTTATGACCGCAGAGGAGATCAACGCACCCGTTCCCCCTATAGGCATCATTGAGGCGCTCTCGCAGGGATTTGAGACGGTCGCCGAGCGGCTGGCGCTCGTCTTGGTGCCACTGCTGTTGGACCTGCTCCTGTGGGTGGGGCCGCGCGTCTCCTTTGCGCCAGCCATTGACCGGCTAACCGAGGCCTACTACACCTACCTGTGGCAGCCCTTCGTGAAGCAGGCGGATTCCCAGATGGCCACACAGTGGTCCGATCTGGCGGAAGTGCTGGCGGAGGCGCTGGGCGGCAGGGCCACCCAATATTTCCCCCTGAGCGGCGTGCCCGTCCTGCTAGCGGGGCGCGAGGCAGCCCCCCTGCCCTTCGCCTACACACCGCCGGTGTGGGAGGTACAAACCCCCTTGCAGATGGCAGAGCTGCGGCTGGCCGCCCTGCTGGGCGGGCTGCTACTCTTGAGCCTCTACGTCAGCCTTATCGCCCAGCAGGTACGGCAGGGCTATATTGACCTGCGGCGCACGCTGGCACGGCTGCCCGTCCAAACCCTCTGGCTGGGGATATTTGCCCTCGTGCTGCCGCTTATGCTGCTGGTGATCTACCTGCCCTTTGCCCTGCTCACGCTGGGCATCGCCCCGCTGAGCGGCTTTCTGGCCTTCCTCACCGATTGGGCCGGGCGCTTGCTGGCGCTGTGGATCGCGCTGTTCATGGTCTTCACCATCCACAGCCTCTTCCTGCGTGAGCGCAGCCTGCCGGGGGCGCTCTGGGACAGCGTCCGTGTGGTGCAGTGGAATATCACCCCCACCTTCCTGCTCACGCTCCTCATCGTGGTCATCTATGCGGCGCTGATGCGCATCTGGGAGCTGGCCCCAGCAGGCACGTGGTTGGTAGCGGTGGGCATCGTGGGGCATGCCCTCGTCAGCACGGCGCTGATCGCCGCCTCCTTCGTCTTCTTCAAGGATCGCTATCGCTACTGGCACGAGATGCGCACCCAGCTGCTCATGGAACTGGAGCGGCGGCGCGCATCGCACGGGTAGTAAGCTTTGATTGTGCAAGATGAGGGGATAGAGGAAACAGCATGGCGCGTAAGCAACAGCCCAACGGCGTGAAGTATGATGAGTCCACCATCGTCCATCTGGATGGCATCCAGGCGGTCCGTCGGCGCCCTGGCATGTACGTGGGCGGTACAGACCTGAAAGCCCTGCACCATCTGGTCTACGAGGTGGTAGACAACTCCATTGACGAGGCGCTGGCAGGCTACTGCGACACCATCCACGTCACGCTGCGCAAGGACGGCGGCGTGACGGTGGAGGACAACGGGCGCGGTATCCCGGTGGGCATCCACCCCACCGAGGGCATCTCCACGCTGCAGCTGGTGATGACCGAACTGCACGCGGGCGGCAAGTTCGGTGGGGGCGGCTACAAAGTTTCGGGCGGCCTGCATGGCGTGGGCGTGACGGCCGTCAACGCCCTCTCGCTGGGCTGCGAGGTGATCGTCAAATCGGACGACGGCTACATCTACCGCCAACGCTACAAGCAGGGTGAGCCGATTACCGAGGTAGAGCGCATCGGCAAGTCCGACGGCACAACGGGCACTATCACCACCTTCTGGCCCGATCCCACCATCTTCCCCGATACTTCGTTCCGCTTTGAGACGCTGGCCAACCGCTTCCGCGAGATGGCCTTCGTCACGCGCGGGGTGACCATCCACCTGCGCGATGAACGTACCGAGCCGTTCCCGCGGGAGATGTCTTTCTACTTTGAGGGCGGCATCGCTTCCTTTGTGCGCTACCTCAACCGCAACCGCAAGCCCCTGCACGATGTGGTGTACGGTGTGCGTACCTTCCACGTGGAGAACGTCGGCGATGTGGAGATTGAGTTCGCCGTCCAGTACGCGGACTACTACTCCGAGTCGGTGCTTACCTTCGCCAACACCATCAACACGCCCGACGGTGGGACGCATCTGGAGGGGCTGCGGGCGGCGCTCACACGTGCCATTAACTACTACGCCCGTCAGGCGGGTGTGCTCAAGGAGAGCGACCCCAACTTCACCGGCGATGACACCCGCGAGGGGCTAACGGCTATCGTCAGCATCAAGCACCCCGACCCCCAGTTTGAGAGCCAGACCAAGGTCAAGCTCATGAACTCAGAGGTCAAGGGGCTGGTGTACTCGCTGGTGAACGACGTTTTCGGCGAGTTCCTGCAGACCGACACGCGGGGAGCGCGCGCCATCTACGAGAAGGCGCTGACCTCCTCCCGCGCCCGCATTGCCTCCCAGCGCGCCCGTGACCTGATCCGCAGCAGCCCCCTGCAGAGCACCACCCTGCCCGGCAAGCTGGCCGATTGCTCCTCCACCGACCCACAGATCTCGGAGCTGTACATCGTGGAGGGCGACAGTGCAGGCGGCAGCGCCAAGCAGGGCCGCGACCGCCATTTTCAGGCCATCCTGCCATTGCGCGGCAAGATCCTCAACACCGAGCGCGCTCGCCTAGACAAGGTGCTGGACAACAAAGAGATTCAGGCGCTCATCGCGGCGCTGGGGGCGGGCATCGGCGAGAACTTTGACATCAGCCGCCTGCGCTACGGGCGCATCATCATCATGACCGATGCCGACGTGGACGGGGCGCACATCCGCACCCTGCTGCTGACCTTCTTCTTCCGCTACATGCCGCAGCTGATTGAGGAGGGACACCTCTTCATCGCCCAGCCGCCGCTTTACCTCATCAGCAGCGGCAAGAAGCGCCTCTATGCCTACTCCGAAGCGGAGAAGGAGCGCATCCTCAAGGAGATCGGCGGCAAGGCTGAGATTCAGCGCTACAAGGGCCTCGGCGAGATGAACCCTGAGCAGCTATGGGAGACCACCATGGACCCCAGCAAGCGCATCCTGCTGCAGGTGACCATAGAAGACGCCGCCGCCGCCGACCGCACCTTTGATATGCTGATGGGGGCGAGCGTCCCGCCGCGGCGCAAGTTCATCCAGACCCACGCCCGCAGCGTGCGCAATCTGGACGTGTAAGACGTGTAAAGCGCACGGTCCCCGAAAAGGACAGGCGCTGCCGAGTGTGCGGCAGCGCCTGTTTTGATCCGCCTTACAAGGTCAGCAGGGATTGTAGCGCGCCCCGTGCAGCAAGGGATGAGGATTCCTTCCCCATTCGTGACAATCCGCTAGGCCAATCTGGATGATCGTCCCGCTCCGACCCCCTGCGAATTGCTGTACAATGAAAAATGCCCTACGGGTTTCTCCACCCAAAGGGACAACGGTTGTGAAGAGCCATCTAAAGCCTAAGCAGAGGGCTATTCCCCGCATTGACCTCTGGGCTGTCCCTTATGATAAATGTACCCGAAAGGAGCGGTATGTCAACGGACACCATCACCCATGACGTGGTCATTGTCGGCGCTGGACTGGCCGGCACATGGGCCGCCGTGGCCGCCGCCCGTGAAGGCATCCAGGACGTGGCGGTGCTCTCCAAAGTGCACCCTTTGCGCTCACACAGCGGGGCGGCACAGGGTGGCATCGCGGCGGCGCTGAACAACGTGCGGCCCGTCCCCGGCACCGGCCCTGAAGGCCCCTTGGAGCAGATCCCACCCGATGAGGAGCCGATAGATAGCTGGGAACTGCACATGCTGGATACCATCAAGGGGTCGGACTGGCTGGGCGATCAGGATGCCATTGAGATCATGGTCAAAGATGCCATTGACGTCATCTACGAGTACGAGCACATGGGCTGTGTTTTCAGCCGCACGCCCGATGGCCGTATCGCCCAGCGCCGCTTTGGCGGGCACACCACACCGCGTGCCTGCTACGCCGCCGACTGGACTGGCCACGTGTTGCTGCACACCATCCATGAGCAGGCGCTCAAGCACGGCGTCAAGTTCTACAGCGAGTGGTATGCGCTGGACCTCATCGTGGAGGATAACATCTGCCGCGGCATCGTGGCGATGGACATCCTCACGGGGAAGGTCTATACCATGCGCGCCAAGGCGGTGATGTTCGCCACCGGCGGCTATGGCCGCGCCTACAAGATCACTTCCAATGCCCACGCCAACACCGGCGACGGCATCGCCATCGCCTACAACGTCGGCATTCCGCTGATGGACATGGAGTTTGTGCAGTACCACCCTACCGGCGTCTATGGGCACGGCATCCTGCTCAGCGAGGCCTGCCGTGGCGAGGGCGGTTATCTGGTCAACAAACTGGGCGAGCGCTTCATGCAGCGCTATGCGCCCTCCAAGATGGAGCTGGCCCCTCGCGATCTCGTCAGCCGCTCCGAGCAGACCGAGATTGACGAGGGGCGCGGCGCTGGCCCCGACGGGCAAGGCATCTACCTTGACCTGCGCCATCTGGGACGCGAGAAGATTATGGAGCGCCTGCCGCAGGTGCGCGAGATCGCCCTCAATTTCCTCGGCGTGGACATCATTGAGGAGATGGCGCTCATCCAGCCAACAGCCCACTACAGCATGGGCGGCATCCCCACCGACGCCAACGGGCAGGTCATCGCCGATGCGCAGGGCACGCCGGTGGTGGGCTTTTACGCCGCCGGAGAGTGCTCGTGCATCTCGGTACATGGCGCCAACCGCCTCGGGACCAACAGCTTGCTGGATGCTTCCGTCTTTGGCCGCCGCGCTGGCCACGCCATAGCCGAGTTCATCAAGGGTGGTGCGCCGCTCCAACCCATCACCGGCGACCCCGCTGAGCGCAGCCGTCAGCGCATCCGCCAGCTTATGGAGCGCGAGGGCGGCGAGTCGGTGGACCGCATTGCGCAGGAGCTGAAGGCCACCATGACGGACAACTGCGGCATCTTCCGCGATGAGGCGCGCTTGAAGGCCGCTCTGGCAACCGTGCGGGCGCTGCAGGAGCGCTATCAGCGCGCCTATGTGATGGACAAGAGCAGCCGCTTCAATACCGACGTGCTCTACGCCCTGGAGACCGGCCATCTGCTCACCTTCAGCGAGGTGATCATCGTCAGTGCGCTGGCGCGCACTGAGAGCCGTGGGGCGCACTACCGCACCGACTACCCCCAGCGCGACGACGCCAACTGGCTGAAGCACACTATGGCCCACAAAGGCCCTGATGGGGCGCCAGTGCTGAGCTACAAGGACGTCACGATCTACTGGGATAAATACCCGCCGCAGGAGCGCAAGTATTAGCGCTCAGCCATGAACCATGAGCGATCAGGAACGGAGGAGCCGCCCTCTATGACCACGAGTGATAACAAGGCATTCGCCATCGTCCGCATCCAGCGCTACAACCCGGATGTGGACCGCAAGCCCTATTTCCAAGAGTACCGTGTGGAGATAACGCCGGGCATGACCATCCTTGATGCCTTGCACAAGATCAAGGCCGAGCAGGATGGCAGCCTCACTTTTCGGCGCAGCTGCCGCCACGCCATCTGTGGCAGCTGTGCTATGAACGTCAACGGCCAGAACATGCTGGTCTGCGAGAAGCCCCTGCGCAAATATCTGGACGGCAAGGGCCGCGTGACCATCCGCCCCTTGCCCTACTTGCCCATCATCAAGGACCTGGTGGTGGACCGCACCTCCTTCTGGGAGCAGTACCAGCGTGTGAAGCCCTGGCTCATCCCACCTGATGACATCCCCGAAAAAGAGTTCCGCATGAGTCCGGAGGAGGTGGCAGCGCTGAACGATGCCGAGAAGTGCATCATGTGCGGCGCCTGCTACTCGGCCTGCCAGGTGGTGGCGCTGAACAAGCGGTACCTCGGCCCGCATGCCTTGCTCAAGGCTTTCCTGCGCGTGCTAGACCCGCGCGACAGCGCCCCCGGGGAGCGTTTGGCCCTTATCGCTGGGGATGACGGCGTTTACCGTTGCCACACCATCTTCAACTGCATTGACGCCTGCCCCAAGGGCCTTAACCCCACCAAGGCCATTGAGACGCTGCGCAAGCTGGCGCAGAAGCGGCAGGCCTTTGAGGCCGCCCGCTGCGAGCGCCAGAAGCGCCTCAACCAGCCCATTCCCAGCGGCCAGTAAAGGAGTTTGGGATGTACAAAAGCACCGGTTTTATCAGCTTCCTCTTCCGCCGCATTTCCGGCGTGGCGCTTGTGCTGTATCTCTTCCTGCACATCTGGGTGATCGGATCGATCAACGCCGGGCCGGAGGCTTTTGACCGCCGCCTTGCCATGGTGCAGACGCCGATCTTCAAACTGGCTGAGATCGCCCTGCTGGCCGCGGTGGTCTACCACGGCTTTGACGGCATCCGTCTGCTCATCGTCCACTACTTCAACGTGACGGAGTACCGCAAGAGCCTCTTCTACGCCATGTTTGCCGCCTTTGTGCTGGTCACCATCGCAGGGGGGATTCCCATCCTGCTCTTTGCCCTACAGGGCTAGGAGGTCGCCATGCGCCTGTTTCAAATGCAGCGCATCAGCGCCATCGCGCTGATCGTGTTCCTGACCATCCACATGGTGGTGGTGCACTATCCGCCCTTCCACATTGATTTCTCGCGCATCATTGACCGCTTGGCCAACCCCGTGTGGAAAGCCATTGACATCGCCTTTCTCTTCTTCGTGCTCATGCACGCTCTGGCCGGTGCCTACGCCGTGCTGACGGACTGGGAGCAGGTCGCTCGTTACAAGCGCGCCTTGGCCGTGCTGGCGGTAGCGATCGGCGTGGCCGCCTTCATCTACGGCACGATCACCATCCTTGCCTTCCAGCCGCAGGCGATAGCGGGCGCCGCTTTGCCCTGATGCAATGGAGAGGAAGTGACCTATGCAGGAAGCAGATTTGACCGAGGCCTTTGTGGAGCTGATCCGCCGTGCTTCCACCGAATTGGCCCCTGATATGCAGCGGGCGCTGGCCGAGGCCAAAGCCCGTGAGGAAGCGGGGTCGGCAGCGGCGGGGGCGCTGGATACCATCCTCAAGAACGTGGAGATCGCCCGCTCTACGCAGCGCCCCATCTGTCAGGATACGGGCACACCCATCTTTGAGGTGTACTACCCGCTGGGCCTCTCCACGCGCAGGTTGGAGGAGCAGATCAGGCGGGCGGTGGCCCTTGCCACCGAGCGCGCCTACCTGCGTCCCAACGCTGTGGACAGCCTGAGCGGCGAGAACAGCGGCAACAACACCGGCGAGGATTTCCCCGCCGTTCACTTCCACGAATGGGAGCAGGATCATCTGCACGTAGACCTGCTGCTCAAGGGCGGCGGCTGTGAGAACGTCTCCATCCAGTACAGCCTGCCTGACAGCCGCCTGAAGGCAGGGCGCGATCTGGAAGGCGTGCGTAAGGTGGTGCTGGACGCCGTCTATAAGGCGCAAGGGGAAGGCTGCGCCCCGGGCGTGCTGGGCGTCGCCATAGGCGGCGACCGTGGGTCGGCTTATATCAAGGCCAAGCAGCAGCTCTTCCGCCCGCTGGATGACAAAAACCCCATCCCCGAGCTGGCCGAGCTGGAGGAGACCATCTACCGGCAGGCCAATGAGCTGGGCATCGGGCCGATGGGTTTTGGCGGAAAGACCACCGTGCTGGGCGTCAAGATCGGCGCGCAGCATCGCCTGCCGGCCTCTTTCTTTGTGACCGTAGCCTACATGTGCTGGGCCAACCGCCGCGCCAGCATGGATGTGCTCCCGAACGGGGAGGTGCGCTATGCATCATAAACTGAGCATCCCCATTGCCGATGAGCAGATCCGCGCCCTGCACATCGGCGATACGGTGGACTTAAACGGCATTGTGGTGCTGGGACGCGACGCTGCCCACAAGTTCCTTATTGAGCATTACGTGCGCGCCGAGACCATCGCCCCGCAAGACGCTGCTCTTTACGAGGAGTTGAAGAAGCTGCTCAACGGCGGGGTGATCTATCACTGCGGGCCGGTGGTGAAGAAGAACGAGGATGGCTCCTACACATTTGTGGCTGCTGGGCCCACCACCAGCATCCGCGAGGAACCCTATCAGGCCGATGTGATCCGCCATTTCAACCTCAAGGGCGTGATCGGCAAGGGTGGCATGGGGGCCAACACCCTCAAGGCCTGTCAGGAACAACCTGCCGTGTACTTCCATGCCATTGGCGGGGCGGCCCCGCTGATTGCCCAATCCGTCAAGCGCGTGGTGACGGTCTATAAGCTGGAGTTCGGCGTGCCGGAGGCGATGTGGGTGATTGACGTGGAGGACTTCCCCGTGGTGGTGACAATGGACAGCCACGGGCAGAGCATCCACGACATCGTGCGTCGCGAGTCGGAGCGCAAGCTGGCCGAGCTCATCGGCATCTAGAGCCGTGAAACGGTGAGGGGCGCAGGCAGGAGCGTACTGCGCCCCTCATTCGTTGTTGGGAGACCTCTCGTCTGGTGGTGAGAAGAGGAGCCGCCTCAGGCCTTCTTGCCAGCCGCAGCGCTGCGGGGCCTGCGTGAGCGGCGTGGCTTGCTCTCTTGTTTTTCCTGTGCCGCCTTCTCCTCGCTCTGCGGAGCAGGCACCAGCGGCAGGGTAAAGCGGAAGATGCTACCGCCGCTCGGGTTGTCCTCCACCCAGATGCGCCCGCCGTGCGACTCAACGGCCAGCCGACAGAACGCCAGCCCCAAGCCCGTGCTGCGGCGGTGGCCGCGCCGCCCCGGAATGTGAGCGAAGCTCTCAAAAATCCGCCCCTTGTACTCATCAGGGATGCCCGGCCCCTTATCGGCAATGCTGACGCATAGCATCGGCTCGCGCTGCTTCTCATCAGGCGGGCGCACAGCAGCCTCAACGGTGACCAATGTGCCCGGCTCGGTGTACTTGAGCGCATTATCCAACAGGTTGAGCACAACGCGGCCGATCATGTCACGGTCAGCGCGCACATAGGGCGAAGGCTGGGGCACATCCAGGCGCACGACCGCACCGATCTCGCGTGCCAGGGGCATCAACTCCTCCACCGCATCGCGCAGGATAGCCCCTGCATCCTCCGGCGTGGGGTCTAGCACAAACTCCCCGCGCTCCATACGCGAGAGGTCCAGCAGGTTGTTGACAAGATTGAGCAGCTTCTTGACGGCGCGCTGGCTGACGCTGGTGGCCTGCTCAATGAGGGGATTGTCGGCAGGCGCTACCTCGCCAATAAGGCGCATACTGCCCATCACCGCCTGCAAAGGCGAGCGTAGCTCATGGACGATCATGCTGGTCAGGCTCTGACGGGTTTCCTCCAGCTCCTTCTGCTCGGTCACATCTCGGAAGATAAGCAGCAGGCCAATGAACTTGCCCTCCTCGTCGCGCACGGGCATGGCAGTGCGCTCCACGTAAAGGCGGCGCTGACCACCGCGCGCATGGGTGACGTAGAGGTCGGTTTGCGGCTTCATGTTGGGGTTGACCATGGCACGCTTGATGAGGCGGCTCAGCTCGCCCTCCTTGTAGCCCAGCCCCTCGCCCAGCGAGCTGAGGGGATCGGCCAGAAACTCCTCCGGTGAGCGGGGGGAGAAGTCCTCGCGGGCGAAGTCCCAAAAATCGCCCATGCGCGTGTTGGTCATCACAATGCGCGCCTTGGCGTCCAGCATGAGCAGGCCATCGTTGCTGGCGTCAATAATGGCGTGCAGGCGGTCGCGCACGATCTGGGCGCGGCGGTAAAGCAGCGCATTGCGGATCGCTACCGCTGCCTGCACCGCCAGCTGGTTGACAAAGGTGAGGTCCTCCTGCGAGAAGGCGTTGAGCAGCTCACTCTCCACCGCCAGCGCGCCGATCACCTGCCCTTCCAGCAAGATAGGCACGGCCAGCTGGGAGCGCGGCCCAGCGGCGCGGGGGTCATCGGCGGAAATGATGCGCGCTTCCCCAGCAGTGAAAACCGGACTGCGCGCCAGCTCCTCAGCGATGTGGTGGGGGGCGCGCTCCATACGGGAGGGGTCAAAGCCGCGCCAGGCTACCATGTGCGGCTGGTTGTCCTCATAACCCAACTCGGGGTTGCCGGAGACAACCAGCACGCCGGCGTCAGCCTTGCAGCCCTCAATGGCCGATTCCACAATCAGTTTGAAGATCACGTCCAGGTCCAGCGTGGCGCTGAGGCGCTGGCTGATGTCGGCCATGCGCACGATCTGCCCCACGCGCCGCGCCAGCTGGACATCCACCGCCTGATAGATGCGGGCATTGGCCACTGCCAGCGCCGCCTGATTGGCGAACGTTTCCAGCAGCTCCAGCTCATCACGGGAGAAGGTGTGCGGCTGGTCATAATAGACGGCCAACATGCCGATCAGGCGCTGCTGGGCGCGCAGGGGGAGATAGGCGTAGGCAGCAAAATCCTCATGCCGCGCCAGCAGGCGCGTGGCCGCCGAGATGGGCGCCCGCTCGTCGTGCACGTTGGGCACAGTGACCGCCGTGCCCTCCTCCAGCAGCTTGTGGCGCTCGGCCTCGGAGAGCGGCACAGCGATATCTTTAGAGCGCACAAGGTGCTCCGGCGAGAAACCCTCCGCTTTGGCCAGCAGGAGCGTGGGCTGGGCGGTGCTCTCCTCCTCCAGCAGGTAGATGGCCGCCTTGTGGCATCCGGCCACCTCAGTCACCGAGGCGGTGACCAGCTCCAGCAGGCGCTCCGGGCTGAGCGAGGCGTTCATTTCCGTGCTGATCTGGTTGAGGCGCGCCAGCTGCGCCGCTCGTTGCTGCGCCTCGCGGTAGAGCAGGGCGTTCTCAACGGCCACCTCAGCCTGCACGGCGATAGTGGCCAGCAGCTCCAGATCGGCGGAGGTGAAGGTGCGTTCCGGTTGCTCGCCTTGCTCCAGCCAAACGGTCAAACAACCACGCTGGCGATTGGGGATATCCAGCGGCACGCCCAACCAGCTGCGCGCTGGCGGCGGATTCTCAATGCCCATGCGCTGCGCCGTTTCCTCCACCGAGGGAGCCAGCAAGGCGATCTTCTCCTTCACCACCCACGCTGTGAAACCATCCGGCGGGCCAGAGGGTGGGGAGAGCAAACGGTGGCCGTTTTCCACAACAATCTGGGGTGCCCAGCGCTCTTCCCCATCCAACGACGGCCCCAAGAGGAGGCGCAGATGTCCTACGCGCAGCAGGCTGGCAGCTCGCGCACTAAGCGTGTTGAGCAGCGTGTCCACGTCCAGCGTGGCGCGGATGGCCTGATGGAGCGCTGAGAGCGATTGCAGCTGCTCCACCTGCTGCTTAAGCGATCCCTGCGCCCGCATCAACCCCCGCACCACCGCGGCGATGGTCAGCAGGAGCAGTTCCAGCAGCAGGAAGGCCCCCAGACCCAGCCGCGCCAACGTCAGCGCCGCAAGGGGAGCCAGTGCGAGGGGCAGCAGCTGCACGCCCAGAATGGGCAGGCGGTGAGCAAGGTAGAGCTGCCGAATATCTACCTGACGCAGCCGCAGGCTGAAGGCATGGGTGAGGTTGTAGCCGATCACGAACATCGCTGGGGCAACCACCACCGGCAGGGCTTCGGGCAGGGTGCGGATGGCCGTCAAGGGAGGGGCTGCCTTGAGCGCCCGATAGGCCACCTCAGCGGCCAGCAGGCCCACGCCGCTGCGCCCAATAGCGTGCGCCACCGTCCCACCGCGCACCCACCACAGCGCCGCCTCGCCGTGAGGACGGCGACCTGGCAGCAGGTTCAGCGCTATCCCCCCAAGTGCCAGCCCCACGGTCAGCACGGGCAAGCTGAACGGCAACCCCAGCGCAAAGTAGGCCATCAGCGCCGCAACGGGCGTGAAGGTGAGGTGTTCCGTGCTGATCTCCACACCCAGCCCATAGATCGCCGCCAGCAGCGCCGCCAGCGAGCCAAGGGTCAGCCACCTATCCAGCGGCAACGCACGGAAATCGGGGCGCAGCAGGCCCGCCGCAGCGAGCATGCTCATCCCCAGCAACCAGTGGTAGATGGCGGCACGTTTGATCGGGGTCATGCCCCAATCATACCACAGAGTATGTCCCTTGATAAGTCAAGGCGGCTAAAAACCGACCCAGCCCGCTGCCAAGCCGAGGATGCAGTAACCACTGGCTGTTGCCGCTTGATCAATCTCGTTGCTCGTGGTACACTAGCAACACAACAGAAAAGCGCCAGTAGCTCAACGGACAGAGCGTTGGTCTACGGAACCAAAGGCTGCAGGTTCGAATCCTGCCTGGCGCAACGGCCCCCTTGCAAAGGGGGCTTTTTTGTCAGGCGGGGCGATCAGTCGTCATCGTCTTTGTCGTCGTCATCGCCACCGCCTGGGCCGCTGTTGTCGCTGTCGTCTTTCTCATCGTCGCTGTTGTCCCCATCATCTCCACCATCCCGATCATCTCCATTACTGTCTTCGCCCTCGGTAGCAGTGGGCGGTGGCGCAACTGTCGGCTGGGAGGGGACCGAAGTGGCCGTAAGGGTAGCGGCCGGCGTCGGCATGATGCGCGGGGTGGGCGTCAGGGTCGGCGTGGGCGATGGCGAGGGCGTTAGCGTGGGGGTGGGGCTAGGGCTGGGGCCAGGAGTGATCTCCACGGTACCCAGCACGCGGATAGATATGGCATACAGCGCTCCTTGCCGCGTGATACCGTTCACTTCCACCTCTACACCGGGGAGGGGTGTCCCTTCAATAGCGGTCGCTCTATCCACCTGCACCACGATCCCGGCCACTACCCAGTGCTCAGGGAGCATAGCCTCAACCTCGCCCTCAAAGGTCACGCGCACCTCGCGACCTGTGGCAAGCAAGGCCTGAATCTCCTGCAGGCGTGTCTGCTCCAGCTGGCGCACAAAGACCTGCCGTTCTTCCGCTGGAGCCAAGAGCAGGCGTAGCGCTTCAAAGTTGCGCTTAACGGGGTAAAGCGTATCGCCAGGCAGGGCCGAGGCCGAGAGCGTCAGCAAGCCTGCCCCGACCGCCAGCACCATTATCGCCGCCACCGCCGCTGTGCCGAAGGTGCGCAGGAGACCCTGCCAGAAGGGTCGGTAGGTGGTCTGCCGGCGAAAAACACGGGCCGCTTGCAAGAAAGCCCGCCGCGAGCGGGCTTCGGCCTGTGGTGGCGGCTCCTGACGTAGGGCAGGCAGTGCTGCCGCCAGTTCCAGAATAGGGCGCAGGGACACTGCTTCATTAGGATAGCGCGCCAAGACCTGTTCCAGTGGTTCGCCCGCTTCCAGCGCTTCCAGCGCTTCAATCAACCTTGTTTCAAAGGACTCGTCCATCACGCCGTCATCTTTCGCGTCAGCGCCGCTAGGGCGCGCGCCTGCAGCATCTTGATGGCCGCCTCGCTCTTGCCCATCACCTCGGCTACCTCACGGGTGGAGAGACCCGACCCGTAGCGCAGGGCGATCACCATTTGTTGATCGGGAGTCAGCTGTGCCAGCGCCTGCGCCAGCGCCTTGTGCGTCAGCGTGCGATGGAGCGCTTCCAGCGGCTCCTCCTCTTCCAGTGGCAGCGACTCATCCAACGCCACATGGTGGGCGCGCTGCCGACCGCGGTAATAGTCGTTGACCACGTTAGAGGCCACACGGAACAGCCAGCCGCGCAGGGCGGAGCGCGGGCCATCCCCGCGCTGCAAAGCATCCAGCAGCCGCATGAAGACCTCGCTCGTCAAATCCTCAGCCACCATTGCATCGCCTACGCGGTAGGCAATGTACCCAAACAGTGAACGATAGTAGGTCTCGTGGATGCGGGCCAGTGCGTCTGGGTCGCGCTGCCGAGCGGCAGCCAGCAGGGCCTGCTCATCGTCCTGCACGATGCTGATTCCCCTTTGGGCAGTGCTGATCATGTGCTGCTTAGTGTACCGCAACGCCGCGCAACTGGCATCCTCGGCCCCCACACACGAAGGCGGTGGGCAGAGGTAGGGAGTGCCCTATACCCCTGCCCACCGATTGGCTATATGGCCGCTATCTAATCGTCGTCATCCTTCTCGTCATCATCGTCATCGCCTGAGCCACCATGATCGTCATCACCGTCATCATCGCTGTCCGAGTCGTCCTGATCGTCATCATCGTCCCCGCTGTGATCATCGTCATCCGAGTCGTCCTGATCGTCATCATCGTCCCCGTTGTTGCTGTCATCGCCGCTGGGGCTATCGGCCAGCTCAATCTCGCGGACGATATGGCTGCCATCAGACATCACCACAACGTGCAGCTTGACGTAGTCGCCGACCTGCACCCCATTTTTGAACTCCGTGAAGCGTGTGATGCCATAGGTTGTGCCGTTGACGGTCACGTTCGTGGCGGTGATAGCCTCCAGCGTGCCCACGACCTCATACTCGCCGGCGATGCCGCTGTCGTCGTCTCCGTCATCATCGCCGCTGTCATCATCCAGGTCGTCGTCCTCGGCCAGTTCCATCTCGCGGATGGCAAAGCTGCCGTCCGCCTGCGGCACAAGGTGCACCTTCACCAACGCACCC
>FWWL01003210.1_pt1 | contig 30728 bp, 32 predicted proteins | sample 2228331 | NCBI WGS metagenome assembly FWWL01 (sample SAMEA103939775, study PRJEB20133) | metagenome
GACGATTTTCCCCTACCAGACGATTTTCCAAATTTGGAGAATGATTTTCCAGAAGAGGCGGAGGGTAGACGGTTGGGTAGAGTGATGGCTTATAGGAGGTTGGCGATGTATCACGGGATTGATTTGGGCAAGCGGTTTTCGTACATTGTGAGTCGTGATTCGACAGGTGAGGTTGTGCGAGCGCAAGCAGTGAGCAATGTGGATGCGCTGGTGGAGATGGTCGCGCCGTCCGATTCGGTTTTGATAGAGTGGACGGGCGGTCGTGCGGAGCCTATCTTAGAGCGGTTGTACGCGAAAGGCGTGCAGGATTTGTGGGTTTACAAGGGTTGGCTGAGAGCTGACCGTTTGCATTTGGGCTATACGAACAAGGGCGATATGCAGGATGCGATGACTTTGAGTTATCTGTTGTGGGCGTGGAAGACAGGCGGTGCGCCTGTGCGAGGCGATGTTGCGGTGGACTATGTGATGATGCGTGATGTGTATCGTTTGCGTCGTGTAAGTAGCAAAGTGGAGCGGTTGTTGAAGTTGAAGGTTCAGATAGGCAATTGGGGCGAGTTAGGGGATGCGTTGCCGAGTTTGCTGAACGAGGTGGAGCGGTTGCGCCGTGAGGCGTCGGAGGAGTTGAGGAGGGAATGCATGGAGCATCCCCTTGTGGCGCGTGTGGTGCGTGCGTTGGCGGTTTTGTTTCCATCTTCTGATTTGGCGATATACCAGTTGGCGTTGTATCTTGCGCCTTTGGAGCGGTTTGGGAATGTGAATGCTTTGAGGCGTTATTGTGATGTGATACCGAAGCACGACAGCAGTGCTGGCAAGGTGTTGGAGCGTCGTGAATATCGTCAAGGTCAGCGATATGCACGGGTGTTGATGTATCGGTTGTTGCTGCCTCAGTTGCGCGAGGGTGGCAAGTGGCGAGACTATTATGACCAGTTGCGGAGGCGTTATGGGCATGGGCAAGCGATGGTGCGGATGATGCATCGGTTGCTTGGGATTGTGTGGCGATTGTATTTTGGAGATGGAGAGTTAGAGCCGACGGTGTGGGAGCGTCAGCAGGCTCGTTGGGAGCGTCAGCGGGAGTTGCAGAGGCAGATTTTGGAGTTGGTGGAACAGGGTTATGCGGATCGGGATGTAGCGCGTATTCTGGGCTTGCGCGCGACTCGGATACGCGATATGCGTCGTGCGGATGCGCGTTTTGATGAGGCGTATATTTCCGCGCGTGTTCGTGCGATGCAAGGCAGAGGAGGTGTGTGATGCAGGAAGCGGTGCAGAAAAAGCAGGAGGTGCAAGCAGATGAGTGATGCGAAGATGACTCGGTGTTACGAATGCTATGGCAGAGGCAAGCGCGTGTATGTGCTTAACGAGGAGACCTGTCGGCGATGTCTTGGTACTGGTAGATTGCCTGTATGTCCAAGATGTGAAGGTGAACCTTTGTCGGTGGCGCATGAGGATGGTTCAGAGATTTACCGTGTCCTGATAGTAATATCGGTCTGTACCTATTGTCATGGGACAGGTGCGGATATGGAGACGGTACAAGGTGAGGAGGCACAACAAGGATGAACTTCACGGTCGTCAAGTTCGCAGGACGAACAATGGTGGCGGACTCGGAGGAGCTCCGCCGAACCTTGAACCTCTACCTTGAAACGGTTGCTCAATGGTTTCGAGGAGAAGCGGAACCGCTCCTTCTGCCCGTCTCCGAGTACCGGGCAAAAGAGCGCGCGGTACGCGATTTCCGTGTGCCGTTTTATTTTTTAAACCTTCAGGGGAAGCGGTGGCGACTCTATTTTTCGCCGCTCGAAATTTTCGTCACGAAGCTTCAGGCGACACGCCAGACCGATGTCGCCGTGATCCAGGAGATGGAACGACTAAGAGCCAAAGTGGAAAGCTATTTCAGCACGCTTCCGAACCGGGTTCTGCCACCCACCTACCGCAAGAGCGGAGGAGGAGGAGGAAGAAGACGATGAGAGCAAGCGCAAACGCAATGGAACGCTGGTTCTTCCTAGGCGACAAGAACCACCGATTCATTGTCGCTGGTCGAACCGATCTGGAGCGGGTCACGCTCCCCTACTTCGGTGGGTTCCAATTGGATGACCCGAAACAGATCCGAATCGCGCTCTATGCGATGGCTTATCTGCGCCGAATCGTCCTCAAAGAAGAGGAACGGACTCAGATGGGGCCCCTCAGCCGTCAATTAGCCTCCTTGATGCCCCTCTATCTCAAAGGGAAATTGGAGAAGGGGCAGGTCGAGGAGCGGATTCTCCATCTGCTGGAGAAGCTGGAGCCTTTCATGCGACGCACTGCTATCGCCTACCTTCAGTCTCATAACCGACGCAGCATCTTCTATGAGATCCTTGCTCGCTTGAGAGGCGCTCTTCTCAATCCCCCTCTCAACGAGATGATCAACGACTTTCTGCGGGAGCATGCGCCCAATCTGGAGGCGCTTTATCAACCGCATCCCGATTACATGCCCCATCTCTTTCGGGATGGGGTCGAACTGTTCCCGCACCAGTTAGCGGGTATCTATCGCTTCCTCCATCAGGGCGGGAAGCGGATGGCTCTCTTCTGGGAGCCACGATTGGGAAAAACGCTCCCCGCTCTCTATGCGATACTCCATTCTTTTGAAAAGGGCGCCCGATGCGCCGTTGTGATTGCCCCGCTCCGAACCCTCCAAAGCGTCTGGGTCAGACAGTTCAGAGAGTTCTTCCAAGCACCATCGGTGGACATCTTGGATCTCTCTGGACTCTCTATCCAAGAACGGTATCAACTCCTCATAGCACTCAAAAACCAATCTCTCAATAGGAAAATCATTTTCCTGTTTAATTATGAGACCTTCTCGCGTTTAAATCTCAACTATGTTGAGAATTGTGGTGATTTTATTGATGTGATTGTGTTGGATGAGGTACACAAAATCAAAGACCCGCAAGCAAAAGCAACAAAAGTAATCCACAAAATGTTTTTCCAAGTGCCAATCAAAATCGTTCTTACAGGCACACCCTATGGAAATTCTGAACTTGATACATGGAGTATCCTCCGATTTCTCTATGATGCTCCTTTCGGATGTTCCACTCTCAATCAATTTATTTACCGATATGGCTTTCGGGAAAGATACCGCTTTGTGCTCACGCAAGGGGAGATTTTCCATCGCGATTTGCTCCTCTATGCCGATATTCGGCGTCAAGCCGATCTAGGCATTCAGATCCCCCAAGTCTCTGTCGAAATATTGGACATGACACCCCCTCATCAGCAAATCTATCAGAAAATTGTTCAGAGCCTCCAAAGACAAGTCGAAGTCGAACAGAGAACGATTACCGTGAGTGGAATCCTGTCCCTCATCCAAAAGCTGAGTCAGGTCTCCTCCGGCTTCTATTATGTTTCTCCCGATCGAATTTTGGAGAGTGATGTGATCCGCTTCTATGAGCGGATGACTATCACTAAGTGGCAATACCTGATGGAGTTGATCGAAGAGAACATTGCGTATACTCCTCTTGTAATCTGTCTTCAATATGAGGAGGAGTATCGCATCGTCTCCAAGATGTTAGAGGAGGAGAAGATCCCCTATGCGTGCTTGATTGGGGGCATGCCGATAGCGAAGCAGAACGCGGTTCTAGAACGGTTCCAGAACGGGGAAGTGCGGGTTCTGCTGGTCAATCCGCGGGTGGCGTCGCTGGGCATCGACCTCTCTATTGCCGACCTCACCATCTACCCGTCCACCTCCTATTCCCTGATTGAGGAGCGGCAGATGCGGGACCGCACGACGAGCCCGACCAAACAGCGGGCGGCGCGGGTCATCTTCCTCGCGCATGCCAACACCATCGATGTGGTAAAACTGCAGCGACTCGCTCAGAAACGGAAAGGGCTTGACGACATTATGGCTCTTTCTACCGTTCAAGAGATTCTTTCCACTCTCGCCTTCCCAACTGCGAACGAGGTGGAAGCAGAATCCCTTTTCGAAGAGGAGGTCTCAACAAAATGATCAGATCGATTGAATCAGAGAAGATGCCGATTAAAATCTTGGTCTATGGGAAGAGCGGAACAGGAAAAACCTATTCCCTTTCCACGCTTCCGCCCTCTTATCGACCGGCAATCGTCTTCAATATCGAGAACAAGCTGGCACCGATTGCAGGTCAACCGGGCATCTACACGACAGACCTGATCACCGATGCGAGCAGTCTCAAAGCGGCTGTTCAGGAACTCCGCGATTACGAGGAACAGAACAAGGTCCATTTCCCGACGGTGGTCATCGACTCGTTCACTTTGCTCCAGCTGCGTTTAGCGGAAGCTTATGAATCGCTCCGCAGCAATGAGCGCAACCGCATGGCTTACTACGAAAAGGTTCTTCAAGTGACTATGCGGTGCGTCGACTATCTCCTGCTTGAATTTCGGGACCGATTGGTCATCTTCACGGCTTTAGAAGATGTGGAGGGTCTCTCAGGGGAGTATAGCGGACAGATTTCGCTTCTTGGCAAGGCGCGGGCGCTGGTCGCCTCCCGTTTCGATACCGTCATCTATTCCTTCATCGAGAAGGGAGGCTACTATTGGCGATTGCGAAGCGATACACAACCGCTCAAGACTCACTCTCCTATTGAGGAGGAGGTCATTCCTCAGGATTATGCGTTGCTTCTGAAATCGCTACCCGTTGCCGAAGAAGCGAAGGGGAAGGAGGATACCAATGATGAAGATCAAGGTCTCTGATTATCAGCTGGATGAGAAGGCGCTCTATAGAGCGCAGCTTGTCGACATTGAGGCGAAGGATGGCGATTACGGAGCCTACTTTCGCTTCCTCTTTTCTACCCCGTTCGGACAGACCAGTCTTATTGTGAATGCGCGCTCAACGGGCAAGATGCGGGCGCTCTTAGGGGCGCTGGGCATCGATATCGACCAGCTTGCTCCCGAGACCGAGCTGGATCTCACCGAGCTGATTGGGCGAGAGATCCTGGTCAGGCTCCAGTATGATTCGGAGGGCTATCTGCGGATTGCGCAGATGACGCGTCTCGAATCGACCTCTTCGGAGACAGAAGACTTTTCTGACCTCGACCAGCTCAAGCGCGACCCGTTCGCCTAACTCTACGGGGAGGCTCCCCTTTCAAGGAGCCTCCCCTATCCGCAAGAAAGAGAGGATGGAAGATGAGTGATTCCTTAGCAACCTTTGGAAGTCCGATTACGCCGTGCCTCGCCTTCTACTATGACGAGAACGGCTATGAGGAGCTCTATGAGCGGGATGGAAAACTCTACCTGATTCGGGTGACACCCATCCAGGGTGCGACCATGCAGATTGAGAAACGCCATCTAACCTGCTTGGAAGCCAAGAGATGGCTTCAGGAACGGCTTCACGGTAAAAGCGGACAGCTGACCCTGATGAAGCCGGAGCAGGTCGCACAAATCTTGGAGTAGGAGGGTCTCACATGGCGGGACAGTACCGAACCATTCGGGAGTTTTTTGAGAAGTATGTGCCCGATTTGCGGAACAAGCCAGCGGATCGGGAGCAGGTGCTGGTGCGCTGCCCTTTCCACGAGGATGAGCACCCCTCGCTGAGCCTCCATCTGCGAGAAGGACTCTTCCACTGCTTCGGATGTCAGGTCAAAGGCGGATTGAAAGAGTTCTGCCGATTGGTCAATGAGCCGTTCCAAAATGTGCAACCGCTTTTGGCAAGGACACGCACTTCAGCAGAACGGGAAGAAGAGGTCAAGCATGTAGCCTATCCGATCCTCTTGCGAGCAATTGAACGAGCCCATGCAGAGCTGCTCGCGAACCCGAACCAGATGGAGTTCCTTCTCCAAAGAAAGGGATTGACACGCCCCATCATTGAAAAGTATAAGATAGGCTTTGAGCGGGGCAAGTTCATCTTGCCCGTTTGGGATCGGGAAGGTCGAGCCTGGGCGGTTGTCTCCTACCGCCCGCACGGAACCCCAAAGTATAAGTTGACCCGCTATAATGGGGAGGATCGGCGCGAACCGTTCAATCCGACCCTCTATTCAAATTATGTCATCTTGTGCGAAGGGGTGATGGACTGTCTTTGCCTTCTTGCACACCATTTCCAGGCAACGACTCCCCTTATCCCCTCCGGGATTCTCAACGGCTGGATGCAAAACTATGAGCTTCCAGAGCGAGTCATTATCATTACTGATAATGATGAGGCGGGACAGCTCATCCGTAAAAAGTATGAGCGATATGTTGACCAGCTCGGCAAAAAATATTATAGTCTCTACTTACCTGAACCCTTCAACGATGTCAGCGATTTTCTGGTAGCGGAAGGTGCTTCCGCTTTTGAACAATGGATTCGAGCACAAATTCAGCAGATGGAACAGAGCGAAGAGCTCTATGAGGAAGTGGAGTTCCATCAGCTCTTCAGTCGGCTCTTTGTCCACAAAAAGGTCGCGTTCTCCGCTTTCACCGCTTCAAAACTCATGCAGTCCTATCTTCTGCCTAAACGGTACCAGATCGATTGCCCTGTGGGTCAGTTCGATTTCTGTGCGAAATGCCCCGTCTATCTTCTTGCTTCCAATCAGAGAGAGCCGGTGATAGTCAATGTGCCAGAGGAAGATCAACTCACCTTTATCGATAAGAATCAGCAGTTTATTAAAGAGTACACACGGCGTCAACTGCTGATCCCGCGACGCTGTCAAGCTTATGAGCACTCCCAAGTTGAGTATAACCTATGTGAAATTTTTGAATCGATTGGAGTAGAGGAGGAGTATGCAGGACGGGAGATGGGCTACCGTCCTGTGACATGTATAGCCCTTTCTGACGAGACGCTGATGACCTCTTCGCTTAACTATAAGATTTGTGGGGAATTGATGCCGAACCCGAACACGCAGCAGTTGATGGTGTTAGTGAAGCGGGCGCAACCGATAGAGGTCAGTTTCCATTATGATGAGCAGTTCGATTTCTCATGTTTTCGTCCGCAGGATCCGAATCGGGTGGAGTCGATTTGGGAACGGCTCTATGAGATAGGAGTTCAACTCGGTCATTACACAGGGATTCTGGGACGGGAGATGGAGCACGCGATGATTTTCGCCTTGTTCTGCTCGCCTCTCTATGCCTATGTTGGGAATGAGAAGGTGAAAACCGCTTTAGATCTCTTTGTTGTGGGCGATACCCGAACAGGCAAATCGACCATCTTCAGGAAGATGATCGATTTGGTCGGTGCAGGCAAGTTGGTCTCGGCGGAGAACATGACCGCAGCAGGGCTTATCGGTGGACTTCAACAGCTTGCGTATGGCAAATGGATGATCAGCTGGGGCATTCTGCCCCAAAATGATAGAAAGATTGTCATTTTAGATGAGGGTGATGCACTCACCCCAGAGCTTTTCTCGCAGATTACTTCGGCGCGAGCGACAGGCTTCGCAGAGATTACGAAGGTTCAGCAAGCGAAGGCGATGAGCCGTCTCCGATTCGCCTTAATTGCGAACCCTCAGCAGAACCTTTCTCACTACTCTTACCCGATTCAAGCGATTAACTCCTTCGGGTTCTATAAGCAGGATCTCTCGCGTTTTGATCTGGTGCTGTTGTTTGCGAAGGAGGATGTGCCCGAGTTCCCTTCGGAGTTGCCCCCCCCTATGGAGATGGAGCCTTATCGTCAGTTGGTGCGGAAGATTTGGAACACCGATTACTTCGATGTGCGGGTTCCCCAAGAGGTGTACGAGTATTGTCGGTATCGGGCGGCGGCGCTCTTAGCCCGCTATGAGAGCGATTTACCGCTTTTTGATGCCTATAGTGCCTTGCGGCTCCTGAGGCTCGCCTTAGCCCTCTCGATGATGATGAATATCTCATTGACGATGACGGTGGTCGATGTCGCGGTCGCCTGTATAGAGACCCTCTATCAGCGTTATAAGCTGGACGGTTATGTCCAGGCGCGTCGTCAGGAGGAGGAGCTAAGGGATCCGCAGGCGTTAGAGACATTGATTGAAGAGATGTTGAGAGAGCCTTATACGACCTCGCCGGAAGACTTCTACCGAAAAATTTATCAATGTAATCGTTTCACTTCCCAAGATCTGCGGGAGTTGACAGGTTTGAGTGTGGACTACAACTATCGGTTTATTGCCCGCTTATGTGCCTTGAACGCGATTCGTCGTTTGGAGGGGAGTCGGGACTATATCAAGACGCGGGGTTTCCAAGAGTATCTGGGGTATCGGCTGGCTTTGATTGAGTCGCAGCGTCGGCGTTGGGGCGAAAGAGGGGTGGGGGACGGAGGAGGTGAGGAATCGTAAAGGGAAATGGGTGAGAAGGATGGAAAAGGCACTCCGTCAACAGCTGATGAAGGTTTTGAAGCGGGAGATGATGGTGTTCCGTGTGGTCGACTTTTGGGGTTCGACGACGGATACCTATGGTCGGGTAGCGGACTTGATTGGGTGTTGGCGGGGTGTCTTCGTCGCGATAGAGGTGAAGTGGTGGTCGGGTCGAGGCGAGATCGTATCGGAACGGATTGAAAGCCTTTTGACACCTCTCCAATGGCGATCTGCTTTGAACTGTGTCCAGAACGGCGGACTCTACTATGTAGTAGTGGGTCAGCCGTTGAAGGTGGAGGTGATGAAGACCGAAGTGCTTGTCCATTGGTTTCAAGCGAGGATTGATCAACGCGATTCGAGCCAGCTTCAACTGCTTTTTCATCGGGTGACAGCGCCCCCTTTCTGGAACTTGGAGCGGTTGGTTCTGTAGGAGCATTCGATAGCCTTCTAAGCAGGAGGAGGAGGAGGAAGAGATGCGAATGCTTGATGCGGACACTTTGGGCTGGACGCAAGCGGAGTATAGGTGGCTGATGAACTTTCCGAGTCGGACAATCGGTTATTATCTCCTTTCGGAATGGGAGGAGGGCGTCTATCAATACTATGAGGTAGTCAAGTGTCATCGGGGTCAGGAGAAATCGCGCTATACGGTCTGGTTCCATCGCGATGTCTCGTTTGAGACCTTGAGTGAGAAGAGCGGTTGTACCTGTCCGGAATATCATCGGGATCTGTTCGAACGGCGTTTCTATAAGGGGTGTAAGCATATCTTATTGCTTTATGCGTTGCGTGGGAAGCAGGAGAATGAGCAGGTACGGGTCTATTTGTTGGAAACTCTTGCACAAAGTTTGGAAACCCTTGCACAAAGTCGGGGTGGATCGGGTATAATAGAGGGGAGAGCGGGTGCGGAGGGAGAAAAGGGATAGAGAATTCCTTTCAAGGAGCCGTTCCTTGAAAGGAAAATTCGGACAAGGAGGCAGAACCGTATGTTGATTACGCGCACGAAGATGATCGAGATCTTACGAGCGGGCGGAATGACGGAGGAACAGATTCGCACCGTGTTTGCCTCCGCGAACATTCCGTGGCCACGTCGGGGTCGGCAAAAGCGGTGGGTGGAGCCCCTTCAAGACGAGCAGATGTTTCAAGGGGAGTTCCGCTTCCGCCGTCTCACCCAGCATGAGCGGGCAGAGTTCGTGGACACTCTGATCCATATCTACGGGGTGGACAAGGAGTGGCTCAAGAACTTCTTGAGTCCGCCGCGTTCGTCAAAAATCGCCCTTGAAAGCGCTTCTCTTGAGGAAGCGCCTTTTGAGGAAGAGACTGCTGAGGAATCGGAGTCGTTGCAGGAGCCGCCGGTCGTCGAGGTCAGTATCTTCTGAGGAGCGGCTCTTGAGGGGAACTTGACGGAAGGGCAGAGGGTATAATGAGGTGGCTGTCATTCTGAGAGCACATCCTCCGATTGGGTCTCTCGGGAGAAGTTGCGGACGGCATCTTCTCCTCCTCTACCCTCCTGTCAAGGGTTAGAGAGGTCTCCTCTCCCTCTCTAACCCTGCCCCTCTTTCCTTCTTTTCTAAGGAGGTCTGAGATGGCAACAACGGTCTATTGCGCGTTTTGTGGGGCAACGATGACGCTGGTGGAGGCGTCCCGCCATTTTTGTGATGCGCGGAATCGGTTCATCGTGTCGGTCTATGATTGCGTTGCACGCTTGGTCTACATTGATGAGGAGGGTCGTTTCAGGCAGGTGGAGCCTCAGCCTCCTGAATCGCTTCTCAACGGTGCGATTGAGCGGGTCGGGGGCGCGATCAATCTCTCGGGGTACTACCCGCTTAGCGACGAGTTGAAAGAGTGGCTTTCGAACACGGATGTCTCGTTCGGAGGGGATGCAGAATGCGGATAGAGGTGGAGCAGAAGCGGTTGGAATCGGCGTTAGAGCGAGTGGTGCCAGTGGTGGCCACCAGTCGGCGAGTCATGCCCATCTGGACTCATCTCTACTTGGAGGCGCTGGAGGGCGAGCTGCGCTTGGTGGGTAGTAATGGGGAGCAGTGGGTCGAGAGCAAGATCCCTGTGCAGATAGAGTTGCCGGGCACAGTGGTTGTTCCCGCTGAGATTCTGTCTGACCTGGTCAGCTTGTTCCGAGCGGGTCGGCTCCGTCTGGAGAGTGGAGACCGATATGGGCTGATCCTCTCAATGGGTGATTCCTCTTATCATTTAGCAGGTCTGCCCCATGATCAGTATCCGTTTCCTCCTCGATGGGAGGGTCGGACACGGTTGACTATTCCCTTCCTGCTCCTGCGCGAAATGGTCGATTCGGTTCTCTTCGCTGTGTCCAAAGAGGAGTTTCGCACGGTTCTTACTGGGGTGCTCATGGAGTATGACGGGCGCCATCTGCGGTTGGTGGCGACCGATACTTATCGGTTAGCGGTGCGGGAGGAACTGATTGGAACAGAGCCTGGACAGCCGGAGATGCCGGTGAAAGAGGTGGCGCTGGTGCCCTTCAAAGCGGTTCAACTTCTTCGGAAATTGCCCGAAACGGAGGCGATTCTTGTCCAGTGGGATCGAAGTTGGGTCGCGTTTATTGGAGAGGGCACTCACCTGATCACGAAGCAGATTGAGGGTCAATATCCGAACTATCAGCGGGTCATTCCGCAAGAATTTTCGTGTCGCTGGGTGCTGGAAACAGAGCCGTTTCGGGAGGCTTTGCACCGTGCCTATCTCATCGCTCGCACCGATTCGAGCAAGGTCATTCTTCGGACAGAGGGTGAGAAGCTGGTCATCACGGCGCAAACGGAGACCTCCTTTGCAAAAGAGGTGATACCTCTTGTGCGAGAGGGAGATGACCTCCAAATTGCTTTCAATGCGAAGTATCTCCTTGATTTGCTGTCGGTGTTGGAGAGCAGGCAGATTGCTATCGAGTTGACGGATTCGTCGCACGCAGCGGTGTTCCGACCTTTGGGTCAGGAGGGTTATCTGTGTGTGATTATGCCGATGGCAATCGTGGAGGTGATCCAGTCGTAGAGAGGAGACGGTCGCTGTAAAAAAAAAAAAGGGCAGAGGGTCTAACCCTCTGCCTCTGGACATTGTCTCTGGGCGCTGTGGCTCAAAGGTGCCTGGGATTCTGAACAGTTCCTACAGCAGTGGGTCATCAGGAGTTCCCGGAGTTCCCGGAATCTTTTCTGAGACTAACGGAGGAGGTGTGGAGAATGCGGTGGCTCTATCCATCGGATCCGTTCTTTCGGCGGTTCCATCGTCGCTGGTGGTGCCGGTGTCGCAGACCGAGTCCTTATTGGTATCAGGGTCGTCCACTCTGCTCGGTTTGCGGGCGTTGGGTCGCGCCGTCTCGGCGTGTGTCCTACGGTTGGCTGGTGTCGATGGGACTTCTAGCGCTTCTTCTGCTCTTGTGGCAGTTTCTGCTCTTGTGGCGATGAGAGCGCTTGAGGAGATCTTAGAAGGCTTGTGGAAACCAGAGGACTTGGTTCCCTCCGTCATAGAAGCCCACATGGGTTTGGTGCTGGTCATCCAAAGCGAACAGATAGAATCCGCTCCCTGTGTGTCCCATGACCGCGTACCATCGGGCAAGGGTAAAGGGAAGGTTGCTGAGAATGGCAGTGCGGAAGGTCTTCGGGTTCTGTGGGTTCACACGAGGCTGAAGGAGTTCCAGCAGATAGATGCGGTTCTGAGATGAGTCAACGGCTGTAATCCAGTAGCTCCAGTCAGTGGGACAGAGGTAAGGGTAATAGAGATGATGGCTTGTTTCGTCAGGGTCAAAAAACTCATGCATAGAAAAGATGACCGCCTCTTGGAAGAAGTCGTAGTCGCGTGCTATATCAGGGTTGGTTCGGGAGAGGGTACGCTCAGCAATCAAAATGTGGACATGTCCTTGCTCATCAGGTGGAGGCGAAACTACAGGGTAGACCGAGAAGAGGATTGAACCGAAGAAATCAGTGAAACAGCTAGGATACGGTGCATCCCAGGGTGGGACTACAGGGAAAGTGGCCAACCGTTTCGTAGACCATCGGATCCGTTCGCGTTCATCGACCCGATAGAAGTAGACTCGGAACCAGTTCTGGCGGCTCGCAGTGGAGATGACCAAATGGGTCGGATTGAAAGCGATTTTCGGGAGTCGTCCCCCGAATCGGAGATTGTCGTGGAGTGTCTGTCCTTTTTGTTGGAGTCGGTAGCGGTATCGTTCATCATCAGGTGCGTTTGGGTCTTCCTCGACGAATTCGAGGATGAGTTCCGCGGCGCCTAATCGGAAGGAGGGGCTCTGCTCCGCCGTTTGCTGCCAGCTCACTCTCCGTCTGTCCACCTCATAGGTTCCGAAATAAAACTGGTCTTTCGAGTCGACGGCGAGCAGGTGGAGACGGTTCGTTGTATAGTCGGGATAGGCGTGATAGATTCGTGGAGCGGTGGGAGGCGGTGCGGAACGGCTCATCCAATGTCCCCAGAAGGGTGTGATCCGTGCGAAGTCCTCATCGGTAGCGGTCAATCGGAGGAGAAAACGCGGGTTCTCTCTCTGCATCGTTTCCGTATTGAGAACGGGCTGGTCAGCGATGCTGATTTGCCAGAAACCGTGTGAGGAAGTGCTCTGGCTCCAAAGGGTACGCATGCCATTCTCGACTCTCCAAAGGGCAGCTTTCCGATTCGGATTAATCCAGTATCGTTTGTAGGGAGCATAGACATAGCTGGCTTGGACATAGTCGCCCGTCTCTTGCCAATGGGTTTCACGAGTTCTCGCTTTTCTAGGCAGAGTGGCGAGGGGTGGAATCTCACGGAAACCGTTGAACAGGAAGAGGATCGGTTCATTGGAATCGGGCAGTGTCTCTTCGAAGGGATAGAAGATGGCTCGGGTATGGGATTGCGCAGCGGCGCGGTTATTGCCCTCCCACTCATCATAGAGGGCAGCGATTTCATCATCGATGTTCTCCCACCGGGATTGCGCTTCGTAGAGCAGTTTTTTGAGCATGAGCGCTTCGACGAGGCTGGGCGGTTGATGGGGCAAGAGCGGTTCAGGAGGAATGGCGTCCCATCGGACTCCACCTGCTTGGAACCCGTTCCTTTCGCGCAGAACGGCTTGGGTGTTCCCCGTGAGAGGGAAGGTGATAGTAGAAGAAGCCAGCCATTGAAAAATCGGTTGTGAAAGTTGGACAGTGCTGGGTGGTGTGTCATAGTGGAGGGTCAGACGGATTTTGGCGGGCATTCTCGGGTGGAGCAAGGCGAGGAGCGTTTTTCGGATGGGGTTCGCCATCGTCGGAACCGATTGACCCCCAGGGAGCAGATCTTGTCCGATCTCCGAGTAGTTTCCTAAGAGTCCCGCATAGGATTGCCCCCAGGTGCCAGCATAGGTTGTTTCAGGCGCACTCAGAATCGCCCAGGTGTTGGCTTCCACAAGAGGAAGGGTAGCGGATTCACCTACTTGGTTGATGGCTTCCACAATGAGTTGGGTTGGGGACGGGTCAATGGTAAGGATGAGGAGTCGGTCAGTGAGGGCGGGGTAGAGGTAGGGATAGGTCTCGGAGTCTGCCAATTCGAACTCGCCTTGAAGAGTGGACGAAGTGAGGTTCGTCAGAGTGATCGTGGTTCCGCTATAGGTTGCGGTGGCATTTGTCCAGCTCCATCGGGACTGGGAACGCTCATCGGCTTGAACAGCAGGTCGGCGGGTCAAGGGAAGCGAGTCCCATCGGAGAGCACCGCACCAATGGGTCGGATAGCCTGTGAGGGTCATGCTGATCCAGCCGAGATAGGGCGATTCGAGGAGTGGCTCTAGAAGGAGCAGATTGCGACGGCGCAGCTGTTCATTGATGGGGAGTTGAGCATGCCACAAGTACTGGGTTCGGAGAGGAAGCCAGTAATCGGGGAAGGGTGCAGGTGCACCGTCGAGTTCCCAATGATCCCAGAAGAGGAAATAGTTCCAGTGTGGGTTCGCCCAACTGTTGATGTACCGGAACCGGTCTTCCAGCCCGCTCCCAACAAAGAAGGGGATCCCGTCGGGTGGAGGCACCACTTCATAGTTAACTTGGGCTTCTAGTCCGTCGGCGATGCAATATCGGCATCCGGGGCACGAGACGGTTTCGGGGATACACTCTGCTGGCACTCTCAGGGGAGTGCAGAGATCGGTGCGACTGCGACGGTAGTAGAGGCTGGGCAAGGAGTAGGTCAGCTGACTAAGAATTTCCTGTTCGATGAGGTGCGGGTCTTGCTGAACCGTAGCGAGGAAGGATGGCTTAGCAGGGTGGAGGGTGGAGCGGGAGCGGGTCTCGGAAAAGCAGTCGGCGTTTTGGCAGTCGCCGAGCCGATGAGAGAACTGGCTTCGTACAAGGGCTGTCTCAGGGAAGCCGTATCGGAGCCAGAGCGCGGTATGCTCTCCTAAACGGACATACTGTTTGGGAAGGTGAGGCAGGATCACGAGGGAGGCGCTACCGGCATACGAATCGGTGCGGACATGACGGAACGGGGTCTGAAAAGAGAAGGTCTGACCCGTCTCTACCGATTCGCATTGACATTGGACAATCTCTTCAGAGGAATCGAGTTGGAAGTTGTGGGCGGTGGCGGTCAGGATGACTTCGGCGGTGTTCAAGGCGGTGATGGTGGGAAGGTTCTGGTAGCCGTTGGGGAGGCAGGGTGTCGGCTCCCATTCGATGGGCGGGATAGCAATCGGGAAGGTGTGCCATTCCGTTCCGATCCGGAACCGCCATCCGCCTCGAACGGTGCTGACAACGGTCGCGTTCCAATCATCGATAGGTGGGTCAGGCGGGTTGCACGGGTCGCCCGTATCGCCTAAGACAGTGGGTTGCTGGACACCCAGTGTGCAGGCGCCCAGCAGGGGCACGGCGCTCGGACGCAACGCATCGGAATAGAGAACCCCTGAAGGAAGGGAATGCCACAGGAAATTGTTGACCAGCAGTTCCATGCGGTCATAGTGGAGGGCGAAGTAGCCGGTGTGGCTGTACCATCGGGGCTGAAGAACCCGGAACCGAACCTCTAAGGAAGTGGCGCCATCCTGTTCGTAGAGGTCTGAACCCCACGGACTTACAGAGAGCTGGACACTGATCCAATGGGAGGGTCGGGGCTGATTACAGTCGTTTAAATGATAGCGGTACTTTTTGTAGTTGCGACTGGCGTAGAGTTTAAGCCAGACCGTTTCGAACTCGAGGGTCAAGGTGCCGGTGCTGGCAGCTTCGCCTACATCTCCAAACATCTGGAGTTCGACTTGGAGGCGGTACTCCAACTCATCACATTGGAACAGTTTGCCTGCGTTCATCGATTCCTAATCCTCTTGGAGATAGTTGATGAGAGCTTGGGCGACGGACTGGGCCCAGGCGCGTCGAACAGAAGTGGTGAGGAGATAGGCGAGATCCGACTCGTTGGAGATGAAGCCCAGTTCGACCAAGACAGCGGGCTTCAAGCGTTTCAGCACGGCGAACGGTTTCCGCTTGATGCCCCGCATCGGGATCTCGAGGGTCTTGGTACCCGCTTCATAAACGCACTCTGCCAGTTTCCGATGCGATTCGCGATAGTACCAGACCTCGTGCCCCCTCGCCTCCTGATTCGAACTCGAATTGAGATGGATACTCAGGAAGGCATCGGCGTTGGGAAGGTAGTTTCGTCGCTTTGTCAAGGTGAGCGGGTTCTCTTTTACTGCGTGAAGCAGATGGATTTTCCAATGAGGTGCGAGGCTTTTCAACAGGAAGGTGAGGGATTGAGCATATTGGAAGGCGATCGTGTGCTCATGATAGACCTGTTTGCCAAGTCGCCCGACTGCGCCGGGGTCATAGAGAACGGCTTGACCTCTTTTGACCCATCCGTGTCCGACATCTATGACGATGGTCTTCATGGTTTCTCACTCCTTGCTCTTAGCTCCTCTAACTTCCGCTTTCAATCTCGCGCAGGAGCGTTTCAATATCGACTCGGTAGTAGTATCCGACCGAGTCTTGGTTGGGTGTATCGAAGGAGCGCTCTATCATAAGCGTTTGAGGCGTTTGGAAGTTATAGAGCCTTTGTTTCAGCACCTCGTTGAACATTTTCCGAATCGCTTCGATCTCATGTTGTCTAAGTACGATCATCAGTTTCTACCTCCTGCTTGATTTTCACATCTCGTCGTAGAAGATGACATATTCGTTGCCTTGCTCATCGCGGTGATTGACCAGTTCGATTTCGACATCGGAGCGCATGATTTTTTCGCTACCGCGATAGTCGAAGGAGGAGGACTTGATGATGCCCCATCCGTAGTCGTCGACATAGCAAAAGTGGAACGGTCCGGGTGCGTTCCCGACGCAGCGAACATTGAGGATTTTATGTCCGAACAGCATGCGGAAAGCGAGCGCTTTCAGAACCTGTTTGGCGACCTCTTCGAAGGGGACGGGATTGAAGACGAAGACGGGAATGTTCCGTCCGACATAGAACTCGTAGGTTGGGTCTTCTACAGCACGGCGGTTCGTTGCTACATAGTCGGTTCGACCAGAAGGGATGCTGGTGCCAGCATAGAGGATGACTTCAGTAGCGATAGGGCGAATGTGTTTGACGCTCATCTCATCGACAGCACGGAGATGGCGGAGCGGGTTCGTGAAGTAGGCGTTGAGGAAGCGTCCCTCGTTCGTGTGGAATCGGATCGGGTTGGTCTTATCGACGCGGAACTGGCGTGGGATGTAATGGACGGTGCCTGTGATATGGCGGTAGAAGAGGAGCCATCCGGAGAACTCGTTCACGATTTTGCGGGCGAAATCGGCATAGTTATTGGGTGGCTCCAACAGGTAGCCTTGTTGGATCATGGGGATAGGTGGCATCAAGCGTACATTGGCGAACGGGTTCTCATAGTCGGTGATGAACAGGTTTTCGGTATCGAAACCTGTTCGGAACAGGATTTCACGGATGGCTTCGATATGGGTGAGTCCGTTGAAGCTCTCAGCGATGATAGCTACTGCCTGGCGGAGAAGATGCCCTTTCCCTTGCACATGGAGGCGAATCTTCTCTTCTCGGTGCTGAGTTGAGCCAACTTCTGCATAGAGGATTCGGCTCTCTTCCAGTGGGGTCTCATAATCGGAGACTCCTCGGAAAATGACTACATTGTAGGGTGAGATGCCTAACTCTTCGGCAGGGATACTATTGTAGAATCGGAGTTCGTCGAGAGGGTTGAGCTCTGCTTCTCGGCTATAGTCTAGGGTGATGAGGACTTGATAGCGGGTGAGGTTCTTGAGAGCGTCGTATTTCCCGTTCGCGTTTCGGATTTCGATGGTCGCGTGCTCGTTGAAGAAGGAGCCGCGAGTGATGGAGACGGAGAGGATGTCTTGAGGCGGGATGATAAAGGTGCGAGTGGGACGCACGCCAGGGAGAAGAAAACCGCCCTCCTGGACTTGCAAACCGAAGAAGGGATAGGCGTACGGCACTGTTCGAAGTGGAATGTCTGAAAGGTCGGCAGGTATCTGATGAGTGGAGCGGACATGGATTTGGAAACGGTAAAGAGGTGGCGATTGAGCCGTAGGAAAGTCATTTGAGAAGATACCTGCTTGGTACCAATCAGTCGTGCTGTAGAAGATGGTGGGTCCAGCAAGGAGGTTGGAAGAGCTTTGGGCAAGTTGCTGAGCAGCAATAGGTGTGATGGAGTGGGCAATTTTTTCAAGGAGCAGTTCATCGGCGAAGCGGTTCTTAAGATGGAAATCGCTGTAGAGGTAGCCGACCTCTTTGAAGCCTCCATCGACCACATGGAGGGCATGAACAGGGCTGAGATAGGTGAGGAGGTTCTTATCGCCTGAGACGAAAGTGGTCTCGTGTGGAAAGAGGAGGGAATAGAACCCGAAGATTACGGTTCGGTCTGCGCGAGTGTAGATTCGGACAGTGCTACAAAAGTCGGGTTCAATCCGTTTGCCCTCATTGCTGGTGTAGGTATAAGCGAGTTTAAGCAAGCGGGTGATAGGAATATCGGCGAAGTCTTTGCGCTGGACAGTGCGGGAGGGGCGAACCACGACCGTTTCAGGGGGATGGTACCGACGAGTAATAGCGGAGAAGAAGGATTGGACATGCTTGAGATAGTCGGGTGAGCCGAGTGAGTCGTAGAAGCGGATAGTGAGGAAGTTGGGATGGATAAAGATGATGTCAAAGCCAACTGCATTTGGAATTTCTGATGTGAAGGTACCAATGTAGATATAGCGTTTAAAAAGAGCGTGCGCAATTTCACTTTCGGGCACAGGGTAAGTGCCATTTGAATACGGAGTGATATTTTCAGGAATCCGTTGATAGACTTGGACATAGCGGATGTTCCCGTGATGAGACCAGACGAGATAGGTTAGGTTTGCTGTCCAGATGACCGCTGCGATTTCGACAGGGCTGGTCAAAGAGAAGTTCTGTTTATTGGAGGGATAGTAGTCCTTATAGAGGAGGAAGAAGGAAAAGTTCGGATTATAGTATTGTTTGGTCCCTGAGCCGCTATATCGGAGGCGGGTCGTGTCGACATTGAGAACACGGTCTGGGCTGGAGCCGAGCGGTTTGAAATAGGCGGCACCGGGCAGTTTCTGATAGAAGAAACTATGGCGGTGCACAACGAAGTTGTCCGGGGAGCTCAAATCCGATTCTAACATCTGTTTGGTATAGGTTGAGAGCAGACCATCACCAGACAGTCGGGGGTAGGTGAGTTCGGTGCCATCTGCCATGATAGTTTGCACATTGAGGCTGACGGGCAACTCTACTTCGACGGTTTGACCGTTGCTGGTGGTGTAGTTTCCGAGAGTGAGTTTTTCGAGGAATCCGATGTCATAGCCAAGCACAGGTTGTGGGAGGTCGCCGGGGATGGTCAGGTCGTCCGCTCCCCTGTAAGGAAAAGGTGAGTAGCGGCGCCATTCGTAGGGAAAATAAGAGTTTTGGGGGAGTTTTTCGTCAAAATAGGTGTAGAGTGAGGAGAGGTTCGCAGCGCCAACAGCGGTAGAGGGAGTGGTGAGGGGACGGGGCACAATCCCGTTGATATCAGAAAGGTAATGATAATCGGAGGCGAGGTGTTCGACCACCTCTTGGGGCACTTCGCCCAGGAACCGTTTGGCGTCCCAGAAGTAAGTGCCGGGTCGCTTGAAGACCTGATTTTCAATCTCGGCATTGATCAGCACATAGATGTCTTTCTGATAGTAGGTATCGAGGGTTTGCATGATCAGATCCCTCCGGTATTGCTGAGCAGGGCGCGGTAGATACTGGCTTGGTAGAGGGATGGAACGCCCCGTGCGGTAGTGGCAAGGAACTGATGGAGTTCCATACGGAGGTTCTGAATCGCGCGATATTGGAGGTCGAGGAGAGTGGTCTGCGTTTCGAGTTCGGCAAGTTGAGCGTTGAGGGTATTGTCTGTTCGGTCGAAGTAGCCGAGGAGCGCGGTGGCGCCGAGACCTGCGACTCCGAGTCCGCCGAGAATTGCCAGCGGATTGCGAAGCGCGATTCCTTTGACCGTCAAGAGGACCCCGAAGAGTACCGTGAGGAAATAGAGGAAGCTACGGATTCGGAATAGGAACTCGAAGAAGGAGCGGACTCGGCTGATGAGTGGGAGGACACCTTTAGCGAGGTCAATGCCAATATCTTGGATGACCAGCTTGATCTTTGTCCATTCGACCCAGAGTTTTTGGACATGGAGGATGGTCTGGGCATCGAATCGTCGGTACTCTTTCATCAGTTGGAGCACACCGCTTTGGTGAGCAAAGTAGAGTTCGGAGAACTGTTCGCCTAAGAGGAGTCGTCCAATGGTCATGCGTTTGCTAACATCAGGGAGTTTCATGAGCCGTTGGAGCACTTCTTCGACCGCTTCGATGGGCTGCTTGCCAGCGAGTTGGAACGGTGAGAGACCGAGCCAGGCGATCATGTAGCGCATGCCCCAGGGATGCTTTGTGATGGCGTCGGAGAGGTGCGCGGCAGCAGCTGCGAACGCCTCCATATTGAGTCCGAACTCGCGTCCAATACGGGCATAGCTAAAAGCGGTGGAGAGCTTCATTCCGAAGTGGACGACCATGCGGTAGGTGGTGTGGAGGTTATCCGCGACGGTATAGAAGATGCGGGCGATAGCGAAGAAGGCTGGCACCAGCATTGTGCCGATGAGGATCCCTGCTTTGGAGAGTTGAGTGAGGAAGACAGAGAAGGCGCCGACCAGCTGCGTGCGAGCAATTTGACCCATTGCTTGGAACCGCTGAGAGAAGAGCTGGAGCGCGTTTCGGAACTGTCCACGCACAAGCGACTGGAAAAGGTCGCCCCAGGGGAACTGGTGGAAGTATTGGCGGAGCGTGGCGAAGGGATGGAAGGGACGCAGACCCCGAATAAAGCCCATCTGATAGAAATCGGTTAGGAGCTGCTGCCATTGCGAGCGCACACGGTGCAGCGATTGAAGGAAGGTCTGACCTGCCAGTCCCGGCGCGGTGCGTTGAACCAGACGGATGGCTCGATCCAGTTGACGGAGGCTGTTCTCTAAACTCTGCACAGCAAGACTGCTCTGCTGTACGAAGGTGTTGATGTTCCCCCTCTGAAGCGCTTGCTGAGCTCTTTGGATCCGTTGCTGGAAAGTGAGGAAGCTGTTCTGGGCGCGGTCTAAGGGTCCCCCTGTTTGGATCCAATCTTGGAAGGGTAGTCCCAGCTGGTGAGCTGATTGAGCCAGTCTTTGCATAGGGAGGTTCGCTTGGCGGAGCGCTTCCCCGAACAGCTCGCTGAACTCTTGACCGCTTCGACGGAGCAGGTTCAAGTTCCCCGCCGCGATCTGGAACATGCGGGGCAACTGCGAAACATGTTCCAAGCGGAGCATTTTCAAAGCGAGCGCATTGATTGCTTGCTCGTGGAACGAGAGCAGGTGCTGAATCTGTTGCTTAGCTAAGGTCAGCCCGTAGACAGCGAAATGGGTGAAGAAGTAGTCTCTTACGACCGCCATCGGAGCTGTTCCACCTCCCGCTCTAAGCGCAACAGCGATTCATACTCATCGATATAGGAGTGGACGAGGAGCCAGAGATCCACCGTTTCGAGCGTGCACTCTTCGAAAGTGCGATGGAGATACTTGATACAGGCAGCGCGCACGATGCCGACTAACCGTTTCATGGCTTGCCCAAGTTGCTCCATGCTAAAGGGTGGCTCGCGGAGGCGTTGACCGCTTGCAACAAGAGGTCGGACAGCTCCGCGTTGAGAGCAATCAGGAGGTCGGCTCGCTGGGTCGAAAGGAACACCCACTGGTCAAGAGTGAGCTGGGGCGAACGCACAAATAAACTGCAGCGATAGCACATGCCTAACGCATCGCGGTCAATCTCGTACCGCTGACCCTCCACAATCAGGATACCATAACGCTGGTGAACCGAATCGGGGACATTCATCGCCTTGATCAGCTCGCTCAGGTTCGACGGAATCTCGATGAGGAACTCGGTCCCGCTCTTCGGATCATGGTAGGTGCGGCGGGTCTCTGCCCGCCCTTCGATCAAACGCGCTAAGATCTCCTGCGCTTGCTGCGCCTCCTGCAACTCGCTCATAAGGAACCTCCTTCAAACGCTGTTGTTAACCAGCCCATGGAATGCTACCTGTACTGTACAGGAGACTCCCGTTCATCGTCACAGTCATCTGACTCTCCGTAATGTTCAAAGTGCAACTCTCTAAGATGAACAGACCCCGAATGAAAGCAGGATAGTCCGGCATTACCGCTCCAAAAGGAGAGGTACTACTCTTGCTGATCTCGATCCAGAACGCGAAATTACCTGTGTAGATACCGGAAGTATTTGTTTTCAGGATGATTGAGAGCAGGTCAACAGGAAAGGCGTTTTGGGTTCCTGTTCCAGTTGTGAGTGGCATAGCGCTTTCGATAGTGCATTCTGCATCGTAGAAGAGCGGTCGTGCGACCACATAGGGCACAATCAGATCTGGCTCATAACGCTCCAGATTGGAAGTAATCGAATAGCGTGTGCAGATGAAAGTATAGTCATAGTCCCAATCGGACGGCACGGATGTCAAAGCGTCGACGTCTTCGAAATGCATCGTGCTTGCCATGTCGTGGAATTTGAGTTTAACCTGCGTTTCGTAGCCGACCATCGCGATGCGGTTAACAGCCATTTTGGGTTCCTCCGTTAGACTTTAGTACCGAGCATGATGTTGGAAACGGTTCGCCCAGCTATGTTTTCTTGAACGCGTTGCCTTTCTACACTGATGTCTGCTCGGTGAACGCCGAACAGTCCATGAATCTGGAGGGTTGCTCCCCCTCCGGAAACATAGGTAAGCAGCAGAATGAGGGATGGGCGATAATCATGGGAATGGATCAAGTGGACTAAGCCTCCCTTTTTGGATCCGCTCTGGGCACTCAATTTCCATGTTGCATTATCGACGATGAATCGTGTCATTTCGAACGAGGCTTCGATGTGGGTCGGCTTGCGAATCTGGAAGAAATCGCCTGCTCCACGAAACACACCTGAATTGACGGTAAAAGTATAGTTCAAGTTGGTGATGCCAGCGAGAATGTATTGTTCGCCGTCTTGTCCAGCCAGCGTAGCGAGATGGCTGTTGATAGTTTCGCTATTGCTGGCGTCGAGCCAGTCGCCGGAGGGGATGACTAGGGCGCGCGTCTGAGTGCCCGCAGGAACCGCGATATAGTTCGGTATCGGTGTTCTCATTGCCATTGCTCTTTGCCTCCTATGTCTCCTATTGTCCTCTTACTCCTGGGTTCCATCTGGTTGTCCTATACCGATTTACGGATGATGAGCGGGATTCGTCTCATCACCGTTTCGAAGACGGGTCGGTGCACCATTCGGGTGCCCCATTGGGAGAGTTTGATGAAGAGGGCGTGGGGTGCCTTATTGGACAGGACAACGGTCAATTGGGATTGGGTTGCCCCGCGTAGCAGGTCGGCACTGAAGCGTTTGATGCCGAGAATCTGCACATCCCACGAGTCGCGGAAGAAAGTGTCCCGGGAGTTGGGTCGGGTATAGCGGTATCGGAGCGGGTCGCCCGCATGGCTGGAGATGATTTCAGGGCGACTGGCACTCGGATGGCGTCTCGAATAGGGATGCCCTTGACGAATAAGGTCGGAATAACTTAGTCTTCCTGAGGAGAGTTTTCTGGCAATGGCTAAAATGACTCTTCTTGCTTGGAGGAGTCGAGCGGCGCGCAAGGCAGAAAGGGCTTGCACCCGTTTGGTGATCTGTTGCAGATAGACTTGTCGGTAGATTAGACCTGGAGCGCGGCGCAAATAGATACCGGAGGTGATTCGCCTCATCGGAGGGAACCATCTTGCCAACTGTTCTTCAGTACCGTGTGGATGGATTCGGAAGGTACCCACTCGCAAGACCGTCTGGATATCGATTCGGATGGTTATCCTCCTCCTTGTTGCTGAGCGAGGATTCGTCCCTCTGCTGCCGAGTAGGGTTGAACATCGATGAGTTCAAACTCGTAAGCGGTGTAATGGCAGAAGGTGTTGGCAAACTCGCTGTAAGGGGTGGTCTGGATAGAGGAGAGGGGCGTGATGAGCACATTGGCGAGCATGCCGGGCACCTCTTCTGAGAAGACACGGAAATCGAAGTTGCGGATTCGCTCGGTCAACTGAGCCACCCGCTCCCAGAAGAGCCATTCGCTCTCGTGGCGATTGCTTACAGGATGGAAAAAGTCGAGTCGGTACTTATAGGTGACTTGTGGAGCGCCGACCGTTGCCCAGCTCCCCTCGATGTCAACACTTTCACCTAAGAAGAGGGCAAAGAGAGTAGTACGGATGGTCTCATGTTCCTCCCAGCCCTTTTTGGTCGTTTTGAGCCATGAGGGGAAATCAGGGGACAAAGCGACCTGTTTATAACCGAAGCTGTATTCGAAGGGGAGTCCATCGATACAGCGTCGGATCATCTGATCCACATAGCGGTTGAAGACCGGAATCTGGGAACGGAAGGCGTGTCTCATCAAATGGTTCTCCTCATGCTGCGTCGCCGTTCGATGTAGGGTACGAAGTAGACGGCAGAGTAGGGTCTTAGACCTTCTGGCGGGATGTCCAAAAGGCTATAGGCTTGCTGACGATATTTCTGGGCGAGTTCCATATAGTTTTTGGCGCGACGCTCGTAGATGGTGCGTTCGGCACCGATATAGTTCTCGACCAGTTGAGAGGCTTTCGCGGCGCAGGAGAGGCAAGCATAGTGGCAAGCGAGATAGAGAAGCCCTTGCTGATCCAAGGCGCCGACCTCCTCGATAGTAGAGAGGGGATAGGTGTAGTAGAGTCGGAGCGTGCCTTTCCACCCGAAAAGGATTCGGAGCACCACTTCACCAGTCAGGTCATCTTCGAACAGATCGAAGTAGTTGGTTCGGATATAGATTCCGCGGATAAGGAATTGTTGGGTGACCCCGCTGGCTTGTTTGACTTCTACCCCCTGAATGATAGAGAAGCGGGGCTGCCAGTTCGGGAGCAGGGTGCGAAGGTTGTACTCTTGTCCTCCTTGAGTGGAATCGACGGTGATTTCGAAACGGGACTGGTTCGGATAGTAGGTGTTATATTCGTAGAAAGCGGTTCGGACTGCCTCCTCATAGCTATCTTTATGGAGGAAGACATAACTTGGATCAGACAGGATGGTCGCAACTCGTTGGACATACTCTTCGAATCTCATAGTTGTTCAGGGTGGTTGCGGGGAGGGGTGGTGGTTCCCCTCCCCGTTGGGTGGATGGAGCGTCCCTGCCGTGCCTGTCCTCCCTGCTTGTCCCGGTGGAAGATCATCGCAAAGTGGCTATACCAATTGTGCTGTGCATGAGACATTCGCCATCGGAGTCGTGCCAGCAGTCGGTGGATAGATTTCAAGAACGCCACCACGCGGAATAACAAACGGGTTTGCAAATCGGAAAGTGACAGGTCCAAGAGTCGAAGCAGGATAGGAGAAGGCGTTCGTGGTGACGGTCTCGTTGCCTGCTTGGTCACGGATACGGACATTGAAGTTCGTCTCGACATTGTTCGAGGTGCTCTGGAAGAGCACGACCCTTGTCAAGCGCCAAACATCATCGGTTGTGTTAACGAACCGGAACACAATCGTGTTGTTCGCTAAGTTGCCGTTTGTGAACTGGTGTCCGTAGACGGGTCCGATTTTATGTTCCTGCACCATAGGGATCCCTCCATCAGGTTCTCCGCAGTCGGACGAAAGAGCGGAAGTCGATGACTGCGCCGCCATAGACATGGCGGATCTTGTAGGTGATTTTATCGGCGAAGAAGTAGGTGCCGACATTGGGAAGGTCTTGAACGAACAGTTCAGGTTCTTCGGAGCCGAGGAACGCCATTTCGATAGTTTCGAAGCGGCGTGGGTCAGCGACGAGGAAGATGTCGTTTTCGTTGTCCGTGAAGGGATTGATAATTCCTTCGAGGGCGAAGGTGCGGACGATGTTCTCATCGGTGGTGAAGCTGGTTCGGGCACCACCATCCGTTGAGAAGACATCGCGGTTCTCGCTTGTAGCACCGCGAGTAGCGGGCAAGGCTTGATTATGAGTGATGAAGTAGATAAACTCCTCATATTGAGGTCCCGCGACGATGTATTTGGGGATGATACCGGCAGGTTTGCCGGAGTTCATTTCGCGGAAGAGTCGTTGTGCGACGCGAGCGCGGATAATGTCTTTATAGGTAATTCCTGTGTTGGCAGAGAAGGTGAGCGCGTTGTTTTCAGAGACAGTGCCTTGAGGTGTAGGCACAGGATGGTTGCTGCTGAAGAGAGGTTGCCCATCATAGATAGTGGGATTATCGAAGAGGAAGCTCATGACGAATTCGAAGACGGTTCGGGCGGCGGCGAAAGCGAGTTTGCGTGGGAGTCGGGCAATAGCGCCGATGTCGTCGTTGACGATGGCTTCCCAAGTAATCTCTTCGGTACCGCCGCGTTTCGAGACGGCATATTGGATGTTTTCTTCGGTGGGCGAGCCGAGTGGGAGGTAGTTCTGGGCTTCGTTGACGATGGGCAGGTTCGGATAGCCGCCGATACGGACACGGATGCGAGGTCGGAAATCGTTCGCGGGCACGATTCGCACTAAGTCGCGGTACCGCATCAGGTCGATCTCCCCGTTGTATTCTCGCACCAGTTGACGATACATGAGGTTGCCGAAAGCGATAGCCCAGTCGGCAAGCGTGACGGAGTTCGCGATTAAGGCGCGGGGCGTATTGGGCAATTGGTTGCAGGCGTTGAGGAATTGAGAGAGTCGGCGTCGGTCGACCAGTTGACCTGTGAGTTCATAGTCGCCGGTGGTCATTGCCCAGAGTTGGCGGAGTGAGCGGAGCGGTGGCACGCCATCCACACTTCGGAAGTCGTTGAAAGTGCCCTGAATGGCTTTGATGAGGAGGTCAGTCGACTCGTTCTTGACCAGAGCGGGATACTCCTGTTCGAGCACCCGTTTCCGCAGACGGTCATAGACATGGTTGTGGCGTTGAAGGATCGCTTCGACCTCCTCTTCGGTGAGGGCTCGCGTCGCGTTTTGAACCTCTTTGAGAACCATCTCTTGGATCGATTCGTCCAGCTCGTATTGGAGAAGGAGGTTCTTAGTGAGGAGCAGGTTCTGATTGCGGATCAGTTGGAGTTGCTCCTCCTTCAGACGCTGGTTCTCTTGGAGAAGCTGGTTCAAAACGGTGCGTTCGCTCGACGCCTCTTGGTGGGCGGAGCGGTTCAAGACCTCTTTCGGAGTTGGCTCTTTGATAGGTTCCATCGCTTCCTCTACTCCTTGACCTTCGGAAATTTCTGGGGAGGGGAAAGAGTTCACTTTTCGGCTATTGAGTAATCGTCCGAGAGTCGCTGGCTTGAGGACGAAATCGACGCTTTCGACCTCGACGATATCGTTGATGAGATAGGTCGGACTGTCGCCCTTCGTCGCGTTCTGGTCGCGGGTATAGGTGGCGACAAAGACGGCGGAGAGTCCCACATCGAGACCGCTATTGTTCAGCTCTTCGATGAGAGCGAGTTCATCCTGTTTATGCTTATAGACATGGAGTTCGCCTGTGATTCCTTCGTAGGTATCGTCCCATCGGACGTTCTTGAAGATACCGACCACATCTTTGACCCCGCGCTCTAGGAGGCGATGGTCGAGGAAGAAGGGTGCGTTTTCGAACTTGTGAGCGCATTGGCGGAGGACTTCAGCAGGATAGTAGTAGCCGTGTTTAGAGAGTCCGGCGTTGATCAGAAGAGCGCGCCGGTTTCGGATAGGGGTCTCGACATGATTGGTCAATCGGACTTGGATCAGTTCGCTCATAGTTCATTCTCCTCTGTGGATAGAGTTTCGTCCTCCTCTTTCTGGGTGACTTGTTGGAAGAGGTTTGTTCTTTCTCGGAGGTATCGGGTTATTTCTTCAGGGGAGAGAGTTTGGTAGCCCAGTCTGGCGAGGAGACCGAGAAAGAGGAGTCGGATGGTATCGTTCATGATTCGTTTTTCGCTGGGTGTGGCGTGATAGTAATATTCGGTGAGGAAATCGATCTGGAGGTGTGGGATTCGTAGTTTGCGCAAGAGGACAAGGACAAGCACGGTTTTGGGATGAGTAGAGAAGAGGAGGTGGAACCCGATTTTTCGGAGGAGGAACTGAATCGGGTTCCAGAGTCGCTTCCAGATTGGAACGGTTGGACTTATCGTTCCCATGTGCGTCTCCATACGAAGATAGGGCTTGAAATGTTCCTCATGGTCGGTGTGGGAGTCGGTAGAAGGTGGGCAGTAAAGTGGTGAGGTTGCCCGTGAGAGGAAAGTTGATCTCTGTCACGAGGTCGGTATAGAGTTGGAAATCGATCTCGTTGAACAGGTAGGTATTGGGCAGATGGAGTTCGAGGATACGGGCAGGCTTTGAGTTCGGGGGCGGATTGCCTTGCACCGTGCCTGGATCGGTAAGTTTGTAGGTAGTAGGGGGTTGACCGGCGAGTGGGAGATAGGGATGGATTTCGACGAGGGCGATAGGAGACAAGTTGGTCTGCTGGTACTGGACGAAGAGGTCCGTTGTTGTACCGTCCGCCACGAGATATTGAACCTTCGCGTAGAAGGTGCTCGGAACATTAGGTGAGACGAGGAAGCGGTACGATTCAGTATAGAATCGATAGTTTGACTGGAGCGGGGAAGCAGAATCGGTGAAACCGAGGTTCGGATAGGTGACGAGATAGCAGTTATGGTCAGGATAGTCGTTGGAGGCACCGGCGGCGGTGTAGGTGAGCGGGATGTTGCCAATGAGTCGGAACGCGCCCTGCTCATCGAGATTGAGAAGTCGCTTGGTATAGAGGATCCAATCGGTGGGAATATCGGTGAAGAAGATGTTGGAGCTGGTCAGCGCGTGTCCGACCGTTTGATAGCCTTTGGTCTGGACATAGTTTTGGATGGGATAGAAGTAGGGTGCGACTGCTTCCTGGAGCCAGCTAGTTTCTGAGTTAGCGTTTCGGTCATGCCGTTTTCGCACCCGTTGGAGATAGGAATGGAAGAAGAAGGCGAAATCGTTATCTTGGCATTGGTGGAAGAAGGTCTCGAGATAGTCTTTGAGTGGTTCGGTGAGGAGGGCGGGTTGGAGGAAGGCGATTTTTGTGAGTCGCCCGATTCCGCAGGTGAACTGGCAGAGTCGGATGAGGTTCGTGACTTGGTTTAAGGTGAGAGGCATGGCTCGTCTTCACCTCCTATCAGAGTGAGTTGGTGGTTGGCTCGGCTTTGGATCGTGTACTGGTTCTCGCCTTCTGGTAGTTTCGGCTTCTTGCTCTTTTCGGTCCGGGTTCGTCCTCGAAGATCGATGCCTCCTGAGCCGACCCATTCGTACTCGTGCGTGTTCGTATAATGCTGGATGACCTGCTCCGCTTGCTCTTTGGTAATCAGTCCTGTTTCGAGAGCGCGTAGAATCGTGGTAATGATACCGTTCATCTCCGCGATATTGATCACTTTTTTCGGGGTTTCGTCGCCCTTCTTGTAGTTTTCGAGGAGATGATTGAACAGTTCTTGGGCGGTCGAATCGGTGACCCATCCGCGTTCGCGGGCGATTTTCATAGCGGACGCCATCTGATAGAGGGAGACAGCGATATGGCGGATCATCTCGGTATGATACTTGCGGTAATTGAGTTGGAATCGGAGATCCAGTTTGTACTTGGGGAGCATGCCGAGTTTCTGACAGGAGTAGAGCACTGCTTTGACCAATGTGGCGATGACCGGTTTGAAACTGTTCTGGACAAGGAAATGCACATAGCGGTTGACTAACTCCTTTTCTTGGTCTGTGGAGGGTGTGCTCATTCCCAGCTCCTCTTTAGTGAGGAGTTCGTTGCCGGCGTAGATATGGGCGAGGATGATTTCACTATCATTTTTGGCATCTTCGGAAGCGAGTTGAGGGGTAATGAGTTGCCAAGTCTCTTTCTCGTTGTGCACGCGCACTCCTCCGGAGGAGGGGAACGGTTCCCGCTTCAACTCCTCGAGTCGTTGGCGGATCTGTTCCCGTTCCGCCCCTTGAATGGTCACATCATAGAGGACACTGTTCGCCAGCTTTTGGCGTCGGAGTCGATCCAGCACAAACTCATCATAGGCATAAGCATAGTCCATGATGGTCTCGATAATGGAGCGTCCCCGCAGGAAGGGGAAACGGTTCAGCGCAAAGTAGAGCACTTCGCCCTCTAATGCCAATTCCTGGAATCCGTTCCCCTCCGGAAGGAAGAAAAGCCGCGCGATCTTGGCTTTCTTCTCACGCCCCACCTCAAAATATTGCTGGTACGATTGACTGGTCGGGTTCGGAACCCCGTAGAGAATGGAATCGAAGACCATGCCGTTGAGGGGATCCGTATAGACTTCCAGCACGGTATCGGCAGGAATGAACCCGAACTCGAGCGCGCCCGTCTCATGCCGAAGAAGCGGAACGAACAGCTCCCCATCGACCATCAAACTGCGGAGATAGAGCTCACAAAGCTTCTCAAAACTGTAAGTGTAGGGCATCATCTCAATGTATTGAAAGAAGGCGCGCTCCACCTTCGAGTTTTCGAACTGGATATCGAGACCGTGCTCGAAGAAGAGCATCAACGGCTTATCGATAAACTTTCGGATGATGGGCGAAACAAAGTAGAGGCTTCGTGCGACCCGAACAAGATAGTAGCGCTCATATTGCTGAACATCGAAGGAGTAAGGCGTTCCGGTGACTCTTCGGAACCCGATGGTCTCATCATAGAGTTGCGCCAGGAGCAGTTGATCCGCGTAAGCCATCTCCGTTCACACCCTTAGGGATCCCAGTCCCGAACAGTCCGAAGCACCTGCTCTCTCAGGAGCGCCTCTATCTGGTCGATAAGGTGCTTTTCAACATCCAGCCGTTTGGCAAGGGCTTCCCGCTCCCGCTCCGGTAAGCGCAACGCGCGCGCTTCTAACCATTCCAGCAGGAACGGCTTGAAAAGTCGCCATAGCCATCGTCTCCATGTCCGATTCATCTCAAACACACTCCCTGTCCTAAAGGTTTACCTCCTCTAACAAGTCCATCACCTCTGCCGGTCCGCCAAACCTGAGATAGTCCGACAGCACCGAGACCACCGTCCGCATCGCATTCGTCAACTCCACCATCGGATTGACAAAGAGATTCGTCTCCGTCTCCGTGATCCCTGTCGGATTGTTCGGGTCGGCGCCC
>FWWL01003211.1_pt1 | contig 30723 bp, 25 predicted proteins | sample 2228331 | NCBI WGS metagenome assembly FWWL01 (sample SAMEA103939775, study PRJEB20133) | metagenome
AGCCTCTCCAGCACCTTGCGCTTGGCCTCGGGGCGGCTCAGGTCCAGGCCTTGGGCCGCCTCCCGGAAGCGGAACTCCACCTCGGGCAGGGCCTCCTCCAGGGCCTTCTGAAAGAGGGCCGGGCCGCCCGCGGCCAGGAGGAGTTCCCCCGGGTCCTTGGCGGGGAGGCGCACGGCGAAGAAGAGGAACCGGCGGGCCACCTCCAGGTCCAGGCTCTGCAGGGTGGCCCTCTGGCCCGCCTCGTCCGCGTCAAAGGCCAGGTAGACCTCCAGGACCTCCGCCTTCTTCAAGAGGGCCGCCTGGGCCTCGGAAAGCCCCGAGCCCAGGACGGCCACCGTCTCGGGGAAGCCCATCTGGTGCAGGGCGATGGCGTCAAAAAGCCCTTCCACCACGATGGCCCTGCGCTTTTCCCGCATGGCCTCCTTGGCCTCGGGGTAGGCGAAGAGGACCTCCCGCTTGCGGAAAAGGGGGGTTTCGGGGGTGTTCAGGTACTTGGGGGTTTCCTCCCCAAGGGCCCTCCCCGTGAAGGCCACGATCCGCCCCAGGGCGTCCTTGATGGGGAAGGTGATGCGGCCCCTGAGGCGGTCGTAGGGCCGGCCCTCCTTTTCCGCCAGCACCCCCGCCTTAAGCCCCTCCTCGGGGGTGAAGCCCTTTTGGGCCAGGAAGGTGAGGAGCCCGTCCCCCTTGGGGGGGGCGTAGCCCAGCCCGAAGCGGGCGACGCTCTCCTCGGAAAGCCCTCGAGCCCTCAGGTAGGCCAGGGCCTCGGGGTGGGTTTGGAGGTTTTCCTGAAAGTAGGCCTGGGCCGCCTTCAGGAGGTCCAGAAGCTCCCTGCGGGGCCCCGCACCCCCCAGGGGGGCGAGGGCAATCCCGGCCTCTTCCGCCAGGCGTTCCAGGGCCCCCCGGAAGTCCAGGCCCTCCATGCGCTCCACAAAGGCGAAGAGGTCTCCCCCCGCCTTGCAGCCGAAGCAGTGGAAGAGGCCCTTGTCCTCGTCCACGTAGAAGGAGGGGGTCTTCTCCTGGTGGAAGGGGCAAAGCCCTTTCCACCGGCCCTTGCCCGCGGGCTTCAGGGCCACGTACCGCCCCACCACTTCCCGAAGGGAAAGGCGGGCCTTAATGGCCTCTACCGCCTGGGCCACGTCCATACGGGCTTCCCCCTACCCCAAAGCCTGCGCACCCACTCCCCCAGGATACCGTACCCCCGGAGCTTGGGGTCCACCCTTTCCTCCCACCCTCCGCTCCCGGAGGCGCGGAGGAGGTAGGCCCGCCAGGCCTGGAGGAAGGGGAGGCTTGGGGTGAAGCCCAGGAGGTGCCCCACCCCCTCCCCCTCCTCCAGGAGGAGCTGGGCCCTGAGGAGGCGGGCGAGCTCCAGGTGGACCGCGAAGCCGGTCTTGTGGGTGTGGTAGAGGAGGTGCTGGGAGAGGGCCTTGGCCTTCCTCGGGCTTTGGGGCCAGAGGTAGAGGCTTAAGGTGGAGAGGGTCAGGTGGTAGACGTAGGGGTTGGGGAGCGTCCGCCCCGCCTTCAGGGCCTCCTTCAGGAGGGGCCTGGGGTCTAGGCCCTTCCGCCAGCGGTCCAGGGCCTGGGCCAGGGCGGCCAGGGCCCGGCCGTCGGGGTGGGTGTGGGCTTCCTCCAGGAGGTCTATTCGGAATCGGCCCCTTAAGGTGGAGGCGGCCAGGAGGGCCGCGGCCAGCCAGGGGTGGGGGGCTTGGCGGTAGGCCGCCTCTCCCAGGGCCAGGGCCTCGTGAAGCCTCCCCGTCTCCAAGAGGAGCCTAAGGCGGGTGGCTTGGAAGCGGGCCCAGGCCTCCCGTTCCTCCGGGGGCGGGAGGGCTTTCAGGATCTTTCCCGCTTCCTCGTGCCGCCCCAGGTCCATGAGGAGGCCCGCCCGGAGGGCCTCTACCTCCGCTTTCAAGGCGGGGGGGAGGTGGGGATGGGGGGGAGGGAGGTGGGCCAGGGCCAGCTGGGGCTGGAAGCCCCGCCAGAGGAGGCCCGCCAGGAGAAGCCGGGCCTCGGTGGCCTCCAGGGGGTAGGGCTTTAGGGCGGGGAGGAGGTTGGCAAGCTCCGGGGCGCTTGGGGCTTTGCGGAGCCTCCGGTAGGCCTCGAGGGCGGGGTCCTTGGCCCTAAGGCCCCCCCGGGCCCCTTCCCCCAGGCCGAGGCTGGCCCGGGCGTCCTGCCTTTCCCTTTCCAGGGCGGGCCTCATGGCCTCTGGGGCCGCCCTTAGGGCCCGTTCGTAAAGGGAAAGGGCCCGCTCCGGGTGCCCCCGGTTCCAGGCGGCGTGGGCCAGGGCCCGGTACACCCGGGCCGCCTTTTCGCCCTCCCCGGCCTCCTCCAGGAGCCTGGCCGCGAGGAGGTAGGCCCCTTGGGCCAATAGGCGCTGGGCCGCTTCCCGGCGCCACCCATGGGCCTCTTCCTCCAGGACCAACCCCCGGGCCGCCTGCCCCACCTCGGGGAGGGGCAGAAGCCAGGCCCCTTGGGTTCGGATGAGGCCTTCGGCCTCGAGGCGCTGCCCGTCAAAAGGCCCCACCAGCTCCTCCAGAAGCGCTGGCGTGGCCCGGCCCAGGACCCCAAGGGCGAGAAGGGCCTTCCGCTCCCGGTGGGGCAGGCCGTCCAGGGCGGGCTGCAGGGTCCAGGGAAGGGGCGGGCGGGTCCGTTTTAGGGCCAGGTGGGGCGCCCATAGGGGCTTGCGGCTTTCCACCAGGAGGAAAAGGCCTTCCGGAGGACGCTCAAGAAAGCGGGCCAAGGTGCGGTCGGGAAGGTGGAGGTCCTTGAGGACCAGAAGGAAAGGGCCGAGCCGGGCCAGGCTTGCGGTCCAGGCCTGGAGGATCCTTTCCTCCAGGACCTCCCGCGGCCAGGGGGGGCGTTCTCCAAGCCCCAAGCTGTAGGCCAAAGCGGTCCTTTCCTCCCCTTCCAGGCCTTCCAGGGCCCCTTCCGCCTCCCCGAAAAGCTCCTCCGCGGCCCGTTTCAGGCTTTCCCTCAAGGGGGTTTCCGGCCCCATCCGCTCCAGGACCGCTACGGGGAGCCTCATCCCCGGGGCCTTTCTCCGCAGGAAGGCCTCCAGGAGGAAGCTTTTCCCGCTTCCCGGGGGCCCCGTGAGGAGGGCCCGCCTCTGGGTCCGAAGATCCCTTTCCAAGGCGTCCAGGAGGGCCTCCTCCTCCGGGGTGAGCTGGAGCCCCACCCCTTCCACTTGCAGAAGGGGAAAGGGCCCCAGGCCCGGAAGCGCCTCCTCGCCCAGGAGGTGGGCCTTCGCCCCCGGGGCCAGGTCCAAGGTGGCGGGGTCCGCTAGGACGCTTCCCGTGGGGGCGGCTTTGGAAAGCCGCTCCGCCAGGGCCACCACCGGCCCCACCGCCGTGGGCCGGCCGGCGAGGCCATCCCCCAAAGGGGTCCAGAGCACCTCCCCGCTGGCCACCCCCGCCCGGGCGGGCCAGGGGCTTCTCCGGACCATGGCCAGGGCGGCCTCCAGGGCGCGGTGGGCCTCGAGGCCCCTCGCCCGGGGCGCGCCGAAGAGGACCAGGACCCCATCCCCTGGGAAGGCGTGCACGTGGCCCCCGTGGGCCCGGGCGGCCTGGGCCGCGCGGGTGAGGGTTTCCTGCACCGCTTCATAGGTGGGGTGGAGGCCCTTCTGGAACCCCCTTGTGGAGCCCACCAGGTCAAAGAAGACCACGCTCACCCAGCGCCTTTCCCGGGGCAGGGTGACCCCCAGGGCCTGGCCGCAGGCCATGCAGAAGCGGGCCTCGGGGGGGTTCTTCTGGCCGCAGGAGCAGCGCATCAGCGGAAGAGCATGAGGGGGGGGCTTAGGAGGACCTCGGCCCTTTTCGGCATAGGGCCTTCCCAGTAGACCACCACCTTGGCCCCCGCCTCCAGGAGGTAGAACCCTCCCCCCAAGGGGGTAGTCTCCCCCCCTAGGCGGTAGCGGGGGCCTTCCCGGCGGAGGAAGGCCTCGCCCTCCAAGGGCCCCACCGCCTCCGCCACGCCGTGGAGGAGGGCCTTGAGGGGGCCTGTGGGGGTGGGCGGGGGGCCCCGGTCAAAGGCGTAGACCACCCCCGCGGGGGTTTTGGCCTCCACCAAGGGGCTTCCCCAGGGCTCGGGGAAGAGGAAGACCTCCTCCCGGTGGGCGGAGAACCGCTCCAGGAAGCTTTCTGGGCTTTCCTCTATGGGCCTTGGGGTCATGGGAAAAGTCTAAGCCCCCCCAAGGGGGGCTTGCTAGGGGGGTTTGGCCGTTACCGGCTGAAGGATACGGAGACGCTACCGGAGAAGGTCTTGTTTACGGTGTAGGTCTGGCCGTTCACCTTTAGGGTGCCTTGGAGGCTACCGGAGCGGCTTACGGTGTACCCCGACTGGCTGAAGGTGAGGGTGTCGGTGGTGGAGACGGTCAGGCTTAGGTCGCTTACCTGGTAGGTGTTCCCTTTGTACTGCAGGGTGAACCCGCCGGTTTCCGTGAAGTTACCCGAGAGGGTCACGCTGGTTTGGCTGCTGTTAAAGGTGAGAGCACCTTGGTAGGAGAGATTCACGTTTTCTAGCGCGGTGGGCTCGGGCCGGTTAACCCTACAGGTCCCCGTGAGACTCCCGCTGAGCTGGAGAGAGGTTTCGCTGGCCGAAACCGTGAGGTTAGAGGTCAGGGTGCCGCCGGCGGGGCAGGCGACGGAGGAGGTGGCGCTCATGGAGCTCTGGGGGCTTAGGCCCATGGGGTTGTAAGTGGGGGCGATGTAGGGGGCGAGGGCGGTTAGTATGGCTTCCACCTCCGTTTGGCTTGGCGCGGTGTTACCGGAGCTCTGGTTTTGGCTGCCGCAACCGCTTAGCAGAGCACTTAGAAAAAGCATCAGCCCAAAAAGGCTTTTGAACCTCTTCATGGCTTCACAAATATCCTTTTCTTTGCGCTTTTGTCAAGCTTTGGGGCTCAGTGCAGGGTGCGTCCGGGTAAGGAGAGGACCAGGTTGGCCGCAAGCTGGAGGGCCGCCCCCTTGTCCAGGTGCTGGTTGCCGTTCCCGCACTTGGGGGAGAGGACGCACCGGGGGCAGCCCTCCTCGCAGGGGCACCCTTTCAGGAGTTCCAGGGTGGCCCGGATCCAGTCGGGGAAGCGCCGGGCCGCGGCCCGCGCGTACCCTACCCCGCCCGGGTAGCCGTCGTAGATGAAGACCGTGGGGCCGCCCCCCGAGGGGAGGGGGCGGGGGTAGACGGGGTAGGAGAGCCCCCCGATGTCCTGCCGCTCCGCCAGGACGAAAAGGGGCAGGAGGCCGATCATGGCGTGCTCCAGGGCGTGGATCCCCCCGGGGATCCTGTGGGGCGGGAGGACCTCGGGGGGGTGGAACCAGAGGGCCTCCGTGGGGAAGGCGATCTCGGGAAGGAAAAGGGGCACCTCCTCCAGGACGCTTCCCGTATAGAAGCGCTTCTTCACGTACCCCACCACCCGCTCCCTTAGGAGGACCCGGCCCACCCAGACCCCATGGCCCACGGGCTCCCCCGAGAGGACCTCGAGGTCCATCTCCGCCCGGGGCTCGGTGTAGTAGTCCTCCAGGGCCGGCAGGAGCCAGATCTCCCGCTTCAGGGGGTCTATGTTCCGCACCAGGAAGCTTTCCCCCTGGTGGAGGTAGACCGCCCCCGGATGGGCCTCCCAGTAGGCCTGGCGCTCGTCCAAATGGCCCAGCACCTCCCCGTCGGGGCCCCTGAGGGTGAAGGTGGTCCCTAGGCCCCTCAAGGAGAGGTCCCGGTGGGGGTGGCGTTTGGGGGTGTAGAAGCGGCCCCCCTTTTCCCTGAGCTCCCCCAGGGCCTCGGGGCAGGGGATCTCCTCCCGGGTGAGGGGGAGTTCGTAGGCCGCGGCGTGGAGGTGAAGGGGGCAGAGGACGGGGTTCTTGGGGTCGGCCACCGCCTCCTCCGGGGGGCTTTGGAGGAGGAGTTCAGGCCGGTGGAGGAAGTACTCGTCCAGGGGGTCTTCCCGGGGGATGTAGACCACGAGGGCCCGCCTCCCCCCCCGCCCCGCCCGCCCGGCCCTTTGCCAGAAGGAGGCGATGGAGCCGGGGTAGCCCAGGAGGACCACCGCGTCCAGCTCCCCGATGTCCACCCCGAGCTCCAGGGCGCTGGTGGCCACCAGGACCCGGACCTCGCCCCGCTTTAGGCCCTCCTCCAGGGCCCGGCGGGCCTTTGCGGTGTAGCCCGCCCGGTAGGGGCGCACCAGGGGGTGGTCCGCGTAGCGGGCCACGAGCTCCGCCGCCTTTCTAGCGTTGGCGAAGACGATGCCCCTAAGCCCCCCCTCGGCCAGGGTGCGGGCCAGGTGGGCGGCCTCCAGGAGGGGGCTCCGCCGCCTTTCCCCCTTCTTGTCCAGGGCTTTGGGAGGAAGCACCAGAAGCTCCCGTTCCGAGCGGGCCACCTCCTCCCAAAGCTCCAGGAAGGGGAGGCCCGTGAGCTCCTCCGCGTGGGCCTTGGCGTTCCGTATGGTGGCGCTTGCGGCGATCACCTGGGGGTTTGCCCCGTAGTGGCGGGCCAGGCGGAGGAGGCGCCTTAGGACCCAGGCCACGTGGGTTCCGAAGACCCCCCGGTAGGCGTGGAGCTCGTCCAGGACCAGGTAGCGGAGCCGGGCCAGGAAGTGGGCCCACGCCCCGTGCCGGGGCAGGAGGCCGAAGTGGAGCATGTCCGGGTTGGTGAGGAGGACCGTTCCCCTTTCCCTGGCCTCCTTGCGCACCTCCGAGCGGGTGTCCCCGTCGTAGGGGAAGATCCCCTCCACCCCTAGGGCCTTTCCCATGGCCTTGAGGCGCTTAAGCTGGTCGTGGGCCAGGGCCTTGGTGGGGAAGAGGAGGAGGCTGGTTCCCCCTTCCAGGGCGGCCTTCAGCACCGGGGCCTGGAAGACCAGGCTCTTCCCGGAGGCGGTGGCGTAGGCCATGACCAGGTGGTGCCCCTCTTCCAAGGCCTCCAGGGCCCGCTTCTGGTGGGCGAAGGGCGTGAGGCCCAAGGCCCCCAGCACCCCGCTGAAGACCCCCCCGTAGGGGACGGGCCTGGGGGGTTTTGCGGGGAGGAGGCGGGCGAAGGCGATGCGGCCCCGGTACTCGGGGTCGCTTTCCAGCCACTCCCGGTAGCTACCAAACCCCTTCAGGCCCTCGGGGAGCATCAGAGCATGCCCGCCAGGAAGCCCTGCTCCCGCACGGTGCGGATGAGGTCCATCACCGTGAGGGCCTGGGGGTCGTACTCCACCTGGATCTGGGCCGGCCCCACCGCCTGGGCCTCGGCCACCCCCGGAAGGCGGCGGAGGGCCGCCAGGATGCGCTCCATCCCCTCGGGGGTGGGCTCCCCCCGGACGCCGAGAAAGACGCGGTTCATGCCTCCCATTCTTTCCGGGAAGGCCCGCCTATTCCAAGACCCCCCGGGCCTCCCCCCTCAGGCCCCGGCTTCCCAGAAGGCGCACCGCCAGGACCAAGGGCCCCACGGTGAACCCTTGGGCCAGGAGGGCTTCCTTGAGGTCCTCCCGCTTGGGGTCCAGGTGCAGGGCCACCTCGTAGACCCCTGCGTCGTAGGCGCTTTTCACCACCGCCCCCAGGAGGCCCTCCAGGACCCGGGCGTTTTGGCCCTCTATCCGGGTCACAAGCACCGTGGTGGCCTCCCCCTGCCAGAGGGCCTGGGCCAGGGCGAAGCCCAGGGGCTCCTCCCCCTCCTCCGCCAGGAAGGAGTGGCCGGTGCGGGCGAAGTGGCGGACCGCCCCCAGGCTTAGGGGCCTATCCCCCGCCACCCGGTTTAAGGCCTCGAGGTCCAGCTCGCTGAAGGGCCGGAAGCGCATGCCCCTATGCTACCCTCCGCCTCGGCCAGAGGGCGAGCTCCAGGAGGAGAAGCCCAAAGGCGAGGAGGGCGAAGAAGCGCCCCCCACCCCCTTGGCCCTTGGGGAGGAAGCTTTCCTTGGGGGTGGGGAGGAGGGTTTCCTCGGGGCGGAGGAGGCCGGTCCTCACCTCCCGGTAGGGCTTTAGGAAGTTGTAGACCAGGAGGGGGAAAAAGGGCTCATCCTGTAAGGCAGAAAGGGGCGGGAGGTAGAGCCCCCCTTCCGTCCAATAGATCAGGCCCACCCCTCCCTCCCCCTCGGCCAGGGGCCGCCAGGGGGGCGGGGGCGGGGGGGGTGGGGGCAGGCGGGCCCCCAGGAGGGCCACCCCTTCCAGGAGGGGGTGGGGAAGGGCGGAAAGGACCGCCGTGGGGGCACCCCCCTCCCGGGCCAGGTAGAGGGTGGGCCTTTCCGGGGCCCCTTCCGGGCTTCCCACCGCCACCCGCACCTCCTCCCCCGGCCGGGCTCCGAGGAGGGCGAAAAGGCGCTTTAGGGCGGGCTCCTCGGGAAGGCGCACCCCCAAGGGGCGGAGGGCGAAGCCGGCGGTGTCGTCCAGGGCCAGGGCGTCCTCCCCCAGGAGGCGGGCGGTGAAGGTCTGGGGGAGGCCCTCCAGGCGGGCGTACCCCCTGGGGGGGACGGGTAGGGTGTAGGGGCGCCCCTCCACCAGGACCCGGGCGGTCCTGGGGCTAAAGCCCCCGTTCCCCACCGCCAGAAACCCCCCCGCCACCGCCACGAGCCCCAGGTTCTCCGCTCCGCTCCCCACCCCCAGGTACCCCTCCACCCCTGGGGGCGGGGGGCCGTCCGTGGCCACCACCACCGGGGCCTTAAGGAGCCTCCGCCCGAGGGCCACCCCCCCTTCCAGGTCTGCCCCGCCCCCTTCCGCCTCGAGGGCCAGAAGCCTCCCCCTCAGGGCCACCCCCGGGGCGGGGCCGAAGGCCCTGGGGGTTTCCCCCGCCGCCACCAGCACCGCTTCCGGGGCCCTTTCCAAGAGGGGCAGGGCCTTTTCCTTGGCCAGGTCCAGCCGGGTCCTTCCCCTTTCCTTGGCGGCCATGCTGGCCGAGGCGTCCACCACCAGGACCAGGGGGGAGGGGAGGAGGGGGGGGTCCTCCAGGGCCAGGACCAGGGCCGCCCCCGCAAGGAGGAGGAGGAGAAGCCTCAGGTCCAGCCTCGGCCGGAAGCGCCGCGCCCGGCCCCGCCGCCAGAGCCACACCCCGGCCCAGGGCCTGGGCCTAGGCCCCCCCCTTCGGTAGAGGACGTAGATGAGGAGGAGGACGGGAAGGAGGAGCCAGAGCATCCCCCTCTAGGCCTCCTCCAGGGGCCAGTAGGGGGTGGCCCCGAGGCTTAAGGGGCTTGGGGGGAAGCCCCTTTGGTGGCGGCGCCAGGCCGCCAGGGCCACCATGGCCCCGTTGTCCTGGGAAAGCCCCTTGGGGGGGAAGAAGACCCTCAGCCCCGCCTCCTGGAAGCGGGCCTGTAGGGCCCGGTTCGCCGCCACCCCGCCCGCCACCAGGAGGGTTTTGAGCCCCGTCCGCTCCACGGCCTTTAGGACCACCTCCCCCAGGTGGGCGATGGCCGCCTCCTGGAAGCCCTTGGCGATGGCCGCCTTGGGCCAGCCCGCCTCCAAAAGCCGGATGGCCTGGGTCTTGAGGCCGGAGAAGCTGAAGTCCAGCCCCTCCTGCCCCTTGAGGGGCACGGGGAAGGGGGCCTTCTCCTCGGCCTCCTGGGCCAGCCGCTCGATCTCCGGCCCCCCCGGGAAGCCGAGGCCCAGGAGGCGAGCCACCTTGTCAAACCCCTCCCCCGCGGCGTCGTCCCGGGTGGCCCCGAGGAGGCGGTAGCGGCCCAGGTCCTCCACCAGGAAGAGGTGGGTGTGCCCGCCGGAGGCCACCAGGGCCAGGAAGGGGGGGGCCAGGTCTTCGGGCCAGGCGGCGGCCATGTGGGCCTCGAGGTGGTGGATTGCGTAGAAGGGCTTTCCCAAGGCCCAGGCGAGCCCCTTGGCGAAGGTGTAGCCCACGAGAAGGGCCCCGATGAGCCCCGGGCCCCGGGTGGCGGCGATGAGGCCGAGGTCCTCCGGCCCGATCCCCGCCTCTCCTAGGGCCCGTTCCGTGAGGGGTCTTAAGACCTTCAGGTGCTCCCGGCTGGCCAGCTCCGGCACCACCCCCCCAAAGGCCTCGTGGAGGGCCACCTGGCTCGCCACCAGGTTCACCACCACCCTCCCGTCCCGCACGAGGCCCACCCCGGTGTCGTCGCAGGAGGTGTCAATCCCTAAGACCCACACCCCTTAGGCTACACGGTTTTCTCATCTCCCTTGGGGGTAGAATCGGCCTTAGGATGTTGGGTCTTCTCAGGCGGCTTTTTGACAACAACGAAAAGGAAATCGCCCGCTACCGCAAGCAGGTGGTGGAGCCCACCAACGCCCTCGAGGCCGAGGTGGAAAAGATCGCGGACCTGGCCTCGGCCTACCGGGAGCTTAAGGAAAAGCACCAAAAGGGGGCCCCCCTGGACGAGCTCCTCCCCATGGCCTTCGCCCTCACCCGGGAGTCCGCCAAGCGCTACCTGGGCATGCGCCACTTTGACGTGCAGCTCATCGGCGGGGCGGTGCTCCACGAGGGCAAGATCGCCGAGATGAAGACCGGGGAGGGCAAGACCCTGGTGGCCACCCTGGCCGTAGCCCTCAACGCCCTCACCGGCAAGGGCGTGCACGTGGTGACGGTGAACGACTACCTGGCCCGGCGGGACGCGGAGTGGATGGGGCCCGTCTACCGGGGCCTGGGGCTTAGCGTGGGGGTGATCCAGCACAGCTCCACCCCCGAGGAGCGGCGGAGGGCCTACCTGGCGGACGTCACCTACGTGACCAACTCCGAGCTGGGCTTTGACTACCTCCGGGACAACATGGCCATCAGCCCGGACCAGCTGGTCCTCCGCCACGACACCCCCCTCCACTACGCCATCATCGACGAGGTGGACTCCATTCTCATCGACGAGGCCCGCACCCCCCTCATCATCTCCGGCCCCGCGGAGAAGGCCACCGACCTCTACTACAAGATGGCGGAGATCGCCAAGAAGCTGGAGAGAGGCCTCCCCGCGGAGCCCGGGGTGCGCAAGGAGCCCACGGGGGACTATACCATCGAGGAGAAGAACCGCTCCGTCCACCTCACCCTCCAGGGCATCGCCAAGGCGGAGAGGCTCCTTGGGGTGGAGGGGCTTTTCAGCCCGGAGAACATGGAGCTCGCCCACATGCTCATCCAGGCCATCCGGGCCAAGGAGCTCTACCACCGGGACCGGGACTACATCGTCCAAGACGGCCAGGTCATCATCGTGGACGAGTTCACGGGCCGCCTCATGCCCGGGCGCCGCTACGGGGAGGGCCTCCACCAGGCCATAGAGGCCAAGGAGGGGGTCCGGATTGAAAGGGAGAACCAGACCCTGGCCACCATCACCTACCAGAACTTCTTCCGCCTCTACGAGAAGCGGGCGGGCATGACCGGCACCGCCAAGACCGAGGAGAAGGAGTTCCAGGAGATCTACGGCATGGACGTGGTGGTGGTCCCCACCAACCGCCCCATGATCCGCCAGGACTTCCCCGACGTGGTCTACCGCACGGAGAAGGGGAAGTTCTACGCGGTGGTGGAGGAGATCGCGGAGAAGTACGAGAAGGGCCAGCCCGTCCTGGTGGGCACCATCAGCATTGAGAAATCCGAAAGGCTTTCCCAGATGCTGAAGGAGCCCCGCCTCTACCTCCCCCGCCTGGAGATGCGGGTGGAGCTCTTCAAAAAGGCCATAGCCAAGCAGGGGGGGGAGGGCTGGGACCGGCTTAAGAAGCTCCTGGAACGCCCCGGCCAGCTTAGGGACGAGGACCTGAAGCCCTTTGAGGAGCTCATCCCCCAGAAGGGGAATATCCGCACCGCCTGGGAAGGGCTAAAGCGGGCGGTGCACACCCTGGAGGTCCTCCGCCAGGGCATTCCCCACCAGGTCCTAAACGCCAAGCACCACGCCCGGGAGGCGGAGATCGTGGCCCAGGCGGGGCGCTCCAAGACCGTCACCATCTCCACCAACATGGCGGGCCGGGGCACGGACATCAAGCTCGGGGGCAACCCCGAGTACCTGGCCGCGGCCCTTTTGGAGAAGGAGGGCTTCAACCGCTACGAGTGGAAGGTGGAGCTCTTCATCAAGAAGATGGTGGCGGGGCAGGAGGAGGAGGCGAAGGCCCTGGCGGAGGAGCTTGGGGTGAAGCCCGAGCTTCTGGAGAGGATCCGCGAGATCCGGGAGGAGTGCAAGCGGGACGAGGAGAGGGTGCGCCAGCTTGGGGGGCTTTTCATCCTGGGCACCGAGCGGCACGAGTCCCGGCGCATCGACAACCAGCTCCGGGGCCGGGCGGGCCGCCAGGGGGACCCGGGGGGGAGCCGGTTCTACGTCTCCTTTGACGACGACCTCATGCGCCTCTTTGCCTCCGACCGGGTCATCGCCATGCTGGACCGCATGGGCTTTGACGACTCCGAGCCCATTGAGCACCCCATGGTCACCCGCTCCATAGAACGGGCCCAAAAGCGGGTGGAGGACCGCAACTTCGCCATCCGCAAACAGCTCCTCCAGTTTGACGACGTGATGGCCCGCCAGCGGGAGGTCATCTACGCCCAGCGCCGCCTCATCCTCTTGGGGAAGGACGAGGAGGTGCGGGAGGCCGCCACCGGCATGGTGGAGGAGACGGTGGCCGCCCTGGCGGAGAACTTCCTAAACCCCCAGGTCCACCCCGAGGACTGGGACCTGGAGGGCTTGAAGACCGCCCTTCTGGACACCGCCCCCCAGCTTGCGGACTTCCCCTTTGAGGAGCTTCGGGCTCTGAAGCCCGAAGAGGGGGTGGACCGCCTGGTGGAGGCGGCCCTAAAGGCCTACGAGGCCCGGGAGGCCGAGCTTTCGCCCCCCCTCATGCGGGCGGTGGAGCGCTTTGTGATCCTCAACGTGGTGGACTCCGCCTGGAAGGAGCACCTCCACAACCTGGACGTGCTCCGCCAGGGCATCTTCCTCCGGGGCTACGGCCAGAAGGACCCCTTCCAGGAGTACAAGATCGAGGCCACCCGCCTTTTCAACGAGATGGTGGCCTTCATCAAGGGGGAGGTGGCCAAGTTCCTCTTCCGCCTCAAGGTGGAGGCCGAGCCCGTGCGCCCCGTGCGGGAGGCCCCCTTCGTCCCGGTGCCGGAGAAGGAGGAGGCCCCGCCGCCCTTTGGGGTGGAGCGGAAACGCGCCCCCACCCCGCCGCCCCAGCCGGGCCTTTCCCGGGCGGAGCGCCGGCGGCTCATGCGGGAGGAGAAGAAAAAGAAGAAGTAAGGGGAGGCCCCGCCCCGGAGCGGGGTTACTCCTCGAGGGTGGAGAGGTCCCCGGGGTCCTTCCCAAGCTCCTGGGCCTTCAGGAGGCGCCTCAGGATCTTCCCCGAACGGGTCTTGGGGAGCTTGTCCAGGAAGACCACCTCGCTAGGGGTGGCGATGGGGCCGAGCTCCCGGCGCACGTGGGCGACGAGGCTTTCTTTTAGCTCCTCCGAGGGGGTGTGTCCAGAGCGGAGGACCACGAAGGCCTTGATGGCCTCCCCCTTCAGGGGGTCGGGCACGCCGATGACCGCGGCCTCGGCCACCGCAGGATGGGAAACCAGGGCGCTTTCCACGTCCGCGGTGCCGATGCGGTGCCCGGCCACGTTCAGGACGTCGTCCGCCCGCCCGAGGACGCTATAGTACCCCTCCTCGTCCTGGCTGGCCACGTCCCCGGCGGCGTAGACCCCGCCCGGGACCTCCCGCCAGTACTGGAGGTAGCGCTCGTGGTTCCCCCAGACGGTGCGCATCATGTGGGGGAAGGGCCTTTTGAGCACCAAAAGCCCCCCCTTCCCCGGGGGCACGGGCCGCCCCTCCTCGTCCACCACCCCCGCCTCCACCCCGGGGAGGGCCACCCCGGCGAAGCCCGGCTTGGCGGGGAGGGTGAGGGGGGTGCCCAGGGTGGGCCCCCCGAGCTCCGTCTGCCACCAGTTGTCGGCCACGAAGCCCCGCCGCCCCCCGTCCGCCAGGTGGGCGTAGGCCCAGCGGAGGGCCTCGGGGTTCAGGGGCTCCCCGGCCACGGCGATGAGGCGCAGGGAGGAGAGGTCGTACTTTTGGGGCCACTCGGGGCCGAACTTCATGAACATGCGCACCGCGGTGGGGGCGGTGAACATCACGTTCACCCGGTGGCGCTCCACCACCTTCCAGAAGGCCCCGGGGTCCGGATGGTCGGGCGCCCCTTCCCTGAGGAGGCTCGTGATCCCTTCCAGGAGGGGGGCGTAGACGATGTAGGAGTGGCCCACGATCCAGCCGATGTCGCTGGTGGCCCAGAAGAGGTCGTCGTCCTTCACGTCAAAGAAGGTACGCAGGTGGTAGGTGGTGCCCACCATGTACCCCCCGTGCACGTGCACCACCCCCTTGGGCTTGCCCGTGGAGCCGGAGGTGTAGAGGATGAAGAGGGGGTGTTCCGCGTCCACCATCTCCGCCCGGGCCTCGGGGGGGTGGCCCCAGAGGAGCTCCTCAAAATCGTGGTGGCCGGGGGGAAGCTCCGCCTTCCCCAGGCGCTGGAACCAGACCACCTTGAGGGGGAGGTCCCGGATGGCCTCCTCGGCGATGGAGCGCAGGTCCACCACCTTGCCCCGCCGGTACCCCACGTCCCCGGCGATGAGGACCTTGGCCCCCGCGTCCAGGATGCGCTCCCTCAAGGCCCCCACCCCAAGCCCCGCGTAGACCACGCTGTGGATGGCCCCCAGGTAGGCGGTGGCCAGCATGGCCAGGACCCCCTCCAGGGTGAGGGGCATGTAGACCACCACCCGGTCCCCCGGCCCCACCCCGAGCGCCCTTAGCCCCGTGGCCAGGCGGCGCACCCGGTCCAGGAGCTCCCCGTAAGTGAGCTTTTCCTCCCGCCCGTCCTCGGAGAGGTAGAGGAGGGCCACCTTGTTCCGTAGGCCCCGCTCCACGTTCCTTTCCAGGGCGTTGTAGACCGCGTTGGTCCGGCCCCCCAAGAACCAGCGGTGCTCGGGGAGGTTCCACTCCAGCACCCTCGCGAAGGGGACCTCCCAGTGGAAGCGCCTGGCCCACGCCCCCCAGAACCCTTCGGGGTCCTCGAGGCTCCGCCGGTACTCCCCTTGGAAGTCCTTGAGGTTCGCCCCCTGGCGCAAGGCCTCCGGTGCCCAAAGCCGCTCCGCTTCCTTAAGGAGTTTTTCCACCGCCATACTCCTCCTCCAGGCCCGAGGTGTCCCCCGGGTTCAGGCCAAGAAGCTCCGCTTTCAGGACCCGCCTCAGGATCTTGCCGCTCCGGGTGCGGGGGAGGGTTTCCACGAAGAAGATGCGGGGCGGGGGCAAAGGCCCCAGGTGGCGGAGGAGGTGGGCCTTGAGCTTCTCCGCCAGGAGGGGCTTGAGCTCTTCGGGGAGCTCCTTGCTCCGGGGCACCACGAAGGCCGCGATCTCCTCCCCCTCCTCCCCCGGCACGCCGATGGCCGCGGCCTCGGCCACCTGGGGGTGGGTGAGGAGGGCGGCCTCCACCTCCGCGGTGCCGAGCCGGGCTTCCCCCACCTTGATGACCTCGTCCGTGCGCCCCAGGATGCGGAAGTACCCCTCCTCGTCCATCACGGCCAGGTCCCCCGTCCAGTACATCCCCCCCTGCCAGGGGGAGGCCCCCCCGAGGAGGCCCACCATCTGGGCGGGGCCCGCCCTGAGGAGGACCAGGTGCCCCTTCTCCCCGGGGGGGAGGACCTCCCCCTTGGGCCCCACCACCCGGGCCTCCACCCCCGGCAGGGGCACCCCCACGAAGCCCGGCTTGGCGGGGAGGGTGAGGGGGGTGGCCAGGGCAGGGGCCCCGAGCTCCGTCTGCCACCAGTTGTCCAGGGGCCAGGCCAGGTGCTCCCGGGTCCAGCGCCAGACCTCGGGGGCCAGGGCCTCCCCCACGCTCCCCAAAAGCCTGAGCCCCGTGGGCCGGGCCTCTCCGTGGCGCCTCAGGGCCCGGAGGAGGGTGGGGGAGGTGAGGAGGAGGTCCACCCCAAGAGCGGCCATCCTTCCGTAGAAGGCCGCGGGGCTTGGGTGGTCGGGCCGGTCCTCCAGGAGGAGGCTCGTGCCCCCCAGGAAGAGGGGGGCGTAGAGGCCGAAGGAGTGCCCCACGATCCAGAAGAGGTCCGCGGTGCTGTGGAAGACCTCCCCCGGCTTCAGGTCAAAGAGGTGGCGGAGGGCCCAGGCCACCCCCACCATGTACCCCCCGTGGCCGTGCACCACCCCCTTGGGCTTGCCCGTGGAGCCCGAGGTGTGGAGGAGGAAGAGGGGGTGGTCCGAGGGGACGGGGAGGGGGTCTTGGGGCTTGCCCTCGCTCACCCGCTCCAGGAACTCGCTCGTGCCCCGGCGGTGCCAGAGGATGGGGAGGCCCTCCGCCGCCTCCTCCACCCCCTGGGTCAGGGGGATGAACCGCCCCCGGCGGTAGTAGCCGTCCGCGGCCACCAGGAGCTTGGCCCCCACCTGCTTGAGGCGCTCCCGTAGGGCCTCGGGGCCAAGGCCGAGGGGCAGGGCCACGTGCACCGCCCCGATCCGGGCGCAGGCCAGGAGGGTGAGGGCGGCCTCCAGCCCAGTGGGGAGGTAGACCGCCACCCGGTCCCCCGGCCCCACCCCGAGGGCCTTAAGGACCCCCGCGAGCCTCGAGGAAAGCTCCGTGAGCTCCCGGTAGGTCCACTTGCTGAGGTGCCCCTCCCCGTCCAGGGTGAGGAGGGCCACCTGCTGGGCCCTTTCCGGCAGGTGGCGGTCCAGGGCGTTCAGGGCGGCGTTGGTGAGGCCCCCCTGGAACCAGGCCCGTTCCTCGGGCGCGTAGGCCACCCGCCAGGGCTTTTCCCAGTAGAACCCCCGGGCGAAGCCCCCCCAGAACCCCTCGGGGTCCTCGAGGCTCGCCCGGTAGGCCGCGAGGAAGTCCCCGAGGTTGGCCCCCTCCTTCAGAGCCCGGGGGGGCTCCACCTTTTCCACCCGCAAGGGTCCCTCCTCGGGTGGAGGGAGGCTTGGGGGCTCGGGGGGGGTGAGGTGGGCGGGCACCCGGGCCACCTCGGAAAGGGCCCGGGCCAGGCGGCTGAAGGCGAAGGGAAAGCGGCGGCTCGGCACCACCACCCCTAGCGCCCCGAGGAGCTCCCCTTTAGGCCCGAGGAGGGGGGCCGCCAGGGCGGAAAGCCCCAGGGCGTACTCCTCCATCTCCACCGCCAGGCCGCTTTCCCGCACCCTTTTCAGCTCCTCCTCCAGGGCCAGGGGATCGGTGAGGGTGTAGGGGGTCCGGGAGCGCAAGGAGGGCGTGGGCAGGGCCCCGTAGGCCAGGAAGACCTTGCCCAGGGCCAGGGCGTGGGCCTCCTCGGGCAGGGCCTCCCCCAGGGGGTGGGGCTGGCCCTGCCGCCCCCGGCTTTTGAGCCGGATCCCTTCCGGGGTGGGGAGGGCCAGGTAGCACCGCTCCCGGGTGCGCAGGTAAAGCTCCTCCAGGGCCTCTTCCAAGAAGCTCGAGGGCTGGGGCACGGGCTTGGTGCTCCCCAGGCGGTAGCCCCCCTCGGTCTTGACGGCGAAGCCTTCCTCCACCAGGCTGTTAAGCAGGGCGTAGGCGGTGGAGAGGCTTTTGCCCAAAAGGCGGGCCACCTCCTTCACCTCCACCCCTTCGGGGTGCTCCGCCAGGTAGGCGAGGAGGCGCAGGGCCGCCTGAACGGTGGAAAGGCTCCGCTTGCGGGCCATCTTTCCCCATCTTTCCCGTTCCCAAGACCCCCCGTCAAGAAACCCGGGTTTTTGCGCATGGTGAAAAACCCCTTCTTTCTTGACCCCCAGGCCTTTTCTCCCTATCCTAAAACCCTCAAAGGAGGGTGCCATGGACCGCATTGAGGGCGTCTTGAAGGAAGAGCGGGTGTTCTACCCCAGCGAGGCCTTCCGGCAAAAGGCCCACATCAAGAGCGAGGAGGAGTACCAGCGGCTTTACCAGGAAAGCATCCAGGACCCCGAAGGGTTCTGGGGACGGGTGGCCTCCGAACTCCACTGGTTCACCCCCTGGCAGAAGGTCCTGGAAGGGGAGCTGCCCCACCCCAAGTGGTTCGTAGGGGGCAAGACCAACCTCTCCTACAACGCCTTAGACCGCCACGTGGAAACCTGGCGCAGGAACAAGGCGGCCATCGTCTGGGAAGGGGAGCCGGGGGAGGAAAGGGTCCTCACCTACCACGACCTCTGGCGGGAGGTGCAGAAGTTCGCCAACGTCCTGAAGCGCCTGGGGGTCAAGAAGGGGGATCGGGTCACCATCTACCTGCCCATGATCCCCGAGGCGGCCATCGCCATGCTGGCCTGCACCCGCATCGGGGCGGTGCACAGCGTGGTCTTCGGCGGCTTCTCCGCGGGGGCCCTGGCGGACCGGATCAAGGACGCGGAGGCCAAGGTCCTCATCACCGCGGACGGGGGGTACCGGCGGGGGGGCATCGTCCCCTTGAAGCAAAACGCCGACGAGGCCCTGAAGGACACCCCCAGCGTGGAGCACGTGGTGGTGGTGCGGCGCACGGGGGAGGAGGTGCCCATGGTCCCGGGGCGGGACCACTGGTGGCACGAGCTCATGGAGGCGGCCTCGGACCGCTGCGAGCCCGAGCCCATGGAGGCCGAGGAGCCCCTCTTCATCCTCTACACCTCCGGCTCCACGGGCAAGCCCAAAGGGGTCCTCCACACCCTGGGCGGGTACATGACCTACGTCTACCTCACCACCAAGCTGGTCTTTGACCTCAAGGACGAGGACGTCTACTGGTGCACCGCGGACGTGGGCTGGATCACCGGCCACTCCTATGTGGTCTACGGCCCCCTGCTCAACGGGGCCACCACGGTGATGTACGAGGGGGCCCCCAACTGGCCGGAGCCCGACCGCTTCTGGCGCATCGTGGACAAGTACGGGGTCACCATCCTCTACACCGCCCCCACCGCCATCCGCTCCTTCATGCGCTGGGGGGAGGGCTGGCCCCTGAAGCACCGCCTGGACACCCTAAGGCTTCTCGGCACGGTGGGGGAGCCCATCAACCCCGAGGCCTGGCTCTGGTACTACAACGTCATCGGCAAGGGGCGCTGCCCCATCGTGGACACCTGGTGGCAGACGGAGACCGGGGGGATCATGATCACCACCCTCCCCGGGGCCCACGCCATGAAGCCCGGCCACGCGGGCAAGCCCTTCTTCGGGGTGGTGCCGGAGATCCTGGACAGCGAGCACCGCCCGGTGGAAAACCCCGACGAGGGCGGGCACCTCTGCATCACCCGCCCCTGGCCCAGCATGCTCCGCACGGTCTGGGGGGACCCGGGCCGCTTCATCCAGCAGTACTTCAGCCAGCACCCCGGGGTGTACTTCACCGGGGACGGGGCCCGGCGGGACAAGGACGGCTACTACCTCATCCAGGGCCGGGTGGACGACGTCTTGAACGTGGCCGGGCACCGCCTCGGCACCATGGAGATCGAGTCCGCCCTGGTCTCCCACCCCGCGGTGGCCGAGGCCGCGGTGGTGGGCCGCCCCGATCCCGTGAAGGGGGAGGGCATCGTGGCCTTCGTGACCCTCAAGGAAGGGCACAGCCCTTCCGATGCCCTCCGGGATGAGCTCAAGGCCCACGTGGCCAAGGTCATCGGCCCCATCGCCCGGCCGGACGAGGTCCGCTTCACCGACGCCCTGCCCAAGACCCGCTCGGGCAAGATCATGCGCCGCCTCCTGCGCCAGATCGCCGCGGGGGAGAAGGAGATCAAGGGGGACACCTCCACCCTCGAGGACCAGCGGGTGGTGGAGAAGCTGAAGGAGGAGGCCTAACCCCTAAGGCCCCCGCCCCGGGGCCGGAGCCCCGGGGTGGGTTTTTTTCCAAAAGGTGGCGGGAGGGGAAGGCGCTTAGCCCGCCGGGCTCTTGTGGACGTGCACCACCTTCCACCCCTCGGGAAAGCGCACCGCCACCCGGCTTTCGTTCACCGCCCGGTGCCTTAGGCCCCCCTCCTCCTCCACGGTGAGGAGGAGGGTGTAGCTGAAGATGGCCACGTCCCCGTAGCGCTGGAGCCTTCTTTCCAGAAGGTCCAGCCGGTAGGGCCTGCCCCCCGTGGCCCAGCGCCGCTCGGTCATGAAGAGGTGGAAGGGGAGGCCGTCCAGGCGGTGGGGGGTCACGAACCACTCATAGAGGGAGAGCTCCTCGTGGGTGGTGGCCCGGTAGCCCTCCGGGTCCCCTTCGTAGATGCTCCTGAGGTGCTCCTCCAAAAAGGCCCAGAGCTCGGCTTCGCTCTCCATACGCCCTCACCGGGGGGGCTGGTACTCCCCCCACTCCTCCCTTAGGACCCCGCAGACCTCCCCCAGGGTGGCCCGGCGGCGGAAGGCCTCCAGCACGTAGGGGAAGAGGTTTTCCTCGCCCCTTGCCGCCCGCCTTAGGGCCTCGAGGCCCACCCGGACGCTTTCCCCGTCCCGCCTCCTCTTGAACTCCGCCACCTCCCGCTTGCGCTTTTCGTGGAGCTCGGGGTCTATGCGCTGCACGGGGACGGGCTCGTTCAGGGGGCTTTGGGGGTCAAAGAAGCGGTTCACCCCCACGATGACCCGCCCGCCCTCCTCCACCTCCTTCTGGAAGCGCCAGGCGGACTCCTCGATGGCCCGCTGGAAGTAGCCCGCCTCCACCGCGGCCACCGCGCCCCCGAGGGCGTCGATCTCCCGGATGAGGGCCTCGGCCTCCCGCTCCAGCCGGTCCGTGAGGTGCTCCAGGTAGAAGCTTCCCCCCAAGGGGTCTATGGCCCGGGTGACCCCGCTCTCGTAGGCCAGGATCTGCTGGGTCCTGAGGGCGAGGAGGGCGCTTTTCTCCGTGGGCAGGCCCAGGGCCTCGTCGTAAGCGTTGGTGTGCAGGCTCTGCGTGCCCCCAAGGACGGCGGCCAGGGCCTGGTAGGCGGTGCGCACCACGTTGTTCAGGGGCTCCTGGGCGGTGAGGGTGGAGCCCCCGGTCTGGGTGTGGAAGCGGAGGGCCCAGCTCCTGGGGTCCTTGGCCCCGAACTCCTCCCGCATGATCCGGGCCCAAAGCCGCCGGGCCGCGCGGAACTTGGCCGCCTCCTCAAAGATGTCGTTGTGGGCGGCGAAGAAAAAGGAAAGCCGGGGGGCGAAGCGGTCCACGTCCAGCCCCCTCTCTATGGCCGCCCGCACGTAGGCCTTGGCGTCCGCCAGGGTGAAGGCGATCTCCTGGGCGGCGGTGGCCCCCGCCTCGCGGATGTGGTAGCCGGAGATGCTGATGGTGTTCCAGCGGGGCACCTTCTCCGCGCAGAACTGGAAGATGTCCGTGACGAGGCGCATGGAGGGCCCCGGGGGGTAGATGTAGGTCCCCCGGGCGAAGTACTCCTTCAGGATGTCGTTCTGGACCGTGCCCGAAACCTTGTCCCAGGAAACCCCCTGCCTTTCGGCCACCAGGAGGTAAAGGGCCAGGAGCATCATGGCGGGGGCGTTGATGGTCATGCTGGTGGACACCTGGTCCAGGGGGATGCCCTCAAAGAGCCGCTCCATGTCCTCGAGGGTGGCGATGGACACCCCCACCCGCCCCACCTCCCCCACGCTCATGGGGTGGTCCGGGTCCAGGCCCAGCTGGGTGGGGAGGTCAAAGGCCACGGAAAGCCCGGTCTGGCCCTGGGCCAGGAGGTAGCGGTAGCGTCGGTTGGACTCCTCCGCGGTGGAGAAGCCCGCGTACTGCCGCATGGTCCAGAGCCGGTCCAGGTACATCCGGGGGTAGATCCCCCGGGTGAAGGGGTACTCCCCGGGGCGGCCCAGGCGTTTCTGGTAGTCCTCGGGCAAGGACTCAAAGAGGCCTTCCATGCCCTAGTTTTACAGCAAAACCCGTACGAGGAGAAGGAAAAGGAAAAGCGCCCCGAAGATGGCCAGGAGGGGGGGCAGGAGGAGGCTGTAAAGGGCCAGGACCAGGGCCAGGAAGTCCTTCCAGTCGGGCCGGAGCTCCTTCACCCCCTTAGTGTACGCCGCGGTGGGGTGCATAACGCTTTCCCCCTTCCTAGCAACCCGCCCCTCCTGATAGGATTGGGCCATGGCCCTTTCCAAGACCGCCCGCAAGGCCTTAAGGGTCCTGGCCCGCCGGGGGGCGCCCGAGGTCCTCTTCGCCCTGGGGAAGGGCTCGGCCCGCTTCTCCGACCTGGAACAGGCCCTCCTCCTCTCCCCGAGAACCCTGGCCGAACGCCTGCGGGAGCTGGCCCTCATGGGGCTGGTGGAGCGGAGGGCTTACGCGGAGGTGCCGCCCCGGGTAGAATACACCCTGACGGCAAGGGGGCGTAAGCTCTTGGATTTCCTTAGGGGATTGGAGCAGGTGTTGGAGCTTCAGGAGGAGATGCGGTGAACGCGCGCGCCATCGTGGTGACTTCCGGAAAAGGTGGGGTGGGGAAGACCACCACCACCGCCAACCTGGGCGCGGCCCTGGCCAAGCTGGGGGAGAAGGTGGCGGTGGTGGACGTGGACGTGGGCCTCAGGAACCTGGACGTGGTCATGGGCCTCGAGGGGCGGGTGGTCTTTGACCTCATTGACGTCCTGGAAGGCCGCGCCAAGCCCCGCCAGGCCCTCATCCGGGACAAGAGGCTGGAAAGCCTCTTCCTCCTCCCCGCCTCCCAGACCAAGGACAAGGAGGCCCTGGACAAGGAGCGCTTTAAGGAGCTCATCCGCTACCTCCTGGAGGAGGAGGGGTTTGACCGGGTGCTCATCGACTCCCCCGCGGGGATAGAGAAGGGCTTCCAGACCGCGAGCTACCCCGCGGAGGGCGCGCTTGTGGTGGTGAACCCCGAGGTTTCCAGCGTGCGGGACGCGGACCGCATCATCGGCCTCCTGGAGGCCCGGGAGATCCGGGAAAACTTCCTGGTCATCAACCGCCTGCGGCCCAAGATGGTGGCCAAGGGGGACATGCTCTCCGTGGAGGACGTGGTGGAGATCCTGGGCCTGAAGCCCATCGGCATCGTCCCCGAGGACGAGCAGGTCATCGTCTCCACCAACCAGGGGGAGCCTTTGGTCCTGAAGGGCACGGGCCCCGCGGCCCAGGCCTTCATGGACACCGCCCGCCGCATCCGGGGGGAGGAGGTGCCCTTCCGCCACCTGGACGAGGCGGGGGGGCTCCTTTCCGTGCTCAGGCGCCTCTTTGGGGGGGGTCGGTGATGTGGTGGCGGAAGAAGAGCAAGGACCGGGCCAAGGAACGGCTCAAGCTCGTCCTGGCCTACGACCGGGCCAAGCTCTCCCCGGGGCTGGTGGAGAGCCTTAAAAAAGACCTCCTGGAGGTCCTCCGCCGCTACTTCCCCGCCCAGGAGGAGGGCATCCAGGTGGCCCTGGAGGAGCGGGGGGAGAAGATGGTCCTCCTGGCGGACATCCCCTTAAAGGGTTAGAAGGGTGGTCGCGAGAATCCCCCTACAGGCCTACGACTGGGGGCTCGTGGCCCTTACCCTGGCCCTTTTGGCCCTGGGGTTCGTCAACCTGAAAAGCGCGGCCCCTGACCCCGCCCTCCTCCTCCGCCAGGGGGTGGCCCTCTTCTTGGGCCTCCTCCTGGCTGTGGGGGTCCAGTTCCTCTCCCGCAAGCGCCTGTTCGCCCTGGCCCTGCCCCTTTACGCCTTCAGCCTCCTCCTCCTCCTCCTGGTCCTTTTGGTGGGGCGGGAGATCAACGGGGCCAAGGCCTGGTTCGTCTTCGGCCCCATCCAGTTCCAGCCCCTGGAGCTGGCCAAGCTTTCCCTGGTCCTCCTCCTGGCCCGGGCGCTGGAGAGCCGCCCCATCCGCACCCTCTGGGACTACCTCCTCCCCGCAAGCCTGGTCCTCCCCGTGGTGGCCCTCCTCCTCCTCCAGCCCGACCTGGGGGGAAGCCTGGTGGTCCTCTTCGGGGCCTTCGCGGTGCTTTTCGTCCGGGGGCTTCCCTGGCGGCACCTCCTCCTTGGGGGGGCGCTTCTTTTGGTGCTGGTGCCCGCGGTGGTCTGGCCCAACCTCAAGCCCTATCAGCGGGAACGGGTCCTCATCGTCCTGGACCCCTACCGCGACCCCCTGGGCCAGGGGTTCCAGGTGATCCAGTCCACCATCGCCATCGGCTCGGGGGGGCTTTTCGGCAAGGGGTACGGCCAGGGGACCCAGACCCAGCTGGGCTTCGTGCCCTTCCGGCACACGGACTTCGTCTTCGCCGTCTTCGCCGAGGAGTGGGGGTTCGTGGGGGTGGTGGCCCTCCTCGGGCTTTACGGCCTGTTCCTGGCCCGGATCTTCGGCCTAGCCCTGGAGTGTCCGCGCCCTTCCGACCGGCTCTTCATCGCCGGGGTGGGGGGGATGCTGGGCTTCCAGGTCCTGGTGAACCTGGGGGTGGCCCTGGGGGTTTTGCCCGTGACCGGCCTCACCCTGCCCCTCCTCTCCTACGGGGGGTCCAGCCTCATGGCCACCCTGCTGGCCCTGGGCCTGGTCCTTTTGGTCCACCGGGACCGGATGCAGCCCTAGCGGGTATTGTCCTCCCCCCCGCCTGGCCCTAAACTGGTGCGCGTGGCCGGAGACCCCCTGGTCAAGCTTCTTGGCGTGCGCAAGGCCTATGGGGAGGTGGTGGCCCTGGACGGGGTGGACCTCGAGGTAAAGCGGGGGGAGTTTTTCAGCCTCCTCGGGCCCTCGGGGTGCGGCAAGACCACCCTCCTCCGCCTCCTTGCGGGCTTTGAAACCCCGGACGCGGGCCGGATCCTCCTGGACGGGAAGGACATGGCGGGGGTCCCCCCCTACGCCCGGCCGGTGAACACCGTGTTCCAGAACTACGCCCTCTTCCCCCACATGACGGTGGAGGGGAACGTGGCCTTTGGCCTCCGGATGAAGGGGCTGAAGGAAGGGGAGATCCGCAGGAAAGTGGCCTGGGCCCTGGAGCTTGTGGACCTCCTGGGCCTGGAGAAGCGCTACCCCAGGGAGCTTTCCGGGGGGCAGAAGCAGCGGGTGGCCCTGGCCCGGGCCCTGGTTCTGGAGCCTCTGGTCCTCCTCCTGGACGAGCCCCTTTCGGCCCTGGACGCGAGGCTTCGCCAGGAGCTCAGGGTGGAGCTCATGCAGCTCCAAAGGCGGCTTGGCACCACCTTCATCTTCGTCACCCACGACCAGGAGGAGGCCCTGGTGATGTCGGACCGCATCGCGGTCATGCGCGCGGGGCGCATTGAGCAGCTGGGCCTGCCCGACGAGGTTTACGAGCGCCCCAAGAACCGCTTTGTGGCGGAGTTTTTGGGCCGGTCCAACCTCATCCCCGCAAGGCCCCACCCCCAAGGGGCCGAGACCCCTTTGGGCCCCCTCCACCTCCCCCGCCCCCTGGAGCGGGAGGCCCTTCTCGCCCTCCGGCCGGAGAAGATCCGGCTCTACCCCCGCTCCGCCTCAAACCTGCCCGGGCGGAACCTGGTCCTTGCCCGGGTGGAGGAGATCGTCTACACGGGGGCGGAGAACCAGTACATCCTCCAGGCGGGCCCCTTAAGGCTTCTGGCCTACACCCTGAACCAGGACCTGCAGGAGCCGGGGGCCGAGGAGTTCGCTTATGGGGAGGAGGTCTTCTGCTACCTTCCCCCGGAGAACCTGGTGGTGATCCATGAATGAGGCGGCCACCCCTCTAAGGCGCCTCTTCCGGGTCCTGGTGACCGTGGGGCCCGGGGCCCTTTGGCTATTCCTTTTCGTCCTCCTGCCCACCCTTCTCGTCCTCCTGGCCTCCTTCCTCACCCGGGGGCCCTACGGGGAGCTTGTCCTTCCTTTGGGGCTTCACAACTACGCCCGGCTCCTCAACCCCCTTTACCTCGAGGTCTTCGCCAATAGCCTCCTCTTAGGCCTCCTCACCACGCTCCTTTCCCTCCTCCTGGGCTACCCCCTGGCCTTCTACATCGCCCGCCACCCCAGGAGGGACCTCCTCCTCTTCCTCCTCCTCCTGCCCTTCCTCACCAACTTCCTCATCCGGGTCTACGCCTGGCTGGTCCTCCTCCAGCGGGAGGGCCTCTTAAACGCCTTCCTGGGGGCTTTTGGCCTTGGGCCTTTCCCCTTTTACCCCTCCTTCTTGGCCGTGCTCCTCGCCACCCTCTACACCTTCCTTCCCTTCTTCGTCCTGCCCCTCTACGCGGCGGTGGAAAGGCTGGACTGGCAGCTTCTCGAGGCGGCCTACGACCTGGGGGCGAGGCCGGTGAGGGCCTTCTTCCATGCGGTCCTGCCCCAGACCTACCCCGGGCTTTTTGCGGGCAGCGCCTTGGTCTTCATCCCGGCCATGGGCACCTTTGTGGTGGCGGACCTCCTGGGCGCTGGGCGGGTGGTCCTCATCGGCAACCTCATCCAGCAGCAGTTCGGCGTGACCCGGGACTGGGCCTTCGGGGCCGCTTTAAGCGTCTTCCTCATGGCCTTCGTGCTCCTGGCCCTTTACCTCTACGCCCGCGTGCAGGGGGAAAGGGGGCTTGAGGACCTGGTATGAAGCGGCTCCTTGCCCTCCACGCCCTGCTCGTCTACCTCTTCCTCTACCTCCCCATCCTGGTCATCGTCGCCCTTTCCTTCAACCAAAGCCGCCGGGGGGTGCGCTTCACCGGCTTCACCCTGGACTGGTACCGGGCCCTTTTCGCCGACCCTAGGGTCTTGGAGTACGCCCTGAACACCCTCCTCGTGGCCCTGGTCTCCACCCTGGTGGCCACGGTCCTGGGCACGCTTCTCGCCCTCGGCTTGGTGCGCTACCGCTTCCCCGGCAAGGGCTTCCTCTACTACCTCCTCTACGTGCCCGTGGTGGTGCCGGACGTGGTCATGGGGGTTTCCCTGCTCCTCCTCTTCGCCATGAGCCGGGAGCTTCTCGGCTTCCCCCGGCTTTCCCTCCTCACGGTCATCCTGGGGCACATCACCTTCCAGGTGGCCTTCGTGACCCTGGTGGTGCGGGCCAGGCTCCTCCTCCTAGACCCGGCCCTGGAGGAGGCGGCCCGGGACCTTGGGGCTAGGGGCTGGCAGACCTTCTTCCACGTGACCCTCCCCCTGGCCTGGCCGGGGGTGGCGGCGGGGGCCCTTCTCGCCCTCACCCTCTCCCTGGACGACTTCGTGGTAACCTTTTTCACCGCGGGGCCTGGGGCCACCACCCTGCCCCTTTACATCTACTCCAGCGTGAAGCTGGGCGTGAGCCCCAAGGTCCACGCCCTCTCCACCCTGATCGTGGGGGCAAGCGCCCTCTTCCTGGCCCTGGCCTACGCGGTGGGAAGGAGGCGGGTATGAAGCGGGGAGTTTGGATTCTCTTGGCGCTTTTGCTGGTGGGGGTGGGGTACCTCTTCCTTCGGCCCAAGCCCCCTCAAACCGCGGGCACCCTGTACTTCCTGAACTGGGCGGACTACATCCCGGAGGAACTGGTTCAGAAGTTTGAGGCGGAAACGGGGGCCAAGGTGGTCCTGGACACCTTTGAGTCCCCCGAGGCCATGCTGGCCAAGCTCAAGGCGGGGGCCGACCGGGAGTTCTCCCTGGTGGTGGCCCCCGATTACTACGTGCTCCAGATGGCCCGGGAGGACCTCCTGGCTCCCCTAGACAAGGGAAGGCTTAAGAACCTGGCCCACCTGGACCCCTTCTTTCAAGACCCCCCCTACGACCCTGGCCTCCAGTACTCCGTCCCCTACCTCTGGGGCACCACGGGGCTGGCCTACCGGGAGGACCTGGTGACGGGGCCGGTGGACTCCTACGCGGTGTTCTTTGACCCCGAAAAGGCCGTGGGGCCCTTCCTCCTCCTGGACGAGATGCGGGAGACGGTGGGGGCCGCCCTCAAGTACCTGGGCTACTCCGTGAACGCCACCGACCCCAAGGCCCTGGAGGAGGCCAAGGCCCTGCTCCTTTCCGCCAAGGCCCGCTCCGTGGGCTTTGCCGGGGGAATAGAGGCCTTAAACCGCCTCCTGGCGGGGGACGCGGCGGTGACCCTGGCCTACTCTGGGGATGTCCTCCAGGCCCGCCAGGAGGACGCGCGCCTGCGCTACGCCATCCCCAAGGAAGGGGGCACCCTCTGGACGGACGCCATGGTGGTCCTCAAGCGGGGCCCGGCCCAGGACCTGGCCTACCGCTTCATAGATTTCCTCCTGGAGCCGGAAAACGCCGCGGCCCTTGCGGAGTACACCCGCTACGCCACCCCCGTGGCCGCGGCCATCCCCCTCCTCCCCGAGGAGATGCGCCAGGACCCGGTGGTCTTCCCCCCGGAGGAGGTGCGTTCCAAGCTGGAGTACCTCAAGGATTTGGGCCCGGACATCGCCCTTTTTGACCAGGTCTGGACGGAGGTAAAGGCCCGCTAAAGAGAAGGCTTCTGCCAAGCAGGGTATACTGGTCCCATGAAGCAGGCCCTTCTCCTTCTCCTCTTCCTGGGCCTGGCCCTGGCCCAGGGGGTGGAGGCCCTGTGGGGGCGCACCTGCGCCCAGTGCCACGGGGATAAGGCCCAGGGGGTGCGCCCCTACCCCGGCCTGGCCTCCGCCCTTCCCTTCTTCGCCACCCCGGAGGGCCGCCGCTACTTGGTGCTGGTGGTCCTCTATGGGAGGAAGGGGGAGGCCGGTCTCATGCCCGGCTTCTACCAGCTCAAGGACGAGGAGGTGGCCCGGCTCCTGAACCACTTAAAGGACCTCCTCAAGTTAACCCTTCGGGTTGACCCCGGGCCTAAGGGGGAGCCCTTCAGCCCGGAGGAGGTGGCCCGGGAGCGGGGGAAGAACCTCACCCCCGACGCGGTCAAGCGCCCGTAGGGTCTTCCAGAGCCGCCCCTTCGTCCGCCTGGCGCACCAGGGCGGCGTAGCGGGCGAAAAGCCCGTGGCGGAAGGCGGGGGGGCGGGGCTGCCAGCGGGCCCTCCTCCTTTCCAGCTCCTCCTCGGGGAGGAGGACCTCGAGGCGCCGGCCCTCCACGTCAATCCGCACCCGGTCCCCTTCTTCCAGTAGGGCGATGGGCCCGCCCACGAAGGCCTCGGGGGCGATGTGGCCGATCATGAGGCCGCGGGTGCCCCCGGAGAAGCGGCCGTCGGTGAGGAGGGCCACCTCGGGCCCCAGGCCCTCCCCCACGAGGGCGCTGGTCACGGAGAGCATCTCGGGCATGCCGGGCGCCCCCTTGGGCCCCACGTAGCGGATGACCACCACGTCCCCCGGGCGGATCTCCCCCGCCAGGACCTTGGCCATGGCCTCCTCCTCCGAGTCAAACACCCGCGCGGGCCCCTCAAAGTAGGTGCGCTCCGTGCCCGCAAGCTTTAAGACCGCCCCCCTAGGGGCCAGGTTCCCGAAGAGGACCACGAGGCCCCCCTGGGGCTTTAGGGCCTTCTCCACGGGGAAGACCACCCGTTGGCCCTCCGCCTCCCGGAAGTGGGCCTCCACCTCCTCCTCCAGGGTCCGGCCCGTAACCGTCCGTTCCTCCCCGTAAAGGAGGCCCGCCTCCAGAAGCCGCTTGAAGACGAGGGGCGTGCCCCCTGCCTCGTAGAGCTCCCAGGCGGTGTAGGTCCCCCAGGGGCGGAGGTCGGCGATGACCGGGGTCTTGCGGGAGATCCGGTCGAAGTCCTCGAGGCTGAGCTCCACCCCCGCCTCCCTGGCCAGGGCCAGGAGGTGGAGCACGGCGTTGGTGCTCCCGCCGGTGGCGGCCACCGCGGCGATGGCGTTGAGGAAGCTTTTCCGGGTGAGGAAGTCCTTGGGCTTCCAGTCCCTCCGAATGGCCTCGGCCAGGACCTCCGCGGCCTTTCGGGTGGCCTTAGGCTTCTCGGGGTGCACCGCGGGGATGGCGTTGTAGCCCATGGGGGAAAGGCCCAGGACCTCCAGGGCCATGGCCATGGTGTTGGCGGTGTACTGCCCCCCGCAGGCCCCGGGGCCGGGGATGGCCCGCCGCTCGATCTCCAGAAGCTCCTCCTCGGAGATCCTTCCCGCGGCCCGTTGCCCCACCGCCTCAAAGACCTCCACGATGGTGAGCTTCCGCTCCCCGTAGACCCCCGGGGCGATGGTCCCCCCGTAGAGGACCATCCCCGGCACCCCGCTGCGGATGACCCCCATGGCCCCCCCGGGGATGGTCTTGTCGCAGGCGGAGAGCACCGCCATCCCGTCGTAGAGGTAGCCCTGGGCCACGAGCTCCACGCTGTCCGCGATGACCTCGCGGCTTACCAGGCTCGCCCGCATCCCCGGGGTGCCCATGCTGATGCCGTCGGAGATGGCGGGGGCCCCGAACTCAAAGGGGAAGACCCCGGCCTCCTTGAGCCCCGCCTTCAGGTCCAGGGCGAGCTGCCGGAGGTGGGCGTTGCAGGGCATGCCGTCGGTGAAGGTGTTCACCACCCCCACAAAGGGCCTAGAGAAGTCCTCGTCCCCCACGCCCACCGCCCGGAGCATGGCCCGGGCGGGGGCCTGCTGCAGTCCTTTCTTGATCCGGTCTGACCTCATGCGTCCCTCCAGGTGGCGATCTTTCCGTGAAAACTCCGGGCCCGGGGGAGAAGCCGGACCAGGGCCTTGGCCGCCTCCTCGGGGGAGAGGAGGCGGCCTTCCTCCTTGTACCCCCTAAACACCCGCTGGAGCACCGGGGCGGCCCCGCCTTGGGCCTCCCGGGCCGCGCGCTGCATTTCCGTTTCCACCACCCCGGGGCGGTAGATGAAGCAGGCCACCTCCGGGGCCTCCGCGGCCAGCTGCCGGGCCAGGTGCTCCTCCGCCGCCTTGGCCACCGCGTAGGCCCCGATGCCGGGGAGGTTGGTCTCCGCCGCCCCCGAGCCCACGTAGACCGCAAGCCCTTCCCCTTGGGCCTTGAGGTAGGGGTAGGCGAAGCGGGCCAGCTGGTAGCCCGCGAGGAGGTTGGCCTCGAGGACCTCCAGGAAGAGCTCCTCCGCCAGCTCAAAGAGGAAAGGCCCCGGGTGGAGGACCCCGGCGTTGTGGATGTAGCCGTAAAACCCCTCCAGGGCCTTGGCCTTTTCCACCAGGGCCTCGGCCACCTCCCTTTTTCCCGCGCTTCCCGCCACCATCTCCGCCTTGGCCCC